>Ga0214473_10006334_pt1 | contig 14156 bp, 9 predicted proteins | sample RVTome_7_FD_203509 | JGI IMG/M metagenome (GOLD analysis project Ga0214473, IMG submission 203509) | Soil microbial communities from uranium-contaminated site in the Upper Colorado River Basin, Wyoming, United States - RVT98D197 | ecosystem: Environmental > Terrestrial > Soil > Contaminated >... | reverse complement strand
AGCTCCCGCCGCACGGCGTGGTCATCATCGGCGACAACGGCCAGGGCAAGACCAACCTGCTCGAGGCCATCTACTATCTCGTGCTGTTCCGATCGCTGCGTGGGGTGAAGGATCGGGAGCTCGTCCGGTTCGGAGAGGCCGGCTTCTTCGTCGCCGGGACGGCCGGCTGCCGAGTGACGGCGGGCTATGAGACGGCGGGCCGCCGCAAGAAAGTCACCGTGGACGGCGCCACGGTCACCAAGCTGGGCGACGCCGTGGGGCGGCTGCTGGCCGTGAGCTTCTCGCCCGCCGACCGGGCGCTGGTAGCGGGAGGGCCGGGCGAGCGACGTCGCTACCTCGACGTGCTGCTCTCGCTCAGCGACCGCCGATTCCTGGATGCGCTCACCGCCTTTCGCGCCGCCCTGCGCCAGCGGAACGCCGCCCTGCGGCAGGGCCAGGCCGAGGCCGCGTGGGCGTTCGACGGCCCGTTCGCCCAGGCGGCGGCGATGGTCGTGGCCGCCCGGACCACCTGGGTGGCCACCCAGGGCGACCGGTTCGGGGAGCTGTGCGAGGCGCTGGGAGAATACGGACGCGCGGCGATGGGCTACCACGTGCACCGGGGCGGCGGGGAGACGGCGGACGACGTGCTCCGCGGCCTCGCCGCCGCGCGGGAACGGGACGCGCGCCGGGGCCTGAGCACGGTGGGGCCGCAGCGGGACGCCCTGCATCTGACCCTCGACGGCCGCGACATCCGCCGCGTGGGCTCGAGCGGCCAGCATCGGACGGCGGCCCTCGCGCTGCGGCTGCTGGAGGCCGAAGCCCTGAGCCGGGCCCGGGGCATGACCCCCGTCGCGCTGTTCGACGACGCGTTCGCGGAGCTCGACCCCGATCGGCAGCGGCGACTGCTCGACCTCATCGCCCGGACCCTGCCGGGCCAGGCCATCGTCACGGCGCCGCGCGACGCCGAAGTTCCCCCGTCCCTGCTGGACCGGCCCCGCTGGCGGATGATCGGGGGGCGCCTTGCCGCGTGAGGCCGACGCCATCGGCCTCAACGAAGCGCTGGAGGCGTACCTGCGGCGCACCGGCCTCAAGTCCCGCCTGGACCAGGCCAGCGTGATCGGCGAATGGGCCGCGCTGGTGGGGCCGCAGATCGCCCGAGCCGCGACGCCCGAAGGCGTGGCCGAGAATGGCGTGCTGTTCGTGCGGGTGGTGAGCGCCGCCTGGATGCAGGAGCTGCAGCTCATGTCGCCGGACATCCTGCGCCGGCTCGGAGCCAAGGGGAAGAAGATCCGCAGAATCGTCTGGCGACTCGGCTCGGAGGAGCTTCGGTAACACGTTGCAGGGTCGTGAGTTACAGCCGTCGTCGCCGATTGATTTCTGGCCGCTCTCCCGGTATATTTAGGGGACCCTTCCGGGGGTCGCTCGCGGCCCCTTTTTTTGTACGAATCACCCCGGTATGCCATGACGGCTCCCAAGCAGCCGAACCAGTACAGCGCCGATGCCATCCAGGTCCTCAAGGGGCTCGAAGCGGTCCGCCGCCGCCCCGGGATGTACATCGGATCCACCGCCGCCCGCGGGCTGCACCACCTGGTGTACGAGGTGGTGGACAATTCCATCGACGAGGCGCTCGCGGGGTTCTGCGATCGGATCGACGTGGTGCTGCATGAGGACCACGCGGTCACGGTCACGGACAACGGGCGCGGCATTCCGGTCGACATCCACAAGACCGAGAAGCTCCCCGGGCTGGAAGTCGCCATGACCATGCTCCACGCGGGGGGCAAGTTCGACAAGAGCACGTACAAGGTGTCGGGCGGCCTGCACGGCGTGGGCGTCTCGGTGGTGAACGCGCTGTCCGAGCGGTTGGACGTGTGGGTGTGGCGGGACGGGCAGGAGCACCACATGGCCTTCGAGCGCGGCAAGACGGTGCACCGGCTCGAGGTCACCGGCAAGGCCAAGAAGACCGGGACCAAGGTGCACTTCAAGCCCGATCCCGAGATTTTCACCGAGATCCGTTTCGACTACGCCACGGTAGTGAACCGGCTCCGCGAGCTCGCCTTCCTGAACAGCGGGATCACGCTCACGGTCCGGGACGAGCGGCTGAGCCCCGCCAAGGAGGAGACGTTCCTCTATCGCGACGGGCTCAAGCAGTTCGTCGAATACCTGCGGGGCGGCCGCAAGCCGCTGCATCCCAAGCCCGTGACCTTCGCCACCACCAAGGACGAGGTGGAGATCGACGTCGCGCTCCAGTACGACGACGGCTACGCCGAGAACACCTTCTCGTTCGTGAACAACATCAATACCCACGAGGGCGGGACCCATCTCACCGGCTTCAAGGCGGCGCTCACCCGGGTGATCAACGAGGTCGCCAAGAACAAAGGGCTGCTCAAGAAGGAGAACTTCAGCCTCACCGGTGAGGATGTGCGGGAAGGGCTGACCTCGGTCATCCACGTGAAGGTGAAGGAGCCCCAGTTCGAGGGGCAGACCAAGACCAAGCTGGGGAACTCGGAGGTGGAGGGCATCGTGCGCCAGGTGGTGTACGAGAGCCTCTTCAACTTCCTGATGGAGACCCCGGGGGTCGCGCGGGCGGTGATCGAGAAGGCGGCCAGCGCGGCCCGGGCGCGTGAGGCGGCGCGCAAGGCTCGCGAGCTGGTCCGCAAGAAGAGCGCGCTCGAAGGCGGAATCCTGCCCGGCAAGCTGGCCGACTGCTCGCTGTCGGATCCGGCGCTCTGCGAGCTGTACCTCGTCGAGGGCGATTCGGCCGGCGGCTCGGCCAAACAGGGACGGGACCGCTCGTTCCAGGCCATCCTGCCGCTGCGGGGCAAGATCCTGAACGTGCAGAAGGCGAGGATCGACAAGATCCTGTCGAACGAAGAGATCCGGGCCATGATCACGGCTATCGGCACGGGCATCGGCGAAGACGAGTTCAAGCTGGACGACGCCCGTTACCACAAGATCATCATCATGACCGACGCCGACGTGGACGGCGCCCACATCCGCACCCTGCTGCTCACGTTCTTCTACAAGGAAATGAAACAGCTGATCGCGGCGGGCTACGTGTACATCGCCCAGCCGCCGCTCTTCCGCGTCGCCAAGGGCAAGGAGGAGCACTACGTCTACAGCGAGGTGGAACGAGACGACGCGGTCAAACGGCTGTCCAACGGACAGGGCAAGGGCACGGTCAACGTCCAGCGCTACAAGGGCCTGGGCGAGATGAATCCGGATCAGCTCTGGAAGACCACCATGGACCCGAGTACGCGCACCATTCTCAAGGTCGAGATGGAGGACGCGACCGTGGCCGCCGATATCTTCGAGAGGCTGATGGGCGACGAGGTGGAGCCCCGGCGGCTGTTCATCGAAGAGAACGCGAAGTACGTGAGGAATCTGGACATCTAGTCGGGGCGAACGAGGGCGAACGAACAGAGGCGAGGGGAACTTCCCTCGCCTCTGTCCGTCTCAGTCCGCCTCGGTCTACGGCCGCCAGGTAGGCAGTCGCCCGCTGGTCCAGGGCGCGCCGGCCGCTTCCGCGGCGTCCTCCACCCGTTTCAGGTCGGTCTCGATCATGCGCTGCAGCCGAGCCAGGATGCCCCCGAACTCCGCGGCGATGATCTCGTACTGCCGCTGCTGCGTGGCCGTGGGCGCCCCCAGAGTCGAAGACCAGGCGCCCCCGGTGATCCGGCCCAGCCGGTCCAGCAGCGAGGGCGGCGACGATTCCTGGCGCCGCTCGGCCGTCCGGTCTCCCGCGAAGGCATCCTGCAGCCCCCGCAGGCTGTCCCGCACCGCCCGCAGATCGGTGGCCAGGGACGGGGGGGGAGCCCCGGGCGTCTGCAGCAGCGCCCGTTCCAGGAGTCCCGCCCGGCTCACCGCGTCGTTCAGCGCGGCGTTGGCGCCGAGGACCGCCCGCTGGAGCGCCGCCGCCTTCTGCTGGAACGCCAGCACCGCCGGCGGACGCGGGGTGCGGTCGCCGTCGAGCGGGTACACCTCGATCGTCTGCGGCTGGCCCAGGGGCGTCACCGCGCCATCCACCCGCTTGGCCAGCGACACGGTGTACCGGCCCGGGACCACGAACGGGCCCCCACCGCCGCCGCCGAAGCCGCCCCCGCCGCCGCCGAACCCAGCCCCGCCCGCCGGGGCCGCGGTCACCGGTGTGGCCGGCGGATACCGCAGGTCCCAGGTGACGCGCTGGACGCCGGACCCGGTGCCACCGGTGAGCCGCCGCACCACCCGACCCTCGGGATCGGTGACGGTCACGAAGACCGCCGGCTCGTCCTCCCGGTCTTCCACGCGGAGCGAGTCCCACGGCGGATAGAACACGTCCTCACCGCGCCGCGACGCGGCGCGCTCGGCCTGCTGACGCTGCGCCCGGCGGGTGCGCAACGCGTCGCGCAGGTAATAGGTGATCACGGCCCCGAACGGCGGGTTGCCGGCCGAGAAGAAGCGCGCGCCCTGCCAGCCCGGATGCGGCGAGGACTCGGTGTAGAGCGGCACGCGCCGGATCGGCAGGACGGCGGCCTCGCCGGCCAGGAGCTGGGGTGTCAGCGCCCGGAGCGGCGCCAGGTCGTCGAGCACGTAAAACCCGCGCCCGAAAGTCGCCACCACCAGGTCGTCCTCCCGCTTCTGGATGACCAGATCCCGCACCTGGATGACGGGCAGGCCGCCCCGGAGCCGGGTCCACCGCTGCCCGGCGTCGGTGCTCACGTACAGCCCGAACTCCGTGCCGGCGAACAGCAGGTTCCGATCCTTGTGGTCCTCGATCACCACGTACACCGTGCCCCGCTCGGGGAGGTTCCCGGTGATGAGCGTCCAGGTTCGGCCCAGGTCGGTGCTCCTGGCGATGTACGGCTTCTTGTCGCCCGCCTTGTGGTTGTCGAAGGAGGCGTACACGGTGTTGGCGTCGTAGGCGGACGGGGTGAGCCGGGAGATGAACGAAGTGTCCGGCACGCCCGGCACCGTGGCGATGGACCGCCAGCTCTCCCCGCCGTTCTCGCTCACCTGGATGAGGCCGTCGTCCGTGCCCACCCACAGGAGCCCTTCCTTCGCCGGCGACTCGGCCAGCGTCACGATGGTGCCGTAAAGCGAGGTCGAGGTGTTCTTGGCCACCGCGTCCACGCTCCAGACCCGGCCCATCAGCTTGAGACGGTTCCGATCGATCTGACGGGTGAGGTCGGGGCTCACCGGCCGCCAGGTATTGCCGCGGTCGTCGCTCCGGAACAGGCGGTTGGCCGCGAAGTACAGCCGCGAGGGCGCGTGGGGACTGATGATCAGCGGCGCGTCCCAGTGCCAGCGCAGGCCGGGCTCGCCCGGCTCGGCCTCGGGCACGATGTTGACCTCTTCGCCGGTGGCGAGGTTGAAGCGCGACAGTACGCCGTGCTGCGACTCGGCATAGACGATGTTCGGGTCGGTGGGGTCGATGCGCGAATAGAACCCGTCGCCGCCCTGGGTGAGGAACCACTCGGAGTTCACCGCGCCCGGACGGGTGCGGGTGCGCGACGGGCCGCCGGTGGACGAGTTGTCCTGCGTGCCCCCGAACACCCGGTAGAACGGCATCGAGTTGTCCACGTCCACCCGGTAGAACTGGCCCAATGGGAGGTTCTGGAACCAGTCGTAGTTCTGGCCGCCGTCGTAGGACTCGTACAGTCCGCCGTCGCAGCCGATCAGCAGGTGGTCGGTATTGTAGGGATCGATCCAGACCACGTGGTTGTCCACGTGCTTGTTGCGCTCGCCCACGGCCCGGAAGGTCCGGCCGCCGTCGTCGGTAACCATGGTGCGGACGTCCACCGAGTACACCCGGTTCACGTTCGCCGGGTCGGCGAACAGCTCCTGGTAGTAGAGCCCGATGGTGTTGTGGTCGCTCATCCGCTCCCAGTTCACCCCGTTGTCCCGCGACCGGTAGAACCCTCCCCGGGCGTTGGCGGCCTCGACCACGGCGTAGACCACGTCGGGATCGATGGGGGAGATGGCCAGCCCGATCCGGCCCAGCTCCTCGCTCGGCAACCCGCTCTGGGAGCGGGTCCAGGTGGCGCCCCCGTCGGTGGAGCGCTGGAGGCTCGACTGCGGGCCGCCCGCGATATAGCCCCACTGCCGGCGGGCCCGCTGCCAGACCGCGGCCATCAGCACGTCGGGGTCGCGGGAGTCGAGCACCAGGTCGGACGCCCCGGCCCATTCGCCGCCGTCCAGGATCTTGTTCCAGGTCTTCCCGCCGTCGGTGGTCTTGTACAGCCCGCGATCGCCCCCGGCGCGGAACACCGGACCCTGGGCCGCGACATAGACCACGTCGGAGTTCCGGGGATCGATCACGATCTTCCCGATGTGCTCCGATTCCTTGAGTCCCATGTTCTGCCAGTTGCGGCCGCCGTCCACGGACTTGTAGACGCCGTCCCCGTAGGAGACCGACCGCTGCGCGTTGTTCTCGCCCGTCCCCACCCACACGACGTTGGGGTTGTTGGGATCGATGACGACGACGCCGATGGCAAACGACCCCTCGCCGTCGAACACGGGCGAGAAGGTGACGCCGTGGTTGGTGGTCTTCCACAGCCCGCCGGACGAGACCGCGACGTACCAGGTGTCCCGGTCGGTGGGGTGGACGGCGATGTCGCCGATCCGGCCGGAGATGGTCGCCGGGCCGATGGCCCGCAACCGCAGCCCGCCGAGGGCCGAGCCGAAGGGATCGCGGCGCGCCGAATCGCCGGCCGCCGGCGGCCCGCCCCGCCCGCGGCCCTGCGCCGCGGCCTGGGGAGCCAGGATCGCCACCGCCATCACGGCGGCGGCGGTGAGCGAACGGAACGGGAACGTACCAGGAGTCATGGAGAACGCGACCTCACCCGCTGGTGGGAATGAGCCCCGAACACCGTGTCCGGCCCCCGGGCCGGCGGCGCAGGCAGTGCAGAATCTACGTGCAGGGGCGAGCAGACGCTGACGGCGCCGGATCTCGGGGTGGGGTCCGATTACGCGAACTCCAGCGTCCCGAATCCGCCGGCCTTGACGTAATAGCGATATAGCTATATCATATCTCCCATGCCAACCCGACCCCTAGTCCGGAGCGTGACTCCGGCGGTGCTCCAGCGGGCCGCCGAGATCATCAAGCTGCTCGGGCACCCCGAGCGCCTGAAGATCGTAGAGGTCCTGGAGGAGGGCGAGGCGACGGTCACGGACATCCAGGAGGCGCTGGGATTGCCGCAGGCCATCGTGTCGCAGCATCTGGCCAAGATGCGCGGCGCCGATATCGTGGCGGCGCGCCGGGATGGTGTTCACGTCTACTATCGGATCAAAGAGGCCAAGGTCCCGCACATCCTGCGGTGCATCCGCACCTGCGACATGTAGGAGTGTTTTTTGCGGTCTAACATATGATTATTGCTATTATAGCATCTCTAGTGGGTTCGGCCGACACCCTGCGCCTCTCCCTGGATGACGCCATCCGGCAGGCGCTGGCCCAGAACCCGTCGCTCCAGGCCGAACGGGCCGACGCCCGGAGCGCCGGGGCCGCGGCCCTGGCCGCCACCCGGGCGTTCCTGCCGTCCCTGCGGGCCGATGTTCAGGGCCTTCGCACGACCGATCCCGTGGGGGTGTTCGGACTCAAGCTGCGGCAGGGCGTCTTCGCCGGCGGCGACCTGACCTTGGATGCGCTCAACGCGCCGGCGGCATTCGGCGGATTCGCGACCACGCTCCAGGTGGAGCTGCCCCTGCTGGCGCCCGAGGGGCTGTTCGGCTACGCCGCGGCGCGCCGGGCGGGGGAGGCACGGGCGGCGGGAGCCGACCGGGCGGCCGGGGCGACCGTGATGGGGGTGACGCGGGCGTACTGGGACGTGCAGCTCGCCGGCCTGCGGCTCTCGACCCTCGACACGTCATTGGCGGCGGCGCGGGCCCACGAAGCCCAGGCCGAGGCGCTGCGGGCCCAGGGCGTGGTGACGGGGCTGGACGCCCGCCTCGCGCGGCTGCAGGCGGCCGACGTCGAAGTCCGGCGCCTGTCCGCGGCGGCGGACGCGGAGAACGCGCGGTCGCGCCTCCGGGCGCTGCTGGCGCTCCCGGAGGACGCCGGCTTGGTGCTGACGGACTCCCTTCGCGCCGACCGGGTGGGCCAGTGCGGCGACGCCGCCGCGTGCGCCCTGGCCGACCGCGGCGACCTGCGCGCGTTGCGGAGCGGTGCAGGCGCGGCCGGGCTGGCGGTCAAGGGCGCGTGGGCGGCGCAGCTGCCGCAGGTCGCCGCGTTCGGTGCGGTGAGCCATCACGGGCACGAGGCCCCCTGGGGCACCGGCAGCGGCGATTGGACGGTGGGGATCGGGGTGCGCTGGGCGGTATTCCCCGCCCTGTCGGGAGTCGCGGCGGTGCGCCGCGCGCAGGCGGACGCGTTCTCCGCGCGGGCCCGGCTCGAGGCCGCCGGCCGCCAGGCCCAGGTCGAGGCCGCGGCCGCCCGCCGCATGGTGGAGGCGGCGCGGGCCGGGGCGGCGGTGGCCGCCGAGGCGGCGGAGGAGGCGGCCACGGCCCTCGAACAGGCGCGGCTGCGCTACCGGACCGGCGCCGCGCCGATCACCGAGCTGCTGGACGTCCAGGCCGCCACCACCCACGCCACCCTCAATCATCTGAGCGCCCGGCACGATCTGCTGCTCGCGCAGGCGCTGCTGGACTTCGCGTACGGAGCATACGACCGATGAAATCGATCCTGCTGGTGGGGCTGGTGGCGGTCGGCGCCGCGGCCTGTCATGACACCTCCGCCGAGGCGCCGCCGGCCGCGCTTCCCGTCACGCCGTCCGTGGAGGTGCGGGCCGAATCGCTGGCGGTGGTGATCCCGGTCGAGGGCACGATCGTCGCCCGGCTCCGGGCCGAGATCTCCACTCGGCTCATGGCCCGCGTCACCGCGGTGCCGGTGGAGTTGGGGGCCCGGGTCCGGGCCGGCGAGCCCCTTCTCCGACTGGGTATCGAGGATGTGGCCGCGAACCGTGCCCGGGCCGTCGCGGCCATCGCAGCCGCGCGGGCGGCACGGGACGAAGCGGCGCGGCAGGCGGCGCGGATGGATACGCTGCTGGCGCAGGACGCCGTGGCCGCGGTGCAGCGGGATCAGGCGCACCTGGGGCTGGCCCAGTCGGCGTCACAGCTGGCGACGGCCGAAGCCACGCTCGCCGAGGTGGAGAACGCGGCGGGCTACGCCCGGATCGCGGCGCCGTTCGACGGCGTCGTGGTGGCCCGGACCGTCGACCCCGGCGACCTGGCGGCTCCCGGCCAACCCCTCCTGGTGCTCGAGAGCGTGGGACCGCGGGAGGCGATGCTCGCGGTCGCGGCCGACGTCGCGGCGGGGCTACGACCGGGCGATACGCTGACGGTGACGGCGGGGGACCGGCGGGGAACCGCCCGCGTCCGGGCAATCGCCGGCGGCGCCGACCCGGCCACCCGAACCGTCGAGGTCCGCGCCACGGTCCCGGCCGATTGGCCCACCGGGGTGGCCGTGACCGGACTCATCCCCGCCGGCGCCCGTCTCGCCGTGGCCATCCCGACCGACGCGGTCGTGCGGCGCGGCCAGCTCACGGGCGTTCGCGTCATCACGGGCGGCCGGGTCGTGCTCCGCTGGGTCCGCCTGGGCCGGACGCTGGGCGACCGGATCGAGGTGCTGAGCGGGCTCGAGCCCGGGGAGCGGATCGCTCGATGAAGACCGGTCCGTCGGGCGGGATCGCCCAGCGCTTTCTCAACTCCAAGTTGACGCCACTGCTGATCGGCGCGTCGCTCACGGCCGGCGTGGGCGGGTTGCTGACGACGCCGCGTGAGGAAGAGCCGCAGATCCGGGTGCCGATGATCGACGTGGCCGTCGGCCTTCCGGGGGCGAGCCCCAGGGAGGTCGAGCGGCGGGTGGTCGAGCCGCTCGAGCGCGCCATCTGGGAGGTCTCGGGGGTGGAATACGTCTACAGCGTCGCGCAGGTGGACGGCGCGCTGATCACCGCGCGGTTCGAGGTGGGCACCGAGCCGGAGCTGGCGCTCACCCGTCTCCACGGGAAACTGCTGGCCAACGCCGCCGTCGCCCCGCCGGGCGCCACGCCGCCTTGGGTGACGCTGCACGGCATCAACGAAGTCCCGATCCTCACGATCACGCTGTCCGGCGGCGCGGACGCCGGCGACGGCTATCTCCTGCGGCAGCAGGCGGTCGAGCTGACGGCGGAGATCAAGCGCATCCCCGACGTCGCCGAGACGTGGGTCGTGGGCGGGGCCCCGCGGGAGGTGCGCGTCGCGCTCGACGGGCCGGCCCTCGCCGCGCGGGGACTGTCGGCGGGGGTGGTCCTGCATGCCTTGGGCGTCGGGAACGCGGAGCTGCCGGCCGGGAACCTCCTGAGCGGCAACGAGACGGTCCCCGTGCGGGTGGGGCACCTCCTCCGGGACGTGGATCAGGTGCGCGACCTCGTCGTCGGCATTCACCAGGACCGGGCCATCCGGCTGCGGGACGTGGCCTCGGTCAGCGACGGCCCCGCGGAGCCCGACCAGTACGTCGGGTTCCTGGCCGGCGGCGGCGAGACGTTCGAGCCGGCCGTCACGATCGCGGTGGCGAAACGGGAGGGGAAGAACGCCGCCACGATCGCGCATCGCGTGATGCAACGGGTGGAGGCCCTCACCGGCTCCGTGCTGGGCGAGGACGTGCGCGTCACCGTGACCCGCGACTATGGGGAGACGGCCACCGAAAAGTCGCGGGAGCTGCTGCTCCACATCCTCATCGCCACCCTGGGCGTCGCCGTGCTGGTCTGGGCCGCGCTGGGCTGGCGGGAGGCCCTCGTGGTCCTGGTGGCGGTTCCCGTCACCCTCGCCCTGACGCTGCTCGTCTACCGCCTGTACGGCTACACCCTGAACCGCATCACGCTGTTCGCGCTGGTCTTCGCCATCGGCATCCTGGTGGACGACGCGATCGTCGTGGTCGAGAACATCGCCCGCCACCTGCGGCTCGGCCGCCGGCACCGGGACGACGCCGCCGTCATCGCGGTGGACGAGGTCGGCAACCCGACCATTCTCGCCACGCTGACGGTGATCGCGGCCATCCTCCCCATGGCCTTCGTGTCCGGGCTGATGGGACCATACATGCGTCCCATTCCGGTGGGCGCCTCGGTGGCGATGATCTTCTCGCTGGCGGTGGCGTTCATCGTGACGCCCTACCTCGCGATTCGGCTCCTCCGAAGCCACCCGGCGCCTACCGGAGGCGGACCCGACGAGGAGGCCCTGCCGACCGGCCGCGTGGCCCGCTGGTATCGTGGGTTGCTGGACGGGCTGCTGGCGAGCCGGAAGCGGCGGATGATCGCCTACGGCGGCATGGTGGGCCTGCTGGCGCTGTCGGTGCTGCTGGTGCCGGCCAGGCTGGTGACCGTCAAGATGCTCCCGTTCGACAACAAGAGTGAATTCCAGCTGATCGTGGATCTGCCCGAGGGCACGGCGCTGGAGCGCACCAGCGAGGTGGCGCAGGCGCTGGCCCTGGCGGTGGCGCGGGACCCGGCGGTGCGGGACGTGCAGACGTACGCGGGTGTGGCCGCGCCGTTCAACTTCAACGGCCTGGTGCGGCACTATTTCCTGCGGCGCGGCCCCACCGTGGCCGACGTACAGGTCAACCTCCAGCCCAAGCACGCGCGGGACGCGCAGAGCCATGCCATCGCGCTCCGCCTGCGGCCGGCGGTGGATTCCATCGCCCGGGCGTACGGCGCGGCGGTGAAGCTGGCCGAGATCCCGCCCGGCCCGCCCGTCTACGCCACCCTGACCGCGGAGATCTATGGCCCGACGTACGAGGACCAGGTCGCCGCGGCGGCCCTGGTGAAGGCGATCTTCGAGCGGACCGACGGCGTGGTGGACGTTGATTGGTCGGTGACGGCGCCACACCGGGAGCTCCGGGCGGCCGTCGCGCAGGCCGAGGCGCTGCGGGCGGGGACCACGCCGCAGGACGTGGCGCGGACCGTGGCCGCCGCGATGGGTGGAGCGAGCGCCGGGCTGCTGCACGACGAGCGGGCCGCGGAGGACGTGCCGATCCGCGTCGCGGTGGCGGATTCCCTCGCGACGTCGGCCGCCGACCTCGCGGGGCTCCCGGTGGCCACGCCGCGGGGGACGCGGCGCCTGGGCACGCTGGCGAGCCTCGACACCGCCGCGGCGCGAATGCCCATCTTCCGCAAGAACCTGCGGCCGGTGGTGTACGTGACGGGCGACGTGGCCGGCACGCTCGAGAGCCCGGCGTACGCCATGCTCGCCATGCGGCGCGATCTGGCGGCGGCCGGCGACCTGGACGTCTACTACGCCGCGTCGCCCACTCTCACCGAGCGGCCGTTCCTGGTGTGGGACGGCGAGTGGCAGATCACGGTCCAGGTCTTCCGCGACCTCGGCATCGCGTTCGCGGCGGTGCTGGTGCTGATCTACGTCCTGGTCGTGGCCTGGTTCCAGTCGTTCGCGGTCCCGCTCGTGATCATGGCCCCCATTCCGCTGACGCTGATCGGGATCCTGCCGGCGCACGCGGTGAGCGGCGCGTTCTTTACCGCGACGTCCATGATCGGGATGATCGCGCTGGCCGGCATCATCGTCCGGAACTCGATTCTCCTGGTGGACTTCATCGAGCTGGGCCGGGAGCGCGGGCACTCGGTGCGGGACGCCGTGGTGGCGTCCGGACTGATCCGGGCTCGCCCCATCATCCTGACCGCGGCCGCGGTGGTCATCGGCGGGGCGGTCATGGTCACTGACCCGATCTTCCAGGGACTGGGGATCGCCCTCATCAGCGGGGCCGTGGTCTCCACCGCGCTCACGCTGGTGGCGATCCCGCTCCTCTACTACGAGCTGCGCGCATGAAACTCATGCTGATCTTCGTGGACGCCGATCGCGCCGCGGACGTCGAGCGGTTGCTGGACGCCAGCGACGTCCCCGGCTACAGCGAATTCCCCGGCGTGCTGGGCAAGGGGGCGACCGGCAGGAAGTTCGGGAACCGCGCCTTCCCCGGTTCGTCCACGCTCTACTTCGTCGCGCTGCTGGGGGAGGGAGCGTGTGGAGGCCTGTGCGACCGCCTCGAAGCGCTGCGCACCGAACGGGGTCCCGAGGAGGGACTCCGGGTCTACGTCCTCGAGGCTACGGAGGTGATATGAGGATGCATTACCTGATCCGCCGAATCGCCGGTGCGTTCGTCCTGCTGTCCCTCGCGCTGGGCCACTGGGTGAGCCCCTGGTGGTACCTGTTCACGGCCTTCGTGGGCGTGAACCTGATTCAATCGAGTTATACGAAATGGTGCCTGATGGAAGACCTGCTGCGGAAAACCGGGATTGGGGATAGTTGACCAAGGCCCCGGTGGGCGGGTGGGTCCCTCGTGGGACCCATCCCCGAACCCGGTGGAGTGCTACCCATCCTCCCGGTATACTCCGTTACCTATCTTCCTTCCCGGTTGCTCATCATGGCAGACCGGCATTTGGGGCCCTTGGGTTGAATCTCGCTCTGACGTCTTTCCAAGCCTGCTCAAAGGCGGTGGGCTCAACGCCGGCTCCCAGCCCGGCAGGCGCGCTGTCGAGATCCGTGAAGATCCCGCGGTTACCCCCCAATGGCGCGGCCGCAATCGGCCGGTCCCCGGCGTCCAAACCGATCTCCCGAGCCACCACTCCTTGATCGTCCACCTCGAGCCACCAGTGAGTGACATGCTCGTATACCGGATCGAGGTCCGGGTTCGCCCGAGGGAGAAGCCGGTTCAACCCCACCAGCCGATGCCGCGCCATCCGCGGAGCTTCGGCCACGGACCTGCGTTGAACGTCGCTATCCGCATCGTTGCCCGGCCTGGTGGTGCCGCCTAACGACCATGCGGTTCTGCTGCGGGCGCTAATGCCCTCCAGGCGAACCGTCCGGTCAATGACTTGGTCATGGAGCCCTCCAGGCGCTCACTTCTCAGCCCGGCGAGAGCGCCCGGCAGCAGCAACCGCCGGTTAGGCCGCAACCCATGACCACCACTATGAGTGCGACCGTCGGCGCGGCGCGGTAGCACGGTCATAGATGACCCAAAGTACGAACAGAAGCCATCCGAACCATAGAGCGAGCCCGAGGATGCCGGTCAGACGAACCTGCTCCGGAAGAAGCCAGACTCTTATCAGCGCTCGAAGCCCGTTCACGGCGATGAAGGTCGCGATCCCAATGAGCCACGCGGTACCGGACTTCCATTCCCGGGGAGCTATCATCCCGCTCGTTGCGGCCTAACTGGTAAATGTGTTGTT
>Ga0214473_10006333_pt1 | contig 14157 bp, 10 predicted proteins | sample RVTome_7_FD_203509 | JGI IMG/M metagenome (GOLD analysis project Ga0214473, IMG submission 203509) | Soil microbial communities from uranium-contaminated site in the Upper Colorado River Basin, Wyoming, United States - RVT98D197 | ecosystem: Environmental > Terrestrial > Soil > Contaminated >... | reverse complement strand
CCGTTTGATTTGATGAGCTGGGGGTTGGGGGGGAGGGCAACGGACAAATCCAACCGGAACAAACCATTGGAACGATTGACGGCTTTCTACGTCGCGGAGGAAAAACCGATGAAATCAAGCATCACTTGTCGCGCCTTGACGAGGAGCCTTGGCGCAGCCTTCTTCATGGTGGTTGTCGGATCGGGCCAGACATCGGCTGAAGTAAAAGCCTGGGAAGGAACCCTCGCCATCCCGACCTACCCCTGGGGTCTGGGGGACATCAATCCGAAGTTCCAGCAACTCGAAGGCGCCATCTACTACCCCTACCCTCTCCAGGACGTCCTTTCCCCCACCGAGGAGGAGCGCACTTATAGGGCGCTTTTTCTCGAAAACGAATTCTTGAAAGTCACTTGTCTCCCCGAAGTGGGGGGACGAATCCATTCGGTGTTTGACAAGACTACCGGCGAGGAGATGTTCGACCGGAACGCTATCATCAAACCGGGTCTCGTCGGGTTGCGCGGGGCCTGGGTCTGTGGAGGAATCGAATGGAACGCGGGACCTCAAGGCCATACGGTGACATGCGTCTCCCCGGTCGATGCTCTCCCCCTCCAAAACGACGACGGTTCCGCCTCACTGGCGATCGGGAACACGGAGAAGACCTTCCGCACGCGGTGGACGGTGAAAGTCACCCTCCGACCGGGAAGATCTTTCCTTGAAGAGGAGATCCGTCTCTTCAACCCCACCGACGGTGTGCATTCCTACTACTTCTGGAACAACACGGCCTTCCCCTGTCATGCGGGAACCCGGTTCATCTACCCCATGACCCTCGGATGCGACCACAACGGCACCAGCTTCTTTTCCTGGCCGGTTCACGAGACCAAAGACTTGACCTGGCTGAAGAACTACGAACAAGCCTCTTCCATCTTCGCCTACAAGTGCGCGTTCGACTTCTTCGGGGCCTACGACGTCGAGAACGACCGCGGCATCGTCCAGTACGCCAACCACCATGTTCTGCCGGGTAAGAAGGCCTGGACCTGGGGAGAAGGAGACGATGCGGCCGCCAGCCAGCGCGCTCTCAGGGATGACGACAAGCGGTACATCGAGGTCCAGAGCGGTCCCCTCCCGACACAGGCCAACTACGGAAAGCTCGGCCCCCGCGACGAGGTCGCCTGGCAGGAGTGGTGGTTTCCGGTCCACGGTCTCGGGGATGGCTTCGAGTACGCAACGAGAGACGCGGCAATTCAGACGAAAAGGGCCAAGGTGAACGGTCGGGATTCCTTGGAGATCCGGGTCATTGCCACCGGCGAGTTTCCAGGAGCGGCGATTTCCGTATCGGCGGCAGGAACCGACCTGATTCAACAGAAGTCCGACCTATCGCCTTCGGCGCCTGCCGTCCTTCATGTCCTCCTTCCACCGGGAGCCGCTGCTGATATCGCCGTCAGATCCCGCGAAGGCGAAGTTCTCGCTTCTTTCACAACCCCCTTGCCGATTCCCGCTGTGAAACCCGGCCAACCGCCGTGGATACTCGAAAATGAGGATCCCTCTTCAGCGGAAGAGTTGTTCCTGAAAGGCAATTTCGAGGACCGAAAGAGCAACCCTGAAGGGGCGCGTGAGTGGTACCACAAGGCGCTCGAGAAAGACGCCTCGCACGCTGCCTCGCTCCGGGGTTTGGCCGTTTTGGAACTGGAGTCGGGGTTGTACGAGGAAGCCGAGAGGCGTCTGGAAAAAGCCCTCGAACGCGACCCGGACGGCGGGATGACCTGGTTCTTCTTGGGTGTCGCGAAACTGAGACAGGGAAGCAATGAAGAGGCTCTCGATTGCGGTTACCGCACGTCGCTGCTCCTGCCCTCTTCCTCGTTGGGACACGACCTGGTTGGGCGCGCTCTCATGCGGATGGGAAAAAGGGAAGATGCCATCCAGGCCTTCGAGGAAGCCATTGCCAGGAACGCACGAGACACCAGGGCCTACGAACACCTCTTGGTCGCGCTCCTCTCCGTTCCCGAACCCGACGTCGAGCTGGCGAAAGAGAAAGCCGAACGGTGCCTTGCGATCGATCCCTGCTTGCTGCTGCCCAGGCTGGTGAGCCTCTATGACCCGCAGGTCCTTGACCGGAAAGGCGCCGGCGAATGGTTTCGCGAGGCATTCGAGTACGTTGGCGAAAAGGATTTCGTCGGGTTGGAGACTTCGCTTCTGTGGGCGAACCTGGGAGTCGGCAACGACATCTCATCCTCCCTCTTCTTCCTCTCGTCTGGAGAGAACCTGAGGTCATCCGCACCCATCAGGGACCCTCTGTTCGCGTACTACTGGATGTATTACCAGTCCCTGTATCCGACCGGGGGAGTCCCAAACGACCGGTTCAGCCGGATTGCTGAGCTGCCCACCGATTACGTCTTTCCCTCGCACCCGGAAGCCGTCGAAGTCTTCCGCTATGCGACCGAACGGGAACCCACCGATGCCAATGCCGAGCTCTATCTCGGAGAGGCCTTGGCGGGACTCGGAAGGATCGAGGAGGCCGTTCCTCATTGGAGAAAAGCGGTCGCAGGCGACCCCCAACTGAGCGTCGCCTGGCGGAACCTCGGCGTCTATTCGTGGAAAAAGGGGAACGACATGGCAGCAGCTGAGGGATCCTATCGCAACGCCATCGAGGCCCGCCCTTCCGACGACACCCTCTATCGGGATCTGGCGAAGATTCTCATTACGGAAGGCAGCCGGAGTGAAGCGATCGCGTTGCTCGAACGGTTTCCCCTCGAAAAGGTCCTTCGAACGGACTTCATCGAGGTCCTCTCGCAGGCTTACATGGACGAGGAGCGCTATTCCGAAGTCCTTAACCTCCTGGCGAAGTCCGAGTTCTCCAATTGGGAGGGCAGACGGGTTTCCCATAACCTTTTCGTTCAGGCTCATATCGAACGCGGCAAACAACGCCTGGACCAGGGGAGCTATGAGGAAGCGCTCCAGGACTTCGAAGCGGCTCTGACCTATCCTGAATACCTCGGCGTGGGCCGTCCCGCGAATGCGGAGGAAGCCGAGCAGTCCTACTGGATCGGGAAAGCCCTCGCGGCGCTTGGCAGAATGGACGAAGCCAAGGAAACCTGGCAGAAAGGCAGCGCTGGAGAAGGCGGATCGGAGAACCAGAAGGAATACCAGAGAAAGTGCCAGGAAGAGCTGGAAAAACAGTAGGGTGATGTCCCAGCTCTTCCTTGAGCAAGAAGTACGTAGTGCGGCCTTTAGGCCGTATCCGGATTCGTTCAGCCACCCTTACGTCCTTGTCACCTTGAACGGGAACAAGCAGTGGGTTATAATCTAGACAGTCTAGATTAATTCGAAGGAGGAATGGGGAGTGAACGCAATCTGGCCCTTGCAGGACGCCAAGAACCGATTGAGTGAGGTTGTGGACCGTGCTGCGTCTGAAGGACCGCAGACCATCACTCGCAGAGGGAGGGAAGCAGCCGTTCTTCTGTCCGCGGAGGATTTCAGGAATCTGATCCGGGGCCGAACGGGGGACCTGGTTTCTTTCTTTCGGAAGTCGCCCCTCGCTGGGGAACCACTCGATTTCTCGCGCAGCCAAGACACCGGGCGTGAGGTTGACCTTTGAGATATCTGCTCGACACTTGCGTTGTTTCGGAGCTGGTCAGGCAAACGCCCTCCGAGAAAGTGGTCAAGTGGGTCCAAGCAAGGGAGGAATCTTCCCTCTTCCTCAGCGTTCTCACCTTCGGTGAGTTGCAGAAAGGGATTGCCAAGTTGGCCGACACGAAACGCCGGCGCCTTCTGGAAGACTGGGTCAACGTAGACCTCAGCCGTCGGTTCACGGGGCGAGTACTGGACGTGGACTTGGAGACTGCCGTTCGGTGGGGGGAGATATCGGGAATCTCTGAGGTCCGTGGGGTGAAAGTCCCCGTCGTCGACGGTCTTCTTGCGGCCACCGCTCTCAGCCACGGGCTCACGGTCGTGACACGCGACACGACTCACCTGCGGGCCGCGGGTGTTCACGTGTTGGACCCGTGGACCCTCTAGCGACGGCTTCCAAAACACCCAGGGTACCCCAGCTCCCGGAAAAGCAACTCCGCGCTACGGTAAGTGCGGAGCGAAAAGTACGTAGTGCGGCCTTTTAGGCCGTATCCGGATTCGTTCGCTTGTCCCTTTGAATCACGGAGGAGACGGAAGGGACGGAAAACATGGGATTTGTGGCGGCGGCAAGCCGCCGGACTCAACATACCCCCGGATCAGCGCGGCGTCCCGATCTCCCGGCCGCGGTCGACGAAGAACCGCATCGTCTTGTAGTTGATCTCCGGCGGCTCCGAATGGTCCGTGTGGAGGATGTAACCGCCTCCGCCCTGCAGGATCGGGGGGATCTTGGTTTGGAGTTCCTCTTCGATGGCGTCCAGGTCGTTCACGATGAGCTTGCGGACGTCGATGTTGCCGTAGAAAGCGATCCGGTCGCCGAAGTTCTTGAAAAGCCGGAGCACGTCCATGCCGGCTTTAACTTCCATCGCCTGCAGGCAGTCCATCCCCGCTTCGATCAGGCCGGGTACGAGAGGTTCCACGTAGCCGCAGGAATGGACGATCACTTTGCAGCCCTTCGAATGGGCGTAGTCGAATAGGCGGGCATGACCGGGTTGAATGATCTCCCGGTACATGGATGGCGACATGAAAGGCTTCTGTTTGAACCCCATATCCTCGAAGAAGAAAAAGCCGTCGGGATCGCCCTCCTCGGCGAACAACACTTCCATGTGGTTGATGGTGAAATCGGCGAACGTCATGACCATGTCTTTGACCCAGTCCGGGTCGGTGGCCATTCCCATGAGCATGTACTCGTGCCCGCAGACCGGGTGCATCTGCTCGAAAGGCGCCACTCCCCCCCATACGAAAAACCGTTCCTTTTCCGCGGCGAAGGCTTTGGCGTTGCGGTAGTTCTCGAAAGGAATCCGGCGCCGGTCGACGTCCACCAGGAATGGTTTGACCTTCTCTTCCCAGCCTTCGCGGTCTTTGACCGAAAAGTCGACGTGTTCGGGTGTGGAGTCGTGGAGCTTGTGTCTTCTCAAGGTTGCGCCGTTGCCGTCGAGAGTCAGGCGCGTTTCCTCCGTCTCCTCCAAAACCCGTTCCTCGAAGTCCAGGTCCGCCACACTGTTAAACCAGCCGCCGGAACGCAGGTCCTGGCCGAAGTGCTCGGACACGTCCTCCTCCTGACCGATATGGCCCTCGCTTCGCCAGCGCTCCACGGTCGCCCCCCAGGGGCTGACCGCCGCGGGGACGTGGTCCACCGGCTGGAGGTTGAGCGTGTGAATCATGCGTTCTTTGCTGGTCATGGGTTGCATCGTCTTCTGGTTCCCTCCCTTTCCACCAGGCGTTCGTCCGTGTAGGTGTGCGGGGTGTCCGTCCCTACTCCGGTTCCGGTGCACTTGCCGCCTGGGCCTTGAGCTTCCTCCAGTATTCCAACCGCTTGAGGATCTCCCGTTCGAAGCCTCGCTCGACCGGATGGTAAAACCGGGTTCCTTCCAGTCCCTCGGGGAAACACTCCTTGGGAATGTACCCTTCCTCGGAATCGTGGTCGTAAGTGTATCCCGCCGCGTAGCCGAGGTCTTTCATCAGCCGAGTCGGCGCGTTTCGGATCGACATCGGGGCGGGCAGTGGGCCCTTTTCAACCGCAACTCTCATGGCCTCGCCAAACGCCGTGTAGACCGCATTGCTCTTGGGCGCCGTTGCCAGATAGAGCGTCGCCTGGGCCAGGGCGAGTTCCCCTTCCGGGGTTCCCAGCGCATGATAGGCGTTCATGGCGGCCAAAGCGACGGGCAGCGCCTGGGGGTCGGCGTTGCCGACGTCCTCGCTGGCGAAGCGCACGATCCGCCGGGCGACGTAGAGAGGATCCTCGCCTCCCGCCAGCATCCGCGCCAACCAATAGAGGGCGGCGTCGGCTTCGCTTCCTCTCAGGCTCTTGTGGAAGGCCGAGATCAGGTTGAAATGCTCTTCGCCGCTCTTGTCGTAGAGAAGAGCCTTCTTCTGAAGCGCCTCCAGCAGCAGATCGACGGTCAGAGTCATCGGCCGCTCCGGATGAGCGTCCATCGCCATTTGAAGGGCGTTCAAAGCGGACCGGGCGTCTCCATGACAGGCTCGCGCCAAAGCAATCAGCGCGTCCGTTTCGACCTCGACGTCTTCCTTTCCATAACCGTTCTCCTCGTCGGCCAAGGCGCGATTGAGAAGAGATTCAATCTCTCTCTCTTCGAGAGCGCGCAAGACGTAAACCTGGCAACGAGAGAGCAAGGCGCCGATGACTTCGAACGAAGGGTTCTCCGTGGTGGCGCCGATGAGAATCAGCAGTCCGCTCTCGACGTGGGGCAACAGGGCATCTTGCTGAGCCTTGTTGAAGCGATGAATCTCGTCGATGAAAAGCACGGTGGAGGTGCCCGATAGGTCCACCAGGCGTTTGGCGGTGTCGACCACACGGCGGATGTCTTTGACTCCCGATGCGACGGCTGAGAGGTTCTCCAGGCGGGCATTGACCTTCCTGGAGAGCAGGAGGGCGAGCGTCGTTTTGCCGCTTCCCGGGGGACCCCAAAGAATGAGGCTGGGGATCTTGCCCCGCTCGGCGGATTTCCGAAGCAGGGTCCCGGGACCGATGATTTTCTCCTGTCCGATGAGGTCGTCGAAAGACCGGGGCCGCATCCGGTCGGCCAGAGGGGACGAAGGGATCCTGGACCGGTCTCTTTTCGGTTCGGGAGACCGGTTCTTGCCGGTTTCGAGGACTCCGCCGAAAAGGTCTGTCTGCTGCGTCATGGGGCGGATGTTAGCACAGGAGGCGTAAAAGGGGGGACGGTTTCGACCCCTTTTTCACCTCCTTCCCTTTTTCCTGTAGAGTATCTTCATGCCCCAACTCATCGATCTCTCCCACCCCCTCGAAAACGGCCTTCCCGTGTTTCCGGGAGACCCTGAAATCTGCATCAAGGTGTTCAGCACGATCGAGGAGAAATCCTGCAACCTGACCCACATCACTATGGGGTCCCACCAGGGAACGCACTTGGACGCTCCTTATCATTTCTTCGATGACGGGAAAACGCTGGACCGGATCCCTCTGGACCGGTTCTATGGACCCGCCACGCTGGTCGACTTTGCGCCGGGAGCGGACCTTGCCCCGGGAACCAAGCTTTCTCGCAGGATGTTCGAGGAGCATGCCGAGGCGTTTCAGCCCGGAGCCCGAGTCATCTATCGGACGGGCTGGTACCGCATGTTCGGGACGGAGCGGTACTTTCAGGACTTTCCGGAGATAACCCTCGATGCGGCGGAATGGATCGCTTCGAGGAGAATCGGCCTCCTCGGCATGGACACCCCCACACCGAGCTCCGATTTCGTCCCGTGCCACCACATCCTGCTCGCCGAGGACGTGGAGATCGTGATTGTCGAAGGCCTGACCAACCTCCACTTGCTTCCGAAGAACTTCACGTTCATTGGATTCCCGCTGAACGTCAAAGGAAGGGATGGCTCGACGATTCGGGCGGTGGCGGCCGTGGACGAAACCGGCCGTGAATTCAAAAGACCGGGTTCAAACCAACCGGCACCTCGCGTGTAGGGGCGGGCCTGTGTGTCCGCCCCTACACGCGGGACGGGCGCACACTCAGCTCCGCCCCCTCCCCGCGTGACAATCGGACACATAGGTCCAACCTTGCGCTCTCTTCGGGCGGACACGCAGGTCCGCCCCTACACGCGACAATCAATTGCGCCATGGCAAACCGCACTCGGGTCTAATACGAATAAAGCACCAACCCCTGCACCGCGTTCCCCAGATCCCTGGCCGTCCGGTGCTGCGCCTTGTAAAAGCGCTGAGTGGGACCGGTCCGGCGGCCTTGGATCGAAACTGCGTCGCGCCCGTTTACCGTCCTCCCTCCGGTGTCCGATCCGCTTGTCCTGCCGGAGAGAAGCAGTGGAGGCGGGGTGTCCGCCACCCCGTATCGCCTCAGGAATCGCTTGACACGATCCAGGTTCTTGCGCGTGTCCTTGATCCGAAGGACAGGGCCGCTGAGTTGGAACTTGCGGTCGGAGACCTCCGGCGCGACCTGTTTGGCGGAAGAGATACCGTATATCCGATCCCTCAGAGCCGTGGAGGGATCTTTCTTGGAGCCGGATACGAGCCGCACGATGCTTCGGTACTGTTCGTCGCTCAGCCTGAATGTCTCCTCGACAAGATCGATCGTGACCCATATCAAGTTCGTCCCCGGGTTCCGTCGCCAGGCGAAGCCATTCTCGGCCAGCAACTCGTCGAGGACTTGCCGATAGGTGAGCTCCTTCTCCGGAACGGTCGAGAGCTTTCCCCCAACGCCTTCCCCTGGGACGATTTGAAGATCCGCCGCCTGAGCCATCTTTGCGAGCAAGTCTTCCACCTTTACGATTTCACCCCGACGGAAAGCGACCGTGTTTTCATCAAGCGCGTCCTCGACCCGTAAGTCGAAGGCAGCAAGGCTTTTTTCGGGGGATTCCTCGTTGGAAGGGCGAGTTTGCGCTCCCGCAGTCCAGGCCCAAAAGAGCAGGAGACTGACAAGTGGAGTTCCGTATTGAAGCATCGGTTTCATCGCCGCACCCAGAGAATGTCGCTTTATGGAGTGCGGTGGCTTGCCGCCGCACGGTGCACGCGGGCAGGAATGCCCGCGCTCCATTCACCTCACACTCTGATACCAGAAACTTGAAAAGTCAAACAAGGCGGCCCGATCCGGCGGACCTGCGGCACGCAAGGTTTCGCGCCAGGCAACAAGGTCTCTTGAATCAACGAAACCGTCCGGCGACCCGGAAGGTGCGACGTCGAACACGGGTTTCTCGATTCCCGTCGTGTAGGTGACTGCGAGTCTTGGATGGGCAGGTGTGTTGGAGCTGTCCTTGGACACGAACCGTTTGGCCGTCTGGTCCACACTCTCGTCCCCTTTGAGGAGCCAGCCGAAGTTGCTTCCTGGGTCGTCCAACCACCCTTGGACGTCGCCGACCATCGACTGTGTCTGTCCCCACGTGTAAATTCCGTTGGTCTCAACCGTGATGGACGCGCTCGCGCCGAGATTGTACTCGTGGAAAAAACAAGCGAAATCCCGCAAAGCAACACAAGCATCGCACGAGCACGGGACTAACCAAGAGCCGGTAGGGGCGGACCTGTGTGTCCGCCCCTACCGGCTCGCGCCACCTTGCCTGCCCTGTGTGTCCGCCCCTACCGGTTCAGCCGCCACCTTGCGTATTCTGAAAATAGGCAAGGTCGTGTTCCGTTCCCTCCATATCATTCTCGAACGAAGTGAAGAATCTCACGTCGCCGGGGGGGTATCGCCTCAGCCGGTGACGACTACGAAGCATGGCTTCGTAGAGGGAAGGCGCAAGCACGGCTTGCGCACTCTAAAGAGCCAACCCACGTAACGCCGCCGTCTCGGCGGCCCGTGCCGGCAGGATGCCGGCGTTACGACCCACCCCCTCTTTCATTGCCTTTCAGAGGGTGGGCAGACATGCAGCCGGGGCGAACACGCGTGTAGGGCGAACACACAGGTTCGCCCCTACCGATCCCCCCCTTGCCAACGGACGATCAGGATGAGCGCGTTCCGCATGTTGGTCAGTCCCAGCAGGGCCGGTTTGTCCGGCTCCAGGTACAGCGTGTTTTCAAGCAGACACTTGTTTGTCCGTTGATCCAGCATCCTTCCTTTCAGGATGAGGTACGGTTTCCTGAAGTCCATGTATTCAAACTCGCAGGTATAAGACTCGGAGAGCGCCACCTTGGCGTTGCCCTCGTCGCCGCGTTGCCCGACCAAGGAAACCATCCCCTTACCCAGCTCCTGTCCCGCCACAAATCCAAACGCGGCCAGATCTTCCTCAGCGATTCCGTAATCCTGAAGGAGCGTCAGGCTTTTCCGATCCGCCCCCTGCCGCTCCCTTTCCCAACCGGGACGGACGATCGTATTCCCCGGCTGGTAGTCGACCCAAAGGTCGTAGAGTTTCTCCAGGTCCTGCAGAATCTCTCGAACGGTCCGTGGATCCTGAATGTTGACACTCACCTTCATGTTCGGAACGGAACCAGCTACGTTAACATTCGACGCGCTGACCGTGGAAAGCATAGCGATCAATTCTTGAAGCGGCTGGTTTTCAAAAATGATGGACTCGACAACTGTATCGATACCCAGGCTGCCGGTTGTTTTCGCAATTGTCTCTGAGCTCGGTTTCTGAGTAGGGGCATTTTCACGATTGCCAGTCTCCATTCCTTGAAGCAGATAGACGGTCAACCCATAAACAGAGGGACGCTCGCCGCCTTCTTTCTTCTCCGCAAGAAGCGAATCCATTTCTGCGAGCAGCTTCTCGATCTTGGCGTGGGTTTCGGGTATGGCGGTGACGATAACCGCGTTGGCCATTTCATCGGCGATGCATTGTTCGACAGTGAATCCAGCGTAATTCGACCGTAATGTGTCTGGAAGACTGGCAATGCCTTCACGGACTGTGGTACCAGAGAGTCCGTACCACCGGAGTTCCTGGTCGATAAGCGCCTTGGCTGTTATGGGGGTGATCTTCTCCAGACGGTAGACCTTTGTGACTGCAGAGAACTTCTGTTTGAAGTCCTCCCGAGCTTCCTGCCAGGCAACGGTCTCCTCATAGCCGATGGGTGTGATACGGAGGTGGGTGGAATCGACCCATTCGAGGCCGATTCGGTCCATATTGAACCCACAATGATTCTGCAGGAACTGAGGGAGCAGGTCGCTTAAAAGTCCCTTGACAGGATACCGTTCTGTTTCTCCCCCGAAATTGCTGACCTTGAGATAATCAATGGACTCCCGGTGTCCGGGATACTCCATCCATTCCAATTCAAAGCCATAGTCGTTGCCTAACCGAAACAGAAGCTCTTCGAGGGTCTCCTTCGGTTCTTTTCGCAAGTCATCGACACAAGCATCTCTCCCTCGGACACTTGGATCTCTGTCGGCATTAACGTGAATCCCGAGAGTGTTGTCCGGATGGAAATCGTTACGGACCGCGATCGCGAAACGGCCGAACTTCCGAGTGGCGCCTTCGATCGCCGGAAGGGTACCCGTTGTTCCGTCGATCGTATTATGAACCTGGATCTCATAGTATTCTGAACCGTCGGGATATTCGGTTGGGCGATCGGACAGTTGAAGGATCCATTCGTTGAGGTGTATCGGAGTAACGGACGAAACGTAAATCAATGTGTTCCCTCCACAGGCATCGAAGAACTGGTCTCGCGGTTGGAAGCACGCCTCGTAGTCGATGCGCTGGACCGTCAGAGGAGAGTTCTCATTGGCTCGCCATGTGAGTCCGCGAAACCGAAGAACTGTGTCGCAGTAGGAAATTCCTCCCAACCATGCATCCGGGGCCTTGAGAATTCCTTCCATCGTGTGATCCGGAATGGAAGGATCGGCGCTCTCGAAAACCAAAATCCCGAAAGACTCGGTCGTTCCGCTGGGGGATTCGGCGACTTCCCACGTCACTGTGACATCTCGGTAAGTGATGGATTCGCCTGGGAACAGGCTGCCTCTTTCCTGTTCCACGCAGCCATGCTCGATGGGCCTGTCGGGGTAGGGGCGAGCGACAATTGGCCGAGATGGTGCTCGCCGAGATCGACTGGAGGAAGCGGAGTCGCGTTGTTGGTCGGAACACTGTGCCTCGGAACAAGGTAAAAAGCCGAGAATCAGAATGGCAAATATGACCGTGGTTATCCAGCGAAACATGGTTGTAGACCTCCCGTTTTTGCGCATCATGCGATTGACCCGACAGACGCGAGCGAATGAATTCGCTCGCTATTGACTTGTGAAATCTTTCAGCATTTCCTGTAAGATCCGTCTTTATAAGTCCTCTCAAAGAGGACTGATCCAACGAGTCGGTTTCAACCGACTTCTGAGCAAAATAGCGAGGGGTTTTAACCCCTCGCGTCCCTCCTCGCGACTGCCCCCGCGTACCTCAATTCGCCAACGAGAAACCCCCGTCCACTACCCACACCGCTTGCGTGCCGGTGCGGGAAAGCGTGGTCTCGATTACAATCCGCCCGTTCTCGTCCGTCACCCGCCTCTCGGGACGGAAATCGGCGGGGATGCCTTCCTTGTCTTCCACGACTGCCGGAGTCGGTTTTGCGGTTGCTTCTTCGGGATTGGATGCGGACGGAGCGTAAGCGGACAGGTCTTGATGTGGCTCGGGCGGGAGACGGTCTGATGCCGTCTCGTGTCCGATGAAGAAACCGAGGAGGAAGATGACGGTAACTGCCGCACCCTGCACCAGAAATGTGGGGGAAAGCGGAACCCATTGCGGCCAGATCCTTCGCCATCCCGCCTTTCCCGTACGAAGCGCCGGGACTGCAATGTCATCCACCCGTTCCACCCCCGGGGCTTCGGCGCCCAGCCAACCGGTCGCAGCCTCCAGCGCTTCCTTCGCCGCCTGCACCTCACCCTGAAGCGAAGGGTCGGCAGCCATTTCCTTCTCGAGGGCCTGGGCCTCCCGCGGCGTCATCTCGCCGAAGACGTAGGCTGTTATGCGGTCGTCCCGATTCGTAAGATGATCTTCCATCGTATCTCTTGACCTCACCGAAATGGTTTGTTGCCTTGATGCTGCAACGGTCCCCCTGGTTCACCCCCACCTAACCTCCCCCTTCGAGGGGGAGGGATAATCTGTAGGGTACGCTGTGCGTACCACATTGGTGTCAGCATCTTTCCGGTCCGCACAGCGGACGCTACAGGCTGTTGTCGTAGGGGCGGGTTTGTAACCCGCCCAATCCCCGCACGTGGGGGCAGGTTTGAAACCTGCCCCTACGACCTTCGCAATGTCTCCCGGATCTTTGCGATCCCACGGTACGTCTGGGACCGCACCTGCTTCTCCGGGATGTCGAGTCTCTGTGCGATTTCTTTCGGTCCCAGGTCTTCGCGGAGTCGAAGAACCAGGATGGCGCGCTGCTGAAGTGAAAGGCCGTGCATGGCCCGACTCACAAGCTCGATCTCTTCGCTCTTCTCGAAGGCCTGGGCCGGGTTGTCGCGGTTGGTTTGCGGAAGACCTTCCGGCTCCGTATCCGCCGGTGTGCCGGCATCCCCGTTCCCGACCCGTCCGATCTTTCGCAGGTGGTCGATGGCCTCGCGGGCGGTCATCGTGGAGAGCCAGCCCCGGAAAGTCCCGCTCCCGTTGAATTGGCCGATCTTCGTGGCCAGCTTGAGAAACACCGACTGCGCGACGTCCAGAGCGTCATCCGGGTCGAGCACGACCTTGAAAGCGACTGAGTAAACGTGCCGCCGATAGCGTTCGAACAGGACCGCGAAGGCATCGCGATCCCCATTTCCCGCCATGGCCGCCAGCAGGTTGTCCTCCAAGTGTGCGCTCCCTGTGGTCTGGTGTCGGCTTCCAGGCTTCGATTATAGGGACGGGTGGGGGGAAGGAAGAGCTTACACGAAAAAGAGCACCAGGCGGATCGTCACATAGATGGCGACCAGCGCGGCTCCGCACCAGGTGAGCAGGGAGACGAAAGATCCGGCACGTCTGTGGGTCCCGTGGCGAGCAAGGGTGGCCGGGGAGGCTGCCATTTTGTCGTTCTGTTCCGTGTGACGGCGCTTGATCTGGTTGATGGCGCGCTGGATCTGGCGGCGAAGAGTCGCACCCTGGGCGGTTTCCATCTGTCCGTCCAGCGTGGGCAGATGTCCGAGCTGGCCGCATTTCTCGAAGTACCGCCCCACGGCCATCTGAACCTCTTTCGAGGGATGGTTCAGGCTCTGGATCATGAGGTCCATGAAGTCGGGGTGGTAGGTTCCCGAGGCGTAGAGAAGCGCCGCTTCCTCCACAATCTGCTCTCCACCCAGGCACTCCGCCAAAAGAGACCTTGGCACCTCATATCCGAAGTTGAGACAGTAGGTGAAGACCAGCTCCCGCACCAAAGGAGAGGAAGTCTCTGCAAGCGAAACGAGCACTCGGTGGATCTTGTCCGTTCCCTGTTGGGACAGCTGATGAAGGGAATGCAGCAGCTTCTCCTCGTCGCTGCAGAAAATCTTGGGCAGAGACGATTCGGCTTTGCCGATCAAGTCGGACAACTCATCCACACGATCCGCGTGTTCCGGGAGTTCGTCTTCCGCCGCGAGAAGCAGATCCCGTGCCAGAGAAAGAACCTTGAGGCCCTCGAAACGGTTCGCCAGGCTGGTGTAGATCTGGGAATCGCAATTCTCTTCCTGGAGCAGGGAGAGCGCCTCCCTACGGGCC
>Ga0214473_10006332_pt1 | contig 14157 bp, 27 predicted proteins | sample RVTome_7_FD_203509 | JGI IMG/M metagenome (GOLD analysis project Ga0214473, IMG submission 203509) | Soil microbial communities from uranium-contaminated site in the Upper Colorado River Basin, Wyoming, United States - RVT98D197 | ecosystem: Environmental > Terrestrial > Soil > Contaminated >... | reverse complement strand
TCTGGACCTTGCCCATGAATCGTTCCATCAGTGGCACGAAGAGCGGGCGGGGTTCTTGAGTAACCGTGAACGATCTGGTGAACTCTGTTGTTGCTTACAGCGAATCTACGCTCTAGATCCTTCCTCGTTGCCCCCTTTTTGTGGAGTTCGAGCATTAAAGCGACATCCTCATCGGTCAACTTGATAGGCAACTATTCCCTCTCCATGAAAGGAAGGACCCTTGCAAGGGCTTCCGCACCCTTGGCTCTCATGTACTCGTTCACCTTCGCCGCGGCATCCACCAAGTCGGATTCGCTGGTTATGTTGTACCTGGCCATCATGGCTCTTGTCTTCCACCCCACCATCGCCATCGCCACATCTTCGCGCACGCCAGCGCGCAAAAGATTCCGGATCGCCGAGCGCCGGCAGTCGTGCACGATGAGCCCCGGCCGCCCCGCGATCGTAGCTGCTTGCCTGAAGTGCTTCAAGAAGCATGAGCCCGAGATCCGCCGCCCGAAGCGGTGGAACACCCACGGGAGCCCGAGGATGCGCTCCCCCTGCCGCCGGGAGAGCACCGTGCCGAGTTCCCCCATGAAGGGGAACGGCCGGCCCTCGCGGTTCTTCGAGCGCGCGGCGTCGAGACGTACCACGCGCGCGTCGAAGTCGACCTCATCCCACCGAATCGATAGCACCTCTTCTCGACGCCAGCCAGTCTGGTAGGCGAAGCGGAACGGATCGCGCGCCCACTCGGTGAGCTCCTCGAGGATGGCGAGATAGTCCGCGTACTCGAGGAATCCCTTGCGCGCGTTGTTCACCGGGAGCGCCCGGGGGAACTCCAGCCGCCGCTCGATGCGCCCGTTTCGCGCCCCGTGCCGGTACGCCGTCCGGAGAAAGCCCACGGTGAAGTTCACCGTCGCCGGCGCGTACTTCTTCCGAAGCGTCTGCTGCAGCTCGTAGACCTCCCCCGGCTCGAGGAGCGCCGCGACCAGGCTCCCGAGGTGCCCCCGGAGGATCGTCGCGTGCCGCTCGAAGGTGGAGAGCGCCCGAGACCCGCGGGACTCGAGGTCGCGCAGGTAGTCGTCGAGAAGCTCCGAGATCGTGACCTTGACCAGCAGCCCCGGGACGATGCGGAATTGCTCGATCCTCTTCGCCAGCAGCGACACGGCATCTTTGTGCCGGACGGACTTCGAGCTCTCGGTGTGGCGCTTCCCGTGGACACTCAGCGAAACCCACCAGAAGCGCGAGTCCTTGCGCATGTAGACCCTCCCGATACCGCGGTACTCTGGCATGGGATCACCCCCAATCGACTGTTGGGGGGTTTCAGGTTGAACGCTCGAGCCACTCCCGGAGTCTCCTAACGGAGACCCGCAGTGGCCCCTTGTTCGGGAGCTGGACGAGGAACGGTAGCTCGTGCCGTCTCTGGTAGAGCCACGACTTGCTGACTCTGAGAAGCTGCGCGGCTTCCTCAATACGGAGGAAAGAGTCCAAAGTGGACGCGGGTGGAACCTTGAGTCGATCAGGCATGGCGCAGACGTACCTCCATTGGGGGAACATCCGCGCAAGCGGGGGAGCCCGATGGCTCCCGACGCCGAACTAGTGTTGAGTGGGACAGTCATATCAGAAATTCACCGTAGAGAAATGCGAAGCCGTTCACAGGGATTTCCCCTCATGTCCCCCCAGGGGATAGACATGGACTTCGAGCCCCGCCCGGATCGCCTGCTCGATGGCGTTCATGGTGCCCTTCGATTGGCGCCCAGCCGCGGGAAACGCGATGAGGATCTTGCAGTCCTTGAGAATTCGGGCGTTCCGAATGGGCCCAGCGCTGAGCCCTCGAGTCCAGTCCGCATCAAACACGGACAGGAGGGCATCGGGCCACCACGACCGAACGAACGCATCCACGCCTGTAGGGCAGTCGCCAACATGGAGCATGGCCGGTTCGTAGCGGATGAGTTCCTCGTAGATGCGCTGCTCCTCCGCCGGAGTCAGCGGGCGGCGCGTTCCGGATACCGCGATGGTCACTTCGCGAACTCCGCCGAGATGTCCGGCTCGTGGTTCAGGTAGTCCGACTCGAAGTGGGAGACGAACGGCGCGAGGCCGAAGCCGAGGAGCACCGTATGCCCGCACTTCGAGCAACGGTACTCGTCCGCCTCGACCTGGTAGTACGGCTTGCCGGTGGGCAGAAGCATCTCGACATCGACGCTGTTTTTCGAGACGCGCATCTCGACGCGGCAGGGGACGCAGACGGCATTAGGGATGTAGGGCATTGCTCACCACCTTGTCCTGAGCGCCGGGGCGCTCGCTTGCTTCCATCGTCCGTCGGGCTCCACGAGAGTTACGGCGCCTTGCCGAATGCTCTCGGCCATCCAGTGGAAATTTCGGTACGCGCGCTCCCCATCGGGAGTCTCGAGGACGAGCCGCGAGAATCGCTCCGAGGCTCTGCCCGAGCGCCGCCAGATCCGGTAGGTGCGCGGCTCATACATTCGAACCTCCTTCGATGGGGACGGCCAGAAGACGGCTGGGGGCGTCATGCGAGGTCATCCGGGAAGCACTCGATTAGCGCAGCGGCGATCTTGCTACGCCCGCTGAGATCAACCAGCAGGAGCGAAGCGAACTGGCGCGTCTGCTGGTTCGAGTGCTTGCTGGTCATCGCGGCAGTACACGCCCCAATGACAAACGCCAGCGCTTGAGCCGCATCCTGTAACGCCGCGCCTACCTTCTCCGGCTCTCCCATGACGATCATCTCCCCATCTCCTCCCAGGACGCGCCGGCTCTCCTCGATGGCCCGGCGGAAAAAGAACACGTACACGAGCCACACTTGAAATCCTGGCCAGGCCAACGCTACAGAGATGCACAAAATCAACATTTGGAACCTCACCTTGCACAACCATGCCTGGCCTCGCCGGTCCTCAGCCAGCCGTACCGGACCCTGCCATGCATACCGGAACCTTTCCCTGCATCGCCAGACCCGGCGTTGCCATGCCGAGCATCGCCCCGCCCGACCACGTTCAAACTTGCTTCCAATTCGTGACCGTGAATCTGCCGAACGGCCCGGTTCGCTCAGGCCGAAAATCCCCGATGCCGACGCGCCGCCCGGCCTCGTCGAGAAGCTGTTTCACCAGGTCAGCCGGGATGACCGACTCGTCCACGGTGATGGAGAACTCGAGCGACCACTCTTCGAAGCGCGGACGGTGGCGCATGATTCTCCCCTTCGTTGAAGGGATGACCACGGGCCGTGAGTCCACCTCGAAATCCTTCGCCATCTTCGTGCCGTTCAACAGCGGGATGTCCACCTCATTGACGGTGACTCCAGCCGGAACGATGTACTTCACCGAGCGGCGCGAACCCTTCAGCTTGTGCGATGCGCCCGCCTCTCGAATCGTTCCTGAGATCCATGTGCCTGGAACGTAGAAGCCGTTTCCGTTGCGGTAGCACACGGCCTCCGCTTCCTCTCGCGGAGTCCGCGAAGCCTTCACGATCGGCCGCGCCGCGTCGCCACTCTCGTTCTGCTCACCGAAGCGGTGCTGGAGCAGCGGCGAAATTCCTTCGACCCTGACCTGGAACGTTTTCATTTCATCTCCTTGTTTTTTGCCATGCCTGACCGCAGCTCACCCAGCCCGACCATGCCAGACCCGACCGCGCCCAGCCCTGCATAACCGAGCACTGCCTGAGCCTCGCCGGACCGCGTCGTACTTCAACCATAGCTACATGCTAGCCACTTGCTAGCTAGTTGTCAAGTAGCCACCCGCTTGCTATCGGACGCCCGGGCGGGTACACTTCCCGGCATGGAGACAGCCTTGGCACCACGAAAAAGGTCGGGCCGCGCGCGCGTCCAGAAGAACATGCGAATCCGAAGTGACGTTGCGAAGATGTTGGAGGACGCTTCGAAACGCCTCGAGCTCCCCCAAGAGCGCATCATCGAGGCGCTGATCGAGAATTATGCCGACAAGCTCACCGTAGAAGTGCGCGCAAAGGAGTAGAAGTGACCGCCCCCTTCCCGCCCGACGAGTCCTTCCTCCGCGGTGCGATCTGGACCGCCTTCGGCATCCCGGGCAATCAGCTCGAGGAGCTGCTCTACGCCTTGGGGCTTAGCAGGCGCGAGCTCTGGATAGCGATCGCGAGGAGCTGGTGAAGGAAGCGGAGGAAGAAGTGACCTGGAAGGAATTCAAGGATACTCTCGAGGCGCAAGGCGTGAAAGACGAGGACAAGCTCGAGTGGATTACCTACGATCCGGACTACGGCATCGCGCCGCGGGCAAGCGCCAGACAAGGCGCGTTCAGTGTCGGCCCACATATGGAGCCGCCGCCATGAGAGCACTCAGCGCTTGGCTTCGCAACCAAGAGCGACGGCGAGAAGTCCGGCGCGCTCGAAAGCTGTGCGCCACCGCGGGGCACCCCATTGACCACCTCACCGACGAGGAGATCGAGGAGCGCCTCGCGCTCGCTTCCATCCGTGAGAACATGCGGTTCTTCGGCTACCCGGTGGACGACATGACGGACGAGGAGTTGAGGGCCGGAGCTCAGCGCGCAGGTGAGTTCGTCGGCGCCAGCGGAGTTGAGGCGGATGACCTCGCCAAGGCGTTCGAGGGGCTCGGGTGAGCCCCCTCTCCTGGTGGCGCAAGCGCCAGCGCCGCCGAGCCCTCGCCTCGATCCGGGAGAGCCTGGCATTCTTCGGCGTCCTTACGGATCGCCTTACCGATGAAGAAATCGAGCGATGGATCGAAGACGAAGGCGCCATGCTGAGCCGCCGTAACTACGCCAGGCAAGTAGCTGCCTCGCCCTGACCGGAGGAGGAAAGCCCTGTGGAACACGAGATCTCAGTAGCTAAGCTAAGAGAACTTCTCGCCGAGTTGCTGGACGATGACATCCTGATCCCGAACGTGGTGTGCAATCTGTTAATTAGCAGGAGCGGGAGTTATATCGGCTACATCAACCTGCTTAAAGACCGTCAGGGTATTGAGCTGTCCTAGGCCGTAGGCACCTTATCGTCCTGTGTGAGCACAAGGATGATGCTCTCGTGGCTCTTCTTCACCCCGGCGTTCCACGTCCATTCGATGATGAGTAGATGTCGCTCCACTGTCTCTGTCCCTGTCCCGACGATGGGGTTATCCAGCGGAGCCAGCGTCAGTGTCAGGACTCCCCCGGCAGTGATGACGCCCGGCCCAGTGTTCAGGATGTTCACCGCTGTGCGGGAGTTGATGACCGTCCCGAGGTGGTCGTAGAGCCAGATCTTCGCGGTGGCAAGGTCAGCCGCCGGAATCGCGACGCCCGCTTCGTCCTTGAACGTGCCGGTAATTTGGAACGTCGAGTCTTCCCTGACGCCTGTGATCTCGGTAGGCCAACTGCTCATCCTTCTCCCTCGATTCCATCGATCATAGAGGCGCGGCCAACGAGTTCGGAGATAGAAGCGGCGCGCCCGGTGACATCGGTGAGCCTCACGAGTCCATGTAGGGCGGTGCCCACTCCACCGGAGGCGGTCACGGTCCCCACCGAACCTGTTGCTGCGACGCCAGCCAGCGCAACCGCGGTGCCCGAGCTGACGGTCCCCACCGATACGGTGGAGCCAACTCCGCTTGTAGCCTGCGAGCTGTCCGCAACCACTGTCCCGGCTGAGCTGGTCGCCGCTGCGCCGGAGAGTGCGATCGCTGCGCTCGGTGCGACCGTTCCGGGGCTTGCCGTGGCCGCGTCGCCAGTAATGGGTACAGCAGTGCCAGGCGCGACGGTCCCAGGGCTTCCGGTCGCGGCGACACCGCTCAGTGCGAGATTTAGATCGCCTCCGATGGAAACGCCGACGCTACCGACGGAGCCGGTAGCAGATACGCCCGTGAGCGCGAGAGCCAGGTCCGGAGCCACCGTCCCGACTGCCCCGGTAGAAGCGCTTCCAGTGAGGGCGAGGGCTCTGTCTGGAGTGACGGTACCGACGCTCCCGGTTGCGGCGTTGCCTGTTATCGCGATCGAGCTGTCGGCGACGACTGAACCAATCGCGCCTGTGGCACCGACGCCGCTCAGCGCAATGGCGATGCCGAGCGCGAGAGTCCCAACGGCGGTAGGCGCCGATACGCCAGTGAGACCGACGGTTACATCTGGCGATGTCTCAGCAGAGCCAAGAAAGATCCGGAACATCGTCCCGCTTCTGAGCTACTACGCAATCCGGATCAGGCCAGTGGTCGCATCGTTGACCGGCATTTGGAGCGTCAGGGTTCCAGCAGTTATCGTCTGCGAGCCGAAGGTGTGCACCGACAGGGCGAGCTTCGTCGCGGAGGTGTCGTTGTAGATGAGGACCGCGTCGAATGCCGTCGAGAGTGTGACGTTGGTGTAGACGATGCTGGCGGAGGGCGTGAAAAATGCCGTCGTGCCTGATGTCCCCGGAGCGGTCCCGGTCGTCACCGCAACGCCGCCGGCAGTGTAGTTCGTGCCCGAGACCTCGCCAGTGCTGTTGTAGACCGTGTCTCCCGCGCCCCTGGAAGCGGAGACGAGATAGAGCGCTGCCTTGTAGGCGTCCTTCGTAGTTCCAGCACGGATCACGCTCGCGCCGAAGGCGTGCAATCCGTTCATGAGATCGGCTTTCGCCTGAGTGCAGAAACTTTGAGTGTTGGCCAATTTACTTCTCCTTTTTACCCTACCGACTCGAGCTCGCCGAATGCCAGAACCGGCCTCTTCAGTGTGACGTGAGCTGACCGGTGGACGATCCGCTCCTGGCCCGGTAAGCGGTACTCAACCCATGTCGTGTGCTCGTTCTCGTTATCCACGAAGCCCTCGAGCTTCTCCAGTGAGGCCTCGTCCATCTCTGTGATCGGGCCGCCCTCGGTGAGTTGTACCGTGATCATCTCTTTTCTCCTTACGCCGTCGTCGGGATGCTGAACCCGCGGTCCGCCCACTCTTTCGCCGCGGTCTGATCGATGCACTGCACACTCACCACGTCGGCGGTCATCTCCGTTGCCGAGAGGGCGATGCGTACCCAGATGCTGCCGGCGGGGCCGACTGCCGGAAGCGTTGCTAGGTTCGCGAGGGCGCCGCCATCCTTGGCGATCTTGAAGTCGCCGGCAGCGATCGTCGGGTTGGCCTTGAATGAGCCAGGATTCGCCATGTCCTCGAGGGCGACGTCGATCTCGAATGCCTCTGCTCGCTTCGGTGGATTAAAACTCGGCATCTACATCACCCCCAATGAAAGCTCGGCCCGCGGCACGCGCGCATCCCTGTTGTTCACGTACCCGTAAATCGCGAAGTCATCGATCAGGCGGTCCGTCGCATCGATGGAGTCGCACTGTGGGTTTGCGGAGAGTCGCGTGCTGATCGGGATGGAAATGGGGACGACAGCATTCGGATTGATGATCCCGTCTCGCGCTGTATCCGCTAGAAAATGGAGGTTCGGGATCGCCACCACTTCCGACGCCGCCGCGCCAGTGGCTATGTCTACTAGCCAATTCTGTGCGGCCCCCACCGTGGTATTGTCCAGCGCCGCAACAACGATCAGCCCGTCGTAAGCCTCGGCCGTCGACGGGATGATTTCGGTGTATCCGCCTTTGGTATTTGCCACGCCCCCGGGATCTATCGACGTGGCATTGGTAGCCCCCGAAGTGCTAACGTTCAGCGCGGTAATAGATGCTATCGTAGGCAACTGCCCCTGACTGTCTAACAGAATCGCTACGGTGCAGGTTACGCCTGACCCAGCCGATTGAATCCTTGCCGCGATGCTGCTTCCCGAGGTGAAGCTCTTCGGAATGAACACTCGCGAACGAACGAAATCTCTCGCATTGGGCACCCACAGATCCGGAATCACTACTAGGTAAGTGGTCCCGCCAGCGGCATCGGCCGCGATGTCGAGAATGATCTGCGAGCCGATTGCACTTCCATTGCTGATGTCGATCCAGATTCCCCGAGCGGCAAAACCTAGAGCGCTGATTAGCTGGACGTAGTCGCCCTTGACGTTGGCAGTTCCAGACGTGAGCAACGTAAGCGCCGATGTGGCGGTATCCTGCCCTCCAGCCTGAAGAGTCATTCGTCTCTCTTCGTCCAGCCGCTGGCGGCGCTGTAGAAACGGTCGTTGCCTACTACGTCGATGAGCGCTTGCTTCAGAGCAGCCTCGAGCGGCGGAGGTACATTGAGACCGCGCCCCCTAAACTCCGCGAGCACGTCGTCATAGACATCCTTCAGAACCTTCGCCGGGCGCGGAACGAATCTCAGCGTAGCGGGATCCCACATATCCGAATCCGGAGGCCGGCCCAGGAGCTCTAGAAGCACCACTCCTTCGGGAAGACGCTCCGCAACGATCGTCCCTTGCGAGACCATGCGCCCGCTCTTGTCGTCGTAGAGGATGAACCAGCTCATTTGATTCCGTTGAAAAATCCACCCCAGAAGTCCATGTGTCTCCAGGCGTCCCCGAGGAATCCGAACGTGGTAGCGATGGGTTCGCCGACGCAGCCAGCGGCGGCTAGTTGCGCGCCGAAGATGAGCTGTATAGCTGGTGCCGTGCCCGCGTCCGCCGGTCCGGCAATCATGTGGATCTCGGTGAGCGCCCGTCGCGCCTCTCCTGAAAGCGTCTCCTCCGCGTCCGTGCGAAACGCACCGAATCCGGAATCCTCGACGACGTGCGCACTCATGAGCCACACGTCCGTAACGATCTTGAGCGCGCGTGAGAATTGGTCGAAGTAGACGGGGCAAGCACCAAGAGTCCCATTCTTCATTCCCGAGACCCATCCGTCATTCGCCGAACGCTCGAAGTATTGGTACGGATTCCACAGCTCGTTTTGCGCCAGTTGGTAAGCTCCGTGTGGTCCAAACTGGTTCTGAGGGTCGGTGCCTAGCCCGCTAACCGAAAACGGAGGGAATGGATCCGCGTATAGCAGGGTGCGATTCACCGCTCCCGCCGCTGCCACCGCGGCGATGTAGGGCGTCTTCGTCTTCCATGCGGCACTCGTCCGCGATAGTTCGTAGACGCCACGGTCAAGATCGCTCATCGGGCTCTGCCCAATGCCTATAGCTCTGGCGACTACCTCGCTACGTGGGCCTGCGAGCAGCAGTTGACCTGCGGCGAAATTCGGGTTGGCGTTCACATGTAAAAGCCATCCGAGAGATTGGGCGAATTCGAAAACGGCTTGGACACTGAAGCCGCAGTCACTCTCTGTGCCAACGACTCCGCAATTCTGCTCGATAAGAGTGAGCGCGTGGACCAGCGCGTCTCTCGACTGCAAAAGAGAAGCCTTCTCTTCGGTGGTGAACTCGGCGGATGCTGACACCGCGAACAACAGGACGACGCAGAACGTGACGAGACGTTTCATTATTCTCACTCCATGTCCACCTTGAGCAAAAGAATGGTGATGTGGTTTTCCGCAGCGTGGAGCCTGCGCCCCAATGTCTCTGTCCTCGTATCGATACGCCCGACTCTCTCGGTAAGGACCGCGGCCGTCGTGCCGAGCGTTGAGAGCTCGTTCGATACCTTTTCGTTGAGAGCGTCGACCTTCTCGACGAGCCCATGGAATTCGGGACTGGGGTTGTGCTTCCCTTCCTTGTCCCGTCCGTTCCCGTTGCGCCGCTGATACATCTTGAGTAGCGCCACCGTGAGCGCCGCGTAGAGCGGGGCCAGCGCGAGAAGGTGCTCCCACGTCACCCGCCGACCTCCACGACGTAGGTATCGATGCCGTAGGTCCATTCCGACTCGGGCCGGTGGAAGTTGTGGTCGGACGCGAACGCGATCAGGTTCCCGTCCGGGCTCTGCATCGGGTGGGGTTCCGCCCAGTAGCCAGCGTTGCCCACCGTCTCGGAAGCTTGCGTCGCCGAGAGGATCCAACACGCTCGGCGGAATCCTGCGGCGCCGTTCGTGGCGACGGCGGTGTTGAGATCGACGGATACGATCTGCTGTGAGCCAGCCGGGAGCTCTTCCCCGCGGTAGCGATACGTGCGATTGCTCGGAGCGAAGCTCGAGATGACGACCCTGTCCGGCTTCTGCCACGCACCACCGCTGAGGTGGACGCCAGATGGCGAGACCCACGCGCCGCCCATTTCGAAGAGGGTCTTCCACGCGGAAATACCTGGTGCTCCGCCGAGCGAGCTTTCGAAGCTGGAGATGAGCGCGAGCGCGCCCCTCGTCTCTACCGGGCTGCGCGGGTTGCCCTGCGAATCCAGGCCGCCGTTCGCCTTCGACACGTAGACGTCGAGCATCGAGCCGCCGAGCTGCGCCTGGCAGGAATGCTCGTAGGTGCGTTCGGCAACGTGGACGCGCTCCGACACCGCTCCGCCCTCGGCGCTCTCGTCGAGTCGGCAGCCGAAGAACATCGTTCCCCCCGTCGCCACCGGAAGCGGGATGATGAACCGCTGTCCGTCGAGGGACATGATCGGAGTCCCGGTGCGCCGCTGAAATCCTTTCGTGTCCGGCGTGAAGTAGCGCGTCTGCCAGAGGATCTTCCGCTGTGCGAGGTCGATGACCGCTAGACGCTTCTCATTCGCGCCGACGAACCATGAAGCCGTCACGCGGTTACCGTCGAGGGATGGCGCGCAGTGGGTGTCCCCGAACGCCTCGCCCGTGGGCAGCGGGCCGATACGGAAGAGTTCCTCCGCGGAACCGCCCGCGTCGACGTCGTACCGCATGAAGACCGCGTACCATTTCCCCGCCGTCTCGACCTTCGTGAACCAGGTGAGTTGAGAGCTCGTCTCAGCCGTCCCGCCGAAGTTCAGATTCTCGGGCTCGATGGGGGCGAGCTTCCCCCACGGGATTGCGGCGATGCGCGGGAATGGGTGCGTGCCGCTATAGAGCGCGTGCCCGGCCCCGGGGCCCTTGAGGTAGAGGAAGAAGATCGGCCCGTATTTCTTCGTGAGGCCGAAGGTGCGATTCGTGTAGGGCGGGACGATGGCGGGATGGCCTTCCGCCGCCGCGGCCGTCACCCGGGTCACGCGCGAGCCGAAGGTGGGGTCGGTGTAGCTCTCGCCCACGCCTACGCGAGGGATCGCCGGAATATTGAATCGCCGTGTGTCGGTGAGGCTCATCGCGGAAACGTTTCTCCGCGACGGGGCCTCCGAGGAGGGAGCGCCGCTTTGCGCCTTGTAGGGCTTACCGGGGGGCCCGTGTCGGGGAGCCCGGTTCCCGTTCTACTTCGCTGATTCTATCACTTCCGAGCGCTTCGAAGAGAGACTCAATCGCCGTCGTCAGAGCGAGGATGTGCCTCCGGATTTCGCGGAGGGACTCCTTGAGCTCGGCGGCGGTGGGTTCGCGTCTTCCGCTCACGTCGTATCCACGTCTCGGTCATCGCCAGGAGGATATCCCTCTTCGCCCTCCTTTACCGGCACCATGATCCCCGCCTTCCCCTGCCGCATGAGGAACGCGAGCGCCACAACCTCATGCACGAACTCCGGGGTGAATCCCATGTGCGCGAGGTCAGCGCGCAGCAGCTCCTCCGCCTTCGCCCGCCGCTCGGGGCCGCTGTCCGCCCCGGGGATGAGCTCCTGTGCGATGTCGATCCGGCTCAGCGCGGCGTTGAGGATCGGCCCCGCGACCGGGATCATCGCGATGACGGTATCCGCAAAGGGGATGTTGTCGAGGACGTCGTCCACCTTCGCGATGCCTTTTCCAGTGGCCTTGAGTCCTTTCCAGATTGCCTTGAGTGGGTTACCCATTTAGACTTCCTCCGATCTGGTGGAGAGCGGCGCCAGGAAACATCATCGGGTTTGGTTCGAGGCTCACGGGTTTTCTCTCCCGTTTGCCAGTGAAAAGCGCCGCCCCCCGCAAAGTCATCCGTTCAGCCTCATGACGAGCGCACGTTCGTACGCCGCCGGTGGCAGCGCCACACGAGTCTCGCCCGCTTGGAGCTCCACCCGGTCGAGCGCCTCTCCGGTGATCTCGAAGAAGCGCGCCGTCCGCGGCCGATCCATCTCCATCGTGAGGCGCCCTTCACGCGGGTTGAGCACGGTCACGAGGATGTCGCGGCCGTTCTCTCCCGAGACGAGGGAGAACGCCTTGAACGGCCCGACGAAACTCTTCACCGGGGAGCGAGCCCACCCGGTGTTGTACGAGCTCGCGCCCTGCCACGGAAAGCCCTTGGTGATCTCGTTCCAGGCGCGCACGACGCGGAAGATCGGATCCTTCGTGAGCCCTGGCTCGCAGAAGAACCCTTTGAAGGTGTGTAGTGTCGTGGCTACTCCCGCCATGGTGTTCACCCAGATCATCGTCCCGTACATCTCCCAGTCCCTGGTTGAGCCGCGATAGCTCCACGTCTGAAACTCCTCCTCCGTCGTGAGGAAGATGTTCTCATCGCTCCGCCCGTAGCCGCCCTTCCCGTGGAGGGATCGCCAGTTCGCGCGGTCACCGTAGAGGTGGAATGAGCCGCGACACCAGCGAGGGATCCCTTCGGAGAGGATGGGGTCGCGCGGATAGTGGACGTTCCAGTAGTCGAGCTCCTCCACCTCGGCGTAGGCGAAGTAGGGGTCGCCCTCTTCCTTGGGGACGCGGCCGCCGTCGCTCGCGGTGATGACCGCGTTCGGGTGAAACGCGCGGATGTTCCGGGCGCACCGCAAAAGGAACTCTTCCCGGCCTGCCTCCCCGAGTCGGGCGAGGTGGTGTCCGTGGTCCGCCTCGTTGATGATCTCGAGTGTGTGCTCCGGGTGCTGTGCGAAAAAGCGCGATATGTCCTCGAGGTATGGCTCGACGCGCCCCCAGAGGACGTCTCGGCCTTCCCGGGTGAAGAGCGGCTGCATCCCGCCCCAGAAGATCGTGTACTGGACGCGGATGCCGCGAGAGGCAAGGAAGTTCAGCCGCGAGGAAAGCCGCGCGAGGTGAGCTGGATCGAGGACAGGGTCGACGCCGAGTCCACGGTCGATGCCCTCGCCGTGGACGTAGGTCGAGCCCTCCCGGAAGGGGATGACGTTCGCTTTCTTCGGCGCGTTGTCCCAGGTGAATGTCGAGCCGGCGAAGCGCACCTGGCGGATGCCAGCAGCGGCGAGCTCGTTCCCCACCTCGGCGAGCTCCTCATCGCTCGTGTCCGGGCTCATCGCGTAGAAGAGGGAGACTCCCTGCTCTAGGTCCCTTCGCCCGGTCTCCGTGTCGAGGATCACGTTGTCGAGGACCTCGGGGCGGCTCGCGCGCGTCTGCTTCCGGCTCTGCCCTTCGGGTGACGCCTCGAGCTCGGCGCGGATCTGGCTGGCTGTCTTCACCCCGAGGCGGAAGTCCGCCACATAGTCGAGTGCGGCCTCATCTGCCCACGGGAAACCGCCGTCCTCCTTTGGCCCTGGGTCGCGGCCGAGCATCTCGAGGTACAGCCAGCACACCGTGCGATCTGCGCGCTCCATGGCCTCGGTAGAGTTGCGAAGCTCGTCCTCTACTTTTTGGGCGGTGACCAGACCGCTCATGTGGTCGATCACGTAGTCGTAGGCGCCGGCATCGTAGGCTCCCTGCGGGAGCGGGTTGCGCCCGAGCGCGCGGAGGTAGGCTTCGCGGACGACGGCTTCGGCTTCGGTGCGGTTCATCGGTGTGAAAACCATTCCGCGTGGAAGGGACCGACGCAAAGCAAGGAGTAATCTCCGCCGCCAGCAGAGCACTCCCGCGACCAGTTCCACTTGGCGAACGGCCAGAACATGAGCGAGAGGATCCCGCGCCCGGAAAAGTTGATGTTCAGTTCGACCGTGAAGCCACTCATGAGAATTTCCAGTCCACCGTGGAGCCGTTCGCAAAGGTGTGTGATGCCGTCGCCCTCGCCTCCTCCGGCGTGAGCACCATGCGCGGCACGTCCGCCTCCGCGTCGTCGTGGTCGGGCTCGTCGGCGCGCATCTCCTCCTGGTCGTCGGGCTCGAGGAGGATGACGCCGTAGTGGTCGTACTTGATGAGCTTCACCAGTGCCTCCAAAGGTTTAGCGTGAGTGCGAGGAAGGCGAGCGCACCGAAGAGGAAGAGCCAGGTCACGCTCGCGCCCCCTTCACTGCAGATGATCTCAGGCAGGTAGGGATCTGCGATCGCGCTCTCAATGGGAGCGCTCGGGCGCGGCGTGAATGCGCTGGCGTCATCGCCGCCGCGAGTGCGATGGCCACCGAGTAGAGACGCGCGGGGCTTCCCGGAGGCCCCGCTATTTTTTTGCTTGGAGGGCGGCGAAACTGCGCTACTACGGGGATGCCGCCGCGATTCGCTACCGCCCCGCCGCCCGTTCATCCGATGTACTCCAGGTGCGGGAAGTCCTCATAGTCCGCCCACTTCCCTTTTCGTG
>Ga0214473_10006331_pt1 | contig 14159 bp, 17 predicted proteins | sample RVTome_7_FD_203509 | JGI IMG/M metagenome (GOLD analysis project Ga0214473, IMG submission 203509) | Soil microbial communities from uranium-contaminated site in the Upper Colorado River Basin, Wyoming, United States - RVT98D197 | ecosystem: Environmental > Terrestrial > Soil > Contaminated >... | reverse complement strand
TACAATTCGCTGAAACTCCGCCGTGGAATAAGGGTTTCAAGTATAGCAGGCCTGGTACTTCAGCGAATCGAGCCGGAAAGGGTGAATATTCGCCACGCGTTGGCCCGTCTAACGGGCATGAGGAAAGGGAGGGAACGTGCCATGAAGCGCGCCGCCTTGTACATCGCCGCATCGATCGCCGCTTTCCTTCTCGCCGGGGCCCAGCCCGCCCTCGCCCAGGAGGAGGGAGGTCCCGAGGGGGAGATCTCCGCGTACGCCGTCGCCCGGGTCAAGGTGCTGGACGGATCCGTGTGGGTCCGCCCGTCAGGCGGTGGGGATTGGGAGGAGTTCTCGAGCAACAGCCCGATTCCCCCCCGCAGTCGCGTGAGCGTGCCGGACGGGTCGGAGGCGGAGTTGCAGTTCCACGGGGGGCAGTTCGTCCTGCTGACCTCCGGGACCGACCTCGAGGTACGCGACCTTCAGGAGGGGAAATCCGTTTTCCGGCTGCGCGCGGGGGAGATCCGGTTCGACCTCCCCCCGGATGACTTCGCCCCGGTTACCGTCCGGGTCCCCGGGGGGGCGCTTGCGCAGTTCCCCGTGCCCGGGAGGCAGTGGCTGACCGTGACGGACAGCGACGAGACGCGGCTGGTCGTGCGCCGTGGCACGGCCGTGGTCACCGTGGAAGGCGACGAGCATCGCCTGCGTGCCGGTCAGGAGGCGGTGATCGGTCGGGACGTCACCGTCGGCAGGTACGAAGGAGGAGCGGATGAAACCGCGGAGGCGCCCCCTCCGTCCGAAGAGGCCGAGCGCCAGGGCGCAGCGCCGCCGGTGGTGGTGAACGAGCTGCGGGAGTACGGCGAATGGGTCAACGTCCCGACGTACGGATACGTATGGCGGCCGCGTGTGGCGGTGGGCTGGTCCCCCTACGTGTACGGCCGCTGGGCGTGGGTCTCACCGTACGGATGGACGTGGGTTTCCAACGAGCCGTGGGGGTGGTATCCGTATCGGTGCGGGTACTGGCTGACCGACCCGGTTTTCGGGTGGATCTGGTCTCCGTACAACTCGTTCGTATCCGTCAACTTCGTTTTCGGTTCGAACCGATATCGGCACCACAATGTTTTCTTCCGGCCCGCGACGGTCCGTTTCGTCCCCGAGGGAAGGAATGTCCGCTGGGTGCCGCTGCGGCCGGGGGAGCGGTTCCGCCCGGCCGAATTCGCTCGCGGCGATGCCCGGCTCGCGCGGTGGAACCGTCCGCTCGACAGCGGCCGGGTCTTCGTTCGCGGGGGGCCGGATCGCCGCGAATGGCGCGACTGGAGCGCCGTGCACACCGAACGGCGGGCGGAGATCCGGAAGACCCGCGTCGCGCAGCCGCGGCCGGACACCCGCACGGTGCGTCCGGAGAAGCGGGCGATTCGCCCTCCTTCCACTGTCGAACGGAAGAAAAGCGCCGAGTCGCCGAAAAAGGGGAGGGCGGTCCAGCAACCCAACGCCCGGCCCGCGCCGAGAGAAGACCGGGGGACCGGAGAGACGAGGAAGGCCGTGCCGGCGCCAGGGAAGGTGGAAAGGCAGGCGCCTCCTCGCGGCGTTCCTGCGCCCCGCCCGCCGGAGCGTGAGATGGTGCGAGAGGTCGAACCGAGGGTCGATCGATCGGGCGGCCCGCCGAACCGGCAGGAAGGGGGCCGGGGGATCGTGCAGGAACGGGCGCCGGTCGACCGGAGTCCGGATCCGGGGTCACGCGGCCAGGAGATCCGCGGCAACCGCGGTGGCGACGACGGCGGCCGAGGGGACGACCGGGGTGGCGACCGTGGTGGCGACGGCCGGGGTGGCGACCGTGGTGGCGGCCGCGGCCGCTGAGACCTCTAAGGTTCCTCTTCGACGACCGGCGGGAAAGGAAGGGGAGGTTTCGCGGGGGAGTAGTTCACCTCGAAAAAGGTGAGCCAGCGGCCGCGCGATTCGTCGGCCACCGAGAGCGGCAGGTCCGGGCGCCCGAGGGACGGCTGGGATTCGATGTTCAGCGTCGCCGCGTCGGCGATGGGAAGGCGGACCGAGACGCCGGGAGGTTCTTCCGCCTTCGTCGCGGGGCGCGAGGCCGCGCAGCCGGACAGGAACGCGCACGCTCCGAGCGCCGCCGCGATGCGGACCCAGCGTTTCATGGCGCCTCCTTTTCCGGCGGTTCGATCCTGCATACGATTATATTCCTATCGCATCGATTCCGCGAGGCGCACCGCGTCGATGGGGCGCGTCACCTTCCCCGCGAGCGTCTCCTCCCGGACGCGAAGGAGAATTTCCCTTCGCCCCGGCCCCTCGGAGAACCCATTTTTCTCAAGCCATATTCCGTTGATGATAAAGGGGGTTGCACGACACTTCCTGATAAATCGGTTCAGGTCCCTTGCTGGGCGTTTTCCGGTAAGCTGTACCGCCCGGTAGAGGGCGATCCATCCCCTCGTGTCCTCCGTTGCGAGGAGAGCCGACTCGGTCTCCGCCCGGGGGAATCGCAACGCCTCCGGGTGCGTAAGGATGTGAAGGCAGCGCAGTGTCGAGGCAACGGACCGCAGGTCCGGCAGGCGCAGGCGCCTTGCGGTCGCCACCGCCGCTTCCAATGGAAGGTCGGCCAGCAGGTTTCCGAGGAGCAGGTGGAGCGGCAGGGGAGTGCCGAGCGACCGCCGAAGGAACCGGTATCGTCCCGCGATCCGTTCCGCCGAGCGCTTCGTGGATTCCCCCGACTCCGGGAGGAGGACCTTCAGCATACCGAGCCGCCGAAGATCGTCGATCGTCCCGGCGGGGTCCGCGGAGAGGGAGCGGACCAGTTCGACCGAGAGGCGGTCCGGCGATGCGGCCGGGAGGAGACGCGGCCCGAGGCTCCGGATCGCGGACGCCGTGCCCGGGTGGAGAACGAAACCGCGCCGCTCGTTCTTCAGCCGGATCGCCCGAACGATCCGGAGCGGATCTTCCCGGAACCGGTCCGCCGCTTCCCCCACGCAACGGATCCGTTTCCTGCGCACGTCCTCGATGCCGCCGAAGGGATCGAGCAGTCGCCCGTCCTCGACGAAGCGGTCGGGGGCGAGCCGGAAGAGGAGACCGTTGATGGTGAAGTCCCGCCGCGCCGCGTCATCGACGGCCTCCCGATCGTCGTCGGCCGGCGTGGCTCCGGGCCGCTGTGGGCGAGGGCGCCCACCGGCGCGCGCGTTGGAGATGTCGATGTACTCCTTCCCCCAATCGACCGCGATCCGGTGCACCGGGAAATGCCTGCCCGCCGCCACGACTTTTCGAATGCCCGGCACCTTGACGGAAAGCGACCGGAGAACGTCCCCGGTCCGCCGGTACGTAAGCCCCGTGACCAGCAGGTCGACATCCCCCGGCTCCCTCCCCTCGACGATGTTCCGCAGGAACCCCCCGACGAGATAAACCGCCCCTCCGGCACCCGGGATCGCCTGGGCGAGGTCCCGGAGAAGCCGCCGCAAGGGAGGTCGGCGGCGCAGCTCGCGGCGCAACGCCTCCTGCATCCAATCGGTCCGATTTGATCGTATAATGTGCCCCATGGAAAAAACCGTCTCCGGGAAAGTGATCGAACTCGTCCTTGGCGACATCACGCGCCAGAGGGTCGATGCGATCGTGAACGCCGCGAACTCCACGCTCCTCGGCGGTGGAGGGGTCGACGGCGCGATCCACCGTGCCGGCGGCCCGGCGATCCTCGACGAGTGCCGCGCGATCCGCGCCGAACGCGGCGAGTGCCCCACCGGCGAGGCGGTCCTGACCGGCGGCGGGGGGTTGCCGGCGCGCTACGTGATCCACGCCGTCGGACCGGTGTGGCGCGGCGGCGACCAGGGAGAGCCCGAGTTGCTCGCCTCCTGTTACAGGAACTCCCTGCACATCGCCGCGGAGCACGGCTTCCAGTCCGTGGCCTTCCCCTCGATCAGCACCGGGATCTACGGCTACCCGGTTTCGCTGGCGGCCCCGACGGCGCTTGCGACGGTCGCGTCGTTCCTCTCCACCGAACCCGTCGCTCCCTTCCGCGTCCGCTTCGTCCTCTTCGACCCCGTGACGTTCGCCACGTACGCGGGGGCCCTCGAAGCGTTATAACGGTTACCCCGTTTCCGTCGCCTCCCCCGCACCGCGCGGGAGGAACCCCTTCTCCTCCAGCGCCGACACGATGTGCCTTGCGGCGACCGCGGGATCGTCCCTCTCTCCGTCGACGACCACCTCCGGCAGCAACGGCGGCTCGTACGGCGCCGACACGCCCGGCACGTTTTGCGCCGTCCCTTCCGCCCCCCGCCGGTAGATCCCCTTCGGATCCCGCGCCTGGCACACCGCGAGCGGGCAGCGGACGTGCGTCTCGAGGAACTGCGGGATCGCGGCCCGGGCGCGGTCACGATACGTCCTGCGATTCGCCGTCGCGTCGACGATCACGGGGACGCCGTGCAGGACGAGGACCCGGGCGAGGTACGCAAGGGTCGCGTAGAACGCGTCCCGCTCCGCCTCTCCGTAGCTCGCATTCGGAGTGATCTCCCGTCGAACGGCGTCGGACTCGAGGACAGCCGCCCGGATCCCCATCCCGGCCAGTTCCGCCGCGAGCGCCCGCGCGACAGTAGACTTTCCCGAAGCGGGCAGCCCCGTGAGCCAGACCGCAAAGGCGGTTTTGCGATCAGAGGGCATCGAGCCAACCGTTGACCCGGTCCGGGGCGAAGCGCGGGGCGTCGAGGATCGAGAGGACGAAGGAGAAGAGCTTCCGGCGAACCGACTCGTCGAGGGACGGGTACCAGACGGGGGAGGCCATCACGAGGGAGCGGAACGCGAAGAACGGCGCGGCGGTCTCGAGGATCTCCGCGTCCCCCGTCCGCTCGATGTACCGGTCCCAGAACCGCCGGAACAATGTTTCGAAGGGGCCTTCGAGCCGGCCCCTCGCCTGCAGGGACGCGAACAGGTAGTTCCCCGTGAGAGCGGTCACGTCGTCCGCGGGTTCCCCCCACTCGCCGCGCGACCGGTCCAGCACGGTGAAGTCGGTCCCTTCCCGGAAGAGGATGTTGAAGGGGTGGTAGTCCCCGTGCACCTGGCGCAGCCGGTCGGTGCGGCCTTTCAGGCGCCAGCGCCAGGTTACGCAACGCCGTTCGATCTCCTCGAGCAGCGCGGCGGTGATGAACCCGTGGGGGAGGGGATAACTGTCGCACACTCCCATGATGCACTCGCCGTCCCCCAGCACTTCGCGGATCTTGCGGACGTAGAGTCCCGGGTCCGGCCCCCGGACGGAGTGGATCCCGACGAGGTAATCGCACAGGGCGTCCGCCCGCGAGAGGTCCAGGTCGCGCAGCGGCGCCCCCTCCTGGAGACGCGCGAGGTCCAGGATGTACCCCGCTCCTTCGACGTGCTCGACCAGGAGGAAGAACTCCTCGGCGTTCCCGACGGAGACGAGGTTCCCCTCGCGGTCGAACGCGCCCACGTCGAGGGAGCGGACATGGTTCGGGAGAGCGTTGTACGCTCCGTGGTCCCACAGCATCATCCGGGCGCGATCCGCCATATGCTCGTGGCCGAAGGGACCGGGGCTCGTCGTTTCGAGCACGGCGGCGCGCCGCGAAGCGCCGACAATGAACTCCACCTTCACCGGGTGGCCGTACCCGTACTCCTTGGCCGCGCCCGACGCCTTCGATTCACGCAGAGGGACCAGGGCGGTGACGGCCACCGGCGCATGGAACAGCGCGGTCAGGTACCGCTCCAGCCGCTCCTTCGAAAGTTCCGGCATCGGCGCGCCTCCTGCGAATCCGGCGGGGACCTCCCCCGGTATTCTCCGCGGACAGAAATATTCTCCCACGTCCGGCGCAGCGAAAGAAGCGGCCATTGCTCCTCTTCCATAGGGAAACGGATCCGGGCGGTTCCGATCGGTCGGTTGCTTGAAATGATTCCACGGACCGGAACAGATCGTTCCCGGCCAATCCCTTGTTTTGTCATGGAAGGGACTACATTCGTGATATCATGTGGCCACGTGGAGTCTCCCCGCGCACGCGCGGGGAGCCGGGAGGAGGGTGCGATGATTGCCGTCGGAGTCCGGGAATTGAAGGCCAGGCTGAGCAGTTACATAGGAATCGCCCGAGGCGGGGAAGAGGTCGTCGTGACGGCGCGCGGGCGAGAGGTGGCGATTCTCGTTCCGGTCACGAAGGAGCGCCTGGCCCTCAAGCGGCTTTCGGAAGGCGGGGAGGCCCGGATGCCCAAGGGGAAACCGAAAGGCGCGCGAGCCGTAAAGGCCAAGGGGAAAACGCTGGCGAATACGGTTCTCGAGAGTCGCCGGTGATCCTTTTTCTCGACACGAGCGCGCTGGTCAAACTCTATGTCGAGGAAGCCCATTCGGCCGCTGTCAGGGAGTGGGTCGACGAAGCGGAGGTCGTCGCCGCCTGCCGGGTGGCCTATCCCGAGGCGGTTTCCGCCCTGAGCCGGCGCATGCGCGCGGGCGATCTCTCGAAGAGCGCGTACGGCGTCGCGTCCCGGGCCTTGCGGCGGGACTGGGATCGGCTCGCGGTCGTCGATTTCCGGGAGATCGAGGCGGGGCGGCTGGCCGCGAAATACGGACTTCGGGGATTCGACGCGATCCATCTTTCCTCGGCGGTGATCATCGCTTCCGTTCCGCCCGGACCGGATGTCCTTTTTTCCTCGTTCGACGCCGCCCTCAACCGCGCCGCTGCCGGGGAACGGTTGCAGGTCCTCGCTCCCCGCTGAACGGCTCACACTCGCCTTTCTTTTTTCTTCCGAATCCGTGACCGATCCGTAATCTCCCCTGCTGCAGGATGGGCCCCCGTGACGAGTATCGTCCCGGTCTCCGTCATCCGCTGCAGTCTACTATATAATGTTCAGATTCCCGACATCACCGAACCGAGGAGCAGGTGGGGGTGACAGGCGATGGAGAAGGGACATGTGACGCTGGCGATCACGGGGATGACGTGCGGCCATTGCGTCGCCGCGGTGAAGAAGGCGCTTGCGGCGGTACCCGGGGTCGGGGAGGTCGAGGTGACCCTTTCACCACCGCGTGCGGTGGTCTCCTGCGATCCATCGAGGACGACCGTGGAGATGCTGGCGAAGGCGACCGCGGAGGAGGGATACCCCTCCGTCCCGACGGCCGGATAACCGGATAACCGGAGGCGATCTTGTTCGAGTGGACGGAGCGATGGTCGGTGGGTGTGGACACCATCGATGCCCAGCACCGGGAACTTTTCGCGGCGATCAACTCGCTGTTGAGGGAAGAGGGGAAGTCCACCTCTCGGGACCTGGCGAAGGTTCTCGACTATCTCGAGAAGTACGTCAGCGACCATTTCGGGCTGGAAGAGATCTACATGCGCCGCCTCTCCTACCCGGCGTTCCCCTCCCACAAGGGGGAGCACGTGGCGTTCATCAACGACTTCTACGACCTGCGGGACGAGTACGACAACAACGGCGCCACCCCCGAGCTGGCTGACAAGATGGGCCGCTACATGGGCGACTGGCTGGTCAACCACATCGGGAAAGTCGACAAGGCCCTCGGGGCGTTCCTGCGCGACAAGGGGATGAAGTAGGGCCGTTACCCACGGAGCAGGACGGCGGCGACGAGGGCGGCCAGCCCGAAGCCCAGCGCCACCTTCGGCAGGATCACCTTGGACCGTTCCCGGATCGTCCCGTCCATCTTGCCGGACAGGATCCCTTCGCCGGCGACGTCGCAGACTCCCGGGATGGGGGAGCACGACTTCGTTTTGGGACAGACCGCGAAGATGACGAGCATGACGGCCGTCAGCCCGACCTTGAGGAGGACGTACCGGCCCCCCGCGGTGTGAAGGAGCACGTCGGTCGTCCCCAGCAGCAGGTACGCCTTCGCTGCGCCGGAGGCGAGCAGGAGGGCGATCGAGCTCCCCACGAGTTTCCGGAACCGGCCTTCCATCAAGGCGAGAAGGTACGCACTCTGGAAGCTCACCTCGTTCTTCCGGAACACCGGGTCCAGGACGACGATGTGGAAGATCATCCCTCCCAGCCATGCGATGACGGCCAGCAGGTGGACGACGGTCAGCGTGACCGACACGAGCTCCATGCGACCTCCTTTCCCCGGGATCCGCAGATCACACTACACCGACCGTCACCGACCGATTTGACCCACGTCAATCGCGCGAGTAAATACCTTCAGCCGAGGAAGAGGTCGGGGAGGAGCGGAGTGCCCGGCTCCACGGCGTAGCGGGAGAGGTCCGTCACCCCTTCGGCGGCGAGCACTTCGTCGTCGAGGAAGAAGTTGCCGGTGCACGCGCGGCTGGCGCGCGTGAGGATCCCGTGTGCCGCGTCGGCGACAATCTCCGGCCTGCGGCAATTCTTTATCTCGACGCCGGGGATCATCGCGAGGGCCGCGGTGGCGATCACCGTCCTCGGCCACAGGGCGTTCACCGCGACGCCCGCTTCCCGAAACTCTTCCGCCATCCCGAGGACGCACATGCTCATTCCGTACTTCGCCATCGTGTAGGCGCAATGGTTCCCGAACCACTTCGGAACCAGGGAAAGGGGCGGGCTCAGGTTGAGGATGTGGGGGTTTTTTGCCTTCAGGAGGTACGGCAGGATCGCCTGCGACGCGGCGAAGGTTCCCCGGACGTTCACGCCGAACATCAGGTCGAACCGCTTCATCGGGGTCTGCAGCGTCCCCGTCAGGCTGATCGCGCTCGCGTTGTTCACCAGGATGTCGATGCCGCCGAACGTCTCCGCCGCCTTCGCGGCCGCTGCCGCGAGCTGCTCCTCGAACCGGATGTCTACCTGGAGCGGGAGGGCTTTTCCTCCCGCCTGTTCGATCTCCAGGGCTGCCGTGAAGATGGTCCCGGGAAGCTTCGGGTTCGCTTCCGCCGTCTTGGCGGCGATGACCACGTTCGCGCCGTCCGCCGCCGCCCGCAGCGCGATCGCCAGGCCGATCCCCCGGCTTGCCCCCGTGATGAAGAGCGTCTTTCCGTTCAACGTGCCCATGTCGGAGCCTCCCGCCCGGTCGATCCGTACGCCTACCGTATGACACGCGTCGTTTCCGGTCAACCGGAACCGCTCCGCGGTTCTCCGGGGTAGAATAAAGCGAAGCCCCGGATTCCGTTCGGGGCGATCATGGACGTGGAGGAGGCGGGATGGAACGAAGGGCGCTCGGGCGCAGTGGTCTCACGGTGTCGGCGATGGGGCTCGGCTGCATGGGGATGTCGGAGTTCTACGGTCCCGCCGACGAGGTGGAGTCGGTCGCCACGATCCAGCGCGCGCTCGACCTCGGGATCGATCTCCTCGACACGAGCGACATCTACGGCCTAGGGCACAACGAGATCCTTGTCGGCAAGGCGATCCGGGATCGCCGGGAGCGGGTCGCCCTTGCGACGAAGTTCGGGCTGCTCCGCGGGGAGGACGGGAGCTGGAAGGGAGTGAACGGGAAACCCGCCTATGTGCGCTCCGCCTGCGAGGCGAGCTTGAAGCGGCTCGGCGTGGACGTGATCGATCTCTACTACCTGCACCGTGTGGACCCCGACACGCCGATCGAGGAAACCGTGGGGGCGATGGCGGAGCTCGTCCGTGAAGGGAAGGTCCGGTTCCTCGGGCTTTCCGAGTCGGCGGCCGGCACGATCCGGCGGGCGAACGGAGTCCACCCGATCGCCGCGGTCCAGAGCGAGTACTCCCTCTGGACCCGCGACCCGGAGGAGAACGGAGCGCTCGCCGCGTGCCGCGAGCTGGGGATCGGGTTCGTCCCCTTCTCACCGCTGGGGCGCGGCTTCTTCGCCGGGAGGGTGAAGAGCAAGGCGGACCTGTTCGAGAAGGACTTCCGCCGCACCTCGCCGCGATTCGAGGGGGGGAACCTCGAACGGAACGTGGAACTGCTGCGGGCGTTCGAGGCGGTCGCGCGCGAAAAGGGGTGCTCCCCCGCGCAGCTCGCACTGGCCTGGGTGCTGTCGCGCGGGAAGGACATCGTGCCGATCCCAGGGACGAAGCGGCGCGAGCGGCTGGAGGAGAACGTTTCCGCCCTGTCGGTCTCCTTATCGAAAGAGGACGTCGCACGGGTCGAGGCGGCGGTTCCGGCGTCGGCGGTGGCGGGGATGCGGTACCCCGCCGAGTCGATGAAGGCGGTCAACCGCTGAGATGACGAAGGAGAAGATGCCGGTGACGTCCGCGATCGTGGAGGTGGTGCTCCGGTTCAGGCGACCTGCTCTTCCCCGACGACGATCCGCACCTGGTCCTCGGGGGACTGTGCGAACATCTGCCGCGCCAGTTTCATGAGGCCGAAGTGGCTTTCGGGCCCACGCGACTTGCTCCTCCGTTCGGTGACGGTGCCGATCGGAATCTTCATCTTGGTGAGGTAGTCCACCCGGTACACTTTGTATGCCTTGCCCATCGGGGTGCCCCTCCGCGCCCGGAATGGTGCAGCCACCTCTCTCTCCGAATAAAGTGTTCACAATCGGTTGCGCAGGTCAAGGGAAAAGTTGTGGATAACATGATTTTATTCCAATAGAGCAACCCGGAAGCGAAAGGGAAAACGGCCCCCTCGTCAGGATTCATTTTGCAGGAATATTGAAAGTACGGGGGTCCCGGGGAAGTCTGGACATTCCACTTTTCGCGTTCCCATGCCATCATGACTCGATGCCGCGGCGAGACGAGATGCCAGGCTACGAAACCGAACCTCGCGGCCACACACAACCGCAGGGGGAAGGAGGGGTGAGATGAATCAGGGCGATCGTTGGGCGGAGCCAAAAAACGATACCGGCATCGAAGACTGCTCATTTTATCACACGATGGACATCCCCGGCCATGGGACCGTTAATGGTGCATGGGACTTGAGGGGAAGGGAATCCGCGTATCTTGGTAATGTCAATCTTACCGGGAAACGGGTCTTGGAGGTAGGAACCGCGAGTGGACATCTTTGTTTCACAATGGAAAAGATGGGTGCCAGCGTGGTCGGTTATGATCTCTCCGACGAGGAACAATGGGATAATGTACCGTACGCCGGGTTCGATGAAAAACAGCTCATTACCGATCAAAAAGCCTGCTTCCGCCGAGTCCGTAATGGATATTGGCTTGCTCACCGAGCCTTCAACTCATCAGCAAAGATTGTATATGGATCGGTTTATGAGATACCAGATAATATCGGAACATTCGATGTTTGTACCTTCGGTTCAATCCTTCTGCATTTGCGTGATCCCTTCCTTGCGCTTCAGCGCGGATCTTCTCACGCGAAAGAGATGGTGATTGTTACCGATGTTTGCGCAAGGACCGGGATACGAGCGTTTGCGTATCGGATAGTGAACATGATTGAAGGCGTTACGGGTGTCCTGCTGATCAGATTCCTGCCAAACGCAAAAAAAAACTCCCCAACGGATACATGGTGGATGCTGACTCCAAGAGTGATATCCGAGATGCTTAAGATTCTTGGTTTTCCGCACACAACAATTTCTTTTCACCGTCAATTACAAGAGGGCAAAGAAATTCTTCTGTTCACGGTTGTAGGCAAGAGATAAGGAGGGGGGATGGGCGAAGATGAACAGGTGATGGTGGATGTCGATGATAAGGCCGCATCCATTAGACTGCTGGACCTGGCGCTCCAAACTCCCGCCAACCATACGAAAACCATGCAATCGGCGGCATTGGCATTTCCGGTGAGTTCGTAAGTCCTTGGTTTCGTGGAGCCGGCGGTCGGGATTGAACCGACGACCTGCTGATTACGAATCAATAAAAGCCGTTTTCTACCGGTTCCCACCAAATACCACTATCTAATAATATCAGTATGTTAGAAACATCTTGACACCTACCGACTCCTACGATTACCCTATTCGTGGCTGGAAGGGTGGCTGGAAAATGGTCGGCGGCGATTATTCTCACTAATCAGAAGGTCGATAAAAAAGGGGGGTCGATGCCGAAACGGAACCACCTGAAGGGGTACGCGGGCGTCTGGTATCTCGACAGTACGGTGCCGGGATCGGATCCTCCCCGGCCGGATCGGGTCTACTACATCACCTACAGGATCTCGGGCGAGCGGAAATCCCGCGATGAGAAGATCGGCAGAGACTCGGATCGGGTGGGGCGGTCTAAGAAGTGGACTCCTGACAAAGTGGCCGCGGAACGGCTGAACCGGATGACGGGGGCGACGACCCCGAAAGCGGAGGTTCGCCGGCAGGAGGCCGAGGCGGAGCGGAACAAGCCGATCACGTTCGGAGTGTACGCAGAGCGATGGATGGACGGACATGTCACGACGAACCTGAAGCCGTCCACGAAGCAGGGATACCGGACCCTGCTGGACTCTTACATTCTCCCGGCACTCAATGATCGTATCCTCACCGGGGTCACGCGGGAGGAGATCAAGGAACTGTGCTTCTCACTTCTTCAGGAAGGACGCAAGCGACCGAAGACGTTGGAGGACGAAACCCAGGACGCAACACTATCCGCCCGTACCGTCGTCTACGTCGTCAGGACGATCAGCGCGGTCTACAATCACGCGATCGAAGACGGCATCGTCCAGAACAATCCCGCGCTCCGGCCGGGTCGGTTCATAAAGACCGGCCCCCGCCGGGAGATGGTGGACATCCTCTCCCCGAAGGAAGGAGACATTCTCCTGAAGACGGCGGAGAAGCATTTCAGCAGATCGTACCCGTTGCTGTTGTGCGCCATGCGGACGGGGATGAGGAAGGGCGAACTACTCGCGCTCGAATGGGGCGACATCGACTGGCAAGGGAACTTCATCGAGGTCCGCCGTTCCACCTGGTGCGGGATCACAGGGACGCCGAAGTCCGGGAAGACGCGCCGTGTCGATATGTCCGACCGGTTGAAAGCGGTACTACAGCGGCATCAGGCGAGGATGAAGGAAGAAGCATTGAAGGCCGGCAAGTCGGTTCCAACGCTGGTCTTCACGTCGGAGGCGTGGACACCTTACGACGGCGTGAACGTCCTCAAGTCCTTCGAGGTCGCACTACGGAAGGCAAAGCTCCGGAAGATCCGGTTCCACGATCTTCGGCACTCCTATGCATCCTGGCTCATAGCGAACAAGGAATCCCTCGCCTACGTCCGCGATCAACTCGGACATTCATCCATTCAGATCACCGTGGACCTGTACGGGCACCTGGTTCCCGGAGAGAACCGCGAGGCCGTCAACCGGCTGGACCCGCCGCAACCGGCGCCGCAGGTAGTTGCGGTGAGGAAGATCAAGCGATAGCGGCACCCTCGGGGGTACGTCGCCGCGGATCCAGACAGACCAGAGGGGGGGGGTAGGCCCCCGAGCGAAGTTGACTTCGATAATATAAGACCCATTCCGAAGTCGGCGCAATTTTTTTGAAAAGGGTTTCCGGAATGCGATGCCATGAAGGTGGGAAGGGTAAATCGCAACAGGATACGGAATCCTTCCATCACCGCGGAAGGGTCCCAACACGGGACCGGGTTGCGTGAAGATAATTCCTTTATTGGGTCGAGGATGCCCGATACACTCCCAAAGTAGGAAATTGACGGGGGCCAGGTCGCCCTCTCACGGCGAAAACGCGGGTTCGAACCCCGCTGGGACCGCCAAGGAAAACAATGGGTTACGGAGAAATCCGTAGCCCCTTTCCTTTTTTAGGGTATTTATAGCACATAACCGTAGCACACCCGGACAGCATCGAACCGCCCCCTGCCGCCGGGGGTCCGCCACGTGCCATGTACTTTCACATGACGCTGTAGAGGGTTGCCGATAGGTAGGCATCGAACACGCCTTCAAAATTTCTATTGTATCCCCCGCCTAATGGATATTTAATGTCGTCAATCTGTTCATCTTGCAAACGAACAAAGAGATTTGCGAGAATCAGACAAAACAACCTTCTCGGATGCGACCATGAGCGGCAACTCTATCATGACCAATTTCACACTTTTATCGGAAAGTCCGGATGATATTATTAAATTAGTATCTTGTTTTTTACCTGCACCATCCTCATCTACCGATATGTTTTCTTCTTTTTCAAAATTAGATGATAAAACCAAAGACGCATTATTATCGAGCTCGGCTGAACTCTTTTCACGTTCACTTATTTCGTATTGCGCACATAGAATATATTTTCCTATCAGATCAGTTAGGCATTTCACTGATTCCAAATTGACTTTTGTTCCTAGCATAGGAAGAAGAATTAAATACGTTGATTCGAAGGAAAAAATATGGAAAATCATGATGTCGTATTTCGACCCAATCATTTCAGATTTTTTAAAATACAAAGAAAAATCAG
>Ga0214473_10006330_pt1 | contig 14159 bp, 7 predicted proteins | sample RVTome_7_FD_203509 | JGI IMG/M metagenome (GOLD analysis project Ga0214473, IMG submission 203509) | Soil microbial communities from uranium-contaminated site in the Upper Colorado River Basin, Wyoming, United States - RVT98D197 | ecosystem: Environmental > Terrestrial > Soil > Contaminated >... | reverse complement strand
CGCCCTGCTGAAGCTCGTGGCCGGGCGGCTGGAAAGCGTGCTGGGGAGCCGGGACGTCCTGGCCCGGATTGACGCCGACACTTTTGCGACGGTGCTGCGCGACGTCAAGCACGAGGCCGACGTCGCCCACACCCTGGAACAGGGCATATTGAACTCCTTGAGGCAGCCATTCGAGACCGGTGGCGTGGAGATCCGCATGGCGGCGCAGGCCGGCATCGCCTTCTTCCCCGGGGACGGTAACGATGCGGAAACCCTGTTCCGCAATGCCGACGCGGCGCTCAACAAGGCGAAGGATGGCGGCGACGTGTACCTGTTCTATGCGCCGCAGATGAACGCCCGGGTTGCGGAGCAACTGAAACTCGAGAACGAGCTCCGCAACGCGATCGCGCACGAGCAATTTGTGCTTCATTATCAGCCGCGCTTTGATCTCGCCAGCGGAGAGATCGTGGGGATGGAGGCGCTGATCCGGTGGAGGCATCCCGAGCGCGGCATGGTCCCTCCCGGCGAGTTCATCCCGCTGCTCGAGGAAACCGGGATGATCCTCGACGTCGGGCGCTGGGCGCTCAGGCGTGCGGCGCTGGAGCATGCCGCATGGTGCGCCAGTGGCCGGCTGCCGCCGCGCATTGCCGTCAACGTGTCTCCGGCGCAGTTACGGCGCCGGGACTTCGTTGATCACGTAAAGGACGCGCTGGCGCCCGTGGACCGGGCGGTGGACCGGATCGACATCGAAATCACCGAGAGCATGCTCATGGAGGACATCGAGGGCAGCATCGACAAGCTCAAGGCCCTGCAGACATCGGGGCTGTATGTCGCGCTCGATGACTTCGGGACCGGTTATTCGTCGTTGAGCTATCTCGCGCGGCTGCCGATCAACTCGCTCAAGATCGACCGCTCCTTCATCATGCAGATGTCGAAGGGCCCGGAGCAATTAGCGATCGTCTCAACGGTGATCTCGCTCGCGCGGACGCTCAACCTGAAGGTCGTCGCCGAAGGGGTCGAGACCGAGGAGCAGGCCAACCTGCTGCGCCTGCTGCGTTGCGACGAGGCCCAGGGCTACCTGTTCGGCCGGCCGGTGCCGCCAGAAGAGCTCGAAGGGAAGTTGCGTCAGGCGTGAGCGGGAAACGCTGGGTTCCGCAACCGCCGGCGGGTGTTGTCAGGCAGCGACCCGGGCGCCGCAGCGAACAGCCTCGAACTCCGCTTGCAAGTAGTATCATCATCCAAAAGTCGTCAATCACTGACACTCGCCGGGGATCGAATCGTGAGCGAAACCAGTCTCTACTCCACGATCATCGAAACCACGCACGCACTCATCGTGGTTCTCGATACGGAAGGCCGGATCGTGATGTTCAACAACGCCTGCGAGCGCCTGACGGGTTACCGCTTCGAGGAGGTCAAAGGGCGGCACATCTGGGATTTCCTGCTGCTGCCGGAGGAAACGGAGGGCGTAAAGGCCGCCTTCAATGACCTTACGCGGGGACAGTTTCCGAACACGCACGCGAATTTCTGGATCACGAAAGCGGGCGAGCGGCGCTGGATCGAATGGTCCAACTCGGCTGTCACCAACGAGCGCGGTGAGGCGGTCCACATCATTGGCACGGGCATCGATGTGACCGAAAAGCGGGCCGCCGAGCAAGCGCTCAGGCAAAGCGAGGCGCGCTTTCAGGCACTGTGCGACAACGCGCTCGATATCACCGCCATCGTCGCTTCCGACAAGACCATCCGGTTCATCACGCCCTCGGTCAAGCGCATACTCGGCTATGCGTGCGAGGATCTCATCGGCCGCAAATGCTTCGACATTTGCCATTCCGACGATGTAACGGCAACGGAAGCCGCCTTTCAACGAGCGATTGACAATCCCGGGACGGTCACCGCGGTAACGCGCCGGATGCGACACGCGGACGGCTCGTGGATTAATTTTGAATCGTTCTGGATCAGCCTGCTCGCCGATCCCCATATCAACGGTATCGTCGTCACCTCACGAGACGTGACCGGGCGCGTGAGGGCGCAACAGACCCTGCGGGAAGCGCAGGGGCGCGAGCGAGCCCTGCTCGACAGCATTCCCTACGCCGCTTGGCTGAAGGACGCAGCGGGCAGGTACATCGCGGTCAACCAGGCTTTCCGGGACCGATTCGGGGACGATTTCCCCGACCCGGCGGGAAAAACCAACCGCGATATTTTCCCGGCGGAAACCGCCACGAAGCAAACCGCCGAGGACCAGGAGGTCATCCGTACGCGCATGTCGTTACGGCTGGAGCGCCAAATGCGCATCGGGGAGGGAAATGAGCGTTGGATCGAAGTCATAAAGGTCCCGGTCATTGACGAATCCGGAGACGTGATCGGGATCACCGGCGTGGCGCACGACGTCACCGAGCGTAAGCTGGCAGAGGCGCAGCGGATCGCGCGCAACGCCGCCCAGCGCGAGGCCCTCGTCAGAGAGGTTCACCATCGCATCAAGAACAACCTGCAGGGGACCATCACATTGTTACAGGAGACGGCGCGCGGGCATCCGGAAAGCGCCGGTCTGCTGAAAATGGCCAGCTTGCGCCTCGACGCCGTTGCCACCGTGCACGGGTTGTACGGCGCCACCGGCGAGCGCGAACTGCGTCTGGAACAGATCATCCCGCGGCTGGTGTCGTCGCTCCAGAGTTTCCACGACCATCTCCCCCTGCGGCTGTCGGTTAGCAACCCGGACAGCGCACCTGTAAGCGAAAATGAAATCGTGCCGCTCGCCCTGATCATCAACGAGCTGATCATGAATGCCATCAAGCACTCGCGCGCGACCGTGGATGGCCATCCCGTTGAAGTTGCGCTCGAGGGCGCCGGGAACGGTGTCCGCATCGTGATCCGCAGCCCTTTAGGCCGGTTCCCCAGGGATTTCAATTTCGATGCCGGAGCCGGCCTCGGTTCCGGCCTTTCGCTGGTCAAATCGCTGTTGCCACCCGACGGTGCGCTGCTGCGCTTCGAAAACGCGCCGGGTCCGGGCGGGACGAGAGTCGAGTTGACGTTGCGGCCACCGGTGATCGCGCTGTCGCCTGCCGTGACGTCGTCAACCATCGCGGCACGGGAACCTCTCCATGGCGCGCATTCTGATCATTGAAGATGACCGGCTGGTGCTCACGGGTCTCGTGAACGGCCTCGAAGATTGCGGCTACGCGGTCACCAAGGCCGCCAGCGGCGAGGAAGCCGTGTCGCTGGCCGAAGCCGTCCGCCCGGATCTGCTCCTGGCGGACATTTGCCTGCCCGGCATCTCGGGCATCGAGGCCACGCAACGAATCCGCGAGAAGCTGGATATTCCGGTCGTTTTTCTTTCCGCTCTCGATACCGAGGAGGTGGTGCGTCAGGCGATTACGCTGGGTTCCCTCAGCTACCTCGTGAAGCCGGTCACGATCAAGCAACTGGTGCCGGCGATCGAAAGCGCGCTTGCGCGGGGCAGTGACATCAGCCGGCTCAGGTCCAGCGAGGAAAACCTCTCGACGGCGCTGCGGCAAAGCCGGGGAATCAGTATCGCCATCGGCATGCTCATGGAGCGGCACGATCTCACCGCCGAGGACGCTTTCGAGATATTGCGCGCCAATGCCCGCAGGACCCGCTCGACGACCGGCGACGTCGCCGGCGATGTGATTTCGGGAGCACTGAATCCCGAGCCGTTGTCAGTAACCGCCGGCAGGAATAAATAGTCCAAGCCTCCGGGCTTTCCGCCCGCACCCGCATGCCGGTTGGGACGCCCCCCACAGCCATCGTCACGTGGCAAACCCTCTTGTTTTCGCTACTTGAATTAACTATGCTATAAATCGCTAGGCGACCTAAACCCTGTTGCCTTGGCCGGACCATTATTGGTTTCGCCAGGATGAACATGGAGTTTGGCCGCCTTTTGCTTTTAGGTACGCCCCGGTTGCCTCCGGGGCTCCGGAATCGTTCCCCGATTCCGGCTACCGCATCCCCTGTATTCCGTCTGGCCTGCCTTGTGGCGCGATTTCCCTGGAAGCGGGCATCGCCATTCGCGCGCGATGCGCGCAAGGACGAGGTGCATGGCGCGTGACCGCAACTCGCGGGTGGCGGACATCATCGCCTCGGCGACGGACGCGATCGTCGCCGTTGACGAGGAGCAGCGCATCATCGTATTCAACGGCGCGGCGGAAAAGATGTTCGGCTATCGAGCCGCCGGGGTGATCGGCAAGCCGCTGGAGCTGCTGATTCCCGAGCGCTTCCGGGCGCAGCACCGGGAGCACATCCGCCACTTCGGCGCGACCAGCGAAACGGGTCGCAGGATGGGCCAGCTCGGTGAGATCGTCGGCCTGCGCGCCGACGGCGAGGAACTTCTGCTCGAGACCTCGATTTCCCAGACCGGATCGTCTCCGCACAAGATCTTTACCGCGTTCCTGCGCGACATCAGCGAGCGCAGGCGGGCGGAACTCGCAGTGCTTCCGCGCGAGCTCAGGATCGAGGGAGTCATCGCTTCGATGGCGGAAGGAATCGTCAGCATCGACGAAACGCTGTGCATCGTGTTGTTCAATCCCGCCGCCGAGCAGATGTTCGGCCGTTCCCGGGAAGAGATGAACGGGCAGCCGCTCAGCGCGCTGATTCCCGAGCGCTTCCGTGAACGGCACGAGGAACACATCCGCACATTCGCCGCGACCGGGCAGACCAACCGCGCGATGGGGCGGTACGGCCCGATCTACGGCCTGCGCGCGAACGGCGAGGAATTCCCGATGGAGGCCACGATTTCCCAGACGGGAGCGGGGCACAACCGCCTGTTCACGGTGATTCTGAGAGACATCAGCGAGCGCCTGCGGGTGGAGCAGGCGTTGCGCGACTATACCGAGCAACTGCGCCGGCTGTCGCGCCAGTTGTTCGAGACCGAGGAAGCCGAGCGGCGGCGGCTGGCGCGCGAACTGCACGACCGCATCGGCCAGAACGTGACCGCGCTGAACCTCAATCTGAACATGGTTCGCGGTGAACTGCCGGCCGATACCTTGCAAAAGGTGGGCGCGCAGCTCGAGGACTGCGAGACGCTGCTCTATTCCACCGGGCAGCTCGTTCGCGATGTCATGGCCGACCTGCGCCCGCCCGGGCTCGACCAGCTCGGGCTCGTCGCGGCGTTGACCGAGCATGCGCGCCAGGTCGCGGCCCGTGGCGGATTTTCAGCCACCGTGAGCGGCACCGAATTGGCGCCGCGTCTGCCGGCGGAGGCGGAAATCATGCTGTTCCGGATTGTGCAGGAAGCGCTCATGAACGTCACCAAGCACGCACGCGCGACCGAAGCCACGATCGCGCTGGAAGCGGCTCCGGACAAGGCGATTCTGACCATCTCCGATAACGGTTGCGGCTTCGACGCAGCGGCGAAGCTCTCCCGGGCCTCGACGAGCCTGGGGATGGTGAGCATGCGCGAGCGCGCCGAGTCGATCGGCGGGCGCCTGCGCGTCGAATCCGCGCCCGGCCGGGGCACACGCGTGATCGTGGAGGCGCCACGCGTACCCCCTACCCCGCGACCTCAGCGTCCGATCCTCGGGGCAACGCCGGCATAAGCCCTCGGGAAATGGCACTGGTTTCAGATGACAATTGAGCTTTGCGCATTCAGGGCTTTCGTTCATCATTCATCGTTCATCGTTCATCATTTAGATCCCACGTCGTGCCGATCACCGTCTTCGTCGCGGATGACCACGCCATCGTGCGCGAGGGCCTGGCGAGCCTGCTCGCCGCGCAGCCCGATCTCAGCGTGATCGGCACCGCCGCGGATGGGCGCGACGCCCTGCGCCAGGTCGTAAAGCTCCTGCCCGACGTCGTGATCGTGGATATCGCGATGCCGCAGATGAACGGCATCGAGGCGGCGCGTGAAATCCGCGGGCGCGTGCCGCGAACGCGCCTGGTGATCCTCTCGATGCATTCCAGCGTCGAGCACGTGTTCCACGCGCTGGAGGCCGGGGCGGCCGGCTACGTGCTGAAGGAATCGGCGGGAAAGGAGATCATCGAGGCCGTGCGCGCGGTCCATGCCGGCCGGCGCTATTTGAGCCCGAGGGTCGCCGAAATGATGGCGGAGGTCGTGAGCCGCCGTTCCACCGACAGCCCGCTCAACCGCCTCAGCGGGCGCGAACGCCAGATCCTGCAACTGGTGGCGGAGGGGCGCTCCAGCGCGCAGATCGCCGCCACGCTGCACCTTTCGCCCAAGACCGTGGACACCTATCGCAGCCGCCTGATGCAGAAGCTTCATATTGGCGACGTCGCGGGACTGGTCAAGTTCGCGATCCAGCACGGACTTACCTCGCTCGAATAGATGCGGGTGACCGGTGACCGGTAATTCGTCACCCCCTCTTATCTTTTATTCTTTCGCCTTCACCCTAGATTCATAAGGGGGATTCGCGCTGTCAAGAATTCCCGACAGACGCCGCAGTCGCGCGGCATTACAGTTCGCGCAGATCTCATGGCTCGAACCGACTCCGACCCCAAACTTATTGCACCGCGCGACTCATGGAAAAAACAAACCAGGCGAACTTGACCATCCTGATTGTCGAAGACCATCTGCCGACGCTGATGGCGGTGCAGGCGCTGGTGTCAGCCGCGATCCCTGCGTGCCGCGTGCTAGCCGCCGAAAGCGGCGAGCAGGCGCTCGAAGTGTGCGCGAGCGACGCCCCGCACATCGTGGTCATGGACATCGTTCTGCCCGGAATGGACGGCATCGAGACGACGCGCCGCATCAGGTCGCTGCTGCCGGACACGCGCGTGGTGATGCATTCGAGCCACGACATGCAGATCTACCGCGAAGGGTCGGCCGCCGCCGGTGCCGGCGCGTTCGTCACCAAGAACAGGACCTTCACCGACCTCGTCCCGGCGATCACCGGCCTGCTTCCGCCCGCCTTCGCGGGTTCCGGCGGCGTCCGATAACTCCGGCAAAAAACCACAATCGAAAGCCACAGAGAGCACAGAGTTCTCTGTGCTCTCTGTGGCTGACGGCTCCTGGGCTTGATCTTGTCAGCGTACCTCTGCGGTTGGGCCGGTTTTGGGTGTTTTCTCACGGGCTTCCAGGCAGCCGGCGCGTTCGCCTGACACATCATTCGAGATTTCCCGACATACAAACCCGGGCTCTCCCCCTACGCTGGGTTACAAGGGGATCAGTGCCTCTTCTTCCGGTTTGGCAGCAGCGCCCACGGATTACGGCGCACGCACCGGCAAACCACCGGGACACGAGGAGGAACTGGAGGGCACCCGCGCAAACGACCGGAGGTGCACGATGCGCAAACTGAACGTGTTACTGATTGACGACAACCCGCAGTTCCTGAAGGCCGCCCGCGACCTCGTCGCCGTCCTGCCCTGCGTGGCTGGCATCGAATGCGCCAACTCCGGTGCCGAGGCGCTGGAGCAGGCCAGCCAATCCCGGCCCGACCTCGTGCTGACCGACATCGTGATGCCGGGCATGAGCGGGTTCGAGGTGATCCGCAAGCTGCGCGCTAGCGACGCCCCGCCGCGCATCGTGGCCGTGACGTTGCACGAAAGCGCCGAATACCGTGCCGCGGCACAGCGCTGCGGTGCCGACGGACTGGTCCCGAAGCGCGAGTTCGCAGCGTTGATTCCGGAATGGATCGCCTCGCTGGCAGGCGGCGGGGACGGCAATGACGCCACGAAGGACCGCGCGCAACCCGGCGTCGCTGCCGGCGACCAGGATCGTCGCCGGCAACGCGTTATTGCGATCACACCCGAGGCGGCGGCCATGAGCGGGCCAGTGAAGGAGCAGCGTTCCGCCCTCACTGCGGAAAACGCTCCACGACGCCATAGACCGGCGGCATCAACCAGCGTTCCAGCTTCCATGAATCAACATGGATCGCAAGCCTGAATACCTGGAACAGCGCGTCGGAGTGGCGTTGCGGGCGTCCGGAGGCTCCGTCCAGCCCTCCGAAACCGCGCTCACCGGAGGAGCCGAGCCGCGCATTGCTTCCATGCTCGATCGCCTGTCGCGCGGAGCGGGCGTATTGGCGGTGGTGCTCGGATCCCTCGTCCTGGCCGGATGGGCTCTCGATGTCACGCTGCTGAAGAGTGTCAACCCCGCCTGGGTCACGATGAAGCCCAATACCGCGCTGGCCTTTGTCCTTTCCGGCGTGGCGTTGTGGGCGCTGCAGTACGAGCACAGGTGGCCCGGTGCCGGCATTCTGGCGGGTGCTTGCGGCGCGGTGGTCGCCGCAAGCGGGATGCTGACTCTCAGCCAGGACGTGGCGGGCTGGGACCTCGGATTTGATCAGCTGCTGTTCCACGATACGGCCTCCGCCATCGGAACCAGCCACCCAGGGCGGATGGCGCCGATCACGTCGCTGAATTTTCTGCTTCTCGGCTGCGCCTTTCAGGTTCTAGCCTTTCGCGTCCGGGACCGGCAACGCCTTGCGCAACCGCTTGCGCTGGCTGTCCTGGTGATATCCGCGGTGTCGATCCTTGGTTACGTCTACGGCGCCCCGTCGCTGTATCGCGTGGGGCCGTTTAGCTCGATCGCGATCCACACCGCGGCGACGTTCCTCGCGCTCTCACTCGGTGTGTTGTGCGCGGACGCCGGCCGCGGCTGGCTTTCGCTGGTCGTCAGACGCGGCGCGGGCGGCACCCTGCTCCGCAACGTGTGGCTGCCAGGAATGTTGGCGCTGGTCCTCCTCGGCCTGTTGAGGCTCCGCGGAGAACAACTCGGTCACTACAGCACCGAATTCGGGTTGGCGCTGATGGTCGTGTCCGCGATCGTGGTCCTGACGGCGTTGATCTGGCGCAACGCCATGCTGCTCGACAAGACCGACGTCGAACGCGAACGCGCTGAGGACGCACGCGCCCGACTCGCGGCAATCGTCGAAACCACCAGCGACTCCGTCGTCAGCTGCGCGCCCGACGGCACGGTGCTGTCGTGGAACGCTGGCGCAGAGAAGTTATTGGGCTATACCGCCGCGGAAATGATCGGGCGCAACATCTCGGTTATCGCGCCCCCGGACCGCCGGCACGAGCTGCGACACCACGCGTGGCTGCTGCAGCATGGCAAGTCCGTGCCGCCATTCGAAACCATCCGCATCGCCAAGGACGGGCGCCCGGTTGACGTGCAGATGAGCCTCTCGGCGATCTTCGATGCCACCGGCGGCCTCACGCGAATCGCATACATCTGCCGCGATGTCACTGAACGCAGGCGCGCCGAAACGGAACGCACTCAGTTGCTCAACGTGCTGGAGGCAAGCCGCAACGAGATTTACATCTTCGATTGCGAAACGTTGCGCTTTCGCTACGTTAACCGGAGCGCTCTGCGTAACCTGGGCTATCCCGCCGAGGCAATGCAGCGCATGACGCCGTACGATCTCAAGACCGAATTCAACGAACAATCGTTTCGGGCCCATGTCGCCCCGCTGCTGCGCCGGGAGCGCGAATTGCTCGTGTTCGAGTCGGCGCACCGCCGCGCCGACGGCACACGCTACCCGGTGGAAGTGCACCTGCAGCTGGTCGGACAGGAAGGAATGCGGGTCTTTCTTGCTGTCATCTTTGACATCACCGAACGGAAGCAGGCGCAACGCGAGCTGGAACGGAAGGCGGCAATCACTCGGCTCATGGAATCGCTCGCACGCGCAACCAACGAAGCCACGACACCCGAAGATGCATTGAAGGCGTGCCTGGCACAAATTTGCGATTACGGCAGCTGGACGCTCGGACGCATGGGGACGTTTGCATCGGGTCAGCGCCTGGGCGCTCCGCAGTCTTCGGTCTGGCATTGTCCGCAGGCGGAGCGTTTCGCCGGGTTCGTCGAGATCTCCAACCGCTATGCCTACACCGGGCGGCCGTCCGGACAGTTCGTCAGCGAGGCGTTGCGCAAGAGGAGAGCGGTTTGGGTGTCCGATCTATCGACCACGCCCGGCTTCGGGCGCCTGGCCGAAGCAGTGAAATCGGGCATACGTGCCGGTTTTGTGTTTCCGGTCGTCGTCGGCGACGAACCCCTGGCCTTCCTCGAATTTTTCGCCGACGAGGTGCGCACGCCGGACGAACCATTCCTCGAAGCGATTAACAGCATCTCCGCACAGTTGGCGCGGATAATCGAGCGTCGACGTGCGCTCGACGAGATGCGCGCCAACGAGCAGAAGCTGGAGGGCATCCTCGGCTCACTGCACGAGGTTGTGTGGTCCATGGATGCGCGCAGCGGGCGGGTCCTCTACCTCAACACGGCGGCGAAACGCCTCACGCGGCGCCCGGTCGCCGACTTTCTCGCGAACAGGCGTACTTGGCGCAAAATGGTCCATCCCGATGACCGGGCGCGAGTGCGTGGCAGCATACGGGATCTGCTGGAAAGTGGCGCGCTTATCCACGAGTTCCGCATCGTGCTCGCCGACGGAGAAGCGCGCGTGGTGGAAAACCGGGCACGCGTGGCGCTCGACGCGCGCGGCGCACCGCAGCGCATCGATGGCACCATCAGCGACATCACCGAGCGCAAGCGCGCGGAGGATGAGCAAGCGCGGCTGGCTGCGATCGTGGAGTTCTCGCAGGACGCCATCGTCAGCACCGATCAGGACCGGACCATCCTGTCCTGGAACGCCGGCGCCGAGCGCATCTTCGGCTATACGGCGGCGGAAGTTCTGGGTCGCGACGTCCGTTTACTCGTGCCGGAGGAGCGGCGGGAGGAGCTCGGGCAGAGGCGAGCGCTTGCGCTTGCCGGGCAACAAACCGCTCCGCATGAAACCGAACGCCTCGCGAAGGACGGCCGCCGCATCCCGGTATCGATCAGCGCATCGCCGCACCGGAACGTCGGCGGAACTATCGTCGGTGTCTCCCTGATCTACCGCGATATCAGCGCGCGCAAGAGCGCCGAGGAGGAGCGCGGCCGGCTCGCGGCGATCGTCGAATCGTCGCAAGACGCGATCATTGGCCGCACGCTCGACGGCACGATCGTGTCCTGGAACGCCGGCGCCGAGCGGCTCTACGGCTACCCCGCTGCAGAAGCCCTCGGCAAGCACGCCCTGCTGTTGACGCCGCCCGAATTGCAGCACGAGACGGAGCGGAACCGGGAACTGCTCAGGCACGGAAACGCCGTGCCGTCGCACGAAACCGTACGCCTTTCCAAGGACGGGCGCCGGATCGCCGTACAACTGAGCCTGTCACCCATCAGGGACAGCAGCGGCAACGTGATCGGCACGTCCTCTATTGCCAGCGACATCAGCGAGCGCAAGCGCGCGGAGGCGGAGCGCGCGGAACTCGCGGCGATTGTCGAGCAGTCGGGCGACGCCATCATCAGCCGCAGCCTCGACCGCACGATCCTCACCTGGAACCGAGCCGCCGAGCGCTTGTTCGGCTGGACGGCGCGGGAAGCGATCGGGCGAAACATCCGACTGATCGTTCCCCCGGAGCGGTTTGGGGAGAACACCCGCAACCGGGAGCTGGTCCACCAGGGCCACCCCGTGCCGAGCTACGACACGGTGCGAATCGCAAAAGACGGCAGGCACGTTGACGTGTCGCTGTCCCAGTCCCCGATCAAGAACGAACGGGGCGAGGTAATCGCCGTCTCGCTCCTCCTACGGGACATCACCGAGCGCAAGCAGGCCGAACAGGCCCGCGGTCAGCTTGCGGCCATCGTCGAAAACTCGAACGACGCGATCATCGGCCGCTCGCTCGATGGCACCATTACCTCGTGGAACGCCGGCGCGGAGCGGCTGCTCGGCTATTCCGCCGGCGAGGCGATCGGCCGGCTCATCGCCTTCACGATACCTGAGGGACAGCACATCCGAACCGCGGAAATCGGGGAGAAAGTGCAGCGCGGTGAAGCAGTCCCGCCCCACGAGACCCGCCGCAAGACCAAGGACGGGCGGGTGATCGATGTCATGTCCAGCATTTCCCCGCTCCGGGACGGCAGTGGGACAATCGTCGGCGCCTCCCAGATTCTCCACGATATTACCGCGCTCAAGCAGGCCGACAATGCGATGAAGGAGAGCGAAGAGCGCTTCCGCGCCGCATTCGAGCAGGCGGGCGTGGGCATGGGGCTGCGTGCCCTCGATCCGCGCAATCCGCGGTGGCTGCGCGTCAACGAGAAGCTGTGCGAGATCCTCGGCTACACCCGGGACGAACTGCTCCATCTCACCACTGTGGATCTCACGCCCCCCGAGGACCGGGGCACCGCGCTTGATTACAACGACAAGCTGCTGCGGGGCGAGGTCGCGAGCTACTCGCGCGAGAAGCGCTACGTGCGCAAGGATGGGTGCATCATCTGGACGAACGTCTCCATTGCCGCTGTGCGCACTCCAGACGGCCGCCCGGCGCACGTCATCTCCGTGATCGAGGACATCACCGAGCGCAAAAGGGCCGCGGAGCGCATTGATTTCCTCTCCCAGTACGACGCGCTCACGGAGCTGCCCAACCGCACTCTGTTCCAGGACCGCCTCGAGCTTGCCGTGGCGCACGCGCGGCGCCGCAATGAATTCCTGGGGGTCCTGATGGTCAACCTGGACCGCTTCAAGAAAGTCAACGAAAGCCTCGGGCACGAAGGTGGCGACGAATTGCTGCGCGAGGTTGCGTCACGCCTGAAAACGTCCCTGCGCGACGTGGATACGATCGGGCGGCTGGGCGGCAACGACTACGCTATCCTGGTCGAGGGAGTTCAGACGGCCGATGCCGTGACCGCCGTAGCCAAGAAGCTCACCCAGATACTCGCCACCCCGTTTGACGTGCGCGGCCAGGAGATCTTCGTTTCCGCCAGCATCGGCGTCGCTTCGTGCTCCAGCGGCGCGTGCAATGCGGGAAAGCTGCTGGAGGGTGCCGAGGTCGCGTTGACGCGGGCCAAGCAGGATGGAGGCGGCAGTTACCACGTCTTACAGGACGAGCCCATCACCTTGAGCGGCAGGCGCCTGACGTTTGAAACGCAGCTGCGGCGCGCGCTCGAGCGCGACGAGCTGCTGCTGCATTATCAGCCGAAGGTAAACGTCAAGACCGGCCTCATCACCGGCGCGGAAGCGCTGGTGCGCTGGCGCAATCCCGACGGCGGCCTGGTCTCGCCGGCGGAATTCATCCCGCTCGCCGAGGAGACGGGACTGATCGTGCCGATCGGAGAATGGGTGCTGCACAGCGCCTGCGCGCAGGCCAGCGCGTGGCACCGCCAGGGCCATCCCATCTCCATTGCGGTCAACCTGTCCGCGCGCCAGTTCCGTCAGAAGGAATTATGCGAAACGGTGAGGCTGGCGCTCGCGGACAGCGGCCTCGATGCCCGGCATCTCGAGCTTGAAATAACCGAGAGCATGGTCATGCATCGCGCGGACCAGGCCATCGCCACGTTGCAGCAGCTGAACGAGATCGGGGTAGAGCTGTCAGTGGACGACTTCGGCACCGGCTACTCGAGCCTTTCCTACCTCAAGCGCTTTCCCGTGCACAAGCTCAAGGTGGACCAGTCGTTCGTGCGCGAGCTGCACAAGGACGCGGACGACGCGGCGATCGTGCGCGCGGTGGTCGCGCTCGCCAAGAGCCTCAACCTGAAGACCGTCGCCGAGGGCGTGGAAACCGAGCAGCAGCTCATCTTTCTCGCCGGGCTGCATTGCGACGAGTACCAGGGCTACTACTTCAGCAAGCCGTTGCCGGCCGCCGACTTCCTCCAGTTACTGCATATCCGTTCGGCTGCGCCCAGCGCCCTGGTGGCCCCGACGCGCCACATCGCATAAACGACACGCCCCGCGGGTCGCGACCGGTTGGCGTGCGCCAGAGCCAAGAGAAAGGCAGGTACTAATCTCGTATGTCGCCCGCGCAGCATTCTCCAGCTCGGCTCTTCATCACCCTCCTCGTGCTGCTCTTCCTGATCGAGGGCGGGCTCATGCTCGGGATGCATCACGTCCTTCCGCAGGACACTTCCATATGGATGGAGGCGGCCGCGGACGCGGCCCTGTTGACGGTCTCCGCGTCCATCGCTGTCTGGTGGTTGTTCATGCGACCGCTCGCATTTGCATTGAGAAGCGAAAGTGCGCGGGCCAGGGTCGTCATGGATACCGCGGCGGAAGGGATCATCACGATCGACGAGCGCGGCGTCATCGATTCTTTCAACCGGGCCGCGGAACACATGTTCGGCCGGGAAGCGGGCGAAGCCCTCGGCAAGAACGTAAGCATCCTGATGCCCGAGCCGCACGCCAGCGCGCACGACGACTACGTCGCGCGCTACCTTCGTACCGGAGAAGCCCGCGTCATCGGCAAGGCGC
>Ga0214473_10006329_pt1 | contig 14161 bp, 4 predicted proteins | sample RVTome_7_FD_203509 | JGI IMG/M metagenome (GOLD analysis project Ga0214473, IMG submission 203509) | Soil microbial communities from uranium-contaminated site in the Upper Colorado River Basin, Wyoming, United States - RVT98D197 | ecosystem: Environmental > Terrestrial > Soil > Contaminated >... | reverse complement strand
GGTCCAATCAAGTTGCCGGAGAGATTGCGTTCCGGTATCACCAGGATGGTGAGCCAGAAAACAACTGGAGCGGGAAAGAGTTGGTCGATTTCGGCCTGGGAAATGAGATAGGTATAGGTAGTGTTGCCGATAACCACATGAGCGCGAAGGCAGCTCCGGACGGCCGAATCTTTCTTGTGGCCAAAGATGCCGACGGCGCGGGCTATCTCCACCTCTATACGCGGGATCCAGCTGGCGTTTGGAGCCCGCCGATTCTTGTCGATCCGGATCCTCTGGCGCAGGTAGCCCGGCCTGTGATTCTGCTGGACCTTCGCAACAGTGAAGTCTACGTGCTCTACGAGGATGCAATAGCCGGTCTGATGTATCTCAATCACTCGAGCATGAATCTTCCCGATTTCGGCCCTGCGTGCCCCTTGGTCAACTCAAAATTCCTATCGAACGCCACTTCCACGAAACAGAATTTAAACGCTACTACCGGATTGTGGGCCGTCGCCAGCACCGGCGGAGGCTCCAGCCAGCTCTACGTAAATTCCGTGGTTATCGGCCAAAGCACAGGAAATCCTTTGCCAACCTTGAATACCATTGTGCCTGCCAGCGCTGCGTCTGGCGGTGGACCGTTGACCGTTACCATCAACGGCTCAAACTTCATTAGTGGTGCTGTTGTCTACTTCAACGGAATGGATCGCGCGACCAGCTTTATCAGTCCAAACCAGTTGACCGCGCGGATTCTTGCCTCGGACCTGGCCGGAATTGGAAGTCTCCCAGTAACGGTTATTAATCCCAGGGGCGGCAGTTCAACGCCAGTGATGTTCACGGTAAATCCTTCTATTACCAATCTAGCGCCAGTGACCGCACTCCGCGGCGCAAGTGGTACAACTCTTACTGTCATTGGAAACGGTTTCGTTAGTGGAGGTACCGTCAACTGGAATGGCACGCCACGAACAACTACCTTCACTACTTCTACCCAACTGCTGGCACAAATCACCGCTGCTGATCTGCAATTAGCTGGAACTTTTCCCATCACAGTCGTAAATCCTGGTGGTGCAACGTCAAACGCATTCGGCTTCACGGTTAGCAATCCGTTGCCCGGTATTTTGGTTCTTTCGCCGGCGAGTGTTATTGCCGGAGGCCCAGGTTTCACTCTCAATTTGCATGGATCGAATTTCGTTCAAGAATCGGTTATCCGATACAACAACGCTGATCGACTAACCACTTTTGTGAGCTCGACCGAGCTTACGACTCAAATCGGCGCCGCTGATATCGATATCGCCGGCACAGTCCCGTTTACAGTGTTCAATCCCGGCCCGGGCGGCGGCACTTCCGCACCAGTTAGCCTCGTCGTTAACAATCCAACACCGGCGGTGATTAGTCTTTCGCCTGCATCCGTGCTCTCCGGTTCAGCGGCAATGAGTTTGACAGTTGATGGACAGGGTTTTGTCAACGGCTCGATAGTCAGGATTGGCGGCGCCGATAGACCAACAACCTTCGTAACTTCCACGCAGCTCTCAGTACAACTGGCATCAGCGGATATGCAAAATGGAGGCGTATTCTCCATCACAGTCTTCAATCCTGCTCCAGGAGGTGGTAGTTCGAATCCTATTGGCTTTACAGTGAATAATCCCGTTCCGGTAATCGCCAATCTCGCTCCTGACAGCCGAATCGCCGCCGGCGTTCCCTTTTCAATGACAGTTCAAGGCGCAAATTTCATTAATGGTTCGACCGTGCGCTGGAATGGGAGTGATCGGGTCACTACCTTCATTAGCAGTATTCAACTGGCTGCTGAGATAACGGCCGCTGATAACAACACGCCTGGGAATGCCTCAATGACAGTGTTGAATCCCGGACCAGGCGGCGGTCTCTCAAATGAACTCTTCTTTTCAACCCGGGAGCGCACAATACGGATCGTTAGCTCGAGTGGTTCTTCGGGAAGCTCAGTAATTATTCCTATTGAATTGGATGCGAGAGGTAACGAGAACGCGCTCAGCTTTACTTTGAGCTTTGATCCTTCGCTATTAAGCAATCCGCAGACAACACTCGGTAGCGACGCTACAGGAGCAGTATTGAATACCGACTCAACTCTACCGGGTCAGCATGGAGTTATCCTTACTTTACCTCCTGGTCAGACCTTCTCCTTTGGAACAAAGCAAATTCTTGTAATGCGCTTTGAGTTGGCAAACGTGCCAGCAGAGCAGATTACACAAGTCACGTTTGCTGGTCAGCCCGTGCCGCTCGCGGTTCATGACACAAGTGCTGTGCCCTTATTAACCGAGTATGTGGCCGGCGCGGTTACGATCGCGCTCGGGTATGATGGCGACGTGGCTCCGCGACCTAATGGCAGCAACACGGGTGTTGTCTCAATTGCCGACTGGACGTTAATTGGACGATTCAGTTCAGGTTTTGAGGTTGTTAACCCAGGTAGCGAGTTCCAGCGAGCAGATTGCGCTCCACGAAGCAGCTTGGGCAACGGCAGCATTACCATCTCTGATTGGGTGCAGGCCGGCCGTTATGCCTCAGGCCTGGATCCAGTGTTGGCTGCAGGTGGTCCAACGGGGGCGCCATTGCCTACTGCAAAGGCCAAATCTTCAAACTCCCCAAACAAATCGGATCTTCCACCTTCCACCACCGTGCGCTTTACCGGCCTAGTCATAGCGATGGGGGCAAGGCGACAAATAAGCATTGAAGTTGACACCCAGGGTGATGAGAACGCACTTGGCTTCAGCATAATGTTCGATGCCGGGAAACTGACCTTCATTTCAGCTGTGAAGAGCGCCGAGTTCGGTTCGTCCACGCTGAATGTGAACGAACTCGGAAGCAACGAAGGTAGGGTTGGGATTGCTCTGGCTCTGCCTACGGGTCAGAGCTTTGGTGTCGGTACACATCGAGTTGTGACCATCACCTTTGCCGTGGCTGATGAGACTGACAGGTTAAAGGTTTCTTTTGGCGACCAGCCCATCGCTCGCGAGGTCGTTGATATCAATGCCAATAGCATGAAGGCGGTATTTAGGGACCCACTGCAAGCCTCAAATGCACTGGAGCAAGGAGCTGTCTTTGGTGCCCCAGATTACATAGATTTCACCTCGAATAAATTTTGGGCGTCACTGAGCTTCCTGTTTCCCACAACGAGCGGGATCATTTCATGTCCTTCAAAACTCGTCGGGCGCTGCCCAAATCGAAGTTGGTTAGTTCCCTAGCCCCTGCTCTTCTAAGTGGCGATTCCTCGCATATCACCCGAGGCACCCTGCTTCTACCCAGTTCATTCAATCTGACTGCCCCAGACTCGCCATGAAGTTCGCGAATGACGCGAATTCAGTGAAATAGGCGCAAGACACCACCTCTTCTCCCTATTAGCATTGCGTTTTGAAGATGTCATTGGCTTTGCACGCAGACTGCCCCCGCACAGGCTTCGCGGCAATTAGCTAACGACATCTTCACCAGAAATCCGGCTTTCTGGGTCTTCGCTTTTAGATCTATTACGGCGTGCTGGCTAAAGCCAGCACCCGAGCGTGACGAATGGACACCAACACTCTCTCATCTTCGGCGATTCGTTGCCTGTCAACCGCCTCGGCCCCGACGGAGTCCTTCACTTCACGAACACTCTCGAAACCTTGTGGAAGGAATTCAATGATGCTCAATAAAAAGTCTGGAATTGTCTCGCTTTCTCTTCCAGTGGTGCTGGTCGTACTGCTGCAGGCGTTGGTTGCATTTCCCACGCAAGTAGCCGCCCAGTGTCCCACGATGGATACCGAAGGTGCTACGTTCGGCTCAACGAACTTCAATACAGTCAAATCGCAGATGTGGTTCAACGACGGCATCTGGTGGGGCGTGTTTTCAGACGATTTTACAGGCATCCACTTCTATAGTTTCCCTAATAACGCTGCCACCCAGGGTCCAATTATCGACGCTACTATCACAGGCATTCCCGATGCTCTCTGGGACGGCACCAACCTCCATGTGATGATCTGGAAGTCGGTTGCATCGGCCACTTTCTACAAGTTTAGCTACAACTCAGCTACAAAGACTTACGCGCTTATCAGCGGCTTCCCAGTCCAGATACCCTTAGTCAGTCAAAGCTCTACGGCTGCGTTGGTAATGGAAAAAGACAACACAGGCAGAATCTGGGCCACCTACACTGGCACGCAAGGCGGTCTCTCAGATGGTAAGGTGCGCGTCATCTGGACTACCTCAGCAGATCACAAGACCTGGAATACGACCGGATTCGAACTTGAATCGGGCTTGACGCCCAATGTAATCGAGATCTCTGCCATCACTCACTTCGGTAACAAGATTGGCATCGCCTGGTCAAACCAACCTCAGAAGCAGATCGGCTTTCGATACCATGTCGATGGCGATCCCGATACCACCTGGAGCACCAAGGAGTTAATCGACTCCGGCCTCGGTCCAAGGGGTCTTGGAGGTGTTGCAGACGACCATTTGGCAATGAAGGCTGCGCCGGACGGTCGTATCTTTCTCGTTGCCAAAGACAACGACAACGATGGCACTCCAGCGCACGCCACAGAAGGTCGCATCTGGCTTTACATTCGCACCACCGCAGGAGTCTGGGGCCAAAAGACGATTATTCAGCCTGACTTCAGCCAGCAGCCCACCCGACCCGTCTTAATGCTCGATACAACCAATAACGAGGCTTATGTGGTCTATCACGATGAGTCTCCGTCGGGCGCCGGTCGCAACTTCATCGCCCACAGCAGCATGAATAGCCCGTTTTTCGACTTCCCCTGTGTCTTCCAACTGCAAGCAGCATCCAATCCCACATCCACAAAGCAGAACGTTACCGCCACTACTGGCTTCATGGCCGTCGCCAGCACTGGAAATACCGGAAGCGGCGAACTCATCTTTCGCAAGGTTAATTTACCTTTGAATAATCCGATTCCGTCTATTACGAGCATTAGTCCTTCAAGCAGTCTTGCCGGTGGCGCGGCATTCACGCTCACGATTAACGGCAGCAATTTCATGAACAGCTCAACGGTGCAGTGGAATGGAAGCGATCGGGTCACGACCTTCGTCAGCTCCACACAACTGACGGCTAGCATCATTGCTTCAGACGTAGCGACTGCGAGTATCGCGAATGTAACAGTAACTAATCCACCACCAGGTGGTGGCGTCTCGACTGTCGCTACCTACACAATTAACAATCCCGTTCCAGCCGTGACCAGTATTTCCCCGACCACTAAGAATGTGGGTGACGCGGGCTTTACCTTGACGGTAAACGGATCCAATTTCAAGAATACTTCCATCATTCGCCTAAATGGTTCAGATCGCCCGACGACCTTTGTCAGCGCCACTCAGTTAACAGCACAGATCGCCGGGTCGGATCTTCAGACGGCGATAACTTATGGAGTAACGGTCTTCAATCCAACTCCAGGCGGTGGACTATCCAATTCAACTAATCTGACAGTAAACAACCTGGTGCCTGCTCTTACCAGTATCTCGCCAACCACGAAGACATTGAACGATGCGGGTTTCACGCTCACTCTCGCTGGTTCAAACTTTGTAAATGGCTCGGTGGTTCGGTTCAATGGCAGCAACCGTGCGACAACCTTCTTCAGCAGCACGCAATTGACTGCACAGATTACCGCTGCGGATCTTCAGGCAGCAGGTACATTCCCTATCACAGTCTTCAATGCACCACCGGGAGGTGGTACGTCCAATTCCGTTAATCTTACGGTAAACAATCCCGTGCCAACTCTGAGCAGCATCTCACCCAACACCAAGACTGCGGGTGAAGGAGACTTTACTCTTACGGTGAACGGAACGGGCTATATCAATGGCTCGGTGGTGAAATTTAACGGAAGCAATCGCACGACCACGTTTGTTAATAGCACTCAACTCACGGCACAAATACTGGCGAGCGACATAGCGTCGGCAGGTACATTCCCAATTACGGTGTTTAACCCGACTCCAGGTGGAGGCACTTCAAGTTCCGTAAATCTGACCGTCGGGTCAGTGGTAGTGAATCCTACAGCTACGCTCAGTAGCATAAGTCCGACGAGCAAAACTGCGGGAGACGCAGCCTTCACGCTGACAGTGAATGGAATCAATCTAATCAGCAGCTCTGTCGTTAGATGGAATGATTCGGATCGCACAACCACTTTCGTAAGCTCGACCCAGGTAACAGCTCAGATTGCCGCCGCCGATGTTGCGACCGCAGGGACGGCAACCGTAACTGTGTTTAATCCGGCTCCCGGAGGCGGTCTGTCGAATTCGTTAAACTTTACAATCAACCCGCCAGGGGCCGTCGGTTACGAGGCAGACGTAGCACCACGTCCCAATGGAAGCAACAACGGCGCTGTTGCTATCTCCGACTGGGTACAGACAGGACGTTTCTCTGCCGGCGTTGACACTCCTGCGGTGGGCAGTGAGTTTCAGCGGGCAGACTGCGCGCCAAAAGCTACTTCTGGTGGCGGCACTATTACAGTTTCAGATTGGGTTCAGGCAGGTCGATATGCCGCCGGCCTCGACCCAGTCGTACCAGCCGGTGGTCCGACGGCGCCTTTATCAGGAGCTCAGAAGTCAGGCGAAAGCGTCGCCGCGCTCCGAACCGATGCCGGGGATCGCGTGATCCGGGCAACCGGTCTACCTCTCAATGCCGGACAAGCAGCAGCGATCAAGATCGAGATGGATTCGCAAGGTAATGAGAATGCGCTTGGCTTTAGCGTCACTTTCGATCCCGCAAAACTAACTTTCATTGCGCCGGCGATTCTAGGGAGCGATGCCGCGGGTGTGGTACTCAACGTGAACGCCAATCAGTTAGCCTCTGGTCGGCTTGGCATTGCAATGGCCCAACCCGCCGGCAGCGCTTTTGCAGCCGGTACCAGACATCTGGTGACTCTGAATTTCAATGTAGCGGTGAATGCCAGCGGTTCTACAACGATAGGGTTTGGCGATCAACCAATTCCGCGAGAAATTTCCGATCCCGACGTGAATATTCTGTTCGCCAACTACGATTCCGTTACTCTCACTATCACTCCGGCGAGTAACCCGGTTCCGGCAATAAGCGGCTTGAGTCCGACTTTCGCCGCAATCGGCAGTGCCGGTTTCACCTTGACGGTAAATGGAAGCAACTTTGTGAGCGGTTCTGTGGTTCTCTGGAACGGTAGTAATCGTTCGACCAGCTTCGTCAGCAGCACGCAACTATCCGCGCAGATTTCTGCCGCTGATCTGCTGACGGCGGCCACCGCAGCGATAACGGTTTCCAATCCGCCCCCGGCAGGTGGGATCTCAAACATCGTCAATTTTGAGGTGCGCAATCCGAGTCCCTCTCTCGCCGGAATCTCACCGTCAAGTGCCATCTCAGGCGGAGATGCTTTCACGCTCACTGTAAATGGCAACAACTTCGTTAATGGTTCTGTGGTGACATGGAATGGTGACACGCGAATAACCACCTTTGTAACGAGCACGCAGTTGACGGCCCAAATCCCAGCGACTGACATTGCGCTGGCCGGCAGCGCAGTCGTAACTGTTAGCAATCCCGGGCCAGGCGGCGGCGCTTCAAGCGCAACCACTTTCAGTATTAACAACCCGGCTCCATCTATTGGCGGCCTGTCGCCTGCAGATGCTATTGCGGGTAGCGCAGCATTCACGATTACTGTCAACGGCGTTGATTTCCGGCCTGGCTCCATCGTCAGGTGGAACGCAAGCGATCGAGCTACAACCTTCGTGAGCAGCACTCAACTAATGACTCAGATAAACGCTTCGGACATCGCCTCCGTAGGGACAGCGAACATATCTGTCATGAATCCAGCTCCTGGAGGTGGCCTATCGGGCTCACTAACGTTCTCGATTAACCCTGAACCGCCGCAACTGCAATTTAGTGCCGCTAACTTCAGCATTTCAGAAGATGGTGGCAGTGCAGTTGTCACAGTCACTAGATCAGGAGACACATCCGGCACGGCGGCGGTAGATTTTGCCATCGCTGACCCCACTGCTTATGTTCCCTGCACCGAAGCCAATGGGGGCGTCGCGGCACAGAACTGCGATTACACGCTCGTCGCGGCCACGGTTCGCTTTGCTGTGGGCGAAACGACGAAGACCCTTACGATACCCGTGGTTGACGATGCGTACGTTGAAGGTGCCGAGGTGCTCAATCTAAAACTCAGCAATGCTACCGGCGCCAGTCTTGGGTCACAGAGCGTTGCAACCCTAACAATCAACGACAATGATTCAGTGCCACCTAGCATCAACCCAATTGACGACGCTCACCTATTTGTACGGCAACAGTACCTCGATTTCCTGAGTCGCGAGCCGGACCAGGGTGGCTGGAACTTCTGGACTGAGCAGATAACCTCCTGTCCTCCAGCTGATGCTCAGTGCGTCCACGACCGGCGCGTCCGTGTCGCTGATGCCTTCTTCTTTGAACCGGAATTCCAGGAGAGTGGCGCCTACGTCTACCGCATTTACCGCGCTGGCCTGGGCCTGATGCCTTCCTACGCGCAGTTCCAACCCGACCGCGCGCTTGTGCTTGGCGGCGCCAATCTGGACCAGAGCAAGACCGACTTTGCAGTGAACTTCGTCCGCCGTGACGTGTTCCTGCAATCGCATGCCGCAGCCCAAACCGCTGACCAATTTGTAGATCAGATTCTGGCCGGAGTGTTACAGACTTCCGGCGTGGATCTATCAGGCATGCGGCAGAGTCTGGTTGGTCTCTACGACAACACTGACGCTGGGCGAGGTCACATTCTGCGCCAGATTGCCGATAACCCGCTGTTTATAGACGCGGAGTACAATCGTTCGTTCGTGCTCAATGAATATTTCGGTTACCTGCGCCGCGATCCCGACCAGGATGGTTTCGATTTCTGGCTGGGCCAGGTAAATCGTTATGCGCTACGCGATACGAATGTGCAGCACGCGATGGTCTGCTCGTTCATCACATCGGATGAGTATCAACTCAGATTCAGTACTGTGATGACGAGTTCCAACCAGCAGTGTCCACAATAAGCTGACTCACCAGGTTGTGGGGATGCTTCCGATACTAAACAATAAACTCTAAACACATGGCCCCGGCTTCCCGCCGGGGCTACTCCACTCCGTGAGAGATTCAAAACATACAATTCGGCCCTCACTAGCAATGGCGCAGCATATTGTCTTTTAAGCGAAGTCTAAAACGATCCACGAAATCACACGTATGGGCACGAAATTCAAATCTTACGAATCTTGATTTCGTGTTATTTCGAGTAGGTTCGTGGATCGCGTCAATCCGTAAAACGCTATCCTACCTGATTAGAGTTCCTCTTACTGCGTGCGTCTTTAGAAGCGAACTTCGCGAAATAGACGAAAACAGCGAATTTAGCGAAAGAGCACCGGCTCTCTTCGAGACAATTATTCACCTCGAACACCTCTTCGGAAGACACCAAGATAAATTGACTTGAACCTCCTCGATTGGTTGTCAACCAAGTGTGTCCACGCTGTCACTGAGTTGGACCCGGTCCTGCGAATCCGTTTCCGCATCTGGCAGGCTGCCGTTATTGAGAAACTGGTTATGAAGGGCAAGCAAAAAATACTTCGCTATCGCCGGAGGTCATTGATAGTCCCGCTATTTTTTGTCCTTGTCATAATAGCTTCCACTCTCTCCAGCAAAACCTCATCTGTAACGCATGACCAAACCCCTTCTCGTACAGGGGACCTGAAACCGCGTAATCGCTTACGAACGGCGAGGCAAATTGCACCAGGCGCTGCGATGACTCTCAGCCTTTCCCCGATTGCAGACGCCTATGTTGCAAGCGCAACCACTAGTAGCAACTTCGGCCTCGATCCTGAGTTGCGTTCCAAACGATCGAACCTCGAGTCGTATCTGAAATTCGACATAAGCGCCGTAGGAACTGAGAGCATCACCAGCGCCAAACTCCGCCTTACTGGCGGACTGAGTGATACATCCACAACTAACGTGGTTACACAGGTATTCGGCGTGTCCAGTACGTCGTGGACTGAAACAGCAGTGGTTTGGTCCAACAAGCCCTCATCAAGCTCGACCGCCCTGTCCAGTGTAACAATCGTTAATAACGTGCCCGCTCAATACGAATGGGACGTTTCAACCTTTTTCAAGACGCAGCAGGGTTCAGGACGCACCGTGGTAAGCCTCGCGGGTGATGAATCAGACGGTCGCCAGCACCGGCAATGTGATGACGCTATCCAAAGGCGAAAGCTTTGTTGCTGTCTCCGGCCTGGGAGGACAAAGCAGGCGCGATCAGGAAGCCACTGGTCCCTGGATCGCCAGGATTTCGGCGGCCATCTGTCTTCCGGGTGATCCGATCTGCGAGCCGGACGCAGTTGAAGGAGCGCTGTTTGGCATCTTTAATGTCGATGGCCAACAAAACAAAGCGAATTTTTACTTCAAGGATGTGAATGGAAAGGTCATCGACAGCTTTACGGTTTTTCAGTCAGGTTGATATGCCCAACGTCGCCAGCATCTCTCCTGGAGTTGTGAGTGCGGGCACCGATGACTTTACCCTCACCGTAAATGGTTCCGGCTTCATAGCTCAATCTCAAGTAGTAATAAATGGCACGCCTCGGGATACGAGTTTCGTAAGCAGCACTGAACTTACTACTCATGTGTCCGCGGCGGACGTTCTGCTTAGTGGCCCGGTGCCAGTAACGGTGCTCAACGCTGTGACCGGGGGTGGTACTTCTAACGAGTTCAGCTTAACCGTCCTGCCGTCACCAAACCCTGTCCCGGTAATTGACACGCTTTCTCCTTCATTCATTATCGCAAACACCGGCGATCTTACCTTAACAATCCACCGGTGCAAGCTTTATGAGCAACTCCATAATTCGTTTGGATGGAATTGATCGTCCAACCACATTTCTCAGTCCGACAGAATTAACGACATCACTCAACTTCGCCGATACACAAACTCCGCGCCTCATTGCCGTGACAGTGTTCAACCCTGAGCCGGCGGGTGGAAGTTCAAATACTCTTAATTTGACGGTCGGCGAAGCGGGCTACGAAGGCGATGTTGCGCCACGACCAAACGGCAGCAACAACGGGACGGTTTCGATTGCTGACTGGGTGCAGCTTGGGCGTTTCGCCTCGGGACTCGATATTCTTGGGTGCGACGGCGAGTTTGTACGGGCCGACGTGGCCCCGCGGGATAGCAAAGGTAACGGAACCCTGTCGATCTCGGATTGGGTACAAGCAGGCCGTTACGCCGCCGGAATGGATCCAGCGGTTGCGGCAGGTGGCCCTTCCTGCACGCTACCTGCAAGCAATACTCTCTTCAATGCAACCCTTTTCAGCCCGCTGAGTTATCCGTATTCATCTTCCACGCGTTCTGTGCGCATTACAATTGCTCGCACAGAGGTAGCGAATACCCGTGAAGTGAGTGTGTTTCTTGATGCGCTGGGCGACGAGAATGCTGTCGGATTCACCTTGCAGTTTCTTCCAACCCAACTGACATATGTTTCAGCAAAAAAGGAGAACGCTGCGAGCAGTGCCATTCTCTCTGTCAACGGGGATCATGCCGCAAGAGGCTTTCTGGGGATTGCGCTGGCCCTGCCACCAGGAAACACGTTTGCCGGCGGCAGCCGCCGGTTGCTGTCGCTGACATTCAAGGCGTCCGGAAGGAACAAAGCACCGCTCGTGAGCTTTAGCGATCACGTGGTCAAGCAAGAGGTAGCTGACACAGACGCTCGCGTCCTCGAAGCTGACTTCGGGCAAAGGCTACCCTCGGTTGCCGGTTGGATCCCCCCAGCCAATCGCATAGACGACGCGCGGTTCTTCGTAACAGAAAATTACCGGGCCATACTGGGGCGATTGCCGGACCCGGATGGTCTCGATTACGGACTAATCAGATTACCTCATGCGGCATCGATCTCGTCTGTGTTGCCAACCGCCGAATTGCGGTAAGTACAAGCTTCTTTTTAGAACAGGAATTCAAGGAAAGCGGGTTTCTCAGGTTCTGGCTGAGCTTATTAAACCGTAAAGCGCAGCCGGACCTCGAATATTACCGCTCGATCATCTGTGGTTTTGTCACGTCCGCCGAGTATCAGTTGCGTTTTGGACCAGTGATCACCCGGCACAACTCGAGCTGCACCCCCTAATCAATTAATCAATTTGACTGATTTTTAAGACGCGGAACGTTAGATGCTGCAAGAAAACACTCAATTGGCTGGTTTGGTAGTAAGACGCAGTCGTCACGCCTCGCCCGCGCCGAAATGAGAAATGCGAATTTCGCGAAGTACGCGAAATACCAGAACTCAGCGAAAGACACTTTGGTTCATCTGACGCTTAATACGCTGGTTCGTTGAGTATCTATCGCACGTTGTCAAAGCGAATCGCAACACCTCCGATTCCTGGATAACGTTTCCCCTCTCAGATAGCAGTTCATTCAGATCAAAGGCCCCTCGAAATCCAGCTTTTGAACGTGGCACGCGGAGTATCTGTGCCCCAGGTATATTCAATCCGCCTTAAATTCATGGAGGTGTGCTAATGTCGCGCAATCTAACAAACCTGCGGAAGTTTTTGTGGTTAACAATCGTAAGCCTCGTATTGGTCGGCGTTGTAGCCCAGCCGGTGATCATCGAAGCCAAGCTTGGAAATTATCTCAACCAGCAATTATTAGCCGGCGGATCACAGCAGATAACGCCAACCGAATGGCAAACGGGCGCAGCTCAAGCAGCCACGACGGGTTTGGTCGGAGCCTCCGGCATCTCCTTTCTTTCCTCGCCTAAGCAGATAACGAGCTATTCAGACTACTTTGGATTCCTTGGCGTTGCTGCTTCCAACCTCGCTGCTCGTCCTGTGACTATTGTTGGCGGCCCATTTATTCAGGGCCAGCAAGGTTCAGTCAGCATCGACATGGTTTCACAAGGGGACGAGAATGCGATTGGCTTCAGTCTGACCTTTGATCCGACTAAGTTAACCTATGTTTCCGCAGTCAGAGGCTCAGATGCGACAAGCACTACGCTGAATGTAAACACGCTCCAGTTGGCCAGCGGCCGGATTGGTCTGGCCCTCGCATTTCCATCTGAACTCACTTTCACAGCCGGAACTCGTCATCTGGTTGTCGTAACCTTTAATGCATTACCTACCGCGACAGGTACTACCGATGTGGGTTTTGGCGATCAGCCTGTAGGTCGCGAGATAGCCGACATCGCCGCGAATGTGCTCGAGTCCTCGTTTGTAGGCACAACCATAACTATCAGCACACAGCCCAATCCACTGCCCACCGTCACCACCGTTTCTCCGAACTCGGTCTTAGTGGGTAGTGCCGCATTAACACTAAGTGTTAGCGGTACCAACTTCGTAAACAGTTCAGTGGTGAGATTCGGTGCAGTAGATCTGACTACTACATTTGTGAATAGTTCATCACTGACGGCGCAACTTCCAGCGACCGCGATTCTGACTGCGGGGAGCAGAGATGTGGCGGTGTTCAATCCAGCTCCGGGCGGAGGCTTGTCAAATTCTGTCGCCTTTGCAGTTAACAACCCTCTTCCCTCGGTCACGAGCCTTTCTCCGAACAGCGCTACGGTAGGGTCACCAGGTGTGACGTTAACTATCAATGGGTCCAACTTCATGGACGGCTCAGTGTTGAAATTCAATGGTAATTCACGCACGACCGACTTCGTGAGTGATTCGCAGCTCGCGGCACAGCTCGGCGCTGCCGATTTGGCCACCGCCGGCGTTTTCCCCGTGATCATAGAGAATCCGGCGCCGGGCGGCGGAGCAAGCAGTGCTATGAATTTCACCGTAAGCAACCCAGCGCCGGCAATTTCTAGTCTATCGCCTGCCAGCGCTACTGCGGGCGGCAGCGCTTTCACACTCACGGTGACGGGGAGCAACTTCGTCAATAGCGGCGTAGTGCGCGTCAATGGTGGCGACCGCGCTACTACCTTCGTCGACTCTTCCCACCTGAGCATTCAGATCTCGGCTGCTGACATTGCTGCAGCTGGTACTCTTGCTGTCACAGTATTCAATCCCGCACCCGGCGGCGGGCTCTCAGGCGCCGCAGGCCTGACGGTCAATAATCCTGCCCCGTTGCTGAGCGGTATCTCGCCAACCAGTGCTATTACCGGTGGCGCCGGCTTTACCTTGACAGTCAACGGCAGCGGCTTTGTTAACGGCTCAGTTGTTAAATTTGCCGGTAGCAACCGCACCACTACTTTTGTTAACAACAGTCAACTCACGGCCAGTATTGCTGCTGCCGATATC
>Ga0214473_10006328_pt1 | contig 14161 bp, 8 predicted proteins | sample RVTome_7_FD_203509 | JGI IMG/M metagenome (GOLD analysis project Ga0214473, IMG submission 203509) | Soil microbial communities from uranium-contaminated site in the Upper Colorado River Basin, Wyoming, United States - RVT98D197 | ecosystem: Environmental > Terrestrial > Soil > Contaminated >... | reverse complement strand
GCAAAGAAGGACGTCTGGTTGGCGATGTCGGGATCGTCCGTGTTGCCGAGGATGCCATCATCTCCCGGCGCGCAGGGGTCGGCGGGATCGAGGCAGGGCCCCAGCGAGGCGTTCAGGGTGTTGCGGAGGTTGTACTCGAAGTCGTTGTGGCCAAAGGACCCGCTCAGGTCCAGCGACCAGCCGGCCACGAGTCCTCGGAAGCCGCCGGCGGCCGAGTAGTCGGCCACATCCGGATGGAACTCGGGCAGGAAGCCTACCGGATAGATCTCCGTCCAGTTGCGGGCGCTGCCCGCGTAGCGCCGGTAGCCGTTCCCGCTGCCCCGGCGGAAGCTGTAGCCGCCGAAGCCATAGACCTCACTCGTGCCCGCGTCGTTCAGGGGCATGCGCAAGTTGGCGAGCGTGAGGACGTCCTTCTCGAGCCCATCGCCCCAGTGGTGGTTCGGCTGGGGCACGGGGTTGCGCTTGACGATGATCTGCCCGTCGGCGGTGACCGAGTCCGTCTGGCCGTTCGGGCTATCGTCGTACGGGTCGGCCCACGCCCGGTTGGTGGGCTGGCGGTTCAGGTACTCCCCGAAGAGCGACAAGGAGCCGCGACCCAGACGGATGCCCCACCCGCCGTTCGCGTTCACGGTCGTGCCGTCGTCCGGGTAGTCGTCGGACATGTAGCGACCCGTAGTGAGGTTCAAGAACGGCGTGAACGGTCCCTCCTTCACGACGAGGTTCACGACGCCGGCAATCGCGTCGGATCCGTACTGGGCCGCCGCGCCGTCCCGCAGGACCTCGACCCGGTCGATCGCGCTCGAGGGGATGGCGTTGAGGTCCACCCCACTCGAGCCCGCGCCCGTGCCATACGCAAACGTGTTCACGACCGCTGTCTGGTGACGGCGCGAGCCGTTGATGAGCACGAGCGTGTGGTCGGGGGACAGGCCCCGCAGCGTGAACGGCCGCACGATGTCGGTCGCGTCCGTGACGCTCTGTCTGGGGAAGTTGACCGAGGGCGCGACCGCCTGGAGGATCTGCCCCGTCTCGGTCGAGCCCTGCTGCTGGAGCACCTCCGCCGGGATCACGTCCACCGGCACCGCCAGCTCCTCCGCCGCCGTATGGCGAGCGCGGGAGCCGACCACGACGACCAGGGGCGTCAGGCCGATGGCCTGGCGGGTGAGGGTGACGTTCTGGCTCAGGGTGCCGCCGGCGGTCACGGTCAGCTCCACCACCCGCGGCACGAACCCCAGGGCCTGGATCCGGAGCTCGTGGACGCCCGGGGCGACGCGCCGCAGCGTGTACTCGCCGCGCGCGTTGGTCGTGCCGGCGATGGTCGTTCCCACGAGGGTCACGGAGGCGTGCTCCACCGGTGACCCGGCGGAATCCGAAACCGTGCCGCGGACCGTGGCGTCCTGCGCCGTGAGCCACGCCGGCGCGGCGCCGAGGCCAAGGAGGAGGGCGACGACTGAGGCGAGGCGAGTCATGGATCCTCCGAGCGAGGGGGGCGTATCCGGAGACGGGTGGCCGCACTACGATACGGGCGGAAGGGGCGGGCGGCCAGAGCCTGGGAGGCCGTTCCAACCCTCGCCGTGCGGTCCCAGTCCAACCTTGGTACTCCCCCCCGAGGAACCGGCTCGTGACCCTGTTCCGGCATGACCTCCGCGCTGCCGTCCGCGCCCTGAGCCGGCGGCCTGGCCTCACCACGGTCGCGGTCGGCACGATCGCCATCGCCATCGCGGCCAATACCGCCATCTTCAGCGTGGTCAACGGCGCCCTGCTGCGACCGCTCCCGCTGCCCGAGGTCGAGCGGCTGGCGACGATGGACGTGCGCGCCCACACCGGCTTCCTGATCTCGCTGTCCATCCCGAACTACCGCGACTGGCGCGACCGCAGCCGCTCGTTCGACGCGTTCGCGGCGTCCGCCGGCTGGGGCTTCGTCCTCACCGGCCGGGGGCCCGCGCGTGTCGTCTCCGGGCAAGCGGTCGTCGGCGACTACTTCGGGATGTTCGGGCTGCAACCGCTCGTGGGCCGCGGCCTCACCGCAGCGGAGGCGCCCGCGCACGCGGGCGGGGAGCGGCTCGTCGTGCTGGGCCATGCGTTTTGGCAGCAGCACCTTGGCGGGGACCCGGCCGTCGTGGGCCAGAGCCTCACCCTCGACGGAAGTCCCTTCACCGTCGTCGGTGTGCTTCCCCCGGGTGTTGGGTTCCCGTCGCCCACCGCAGAGTTCTACGTGCCCATGGCCGCCATGTCGGACCTTCCGTGGGACGACCGCACCAGCTCGTTCGGGACGCGGGGGTTTGCTCGACTGGCGCCCGCCGTCGCCCTCGCGGAGGCCGCCCGCGATCTGGACCGGGTGGGCCGCGAGCTGCGCGCCGAAGCCGGGGACGACGTCGCCCTTCCCGAGGTGCGGTCGCTCGCGTCCTACTACGTAAGCGACACGACCGAGCGGATCTGGATCCTCATGGGGGCGGTGGGGTTCGTGCTGCTGATCGCCGTGGCCAATGTGGGGAACCTGCTGCTGGCGCGGGCCGAGGACCGGCACCGTGAGCTGGCCGTGCGGTCCGCACTGGGGGCGGGCCGGTGGCAGATCACGCGGCTCCTCCTCACCGAGGCCATGGTGCTGGCCGTTGCCGGGGGCGTGGCGGGTGCCGGGCTCGCGTACGTGGCCGTGGGCGGTCTCCTGCAGCTGCTCCCCGCCGACTTCCCGGCCTTGTTGCGCGCGCAGGTCCGGGTGGACGTGACCGTCTTGTCCTTCGGAGTCCTGCTGGCCCTGCTGAGCGGCGTGGCGTTCGGGCTCGCGCCGGCCCTCCGCGCAGGGCGCATCAGCCTGGCAGGCGCGCTGAAGTCCGGAACCCGCGCCACGGGCCGCGGCGGCGCGCTCCGCTCGGCGTTCGTCGTGGGGGAAGTCGCGCTCGCGCTGGTGCTGCTGGTGGGTGCGGGGCTCATGGTCAGGAGCCTCGAGCGGCTGAGCCGCGTGGACAAGGGGTTCGAGGCGGGCGGTGTGCTCACCGGTGCCGTCGCGATCTCGGACGCGCGGTATCCCGACCGCGAACGCTGGCGGGCGTTCTACGCGCAGCTGCGGGACCAGGCCGCGGAGCTGCCCGGTGTGCGTGCCGCCGGGCTCGCGCTCCTCCTTCCGCTGAGTAATCGGTCGTGGGAGCTGCGCATCCATCCCGCGGGCGTGCCGGTGCTCCGCGAAACCGGGCAATCCGTCCTCTACAACGTCGTGTCGCCCGAGTACTTCGACGTGCTGCGCGTCCCCATCCTGCGGGGTCGCGCGTTCCAGGAAGCCGATCGTGAGGGTGGGGACCCCGTTGCGATCATCGACGAGACCATGGCGGAGCGCTTCTGGCCGGGGGCGGACCCGATTGGCCAGCAGGTCACCTTCGAGTCCGACAGCGCGGAGGCCCCCCTGTACCGGACCATCGTCGGTGTCGCGGCCAACGTGCGTCACTACGAGCTGGCGGAGCCGTCCCGGATTCAGGTCTACGTGCCGTTCGCCCAGACCGGCTCTCGCTGGGGCATGGGGCTGCGGCTGGTCCTGCGGACCGAGGGCGAGCCGGCGACGCTCGTCGCCCCGTTGCGCGAGGTCGTCACGCGCCTCGATCCCGAGGCGCCGCTCTCGGCGACGCGGCCGCTCGACGAGTTCGTGACCGGCGCGCTGGCCGCCGACCGCGCGATGACGCGGGTGCTGGCCGCGTTCGGCGCCGGTGCCCTGGCGCTCGCGGCCCTGGGCATCTTCGGCGTGATGTCCTACGCGGTGACGCGGCGCACCCGGGAGATCGGGATCCGGATGGCGCTGGGCGCCGCCCGCGGCGACGTGCTGCGGTGGGTCGGTGGGCGGACGCTCCGCCTCACGCTGGGGGGTGTCGCCATCGGCCTGGGCGCCGCCGTCGCGCTGACGCGCCTGCTGCGCCGCCTGTTGTTCGAAGTGAGCCCGCTCGATCCCCTGATCCTGGGAGGCGTGACCGTGGTGCTCACCGCCGTCGCCCTGCTGGCGGGATACCTCCCCGCCCGGCGCGCGACGCGGGTGGATCCCGTCGCGGCGCTCAACACCGAGGCGTAGGGCGCAAGCGCCCGTTCACGGGCCGGCGCCGAGCCGCGAGTTCACTCGCGCGCCCGGCGCCCGGGTCTCCGCTACTCGCTGCGTAACGCCCGGATCGGATCCACGGCCAGGGCACGTCGCGCAGGGAGCCACGCGCCGAGCAGGCCCACCGCGGCCAGCACGGCCAGCGCGCTGCCGAGGGCCAGCGGGTCGAGTGCGCCGACGCCGTAGAGCCAGCTCGCGGCGATCCGTCCGACCCCGATGCCGCCGATCAGCCCGACGCCACACCCGACCGCCACGAGCAGGAGCGTGTCCCCCATGACGAGCCGGAGCACGTTGCCCGCCGAGGCGCCCAACGCGGTCCGGATCCCGATCTCGACGGTGCGCTGGCCCACGAGGTACGCCGTCACGCCGTAGACCCCCAGGGCCGCGAGGAACAGGGCCAACGCCCCGAACGCGCCGAGCAGTCCGGCCCCCAGTCGCGCCGGCAGGAGGGAGATGCGCATGTCGTCCGCCATCGCGGTGACGGTCGGCAGCGGAAGGCCGGGATCCAGGCCCTGGACCGCGCGCCGGACCGCCGCGCGCTCCGCCGGCGTATCGGTCGCCAGGCGAACCTGGAGCACCATCCCCGACTGGTACCACTGGGTCGAGGGCAGGTAGAGAAAGGGCAGCTCGCGGTCGCCGAGCGACTTGTACTTGGTGTTGGGAACGACGCCGACCACCGTGATGACCCGGTCCGCGTCGAACCGCACGCGCTGTCCCACCGCCTCGGCGTCGGGCCACATCATGCGGGCAAACGCCTCGTTCGCGACGGCCACCGCGGGCGTGCCGTCGCGGTCCTCGAGGTCGAACGCGCGCCCACGGAGCAGCTGGATCCCGAACATCGCGAAGTAGCCCGGCGCCACCGCCGTGAACGTGGTTCCGCGGTAGGCCGTTCGGTCGTCTGGATCGGCCTCGACCGGCGCGACGACGGTGCCCGAGTTCGAGCCCGCCAGCGGAACGTAGCCGATCAGGGTCACGGCTTCGACGCCGGCGAGCCCGCGCACCCGCTCGAGCAGCTCGCGGTAGTAGATCTGCCCCCGTTGGTCATCGTACAGGCGGAGCGAGAGGTCGATGGGGAGGTCCACGACGCGCGCGCTCTGGAATCCCGGGTCGATCCCCGCGGCATTCCCCAGGCCGCGCAGGAAGAGGGCGGCCACCACCAGCAGGAGCGAGGCCAGCGACACCTGTCCCACCAGGAACGCGCTCCTGAGCCGCGAACGGCGCGATCCCGACCCGGGACTGTCCGCCTTGAGCGTGCCCTGGATGTCGGTCCGCGACGCTTGGAGCGCCGGCAGGAGACCGAAGAGCAGCCCGGTCACCACGGCCAGCGTGGCGGCGAACAGCATGACGCCGCCGTCCGGGGACAAATCGAAGGACACCTCTGGCAGGTCCGGCACCAGGCGCGGCAGGAGCCGCGTTACGTACACGGCCATCACGAACCCGGCCGCGCCGCCCAGCAACGCGACCAGGACGCTCTCGGTCAGCAGTTGGCGCACCAGTCGGACCCGGCTCACACCCAGGGCCATGCGAATGGCGACCTCGCGGCGCCGGGCCGTGGCACGGGCCAGGAGGAGGTTGGCCAGGTTGGCGCAGGCGATGAGCAGGACCAGTCCCACGACGGCCATGAGGAACCCGGAGACGAGCGTGGCCGGGGTCTTGATCTCGGCTGTGATCCCCCGGGCGCGCTCGACGCGGAACGCCCCGGGCTGGGACAGCTCGGGGAGCGCGTCCGGCAGGGTGGCAGCGAGAGCGAGCAGCTCGGCCTCGACCTGCTGCGGCGCGCGGCCGCGGGCGCGCCGCCCGGTGATGTAGAACGACGTCCCGCTGAGGTCGTCCGGCGCGACGCCACGCAGCGCCGCCTGCTGGGAGAGTGGGAGGAAGACCGCCGGCGCCCAGCCCATCTGCGAGCTCTGGAACCCTTCGCGCGCCACTCCGATCACCGTGAACGACCGGCCATTGAGCCGCACGCTCCGGCCCAGCACGCCGGGGTCGCCACCGAAATGGGACCTCCAGAACGCGTGGCTCAGCACGACGACCGCGCCCACCGGACTCCCCGGCGCCCCGGTGAACACCGTCCCGAGGGCGGGGGGCACGCCGAGGGCCTGGAAGTAGTTCTCGCTCACGATCTCCGCGAACACCCGCTCGCTCTCGCCTGCACCGCGCTCCAGGCCCAACGGCATCGGATCTTCGGCGATCAGATCGGCGAGCGTCCTGCTGTTGCGCTCGAAGTGCAGGAACCAGTCACGCGGGAGCGGGCTGTGGTCCCCCCGGTAGACCCGTACCAGCTCCGCGGGCCGGGCCGCGTCGGGGAGGCGCTGGAGGAAGGCGCGGGCGCCGCTGTAGATGGTGACGTTGGCGCCGATGCCGATGGCGAGCGAGAGGATGGCAACGGCGGCGAACCCCGGGCTGCGGCGCAGCTGGCGGAAGGCGTAGACGAGGTCCTGCCGGAGGATATCGAGCTGGGGGATCACGGGGGCTCCGGTGCGGGTGCCCGATCCTACGAGGTCGCAACCCGGCCGGTTTCGTCGCCGAACGGAACACCGAATGTCCAACAAGGAATGTCCAACGATGATCCTCCTTGTTTCATGTTCCTTGTTCGACATTCCCTGTTCGGTGGAAGCGGTCCTCCCCAGAAACGGGGCGCTGCTCCGGACTCAACAGCCGCGCGGCGCTTCAGGGACAACAACGAGAACCGCCGAAGTGATTCCGGCGGCCCGGAGGGCGCGGCGACGTGGCCACGCGGAGGCCTCACAAGTGCATCCAACGTACGAGTTCAGGCTCCTTCACGCGAGCGTGGTGCGACGTCATTCGACTGCGCCCAGGTAACCGTTGGATTGCGACCTAGCCGAGCTGTAGTAACCGGGCCGCGTTTCCCCCCAGGATTCTCGCTCGATCTGATGTCGAAAGGCCAAGCGCCTCGATGCTCTCCACCATCAGCCGGAGACTCCCGATCTGATGCGGGAAGTCGCTCCCCGCCAGGATCTGGCTCACGCCCGCGAAGTCGATCGCGAACTGCAGCGCGCGCGGGTCGAAATTGACGGTGTCGTAATAGAAAGCCCGCAGGTACTCACTCGGCGGCTTCGTGATGTTGGCGCGGCAGCTCGGAAACGCGCGATACCCGCGGTCGAGCCGCTCCGCCAGATACGGAATGGCCCCGCCGAGGTGTCCCAGCACCCAGCTGATGCGGGGGAAGCGCTCGACCACGCCGCTGAAGACGAGCGAGGCGGCCGCCAGGGTGGTGTCGAACGGGAATCCCACGAGCGGCATGAGCCACCACTCGCTCATCGCCTCCACCCCCAGCGGATGCGTGGGGTGGATGAAGCACACCGCGCTTCTCTCGTCCGCCGCGGCGTACAGGGGCCAGAACCGCCGATCGGAGAGGGGCGTCCCGTTGACGTTGCCGAACAGCATCACGCCCGGGAATCCCAGCGTGTCCATGACCCTGCGCAGCTCGACGACGGACGCCTCGGGATCGTTGAGCGGGAGCGTGGCGAGGGAGGTGAACCGCGCGCTCCGCTCCCGCACGATGGTCGCAAAGGCGTCGTTCACGAGCCGCGCGTGCGCGACCGCCCGCTCCGGCGGGTGCACGTGCACCCCGGGCGAGGTGAACGTCAGCACCTGCGTGTCGATCCCCTCCTGCTCGAGCACCTGCTGGCGGATCGCGATGTCCCGGTGCGGCGGCACCGCGAAGTTGGCGTCCCCCGGCGAGTGGAGCACGGGATTGCCGTTCGTGTCCGTGGACACGGTCACGGCACCGTGCGGATCGTCCCGCAGCGCCTGGATGTAGGCCGGGGGATAGAAGTGATTGTGGAAGTCAACGATGCGCATGGCGGGTCCAGTAGTAGTAGATGGGAAGACCGGCCGCGACGACGGCCAGGCCGAACGCGGCGTCGCGGGGATCGGCGATCAGTTGATTGACGACGATCAGCGCGGAGGAGACCGTGAAGAGCACGGGCAGGACCGGGTAGCCCCACATGCGATAGGTCGGCGCGTACGTCTCGCGTCTCCTCAGCAGAACGAGTCCCATCGCCATCAGTCCGAAGAAGATCCACTCGGTGTAGATGACCCGGGTGAACAACGCCCGGTACGTGCCGGTCACGATGAGCACGGACGTCCACAACGCCTGCAGCAAAACGGCCCGGTGCGGCGTCCGGTAGCGGGGGTGGACGGTTCCCACCCAGCGAAACAGCAGACCATCCTGCGCCATGGAGAAGTAGACCCGGGGTCCGGCCAGGATGATCCCGCTGAGGGCCCCGAATGTCGAGAAGATCACCAGCGCCGAAACGGCGGATGCGCCGCGCGGGCCCACGGCGACGGCGGCGGCGTCCGCCGCGACGCGCTGCGAGGTCACCACGGTGTCGAGCGGGAGAAGCCGGAAATACACGGCGTTGAGCGCCACGTAGCACGCGGTGACGAGGAGCGTGCCGAGCAGCAGCGCGCGCGGGATGGTCCGCTCGGGCCGCACGGTTTCCCCGGCGGCGTACGTCACCATGTGCCACCCCCCGAACGCGAACAACCCCGCCACGAGCGCGAGCGCGAAGTCGCGGGCTGGTGGGAACCGGGCCGGCGTGCCCTCGACGGCGCCGGGCACCGCCGCGGTGGGGTCCGCGGCCAGGCCGACCGTGATGATGGCGAGGATGCCAAGGACCTTGCCGATGGTGAACGCGGTCTGGAGCCGGCTCCCGTGCTGCACGCCCACGTAGTTGACGGCCGATAGCAGGAGCACGCCGGCCACCGCCGCGGCTCTGACCCCGGCGTCGCCCAACGGAACGAAGTGGCCCACGTACGTCGCGAAGACCATCGCGATGGCGGCGATGATGCCGGAGTGCATGCTCCAGAACATCGCCCAGCCCCACAGGAACCCGAGCGCCGGCGAGAAGGCCTCCCGCAGGAACACGTACACGCCGCCCGTGCGCGGGTACGCGGATGCCAGCTCGGCCGTGACGAGCGCGCCGATGAGCGTGAGGGCGCCGGCCACGATCCAGACAGCGGTCACGGCCGAGGGCGATGGGACCTGGGCGCTGATGACGGACGGCTGGACGAAGATGGACGCGCCGATGATGGTCCCCGCCACCATGGCCGTTGCCTGGACGACCCCAATGGAGCGTCGCAGCGCGGGGGTTGGCGGCGCCAGCGGGCTCGCGGGTTGTTGGCTGCTCATGCTGGGGGCACCGGCGTCGGGCGTCGGGGTGGAGCGTGGCCTGCGCGAGGGTGGGAAGTTGGCCCTCGCCGGCCACGGGCGTCAAATGGGAAGCGCCCGCACCGACCGACCACGGTCGCGCCCTGCCCGCTCCCCCGCTGATCCCCATTCCGCGGGTGCTGCGCCTTTCCAAGGAGTGGCGGCAGACGCCGTGGGGCCGGACGGGCCGCGGGCGCCGTCCGGGAGGGAGCCCGCGCGTGAAGGAGATTCTCCTGTCGTTGACCGTCGCCGCGAGCATGGTGGGACTCGACGTGCGCGCGTCCCTCGCGCAGGCGGCCCCCCGCGAGGCGCGGTTCGAGGGGACGAGCTTCGCGCTCGCGTGGCTCACGTCCACCGGCACCATGTCGTTCTACGGTGCCTTCGCGATGGGGCCGGCGATGGGGCTCGTGGGTGTCGTGCAGAATACGAGAGCCAATACCCGGGTCGTGGTGGTGGGTGGGGGCACCCGCGTGCGAGTGACCCCGCGCGGCGGGCTTACCATGTTTGCCGCCTTCGCGGACGGCTCCGGAGGGGCAACACTCCGGCTCTACGTGCTGCCGGCGTTCCGATTCGGGCCGTGGCGGCTCACTGGGAACGCAACGACGTATCTGCCGCTCGAGTCCGGAGGGCACTGGAAGGCGTCGCTCGATCCGCTCACCGTGTCGCTTGGCGTGACCCGGCTCGTCGCGGCCGGACTGGCCACCGTCGTTCGGAGAGAAGCCGATGGTGGCGCGGACGGGGGCGCGGGACCGTCCGCAACGTTGCGGCTCGGGGGGATGACCGCTCGGGCGGAGCTGGTCCGGATGACCCGTTCCGGGCGGCTCGAAGGTCGCCTCAACGTCGGGGTGGCCTTCTGACGCACGCGCGCGCGGCGTCGCAGGCTTGGAGCGGGGCACGCCGCCCCGATCCGTGGCGCAGGTTCGCCGAGGGGTAGCCCGCGCGTTAAGGTTCACCCCATGCGCGTCGCCGACCGTTCGTTCGTCGAAACCGTCGCCCGGGACCTCGTACGGATCAACTCCGTCAATCCCACGCTGGCGCCGGGAGGGCCGGGAGAGGCGGAGATCGCCGACTACACGGCGACCGTCCTCGAGCAGCTCGGCATGGACGTCGCCCGCTACGAGCCGGTCCCCGGACGGGTGTCGGTCAAGGGCCGGCTCCGCGGCACCGGCGGCGGCCGCTCGCTGATGCTCAACGCCCACTACGACACGGTCGGTGTGGAGGGGATGGTCGATCCCTTCTCCGGCACGATCCGGGATGGCCGGCTGTACGGACGCGGCGCGTACGACATGAAAGGGGCGCTCGCCGCCTGCCTTGGCGCCGCGAAGGCGCTCGTGGACGATGGCCCCCGACTCGCGGGCGACGTCATCGTGGCCGCGGTGGCGGACGAGGAGGACGCGAGCCTGGGGACGCTGGATCTTGTGGAGCACGTCCGCGTCGACGGCGCCATCGTGACCGAGCCCACCGCGCTCGACCTGTGCGTGGCGCACAAGGGCTTCGTGTGGATCGAGCTGGTCGTGGAAGGCCGCGCCGCGCACGGCTCCAAGCCTGAGTTGGGCGTGGACGCCAACGTGCGCATGGCGCGGGTCCTCGCGCACGTCGGCCACCTCATCGGCGACCTGGCGGGGCGCTCACCGCATCCGCTGGTGGGTCCCCCGTCTCTCCACGTGGCGACGGTGGCCGGCGGGACCGGTCTCAGCACGTACGCCGCTCGCTGTGTGGCAGGCCTCGAGCGCCGCACGATTCCCGGGGAGACAGAAGCGCAGGTCCTGCGGGAGCTGGATGCCGTCCTCGATCGGGCGCGGCGCGAGGATCCCACGATCGCGGTCGCCCGACGCCATCTCCTCACCCGCGAGCCCTTCGAGACCGCCGCGGATGGCGTGCTGGCCACCGTCGTCCGCGAAAGCCTCCACACCGTCCGCGGGTCCGCGCCCGCCATCATCGGCGAAACGCCGTGGATGGACTCCGCGATCCTTGCCGCGCGCGGCGTGGAGACCGTCGTGTGCGGGCCCGCCGGCACCGGCGCCCATGCGGCCGAAGAGTGGGTAGATCTGGACTCGGTGGCCCGTCTGGCCACCGCCCTCGCCGACGCCGCTCGGCGCTACTGCGGCGGGGCGCGGTAGGCGCTGGTCAATCGCCGGGCAGCGGCGGCTGCTGCAGCAGCAGATCGAGATTCAGCGGCCGGGTCACCATGGCGAGCGCGCCGTCCGGCGTGCGCGGCCAGTCGTCCGCGGACCGATCGCAGTACAGCTCGACGCCGTTGCCGTCCGGGTCACGCAGGTAGAGCGCCTCACTCACCCCGTGGTCGGCCGCCCCGTCGAGCGGAACGTTGGCGGTGCCCAGTCGGCGGAGTGCGTCGGCCAGCGCGGCACGGGTGGGGTAGCGGATGGCCACGTGGTAGAGGCCGGTGGTCCCAGGAGCCGGCGGTGATCCGCCGCCGCTCTCCCACGTGTTGAGTCCGATGTGGTGGTGGTAGCCGCCGGCCGAGAGGAATGCCGCGCCGGTGTAGAGCTGCGTCACCTCGAAGCCGAGCACGTCGCGGTAGAACCCGAGCGCGCGCTCGAGGTCCGCCACCTTGAGGTGCACGTGGCCAATGTCAACGCCGGGGTCGATCGGTCGCCGGTGCTCGGTCATGGGTTCCGCCTGACGGGCCTGAGGTCAATATCGAGCCCGACCCCTTGCCACGCGACCCATGAACAACCATATCCGACTGCCCTCACTGCCCTCACTGCCCTCACTGCCGCGAGACCCCATGCTCCGTCGCGACTTCAACACCGCCATGCTGGGCGCGCTGACCGTTCCGGGCCTGACGCGTCCAGCCCGTTCCCAGGGCGACCTGCGCGTGAACGCGGATCGCCTGATGACCAGTCTCCGCTCGCTCGGCGCCATCGGGAAGACCGACACCGGTGCCCAGCGCGTCGCGTATACCGAGGCCGACCGAGCGGCGCGCGCCTTCACGCTGGACCTGATGCGGGCGGCGCAGCTCGACGCGTCGGTGGACGCGGCCGGCAATCTCCTCGGGCGCCGGGCCGGCACCGATCCATCGCTGCCACCTCTGCTCTTCGGGTCCCACGTCGACTCCGTACCGAACGGCGGAGATTACGACGGTCCCGTCGGGTCGCTGTCGGCGATTGAGGTGGCAAGGACGCTCGCCGAGCGGGGCCTGCGCACGCGCCACCCGCTGGAGGTGGTCGTGTTCCAGAACGAGGAAGGTGGCCTGATCGGCAGCCTGGCCATGATCGGGGCGCTGACGCCGGCGCATCTGGATCGGACGAGCCAGAGCGGGATGACGATCCGCGACGGTATCGCCGCCATTGGCGGCGCGCCCGAGGCCTTGGCGAGCGCGGCGCGGAAGGCAGGGAGTATCGCCGCCTACCTGGAGCTCCACATCGAGCAGGGAGGGACGCTCGACGCCGAGACGGTGCAGATCGGTGTGGTGGAGGGCATCGTCGGGATCGGTTGGTGGGAGGTGACCGTCGAGGGGGCGGCCAATCACGCCGGGACCACGCCCATGGACCGGCGGCAGGACGCGCTGCTGTCCGCGGCCCGCTTCATCCAGGAGGTGAATCGCGTCGTCCGGGCGACACCCGGCCGCCAGGTCGGGACGGTCGGCCGCATCGAGGCGCGCCCCGGTGCGCCGAACGTGATTGCCGGGGTGGTGCGGCTGAGCCTGGAGTTGCGCGACCTCGACGCCGCCACGATCCGCCGGCTCTACGGCGAGATCGATAAGGCGGCCCACGCGATCGGACGCGCCGACGGGACGACCTTCTCCTTCCGCCAGACCTCGGAGAACATCCCGGCGCTGTCCACGCCCGAAGTCCGGGACGCCGTGCGCGCCAGCGCGCGCTCCCTCGGCCTGTCCACCAAGGACTTGCCCAGCGGGGCCGGGCATGACGCACAGGACATGGCCAAGATCGGGCCGATGGGCATGATCTTCATCCCGAGCGTGGACGGGATCAGCCATTCTCCGCGGGAGTTCTCGCGACCCGAGGACATCGCCAACGGGGCGAACGTGCTGCTGCACGCCGTGCTCGGCCTCGACGCGGGGATTTGATCTGCGATCAGGCACTCCACTTCACCGTCTTTACCCACTCTGCGAACCGCGTCGGCGCAATCCCGAACTCCTTCGCGTTCCCCTCGATGTCGGCGTCGTACCCGACCGCATCGAACCACTCCAGCATCATGGCGAATTCCTGGCTGCTCCGGCGGACCTCCGCGATCGGCACCTGGAAGTGCGCGACCTTCCGGCCCGCGGCCCTGCCGATGAGGTCGGCAATGGCCGGCGGCGTCAGCTCGTCGCCGGCGATGTCGATGGCACGGCCGTTCAGCTTCGCATGCTTCTCGAACGCGAGCTTGGCGTACTTGCCGATATCCGCCACGGCAATCATCTGCAGCTTCGTCCCGGGCTCGATGCCCAGCGCCAGGGTTCCCTGTTCGATGGAGGGCTTGAACCAGGGCGAGCTGAGGTTCTCCATGAAGAAAACCGGCCGCACGATGGTGTGGGACGGGAACTTCATGGCGAGGACTTTCTCCTCGACCCGCGCCTTGTTGTCGAAGTGGGGAATGCCGGTCTGACGGTACGCCGAGCCCACGGAGGCGTACACGAAGTGCTGGATCCCGGCGGCCTTGGCGACCTCGGCGACCCGCTTGCCCTGCACCTCCTCCTGCTCCACGCCGGCTTCCCAGGTGTTCTGCACGGCGTACAGGCCCCAGCCCCCGGTGAACGCCTTCTGGAGGGATGTGGGGTCGTCGAGGTCGCCGCGGACCACTTCGGCCCCCAGCTTGGCCAGCGCCTTGGCGGCGTCGCCGGCCGGCTTCCGGGTGACGGCGCGGACGCGGTGTCCAGCCGCGAGCAGCTCCCGGGCGGTGGCCCCGCCCTGCTGGCCGGTGGCACCGGTGATGACGATGAGGTCCTT
>Ga0214473_10006327_pt1 | contig 14163 bp, 14 predicted proteins | sample RVTome_7_FD_203509 | JGI IMG/M metagenome (GOLD analysis project Ga0214473, IMG submission 203509) | Soil microbial communities from uranium-contaminated site in the Upper Colorado River Basin, Wyoming, United States - RVT98D197 | ecosystem: Environmental > Terrestrial > Soil > Contaminated >... | reverse complement strand
CGGATTCGAAGGTAAGCAGAAATATTAAGGTTTTCAGCCCGCCTCGATTCATGGAAGTACCACCGCCTTATGATTCCTCGGGCATGCCCTCTCGCCCGCATCCCCGATTTCCCAATTACGACACAGCCTCACGGGGGAGAGGGCGAGGGTGAGAGGGAGAGATAAAAAAGGAACTCCTCTCCAATCCAGTTGCACCCTTATGAAAGGTCTGGTATTTAGCGACATTCAAAAAGCTCCATGGGGATACAAGAATCCCCTGGAGCCTTCATATTGGCACCTTCCGAAAATTCCTTCTCATCATTCCCTCCGGAAGATTTGAGGTCGGGTGATTCGGTTAATCAGGGGCTGGTATGGGATACATAGAAGCCAGAAGCCATTCTATATCCTGGCTTCCGGCTTCTGCATTCTTTAGATCTGATCTCTGTCTTCTGAAGGTTCTTTGAAGACAAGGGATTTTTGCATCTCTTCGGCGGCCTTTAACCCTTCTTGAAAGGCCCGCCGGTTCAATGTCTCCGTTTCTTTGGGCACCCGGGACAGCATCGCCGCCTCCAAGGATTTCAGCGAGACCACCCCGGCCCCGGCCGGCATCGCCGGAATGAGCCGGCTCAACGCGCCCAGGGCCACAATGTTGGCCATCTGCTCCCGGCCGCATTTGTCCCGCGCGATCTGGGTAAAGGGAATCTTCACCACCCGGAGAGTTTTCACTTCGGTAACCAGCTGAGAATCGACCACCAGGATTCCTGTCGGTTTCAGGTAGCTGGCCGACTCATCGTAGGCCATCTGGCTCATGGCCAGGAGTAAATCCAATCCAATGGCCTTGGGGTAATCGATCTCCCCGTCGCTGACCACCACATCGGCCCGGCTGGTCCCACCGCGGGCCGCCGGTCCGTAACTGACAGTCTGAACGACGTGCTTCCCCTCATAAATTCCCGCAGCCTCTGCCAGGATGATCCCGGCCAGGACTAACCCCTGGCCACCGGTCCCGCTCAAACGAATTTCGTAGCGATCAAGCATAATGGATACCCCAAAAAAACCGCAAGTCGCGAGAGCGTGAGAGCGAAAGTTGTTTCACCCCTTACGCCCTTACGACTTACGCCTTGCGGCGCTGCACCTGGATTCAAAGAACGATAAATTAGTGCCGATCCGAAGCTTCCCGGCGTTCGTTCTCCTCTTCCTCCTCTTTGGACTCCACCGGCACTCCCGCCGCTTCCTTGGCCTTTTGCCTCACCTTATTATATTGTTCGAGGTAATTCGGCGCCTCCCGGTCCACCAGAATACCCACCTCGAACTTGTCTTCCATCTCTTCGGGTTTCATCTTCAGGGCCTTTTCCACGGGGACCGCGCTGTCCCGCTGCCATTTCATCATTTCAATCTGGTTTCCCAGTTTGTTCAACCTCCCGAAGTGCGTATGGCACTGGCTGATTACCTCCACCACGCTAAAGCCGCTCTTGAGCAGTGCCTTCTCGATCAATCCGTCCAGCTGCCGCACGTGGTAAACCGTACCCCGTCCGACGAAGACCGCCCCGGCGCACACCGCCAGCTGGGAAATGTTGAAGGAATGCTCCACCGACCCATATACGGCCGTGCTCGCCCGCCGGCCAAACGGTGTGGTGGGGGAATACTGCCCACCGGTCATGCCATATATATTGTTATTCACGATGATGGCGGTCAAATCCAGGTTCCGGCGCGCCGCGTGGATAAAATGATTCCCCCCGATCGCCGTCGCATCGCCATCGCCCATGATGACGATCACTTTCAGATCGGGCTTGGCCAGCTTGACCCCCGTAGCAAAGGTCAATGCCCGACCGTGAGTGGTATGCAGGGTATTGAAATCCACATAGACGGGAAGCCGTCCCGAGCAACCGATTCCCGAGACCATAACCACTTCGTCTTTGGTATAGCCGATACGATCGATGGCCCGGATCAACGACCCCAGCATAATGCCGATTCCACAGCCCCCGCACCAGACGTGGGGGAACTTCTTGTCGTGGCGAAGGTATTTGTAGATGAGGGGACGATCATCGTTCATTTCTTCTCCTCCCGGATCTTCTCCAGAATCTCCTTGGGGGTAATCAGGGTGCCGTCGATCTTGTTCAGAGTTTTTACCCGGGCCACCCCCTGGTTCACTCTCTTAACTTCCCGGGAGATCTGACCCATGTTCATCTCCGGCACGAGCAAGACTTTGTTGGCCCGGGTCAGGGGTTCCACAAAGCTGCGAGGAAACGGCCACAGGGTGATCAACTTCAGTAACCCAACTTTGATCCCCTGGGCACGGGCCTCGACCATGGCGCGATGGGCGGAACGGGCGACGCTCCCGTAGGCCACGATGACCAGGTCGGCGTCCTCGGTAAAAAAGCTCTCCACCAGCTGGATGTCGTCAAAGTGAGTGGAAATCTTGCGGAACAGCCTAAGGAGAAACGGCTCGATTTCATCCTGGCGTAAAGTCGGGAATCCCCGAATATCGTGGACCAGCCCGGTGACGTGATATCGATACCCTTCCCCGAAAATGCCCATCGGCGGCACGCCAAAACTGGTGTCCTCGTAGGGAAGATACCACTCTGGCGGAACGGAAGGCTTGACCCGATCGATCACCTCCACCGCACCGGGATCGGGCAAAACCACCTTCTCCCTCATGTGCGCCACCACTTCGTCCGTCAGCAAGATGACCGGCGTACGGTACTTCTCTGAAAAATTAAAGGCTTTGACCGTTAAGGAAAAACATTCGGAAACCGAGCTGGGACAAAGGGCAATAATCGGGTGATCCCCGTGGGTCCCCCAGCGGGCCTGCATTACATCCCCCTGAGAAGGGTTGGTGGGCAGCCCCGTACTCGGCCCTCCCCGCATCACATCCACCACGACAGAGGGAACCTCGGCGATGCAGGCAAACCCTAAATTCTCCTGCATCAGGGAAAATCCCGGCCCGGAGGTAGCCGTCATGGACTTCACCCCCGCCAGGGATGCCCCGATCACCGCTCCCATACTGGCAATCTCGTCCTCCATCTGGATAAAGGTTCCATCCATCTCGGGAAGTCGCCGGGAAAGATACTCGGCAATCTCCGACGCCGGGGTGATCGGATACCCCGCGAAAAAACGGCATCCGGCCGCCAGTGCCCCCTCGGCGCAAGCCTCGTTCCCCTGCAGAAGCTCTGGCCCGGGGTCAGGGTTTTTCGAAATCTTCATACACCTCGTCCTTCATTTCATTCAGCGGAAATTTTTTCTGGAACTTTTCCCGGAGCTTTCTCTCTCTTTTTCTTGGGCGGGCGGACATGAATGGCGAAATCCGGACAACGCAGCTCGCACAACTGACAACCCGTGCAGCGGTCCGGATCCTTTACATAGACCATCCCCGACTCGTCCTGAGCCAAGACTTCGGCCGGACAAAAAGCCGCGCAGATCCCGCAGCGTTTGCACCAGCTCTGGTAAATTTCGACGGCAGGTTTCTCTTTTTTGGCCATGAATTTATGACTCTCTTCTTTCCTTTAAGCGTCGCACCATCGTCAGGCCCATCTCCGCCGGGTTCTCCAGCACGGTGGCTCCGGCTGCCCGCAGGGCTTCCATCTTGCCTTTCGCTGAGCCTCGACCCCCGGAGACGACCGCTCCGGCATGCCCCATTCGCCGTCCGGGAGGGGCATTCTGTCCCGCGATGAAAGCGACAACGGGTTTGCCAAAACGAGTACGGATATAATCGGCAGCCTCCTCCTCAGACGCGCCCCCGATCTCACCGATCAGTATGACGGCCTCGGTTTGGGGGTCCCTGGAAAAATACTCCAGGACATCCACGAAAGATAAGCCGGTAATGGGGTCCCCCCCGATCCCCACGCAGGTGGATTGACCCAGCCCCAGGCGGGTCACCTGGTCAACCGCCTCGTACGTCAGCGTGCCGCTGCGGGAGACCACCCCGATGCTTCCCGGGCGATGAATGTAACCGGGCATAATGCCGATTTTACACTTCCCCGGGCTGATCACCCCCGGGCAATTGGGGCCCAGAAGCCGGCTCTTTTTGCCCGCGAGGTATCCCTTTACGGCCACCATGTCCAGGACTGGGGTACCCTCGGTGATGCAGATGATGAGTTCCACTTCTGCATCCACCGCTTCCATGATTGCATCCGCCGCATACGGAGCGGGCACATAGATTACGGAGGCCTTAGCGCCCGTCTCCTGCACCGCTTCCGCAACGGTGTTGAAGATCGGCAGGCCGTCCATCTTTTCTCCGCCTTTGCCGGGCGTCACTCCGCCGACCATCTTGGTCCCGTAGGCTACGGCCTGCCGGGTATGAAACATGCCCTGCTTCCCGGTAATCCCCTGGCAGATCACCCGGGTATTTTCATCGACCAAAATGCTCATGAATGATTCCCTTCTCTTGATCAAAAAGCTAATTTATACTATATAGATAGTCTCCGTTCGTCAAGGAAAAAAGCCCCCGGGCCACCCCTAATTAGTTTTCATCCGGAAACTCCCTCTCCCCTGGCGGGAGAGGGGCGGGGTGAGGGGAAATAGAAACGAAACGCCTTGATATCCCACTCGCTACCACCCCCACCCTTCCCCTCCCCCGTCAGAGGGGGAGGGGAATTCGAGGGTTTCCGGATGGAGACTAATTATGTTATTCTCGTAAAAATTCTGAATAGACGTATTTCCGGCATCTCTTGCAGAATTCTCGGAAAAGATGATGAAAATTCTTGACGTGATCTCTTTTTAAACGATAGTATTCGGGAAAAGACTTCAGGAAAAGGGGAAGGGAGACGTGCGCTTTGGAAGAAAAAAAGAGTAAGAAGAAAAAAGTGAGCCAAATCCATATCAACCAGAAATGGTGCAAGGGCTGTTATCTCTGTCTCGAAGTCTGTCCCAAAAAAGTCTTCGAGAAATCCAAAGAAGTTTCGGAGAAGGGCTTTACCCCTGTCTTCGTCGCCCATCCGGAGCAATGCACGGCCTGCCTGCAGTGCGAGATGCTTTGCCCGGACCTGGCCATCAACGTGCAAAAGGAGAATTGAAAACCCGCCATGCAACTAAAGAAAACGAAGAGTGCTCTGGTCCCCGGGTGGTATTTCATGCAAGGGGATGAGGCTTGCGCGGAGGGAGCCATCGCTGCGGGCTGTCGTTTCTATGCCGGCTACCCCATCACGCCGGCGAGTGAAATCATGACCCATATGGTCCGTCGTCTCGCTGACGTTGCGGGCGTCTTCATCCAGATGGAAGACGAGATCGGCTCCATTTCTTCGGTGATCGGGGCTTCCTGGGCCGGGGCCAAAGCGATGACCGCGACCTCCGGACCCGGGATCAGCCTGATGACCGAGGGCATCGGCTACGCCGTGATCACCGAGACGCCGTGCGTGATCGTCGATGTTCAGCGCGCCGGCCCCAGTACGGGCCAGGCCACCCGCCCCGGCCAGGGGGATGTGATGCAGGTCAAGTGGGGTCCCCACGGGGACAACGAGATGGTCGCCTTCGCCCCCTGGTCCGTGCAGGAGATGTACGACCTGACCATCAAGGCCTTCAATTTCGCCGAGCGTTTCCGGGTCCCCGCTTTCGTCCTCGCCGACGAAGCCGTGGGGCACCTCCGCGAGACGCTGGTGGTGAAAGAAGAAGTCGAGGTCTTCGACCGCTTCAAGGCTCCGAATCTCCCGCCCTTCGGGACTGAGGCCCCCAACGGCGTCCCGCCCATGCCGGCCTTCGGAGAAGGGGCCAACCTGCTGGTCACCGGCTCCACTCACGACCCCTGGGGCTTCCGCAAGACCGCAGACTCCGCCGTCCAGGCCCGCCTGACTGAACGATTGGTTCTCAAGGTTCAGGATTTTAAATCCGAAGTGATCGAAACCGAAGCGCACCTGCTGGAAGATTCTGAAATCGCCGTGGTGTCTTATGGCTTCACGGCCCGAGCCGCCCTCCAGGCGGTAAAATCCTTGCGCAAAGAAGGGACCAAAGTCGGCTTACTCCGGCTGGTCTCCATCTGGCCTTTCGCCGAAGAGGCCATCGCGGAACTGGGCAAACGCTGCCGCGTCATCTTCGTCCCGGAAATGAACCGCGGCCAGGTCGCCGGAGAATTGAAGAAATACACGACTACCCCGGTGATCTCCCTCCCCAAGACTAACGGCGAAGTCATCGAACCCGCGGAGATCGTGGAGGGGATTCGGAGGTATGAGGTATGAATGAAAAAATTTTTCAGATGATCAACCCCCAGTCTTTTCCCACCCCCTTCTGCCCGGGGTGCGGCCACGGCATCCTGATGGGGGCTGTGCTTCGGGCCATCGCGGAGCTGGAATACGACATGAAGAAAATGCTCTTCGCCTCCGGCATCGGCTGCGCCGCCTGGATTCCCAGCCCGCACTTCAAGGCCGACACTTTACACACCCTGCATGGTCGAGCCATTGCCTACGCCACCGGGGCTAAGCTCTTCAACCCCAAACTGAAGGTCATGGTCATCAGCGGCGACGGTGACTTAAGCTCCATCGGCGGCAACCACCTCATCCACGCCGCCCGCAGAAACATCGACATGACGGTGGTCTGCGCCAACAATGGCATTTATGGCATGACCGGCGGGCAGGTCGCCTCGACCACCCCAATCGGCTCCCGGACGATCACCACTCCCGGAGGAAATCTGGAGCGCCCCTTCGACCTCTGCAAACTGGTCGAAGCTTCCGGGGCGACCTTCGTTGCCAGGCAACCGGTGGCCACACCCGTTCCCTTGACCCGCACCTTGAAAAGGGCCATCGCCCACCGCGGTTTTGCGTTCGTTGATGTCCCTTCTCCCTGCCCGACGCAATTTGGCCGGCGCAATGCCTTCCGCACCGCCTACGATATGATCAAGGCCCTGAAGGACAGTTGTATCCCCGTGGAAAAAGCAAAGGGCCTGGCCCCGGCAGAACTTCGGGGCAAGACGATTGTGGGGGAATTTGTTAATTCGACCGATTAAAAAGCCTATTTGGGACACGGATGAACACAGATTATCAGGATCCAAAATAGAAAGAATTACTAAGGAGTCCACAATTGACCAGACATATTCTTCCAAAATCTCCCCTGACCCCTCTTTTCCAAAGAGGGGGAATTCCTCCCTTTTGTAAAGGGAGGGAAGGAGGGATTTAGTCTTCGGTGTCTATACGATTATGGACTGATTAATAACTGAAAAGATGATCAAGGTTTCCTGCAAATTTTATAACAGCCTTGGGTATTGGTTTCTGGAATTAATACAAGCGAAATAATTCATTTTACCCCCCACCCTCCCCTCCCCCTCAAGGGGGGAGGGTTAGGGAGGGGGTGATGTAACATTATTTTTACGTTTGTTTTAGTTTATCTGCGTTGATCTGCGAAAATCTGTGTCCCATGAAAAGGAGAGGACGTTCATGATTCAGGTGCGTTTTGCCGGACTGGGCGGACAGGGCATCATGCTGATGGGAGAGATCCTGGGAGAAGCAGCGGTCCTGGAAAAAAAATACGTGGGGCAGACCTCTTCTTATGGGGCCGAAGCCCGCGGCTCGGCCTGCAAGTCTGATGTGGTCATCTCCGACTCCTGGATTGATTACCCGGAGGTCACGGAGGCCGATGTCCTGGGCTGCATGTCCCAGGGCACGTACGAACAGAACAAGGCCAAGGTCAACCCGGAAGGCGGTATGATCTTCATCGACGCCCAGCTGGTCAGGCCCGATCCTTCCATCCCCATAAAACATATCCCGATCCCGGCTACCGAAAAGGCCCTGAAGGATTTGGGAAACCGGATGGTGGCCAATATGGTCCTCCTGGGAGCCATGGTGCAAGCCGTCGGTTTGGTCCGCGAAGAATTCTTGCTCCGAGCCCTCTCGAATCGGGTGCCGTCTTCCTTTCTGGAACTGAATAAAAAAGCCCTTGCATTAGGGTTGGAATTGGGCAAAAATGAGCGAGTTTAGAAAAAGGAATTTGTTTAGCCACCGAGGGCACAGAGGTCACAGAGCGATAAGAACACGATAGGGAAAAGGATTTAACCCTGCACCCTCAAAACAGATTCCTCGGGCATTTGCTTCTTCCTTTGGCTTTTTGAACGGAACTCCCTCTGTGGCCTCGGTGATCTCTGTGGCAAATGAATTTCTAATATCTTGGTCTTTCATTCTATTTCTGTTTTTTGGCTAACCTGTTTCAAGAAAAAGAAAGGAGGGTCTTAAAATGAGGAAAGCCGTTTTCTGTTGCTTCATCATTGCCGCTCTCTTATCCTTCGTCTTTCCGGTGCCTATGCTGGCGGCGGACGTGAAGATCGGGGTCATCTATCCCATGTCCGGTGCCATTGCCCAGGCCGGCCTCGACGACAAGCACGCCATCGAACTCGCCCTGGACATCATCAATACGGGCAAGTACAAACATTTAAACTTGCCCCTTTCTAAATCTGCGGGCCTCCCCAATCTGGGGGGAGCCAAAGTAACGGTTGTCTTTTCTGACCACCAGGGCAAACCCGACCTGGGGCTGAGCGAAGCGGAGCGTCTGATCACTCAGGAGAAGGTTGCCGCCCTTCTTGGCTGCTACAACAGTAACGTGACCGAAACCGCCAGCATGGTGGCCGAACGGATGAAGGTTCCCTTCTTCAACCCGGAGTCCTCTTCGCCCCGACTCACTCGCCGGGGGTTCAAGTGGTTCTTCCGCAGCTCACCGCACGACGAGACTTTCTCCGAGGGCATGTTCCAGGCCGTGCAAGACCTGGAGAAGAAACGGGGCAGCAAGTTCAAGACCATCGCCGTGATGTACGAGGATACCCTCTACGGGAAGGACAGCAGCCGCATTGAAAAGGAGCTGGCCGCAAAAGCGGGCTACCAGGTCGTTGCGGATATCCCGTATCGCTCCCGGGCCACCAGCCTCACCTCGGAGGTCCAGAGGTTGAAAGCAGCCAACCCGGATCTCCTCTTCCCTACCTCTTATGCTTCGGATGCGATCCTCCTCAACAAGACCTCCAAGGACCTCGGTTACAACGTGCCGGTTATCATGGCCCAGAACGCGGGGCATACCGACCCTTCTTTTATCGAAGCGGTGGGGAAGGATGCAGACGGGATCTGCAGCCGCACGGAGTTCTCCCTGGACCTGGTTAGACATAAGCCGATGCTCGCCGAAATCAACGATCTCTTTAAGAAACGTTCCGGAAGAGATTTCTCGGGAACTTCCGCTCGATGTTTTGTAGGTTTCTTCGTGCTCTGTGATGCCATTAACCGGGCTGGTTCCACCGCTCCCGAGGCCATCCGCGAGGCCCTCGCCAAGACCAATATCCCTGCCGATCAACTGATCACTCCCTGGCGGGGGGTGAAATTTGATGAGACCGGACAGAATATCCTGGTCGATGCCATCGTCATCCAGTACCAGGGCGCCAAGCCGTACACGGTATGGCCCTTTAGCCTGGCCACCAAAGAGATGATCTATCCGATCCCCAAGTGGTCTGAAAGAAAATAAGAATCGCTTCCAGTTTGTTCGTGGGGATTTAACTGTTATCTCCAAAGCAAACCGATTCAAGAAGGAAAGGGCAAGGCGCATAGCGATACGCGTTAAATTTGGCCAATTTATTCGCTATGCGCTTTGCGCCATGCTCTTTCCGATTTCCAGGTAACCGTTCAAACTGGTGTCCATCCGGAAAACCCCTCTCCCCTTGCGGGAGAGGGCTAGGGTGAGGGGGATAAGAATGGAAGGTTGTGAAATTCTTATCCATCATCACCCCCACCTTCTTCCTCCCCCGTCGAGAGGGGAGGGTAAATGCGAGTTTCTGGGTGGAAACTAGCAGATGAATTAGAAGGGGACCTCATGCTCACTTCGGAAATCATCTGGCAGACGATCCTTAGCGGAATCCTCATGGGCTGCATCTATGCTCTGGTTGCCGTCGGCCTCTGTCTGATCTGGGGTTTGATGGAGATCGTCAACTTCGCCCACGGCGAGATGCTCATGCTGGCGATGTTTACAGCCTTCTGGGCCTTCAGCCTCTACCATATCGATCCCATCCTCTCCCTGCCCCTGTGCATGATCCTCCTTTTTATCATCGGCGTAGCCACCTACTTCATCATCATCAAAAAAATTATCAAGGCTCCGTTCCTGGCCCAGATCCTGGCCACCTTCGGCCTGGGAATCTTTTTGCGCTACCTGGCCCAATTCATGTTCTCCCCCGATTTTCGCACCATCAAGGATCCGATTCTCTCGGGCAACATCAACCTGGGGGGCCTCTTTATAGGCGTTCCCCAGCTCGCCGCCAGTTTGATCTGCATCGCCACTTTCATCATCCTCTACTCGTTCATCAACAGGACCGAAGTGGGGATCGCCCTGTTGGCTACGAGCGAAGACCGGGAGGCCGCCTCTTTGATGGGCATCAACAGCGACCGGATGTTTGCCCTGGGCTGGGGGATCGGTGCGGCCTGCCTGGGCGTAGCCGGAGCGCTGATGTCCAATTTTTACTACATCTTTCCGGAAGTGGGCTTTAATTTTGCCTTGATCGCCTATGTCGCCGTAGCCCTGGGAGGATTCGGATCGATTCCGGGCTCGTTTGTCGCCGGAATCATCATCGGCTTGGTGGAGTTCTTAAGCGGACTCTTTATCGCCCCGGCTTTTAAATATTCCTTTGTATTCCTCATCTATTTACTGGTGGTCTTCATTCGACCGCAGGGATTGTGGGGAAGGTACTAAGGGCTCATTCTAAAATAAGTTGCTGCTTTCAAATCCCCCTCTTAAAAAGGGAAGGTGTGAAAAACTTGGAATATACCCCCTCACCCTACCCTCTCCCGCCCGGGGAGAGGGTAAACAGATTGAAATAAGAAAGAAATTCCCTCCCCCTTGATGGGGGAGGGCGAGGGTGAGGGTGATTTAAGGGGTTATTTCACAGCTTCAGGGGGACACAGGGGGATTTGCTTTGAGGCGCCTTGGGAAAATCCCCTCTCACCCTCCTTTATAAAGGGGAGGAATACTATTTACGGACAAGCTCTAAGCGTCATCGGGCGGGAGGACTTTAATGGGCGGAAACAAGCGTAAATGGATCTGGCTCGTAATCGGGGCCATCCTTTGCCTGGTGTTTCCTCTCTTCCTTACCCTGCCCTTCCCCCGCCACCTGATGATCATGATTTTTCTTTACGCCTCCCTGGGATTGGCCTGGAACATGATCGGGGGGTACGCCGGGCAGATCTCTCTGGGGCATGCCATCTTCTTCGGGGCGGGGGCCTATACCTCCACGCTGATGCTGATGAAGCTGGGAGTCAGTCCCTGGGTGGGCATGCTCGTCGGGGGAATCCTGTCCGTGGGCATTGCTTTCATCATCGGCTATCCCTGCTTCAAGCTGGCGGGTCATTACTTTGCCATTGCCACCATCGCGATCGGCGAAATCGCCCAGCAATGGATGCTCAACTGGGATTGGGCGGGCTCAGCCGTGGGGTTAACTTTACCCATCCTTCCCGAATCCTTGATCAACCTGGAATTTCACACCACCAAGGCTCCTTACTACTACATCGCTTTTGGGATTTTCATCCTGGCGATCCTGGCCACCTATGGGGTGGACCGCTCCAAGCTCGGTTATTATTTCAAAGCGATCAAAGGAGACCTGGAGGGCGCGCGCAGCCTGGGGATCAATGTCTCCAAATACAAATTCTACGCCCTGGCCTTGAGCGCTTTCTTCACCTCGATCTGCGGGTCTTTCTACGCCCAGTATGTCCTTTTCATCGATCCCGACAGCGTCTTTCCCCTGATGCTTTCCATTATTGTTTGTCTCGTGGCCACCCTGGGGGGCGTGGGAACGGTCTGGGGCCCGGTGATCGGTGCGTTCATCCTCATCCCCATCTCCGAGTTTACCCGCATCCAGTTCGGCGGGGGCGGCAAAGGAACGGACCTGATAATCTATGGGTTCCTGATCATGGTCATCTCCATCTATCAACCCTTCGGGGTCATCGGGATCAGCAAGCGGTTTAAGAAAAAGGAGCCCGCGTAATGCCTCTTCTGGAAGTGCAAGGACTCAGCAAGCATTTCGGCGGGCTGGTAGCCAATGACCGCATCGACCTGCGGGTGGATAAAGGGGAAATCGTCGGGTTGATCGGGCCGAACGGGGCCGGCAAAACGACTCTCTTCAACTGCATTGCCGGTTTCTACCCCCCCACTGCCGGGAATGTGCAGTTTAAGGGCGAAGATATCACCGGCCTTCCCGCCAACGAAATTTGCCTTAGGGGGATCGCCCGTACTTTTCAGATCGTCCGGATTTTCAAAGATATGTCGGTCCTGGACAATGTCATGGTGGGCGCCTTTAGCCGCACAAACTCAGCCGCCCGGGCAAAACAGAAGGCCCTGGAGGTTCTGGACTTTTGCGGTCTCGCCGCGAAGAAAAGCCTGTTGGCCGGTGGTCTGACCATAGCGGATAAGAAGCGGCTGGAACTCACTAAAGCTCTGGCCACTGAGCCTTCCTTGCTTATGCTCGACGAGGCCATCGCGGGATTGAACCAGACTGAGACGGCCGAAGCAGTGGAACTAGTGAAGAAGGTCCGGGAGACCGGAATCACCGTTCTTCTCGTGGAGCACGTCATGGAAGTGGTAATGCCCATTTCGAGCCGGGTCGTAGTCCTGGAATACGGCAAGAAGATTGCCGAGGATATCCCGGAGAAAGTGATCCACAACGAAGGGGTGATCAAGGCTTATTTAGGGGATAAGTACCATGCTTCGCGTCGAGCGCATTAAAGTTTCCTACGATGAAGTGCCGGCCCTGCATGAAGTCACCTTTAAGGTGGAACCCGGGCAGATCGTCTCCATCGTGGGGGCCAATGGGGCGGGAAAGAGTACCATTCTGAAGGCCATCTCCAGCGTCCTCCGCCTAGACGAAGGCTCGATCTCCTTCGAAAATCAGCGCATCGATCAAGTTCCTGCTCACCGCCTGGTGGATATGGGTATCGCCCATGTGCCCGAGGGGCGGCGTCTTTTTGCCCGGCTGACCGTACAACAGAACCTCACCCTGGGAGCCTACACGAAGAAATCGCCGGAGCACCGGGAGGCCACCCTGAAGAATATCTTCCACCTTTTCCCCATCCTGGAGGACCGGAAGAACCAGCGAGCCGGCACTCTCAGCGGGGGCGAACAACAGATGCTGGCCATCGCCCGCGGGTTAATGTCCAAGCCCAAGCTCCTCATGCTCGACGAGCCTTCCATGGGGATCATGCCCAAGTTGATCACGGAAATCTTCGAGATGATCCAGCGGGTAAATAAAGAAGAGGGCATAACGATCCTGTTAGTGGAGCAAAATGTACAAGAAGCCCTGGAGCTGGCCCACTATGCCTATGTCCTGCAAACCGGCCGCATCGTCATGGATGGAAAACCCGCCGACCTGCTCCAAACCGATATGATCAAAAAAGCCTACCTGGGCCTTTAAAGAAACGATAAAGGCAAGAAGTTAAGAATAGCTCTTAATTTGCAAGAGTCAAAATTTAATCCGACGGACACTGTGAAGCCGGGTAACCACTTCTTTCTGAAAGGGGGATTTGACAAGCATCGCAAAAAGTTGTAGATTTCAACCCATAATCGATAAGATGGAATATTTATTTGTTAGGGGGCAAAGACGGCCTACGAGGTTCCATGGCAATTAATTCACACAAGCCTACGCGATGGAAAGCCGACATCGCAAAGTCGGTGGACATGTACAACGACTGGTTCATGGAGTTTGCGCCTCAGGCTTTCCGCACCACCCGGGTTCAGACGACAAAGGACGTTGAAGCCGCCCTTCGCTCGACCGGTAACATGACCAACATCCGGCCGCTCACAATCAGGCAGCACCCCGAAATCCTTCCGACACTCCGCATGTCCACTTGTCCGCCGCTCGCGGTGGACCGCCTCATCGGTCTGGCTGGCGTCCCAAATAATCTCGTGAAGAGCATGGAGCTCGAAAAGAAGCTCCCGCCGCGCATGGCTCCCGCCGACATCGACCGAGAACTGGTCAAAATCGCCCGCATCATCGAGAAGATGGCGGATCCTGACATCTTCATCTGGCTCGGGCGCAAGGATCCCGCTACCGAGACTGAGATTCATCGCTCCGCGACCATCGTGGCGGACCGGCTCTGCGGAGCCGTTGCGAACCCAATCATTCGCAATGCCCAAGAGAAGCGACAGCTGGCTTCTATCAAAGCATGGCTTGAAGCACGCGGCTACAAGCAGCTGCCTGGCGGCGAAGGCACGCGCTTTGACGCCATGCCGCCAGGTACCTTTTCCTTCCGAATGAAC
>Ga0214473_10006326_pt1 | contig 14164 bp, 6 predicted proteins | sample RVTome_7_FD_203509 | JGI IMG/M metagenome (GOLD analysis project Ga0214473, IMG submission 203509) | Soil microbial communities from uranium-contaminated site in the Upper Colorado River Basin, Wyoming, United States - RVT98D197 | ecosystem: Environmental > Terrestrial > Soil > Contaminated >... | reverse complement strand
GCCAATTGAGACGTCAGCACTCGGAGCAGTTTGAGAGTTAGCAATGTAAATTCCACTATTGTTTTCAACAATGAGGTTATTGAATATAGCTGGGTATTTGGGATAACTACTCCATGTATTTGCAAGAGCAATACCACCACCTCGAAAACTAGCTGTATTACCTCTTATAATGTTATGGATAATTGTTGGAATTGTTGGACCACGTGTTGAGCTACCAGCCAATATCCCCCCACCTGTGATAGCTGTATTGCTCTCAATAATGTTACCAATGATGGTTGGAGTTATAACGTATAACAGAGGGGTCACATAAATTCCGCTACCAGCGTTATTTGTTATCCAGTTATTTTTGATTATAGGTGATGAGGTAATTAGGATTCCAGCTTCACTTCCATTTGTAATTTTAAAACCTTCAAGAATAGCCCCCTGTACATTATCTGTAGACACAAACTTAACAACTGTTCCCGTTTGAGAGCCGTCAATCGTAGTTTGACCATAGCCTGACAGGCTTTTGACTACGATTGCTTTTCCCTTGAAGTCGATGTGTTCGTAGTACGTTCCAGGTGCCACAAGAACCGTGTCGTTATTGCTCGCTGCATCTATCCCCTGCTGGATCGTTGAATAGTCGGAAGGAACATGAATAATTTTGGCTTCGATCATTGAATAATTCAAAATCAACATTGCAAAAAATAAAATTGACTTTCTCATTTTTAATTCCCTCTAAAATTGTTTGTAAAACCAGTAGAAAGAAAAACCAAATTTGTGGAAGGTTTTTTCACACATTTCTAACCTTTACAGCATGCGGGCGAGATTCCATTGTATTCAACATGGCGAACCTCCTTATGAATAAGAAATATTTATTTATAACATTTCTGCTTCGGGAGAGTATTTTGTGTGTTGTTTCTGTATGTGTCTGTAATTTTATCTCTGCCTTCTTGCTCCCTCGGAGTAGATAAAAATAACTTATGGTAAGTTGGTATTAATTTTCTCCATTGTCAAGAAAAAGATAGTAGCCTGCTAAATTTTGTTAATTAAATAATGTATGTTATAAAAAATAGCTGCAGCTCACTTATTTTTAATACTTCTAGTTGATGAAACAAATAAAGTTTCATTAAGCCCACCACTTTTCAAATAAATAAAGTATTTTTGATTAACTCAATTTTTCAAACAGCTTTTCAGACTTGTACCTAATTCAACTTAGGAGATTAAAATGCAAATAGGCATTGTCGGGTTACCATTTTCGGGCAAAACCACATTATTTCAGACTATAACAAAAACACTTTTGGATACTTCACATCTTTCACGTCCGGAAACTCACTTAGCTGTTATCAAAGTACCCGACTCACGATTAGATAAGTTAACGGAGATATTCAATCCTAAAAAGAAAGTAAATGCATCGATTGAGTTTATAGACGTTGCCGGATTAAAATCGGATGAGTCAGGTTCGGTTAAATTTTCAGGCAATTTTCTTGGCAACGTTAAAAATAATGATGCTTTAATTCTGGTTGTAAGATTATTCAAAGACGAGTTAGTTGTTCATTCTGAAGGCTCTTTAGACATGATGCGTGATATTAATTTATTTGAAACTGAGTTTATTCTATCCGATTTAGGAATTGTTGAAAAAAGAATTGAGAGTTTGAAAAAGCAAATCTTAAAAACTCAAGATGATTTGATGAAGCGCGAACTTGCTTTGCTTGAAAAATGCAATGTGCATCTTCAAAATGAAAAACCTCTTCGTGACCTTGAGCTTGTAAAAGAGGAAATCGCATTGTTGAAAACTTATCAGCTGCTTTCAGCCAAACCTTTGCTCATAGCTTTGAATTTGGATGAATCGCAAGTTGAGGAAAAAGATTCGTTCTTAGATAAGCTAGTAAAAACCAAAATGGGAAAGCACTCAAAGGCGTTAGCGTTCTTTGGTAAAATTGAATTTGAAATGTCTGAACTGTCTGAAGACGATGCGAAAATGTTTATGTCGGAATTTGGAATAAATGAATCGGCATTAAACGGTATTATCAGAGAAGCTTATTCGCTTTTAGGGCTTCAATCCTTTTTTACAGTTGGAGAGGATGAATGCAGAGCCTGGACAATTAGGAAAGGGATGAATGCACAAGAAGCATCCGGTGAAATTCACACCGACTTTTTTAATAAGTTCATTCGCGCTGAAGTAGTTCACTACGATGATTTTATTAAGTGCGGGTCATTTGCAAAAGCAAAGGAGATCGGTGTTTGGCGATTGGAAGGCAAAGAATACATGGTTAAGGATGGCGATATAATTTCAGTGAGGCATAGTTAAATAAAGCTGTTGCGAAATTGATTAAAGTCATTACGAGCGATGGCTGTGCCAGAGCAAAGCAATCTCTAAATTATTATAATTAATCGTTGTCGAGATTGCTTCATCCGCCTAAGGCAGATTCGCAATGACATGATCAGACTCACTCATAGTAATTTATTTTACAGCCGCAGCCATCCCACATCTTATCATAAATTTGCAAGCGGTCTTTTACAAGTCTCATAGCATCTGCCTCATTTTTAAATTTTCTTAGTATACTTTCACCGTGGTTAGTTGTTTCTTGCAAGATAAAGTGAGCATCAATTTGTAAGATTCTAATGTAGTCACGTAACCTTGTATCTTGTTCAAATATTTTTTTAGAGGATCTTAATAATTCGGTTAATTCGTTAGCAGAAATAACGATGTACTTCTCAGTTTTAAATCTGTCAGATAAATTATTCATGTATGTTCAACTTTTTTTAAGTTAGATGCAATTAAAACAAAGGTAGATTCTCAATCTCTATAATTACTCAAAAAGGATAAACAGCGATGAATTTCAGTATCGCTTATTATAGAAGCATACAATCAGATTTTGCGAAGTGATGAATAACCTATCTCTGCTGGCTAAAGCCCCAATAATGAGGGGGATTCATGAACCCCAGACTTAAGTCTGGGGTTAATACAGTAAAAAACAATGTGGACTTTAGTCCATTTTCGGGAGTAAAAAATTTAATCACAATAACTCGCTATTTTGATTCATTTATGTACCCAAGAAACTCATCCGCATTAACAAAACCGGTTAAACGATGGGTTTCTTTACCTTTAGAATCAATTATTAATACTGTTGGCATTCCTATAACGTTAAATCTTTTTCTTAGAGACTCATTTTCATCAGTTGTCTTGGTCATATCAACTTTGTAATTGGTAAATCTTTCCATCTCCTTTATTACGCTTTCATCTGAAAAAGTCAATGCATCTAATTCTTTACAGGGGATGCACCAATCAGCATAGAAATCGACTATCATTCTTTCGTTATTATTTAATGAAGATTTATACGCTTGAATGCTGAATTTCTGCCATTCCGGTTCTGACCTTTCCTTGGGAACTAAAGAATAAATTGAAACGGCAAGAACAATTAGCGAGAACACAATTTTAAAGTCTCTGAATCCTTTTGCACTGTTAGCCGTCTTGTCAACAAACAATAGAATAATGGCGGCAATTATTCCAAATATTGGAAGCAAGTAAACTTGAATTGATTTAGGTAATATCGGGTCAACAAAGTAAATCGCCATGCCGATTAACAGGAAACCAAAAATATGTTTTACTCCTTCCATCCAAATTCCGGCTCTAGGAAGACTCTTTATTTTTCCTGAGAAGATAGCGAGAAGCAAATACGGAAATCCTAATCCAAGCGCTAAAACAAAAAACATTAAGAATCCATAATATGGATCTCCTTTAGCCGCAACATAAGTTACAAGTCCGAGTACAAAGGGACCAATACATGGCGCTGCTACAATTCCCATTGTGAGTCCCATAAAAAATGCACCATAAGCACCACCTTTAGCTCCGCCTGCCTTTGCTACCCATGCGTCAGGCAGCTTGAACTCATAAACTCCAAATTGGCTAAGGGCTAAAGCAGCAAACAGAAGCACAATTCCAATAATTACATAAGGATTTTGAAGAAGGTTCCCAAACACCGCGCCGCTTAGTGAGGTAACTACACCTATTACTGAATAAGTAAATGCCATACCGAGCATGTAAAGCAATCCAAGCAAGAACAACCGGCTTGTTTTACCTTCTGCCTGTCCGCCAAAGTAACCAACTGTTATTGGAATTAATGGATAAACGCAAGGTGTAAGATTAAGAGCAAGACCGGCAAGAAAAACAAACAATAAACTCAACAACAAACCGCTTTTTTCCAAAGTTGATGCAACTGAACCAGAATCCTTTTGCTCTAATTGAAAAATCTGATTTTCATTATTCAGATTTTGATTTTTAATATCATCTAATGTTATCTCATTTTCTGCAGAAGTGTCCTGGGCAATAACACCGTTCTGAAGCGATTTATCTTCTATTTTTATTTCACTTGATTCGATTACAACTACCTCAAATTGCGCAGAAGTTGATTTTGGTGGTAAGCAAGTAACATCATTGCAAGCTTGATAATCTAAAATCACTTCAACACTTTGTTTTCCGGCAGATGCATTTTCCAACACTTTAAAAGTTAATCCAATTTTTGTCTGGCCTTCATAAACAGAAACGGGAAGTTCGGAAAAAGAAAATTTTATCTCACGGTGCTTGGGATATTTCACCTGAAACAGCTTTATGTCTTTTCCCTTGGCTGAAACTACACTTGGAATAAGAAATTCATCATTAGGTTTGTCTGAATTGATATGCCAGCCTGGATTGATAGCTGCAGTTAATTCAACCATGAATTGTTTGCCCTTTTGAACTTCGACAGCAGGTTTTTGTACACTAATTTTTACAATGTCTTCAGCCTGGCTGTAAGAATTTTCTACAATGAGTGACAGCAATAGCAGAGCAAATACTAAAAATCGTTGAATCATTTTCATTTATACACTATAATTTTTCTATCGTATTTAATTAATAAGATAAAGATTTGTGTAATTGGGTTCAAATCTAATTCAAACTGACTTTGAATAAAAAGTGAAAAAGAATGATTTTCTTTAAGGGATTAATTATTACACCAAAAACTCCAATCGAATAACTGGGCTTATCATATAAATCTCAGTCCGTTAGAATTTGAAGGATGCAAGTAAGTAAGATAGGATTATTGACCGTCCTTGGGAAGCTATCTGTAGGATAACCGGGATTCTCGCATCCTCATTTGTCGAAGTGCATTTAACCATCCAAGGGTAATTCTTTAGAACTTCAATGACAAACAAATGAACCTTTAGTAAATAATTTAATGTTGTCAAGAACAATTCAATTCTTTGTGTTCCACTTCACATGGGAGCTTAATAAGTTTGGCAGTGATAAGCATATATTGATATATTTCAACGTGTACATCTGAATATTATTAAAGACAATATCGAAACTTTTCAGCTTGCAAATGCGTTAATTGGTTATTAGTTATTGCTGCATTTTTACAATTCTTGAATTATACAATATTATATACAAGGGTTGATGAGTCTAGTTGTTTCGGCTAAAAATGGAACGATTATTAGTTCTTGGTCTCACTAAATACATTATTCATCGGCACTCGGTTAATTGTTCAAAATTATTTCTACGACCCGAAATTGGGAATTAAAGAAGGAAACTTTATGCAATCAATTGTTAGAAAATTATTATTAATTACTTTATTCATTTTTTATCTTTTGCTATCTGTGTCCGAAGCGCAAACAATTGTAAATCCTGACAGCGCACTTCAAATAATTTTGAATAATTTGAAAGGGACACAAATAACTTTATCACAATCTAAAGAATACGCTAAAGAAAATTCTACTTCAGTAAAGCTGGCAGAAGCAGACTATTTAGCTTCTTCAGGAACCTTACGCAGAGAAAGAGGAGTTTTCGATCCTTCATTTTTCTTAAACTTCAATTATGAAGATCAAAAGATTCCGACAGCATCTTTTTTTTCTGGGGCAAGTGTTCTATCTACTCAACAGTCTATAACTTCCACCGGAATGCGTTTGGATCTGCCAATCGGTACAAAGCTGGAGTTATCCTTAAATACAACAAGATTAAAAACAAATTCACAATTTGCTTTTTTAAATCCCGAATACAATGCTTTTGGTGCAGTTACTCTTCGGCAGCCATTGCTATCAGGTTTTGCTTCTTCCGCTCGTAAAGAGCTGAAGCAAGCCGAATTAATTAATGAGTCTTCAAAAGCAAGATATGATCAAGCTGTTCTTAATACAATTTCAAATGTTGAGCAATCCTATTGGGATCTTTATGCTGCTGAACGCAATTATGCAGTTCAAAAGCTTACGCTTGAACGTGCTGAAGCTGTATTGAAAGAGGCACAGCTCCGTGCACAAGCGGGGCTTGTTGGTCCAAACCAGGTTGCAAATGCCAAAACATTTTGGGCACAGCAAAAATTATTGTTGATTGATAGAGAAGAAGAACTTGACAATCGGTCAGATCAGTTTGCTGTTTTGATTGGTGAAAGACCTGACTCAGAATATACTAGATTTTTAACTATCGATGATCCGCCAAACAGTTTTCCTATCGAACCAGTTGAAGGACTCATCGAGCATGTGTTAACAAGTAATCTTGAGCTTCAAGCAGCTCAAAAAAATATTGAGATTGCAGATGCCTTGGTAGATGCAGCATCCTGGCAAGCACTTCCTCAAGTTAATTTAGTAGGATCGTTAACAAGTAACGGTTTGGGAGGTTCGTCACAAGATGTGATCTTTGGCGGAGACACTCTCCGCTCGACTAATAACGGAAGTATTGGTGATGTACTTTCGCAGGTCTTTAAACGAAAGTTTCCGGGTTGGAGTGTGGGTGTTGAGGTAAATATTCCAATTGGTCTTAGAAGCGGGTTAGGAGAAAAGGATAGATTAGAAGCCGGGACATTAAGTGCGCAGCAGAGTTACATTGAACTCTCTCGTTTGTTGGAACAACAAGTTCGAACTTCTTATCGCGAACTGTTACATGGAAATGTACGCTTAGAAGTCTCCAGAGAAGGTGTTGATGCAGCACAAGAACAAGTCAGGATTGGTATGATTGAATTTCAAAATGGGCGTTTATCGGCTTTCGAATTAGTTCGTCTTAGTGAAGATTTTGCCTTGGCTCAACAACGTTATTCAGAAGCTTTGGTCAAAACTGTAAAGGCTGCCGCCGACTTAAAACAATTGACATCGGGATATTACCCTTCGTCAAATTAACAATAGTAAGAGAGTTTTATTTTGATAACAGAAAGGAAGAAATTTATGTTAAAAATATCCGGAAAAAATAATTATTGGATACTTACTTATTTAATTGCCACGATCATTCTATTGTTCTTTGGGTGCTCGGATAATCAATCTTCAGCAGGAGGTTTTAAATTTCCGCCGACACCCGTTGAAATTTCAGATGTTAAAGCTCAAAAAGTTGCGGATAAATTTGAGGCTGTAGGTACAATAGAAGCGATTGAGGGTGTAACAATCGTCTCTGAAATAGATGCTGCCGTTGTCAGCCTTCCGTTCGAAGAAGGTTCTTTTATAAAAAAGGGAGATCTGATTGCACAGCTTGACGACTCACAGCTTTCTGCAGAAGTAAACCGTACTGAAGCATTGTTTACTCAAAGCAAAGCAGCCTTCAAAAGAATTAAATCAATTGTTGAGCAAAATGCAGGCACGCCCCAGGATCTGGATGATGCAGTGGCAAATTTAAAAGTTGCGGAGGCGAACTACGAAGTATCAAAAGCGCGATTAAATAAAACAAGAATTGCTGCACCTTTTGATGGGATTGTTGGATCTCGTAAGGTAAGTGTCGGAACTTTTCTTCGAACGGGACAAGAAATAACTCAGTTAGCTAACCTGAACGAAATTCGAGTAAACTTTTCTGCGCCGGAACGATTTCTTGCTCAATTGAAAAGAGGTGCTGAAGTAACTGTCTCATCTTCGGTGTATTCCGGTTATGAAATAAAAGGAAGAATTATTGCGATTGAACCTATCTTAGATCCGGAAACGCGAAATGTTAATGTTGTTGCAAGAGTTCAAAACCCGGGACAAAAATTTCGTCCCGGTATGTCTGCAAATGTTTCTGCGGTACTCAGTGAAAGGCCTCATGCATTAACAATTCCTAATGAAGCAGTTTTCGCAAATGGAAATCAATCATTTGTTTTTGTTGTGAAGAAAGACAGCAGTGTCGCTGCTACTCCTATTACTCTTGGTTTGCAAACTGCTGAAATTGTTGAAGTAGTAAATGGATTAGAAGAAGGTATGCAGGTTGTAAGTGCAGGTCATCAAAAGTTATTTGATGGTGCAAAAGTAATGCCGGTTAAATCCCAAGAAGCAGCCAAACAAAATAAATAATTGAATAATGAGTGGTTGAATGGAAAGAATGAATGGTTTCAGGTTAAGCCTAATTTAAATTCAATTATACATCAGTTTCAAATTTCAACAATAGCCTAATAAAATTTTTAGTAAGGAGTTTAAAATATGAAGATTAGTCAAGTATCGATAGAACGTCCGGTTTTTGCTACAGTAATGAGTTTGGCTATTCTGCTGTTTGGGATTATCTCGTTTACACAGCTTCCTGTCCGCGAATATCCGGATATAGATCCACCAATCATTTCTGTGGTTACACTATATCGCGGCGCCAGTTCGAACGTGGTTGAAACAGAAATTTCAGATGTACTTGAAGAACAATTTGCTACATTGGAAGGTGTTAAGACAATAACTTCATCCAGCAGCGAGGGAGGCTCGGTAATAACTATTGAATTTGAATTAAACCAGGATGTAAACGAAGCAGCAAACGATGTTCGCGATAGAGTTTCCCGTATACGCGGAACTCTTCCTCAGGAGATTGATGATCCTGTTATTTCTAAAGTCGATGCAAATGCTCAAGCTATTGTTTGGTTAGCACTGTCGAGTACGCATCATTCGGGGTTAGAACTATCAGATTTTGCGGACAATGTATTGAAGGAAAGGATTCAACGGATGTCCGGTATAGGTTCAGTGATAATCGGAGGTGAACGACGATATGCGATGCGGGTTTGGTTGGATCCTTTACAAATGGCGGCCCACGGCTTAACTGCACAGGATATTGAAGGTGCAGTCCGAAGTGAGAATGCGGAAATACCGGGGGGAAGAGTTGAAGGAGTGCAACGCGAGTTTGCGGTTCGGACTCGCGGCGACCTTTCGAAACCGGAAGAATTTGGAGCAATAATCGTTTCACGAAAAGGCAATGATATTGTGCGTCTTCGGGATATAGCTGATGTTAATGTTGGTGCCGAAGATGAGCGAACATTGGCCAGGTGGAATGGTCAATTGGCGGTGGGACTTGGCATTGTAAAGCAATCCAAAGCAAGCACAGTTGACGTTGCTACTGAGATTCGTTCAGTATTGCCGGAGTTATCTAAGCTGTTACCTGAGGGAATGAAACTAGAAGTTGCATTTGATAGTTCCGAATTTATTAAAGAATCCATCTCAGAAGTTAAACAAACTTTAATCATAGCACTTGTTTTAGTTATTCTTGTGGTGCTGGCTTTTTTGAAAAGTTTCCGTGCTACTATCATTCCTTCATTGGCAATTCCAATTTCAATCATTGGGGCTTTAGCAGCAGTTTATTTTGCAGGTTTCACAATTAATATTCTTACTTTGCTGGGTTTTGTTTTAGCCATTGGATTAGTAGTTGATGATGCAATTGTTGTTCTTGAAAATATATATCGGCATATGGAAATGGGCAAAAGCCGTTTACAGGCTGCATTGGATGGAAGCAAGGAGATTGGATTTGCAATTATTTCTACAACAATTGCTCTTGTTGCGGTTTTCGTCCCGCTTGCATTTCTTTCAGGCAACGTGGGAAGACTATTTAATGAATTTGGAATAGCCGTAGCAGTAGCTGTTTTAATCTCAGGCTTTGTTGCGCTTACATTAACACCGATGATTTCTTCTCAAATACTTAGACCACTACATGGAACAAGTAAAAGCTGGGCTACAAGATCATTTGATGCTTTTTTCGAGTGGTTAAATGATATTTATGAACGTTCATTGAAATGGACACTAAAACATAGATGGCTGACAGTTTTGAGTGGAATAGCAGCGATTATCTTAGGCATTTTTCTATTTAATCTTTTACCAAGTGAACTTGTACCCGTTGAAGACAGGGGTGCCGGATTTGGTATAGTGATTGCCCCTGAAGGAGCTACTTTAGAATATACAGACAGCTATGTAAAAGAAATAGAACGAATATTACTTCCACTTCCTGAACGAGACGGACTTTTTACTGCTACGGGATTGAGTTTCGGTGGTCCTGGCAGTGTAACAAATAGCTTTATGTTTTTGAATTTAAAACCCAGAAGCGAACGAACGAAATCTCAGCAGCAAATTGTGCAAGAACTTTTTCCTCAGCTTATTTCGATACCTGGAGTTTTAGCTTTTGTAATCAATCCGCCGAGTCTTGGCGCATCGTTTAGCTCAAGTCCGGTAGAATATGTTCTTCAAGCCGATAATTATGAAGAATTGAACAAAGCTGTTAAGATAATGATGGGAGAAGCTTCGAAGTTGGGATATTTAATTAATATGGATAGTGACCTGCGTCTTAATAAGCCGCAACTTGACATTGACATTGACCGTGAACGCGCATCACATCTTGGAGTATCTGTAACTGAAATCGGTTCAACATTGGAAACTTTGTTAGGAGGACGCAAAGTAACCGATTTTAAACGCGGAACAAAACAGTATGATGTTATTTTGCAAATGAAACCTGAATACCGCTCAGCCCCCGAAGCAATTGAAAATATTTACATTAAGAGTACTGGGGGATTAGTCCAGCTTGCTAATATTATGAAAGTCAATAAAACGGTTGCTCCTAAAGCATTGAATCATTATAACCGTATTCGCTCGGCAACTATCTCAGCAAGTCTTGCCCCAGGTATAGCACTGGGCAAAGCGTTAGACGATCTGGATCGTATTGCTCAAGAAAAACTGCCACCTGGTATTAAGCATGAATATGCCGGACAATCTTTAGAATATAAATCTTCAAGCTCGGCTTTGTATTTAATGTTTATTCTTGCAACAATATTTATCTACCTGGTCTTGTCTGCCCAGTTTGAAAGTTTTATTGACCCATTTACAATTTTACTTTCAGTGCCGCTTGCAATATTCGGTGCTTTATTAACACTATTTATTTTCGGGCAGAGCCTGAATATCTACTCTCAGATCGGTCTTATAATGCTGATTGGTCTCGTTACAAAGAATTCTATATTGATTGTGGAATTTGCCAATCAACAAAGAGCACAAGGACTTTCCTTTACTGAAGCAGTAGTAAATGCTGCAACCATTCGTTTACGACCGATTTTAATGACCTCATTCGCTACAATTTTTGGAATTTTACCAATCGCGATAGGCCTGGGTGCAGGTGCTGAATCTAGGCGTCCTCTGGGGTTGGCAGTAGTTGGCGGAATGTTCTTTTCAACATTCTTAACATTAATTATTGTCCCCGTTGTTTATACGCTGCTTGCTCGATTCACTAGCTCATCCAGACAATTAAATGAACAATCTAAAGTGAGTCGGGAGGAATTAATTTCTGGTTCCTCAAAGTTAGCAGCGGAAGGTTTTACTAAATAATAATTTTTGTTGAATATTCTCTCAGCTAAATAATCTTGCTCTTAATGTTATACTAATATTAAGAGCAGGTTTTTATTGCTCTGTTGGTGTAACCATTTAATAATATTGGTACAAACAATTCATAATAATACTTCTTTAATGAGAACAATAACAAAAAAGAATTAGTTTTCAGCTCTTCCTTTCAAATATTATGTCATGAAAACTGCAAATAACTTTCGATTTACTTAGTTCAGACTTCTAATAAATTGAGATCTTATTTCCATCTTTATCCAGCAAAATTGGCTCATCAAGCCCAAGCTTCTTAACATCCTCAAGCTGGGTTTTTGCATCACCGGCAATTAGGTAAATCATTTTATCCGGCTGAATATATTTTTCTGCAAGTGATTTATGTTCATCAAGGGTCATTTCCATGATTTGTTTTTCTTGATCTTTTACATAATCGTATGGAAGATTATATTTAGCAATAAGCGACAACATTCCCCTTAAGGCATTGATAGTTTCAAATTTTAGTGCATATGATTTTAAGAGTGCATCCTTAGTAAACTGAAGATCTTCCGAAGTAATGCCATTTCTGTATTTGATCATTTCATCTCTAAAAATTTCTGCCGATTCTAAAGTTGCATTTGACTGCACACCTGCAGATGCAACAAAGTAGCCAGGGAATTCAGAACCAACAAAACTAGTTCTTGCACCGTAGGTATAACCTTTCTCCTCACGCAAAATCATATTGACTCTGCCGTTAAAGCTGCCTCCAAGAGCGTAGTTCATCACCGTAGTTTTGAAAAAGTCCGGATGAGTGTATGCAATTCCCGAATTTCCAATTCTTATCTCTGATTGACGGGCACCTGGAAAATCAATAAAGTAAACTGAGGAGCCAGTTAAAGTTTTGTATGCTTTTGGTTGAGGTACGTTAACATCTACTTTCTTCCACTTGCTTTCTAAACTCTTAAAAACATGCATTGCATTATTCTCAGTAATATTTCCGGCAATTGTTATGTTACTAAGTTGAGGTGAAAAACTCTTAGCATAGTATCTTTTAAGATCATCCAAAGTAATAGCCGCAGCAGATTGTTCTGTACCGGCAATATTTCTTGCTAAAATATTATCATCGCCGTAAATCAATCTCGCATAAACTAAAGATGCTGTTGAGTTTGCGGAAGTTTTACTTCTTTTGATTCCCTCGATGGTTTCATTTTTTAATCTTTCAAATTCTTTTTCATCCCATCGGGGTTCGAAAAGAATCTCTTCAACAAGCTCAAATGTTCCTTCAAACTTACTTGATAAACAGTTACCTCTAATCACTACAGCATCATCGGTGGCAGCAACAAAAATCGACGAACCCAAATCTTCTATTGCCTGTTCCAATTCTAATGGAGTTTTATTTTTTGTTCCCTGCATCAACATTTTAGCTGTAAGATTTGCACTTCCGATTTTATTGATATCATCCAAAAGAAGCCCGCCTTTAACCGATAATTGAAAATCAACTAAGGGAAGCTCTTTATGTTCAATTCCAAGCACCTCAATTCCGTTAGCTAATTTTCCATCCCAAATGTTCTGAGCTTTCAACAGCGGATCAGGTCCAATCTCCGGTTGTATTGAACGGTCGAAGCTTGATTGGGTTCTCTCAACCTTAATTAAGTTTTCCGGTTTGTTTTTGATAACAGTTTTTTCTTCGTCAGAATATGTTTTCAGATTATCACCGGGCACATCAAACACAGGAGAATTTTCAGCCGCAAGATCAAGTTTTCCTTTGGGAACAAAACTAATTAGAACATATTTCTGATCTTTAACATATTTGTTATAAACTCTCCAAACATCCTCTGAAGTAACTTTGAGAGAATTATTTAGATCTTGAGTTAGGAAATCCGGTGAGTTTGCAAATGTATTATAAATGCCTATCTGCTGTGCTTTATCCATTACACTCGCAATTCCGTTATAAAAATTAGTTTCAATCCCGGCTTTAGTTCTAGCTAGATCTTTTTCAGTAAATCCTTCCTTTTCGAACTTGGAAAATGCTTCCTTAATTGCTTTCTCAACATCACTTAAATTTTTATTTGGAAAAGTGCGGATGCGTATTCTAAAATCGCCCGCAATCTCACTGCTGTTTTGAAAAGTACTAACTGCCGGAGCCAATTTCTTTTCTTCAACTATAACCTTGTAGAGAGGAGATTTTTTCCCTTTGCCAATTAAATTAGCTAAGACATCCAATGCATAACTATCTTCAGAAAATTGTTCAACAGTTGGAAAAAGCATAGTCAGTTCAGGTGATTGAGCAAAATTATCCTCATACGATGCACGTTTCCAATCGGTAAGAGTAACCCTCATTGGTTTCAAAGTCTCGACCGGTAAAGATGGTTTTATATCTCCAAAATGCTTTTCAATCCACTCCTTAGTTTGACCTTCCTCAAAATCGCCTGCAACAACAAGAGTTGCATTGTTTGGTCCATACCATTTTGTATAAAAATCGTGAACATCTTTTAAAGCAGCGTTTTGTAAATCTTCAAGCGCCCCAATTGTAGTCCAATTATAGGGATGACCATCAGGATAAAGCATCTTGCCAATAACATAGCTGGTTTGTCCATAGGGAGCATTATCATATCTCTGCCGCTTCTCATTCTGCACTACATTTTGCTGGTTTTGGAATGCTTCGTAAGAA
>Ga0214473_10006325_pt1 | contig 14164 bp, 11 predicted proteins | sample RVTome_7_FD_203509 | JGI IMG/M metagenome (GOLD analysis project Ga0214473, IMG submission 203509) | Soil microbial communities from uranium-contaminated site in the Upper Colorado River Basin, Wyoming, United States - RVT98D197 | ecosystem: Environmental > Terrestrial > Soil > Contaminated >... | reverse complement strand
GAGAGTTTGAAGGAAACTGCCGCTGTTCGCTCTGACGTCGGCCTCATGAGTGAGATTCGCAAGGGTCTGAAGGAGCTGAGGAGCAAGAAGGCGCGCCTGTATACCCTAGACGAGCTGTTCAAGTAGTAAATGGCCGGCATGAAGCAGTCGGCATACAGGATCAAGGTCCCGGACTCGGTCGGCGCGCTCCTCCGGGGGATGCACCCCCACCTGAAGGGGAAAATCAAATCGTCTTTCAAGATCATTGTCTCGAATCCAAAGGAAAGAGGATAGGGACTGAAGCTGCTTGCCGACTCGCGTAAGCGTACTAAAGCCGCAACGTAGTCCCCTCCTTCTGGAGAGTGCTACTCGCTCAAGTACTGGCGAACCCTGTCATTGGTCAGAATTCCCTTCACGACATTCACAATGGCGCCGTCGATTGCGCTCTGAAAAGTCCAACTCAGCTCGCTCACCTCAAACCCCCTTACATATCCATCACCCGTGGTGACGGTGAAGTTGATGACTGCTCTAAGTCTCCCTGCGCCCGGAATGATCCGGATGTCGGTGAAGTCGAGCCCGATTTCTCTGGAGGCGGACGTCTGCACAAGGCCCTCCCGCTTCTCCAGTTCACTCTTTAACAGTTGTATCGCAGAGTCAGCGTACTGCCCATAATCCACTCGCAGATCGTAGGGTGGCACGGGAAGCACCGCTTCTCTCGGCGCAGTCTTGTTGACGATCGCCACTGGCTGTCCGGGCTTGAATGCCGGAATGACAATCGGTCCCTCCGGACTCGGCTTGGGCACGTACTGGATTGTACACCCGGCGACAACCATTACGACGAGCGCTGTCATGACGAGACGCATGTCGCCCCCATCAGACTTCGATCTTGATCTTGATACGCAAGAGATCGCGCGGCTATCGCAATTGCAGAAACGAAACCCTCAAGGCGATCATTTCGCAGAATTGTAGCTCCTGGCGTCTCATGCGTTTGACTGACAATCACTTGCCGATCTTGAAGATCTCATCCAAGACTTCTTTAACCATTTCGCGCGGTTCTTTCCGCTCTAGGGAAGGGCGGTAGGATTGGCCGGACGCGAGAAGCGTATTTGTGTCAGGATGTCGGAAAGTGACGTTGAGCGACAGCATGTACATCGTAATGTCCCACATCCACCGATCCTCGTAGGTCACAATCACATCCACGGCGTTTGGCCGCGCGGACTCAGGACCGGTGGTTGCATCGAGCCCTCGCGTTGCCAAATCCTCGCGGATGAACTGGTTTATTCCGCGATTATCTGGAGGGAGACGGACAACGTAGAACGATTTGACCTTGCTTAGTTCGGTCCCGGGTGGAACTGAAGCCGTCAGCTTGGCGCAGCCGAAGACAAGCAATACGGCTGTGCAGGCAAGGGCGAGACGGATCAGAGTCGCTCCAACGGGAAGGGAACTTATGAATTGCCGCCTATTCTTTTGTGTTCTCATTATCTCCTCCTTTCACGCTCAGGAGAACAGGCACTAGGACCACAGGGAAACCGTCGAAGTGGGTTGTACCTACCATGCCTCCAACGGCAGTGTCAGTAGGAAAGGTCCGGATCGATCCACTCATTGGACACACGCCCCACCTCTGCAAAGCTCCTGATGCCCCGAACGAGTCTCGGTTACCATCTTTTCGCAGAGCTTCCAGATCTCTTCAACCGCTGCGGTATCACGAAAGGCGCACTGAACCCCGTCGCCCCCTTCCCGCCACGCTCATCCCCGACCACCTCATCCTGCGCGCCGCCCCCGCCGAGCCGACGAGCACTACTCGCGAGGGCTTGTGCTATCCTCGTTCATCCACCGGACGACGGCGGCCACGAGCTTCCGGGGGCCGAGGCGAGCCGCCAGGGCGAGGAGCTTGTTTCCCAGGCCGGGGATGATGACGGTCTTGCCCTTCATCAGTCCCCGATAGCCGGCGTCGGCCACCGCCCCCGGGTCCATCACCCCGGCGCGATAAACGCGCGCGCCATCCATCTTCGCCCTTCTACCGAATCCGGTCCGGGTAGGGCCCGGACACAAGGTGCTGACCGTGACGCCTGTCCCGGCCAGCTCGTTGGCAAGTGCCTCCGAAAAGGACAGTACGTAGGCCTTGGTCGCGTAGTAGACCGCCATCCGGGGCCCAGGCTGGAAGGCGGCGGTCGACGCCACGTTGAGGATCCGCCCCTCCCCCCTGCGGACCATTTCCCGCACGGCGAGTTTCGTGAGCTCTGTCAGCGTGACCATGTTGAGTTGCATCATCCCCAGCTCGGCCGCGGGATCGGTCTCCACGAAGGGGCCGTAGGTGCCGAACCCTGCGCAGTTCACCAGCACACTGATGTGGATCGACTCGCGCCGCAGCTCGTTGAAGATCTCCTCGGCAGCCCCTGGCTGCGAGAGGTCCTTCGGGATCAGCTTCACCGCGGCGCCGGTCGAGCCGCTCAGCCCCCTGCCGATCTGCTCGAGCCGCTCCCGGCCCCGAGCGACCAGGACCATGTCATGACCGTCCCGCGCGAAGCGTTTCGCCAGCTCGAAGCCGATGCCGCTGGTTGCTCCGGTTATGAGGACGCTTCCCGGGCGAAGCGGGGAGTGGGTCGAATGCGCGGCCGCATCGCTGACGCTCGCCACCTCCCCCGGCAGGACGTCTGCGAACATCCGCTTGTAGTAACGATACCAGTCGCTCTGGAACCGCTCCTCGGGGTCGTGCTTGCGCTTCTGTACCAGAAACTCGACGAACCGCGGGTAGCACGCCGCGACCTGTTCACGCGTGGCCCAGTGATGGTAGGTCAGGTAGTAACTCCCCCCGTATGGGATCGCCCGATCGATGAGGCGGCGGAAGTCGCCGGCCGTTTTCTCGAGCGAATCCGGATCGTGCGCCGTATGCAGGTTGAAGATGATGCAGGCGTATCGCTCCTTCGCCCAGGGCAGGAAGCTCTCATCGTCCTTCTCGATGAAACGAATGGTGCCGTAAATCACGTGTGCCTGCCTCTCGCGGAGGTCCTTCCGGACATCCTGCATGAACTCGACGAGCGATTTCCGGGGCACGTAGACCTCGGTGATCATTTCGGTCCCTCGGCCCGTCGGCCCCAGCCGCTCGTCGAGCTTCTCGTGGTAGTTGTCCAGATACTCAGCGAGCTGGTGCGTGTCCGACCAGTAGAGCTGGCCGTCGGTGGTCAGGTAATAGCTGGAGTAGGCCTCGTAGACCTTCTTCTTGTCGGTGTGCGCGAGATAGAAGAGCTCGCTCCACTGCTCGGGGTGGAGTTCCCGCTGGTGTTCGGGCATGGGCGTCCGCTCGTCCACGGGACGATAGCAGGAGAAGACGCCCCGGGTCAGAAAGCCCTCCGAGGCAGAATCGATATCGAACTGGAAGTCGCCGTAGAGGTAGCCGTCGGCGATCCGCTGCTCGATGGCCGGCGTCAGCTCCTTCAGGTTGATGAGTCGGACCACGCGCTGCACCTTCTGGCGCGGGACTAGCCGCAGCTGCACGTCGGCGATCACGCCGAAGAGACCGTACCCCCCGATCGCCAGGCGGAATAGCTCCGCGTTTTCCGTGCGACTGCAAGTCCGAACGTTCGCATTCGCGTCGACCAGGGTGAAGGACTCGACGTCGCCGATGATCGGCTTGAACCGCAGCCCGCGCCCATGCGCGTTCGCGGACAGTGCTCCACCGATGCTCAACCGGTCGGCACCGGTCTGCTTCTGCCTGATTCCCCACTGTCGGGATTTCCCCTGCTGGCTTCGCGGCAGGTAGTCCAGGAGCTCCGGCCAGCGAATCCCGGCCTGGACGACAAGGAGCCCGTTCTCCTGGTCCAAACTCAGGACCTTGTCCATCCGACCCATGTCCAGCAGGATCGTGTCGGTCCCGAACTGCTGAGCCCCCATCGCGTGCCGGCCACCCGCGATGCTGATCGCCCGTCTGTCGGCACGAGCCTGTCGGACGATCGCCTGTATGGCCGCAGTGGAATCGGGCGTAACAACGGCGGCAACGCGGGTCCGGTTCAGTTGCGAGTGAACGTCGTTCACCTCGAGGGAAGTCTGCGTGCGGGCAGAGGCTGGCCAGAGCCCAAGGGCGCTGATTCCGATCATAAGCTCCTGCAGCGTCAGCATGGTCCCCTCCCGACGATCCTTCGGGCGCTTGCGAAAACCAGAAAAAGGCTCACGCCTTGGATGATATGATACACGGCGTTGTGGGTCATGTAGCGCGGATGCAGCCCGAGCTTTGCTTGCTGCACTCCCGCAGCTACGACGCTGAGCAGGATACCCACCGCGCCAAGGAGGACTACCCGCTGCCGCAGGCGGCGGTAGGCGACCACAAAGGCGAAGAGGAGAAAGGCCACCGCGGGTAGATAGTTGATCAGAGCAATCATGAACCGTTGCGAGCCAAGGAGGACTACCCCAGTGTAGACCGCGAAGCCCAGAGTGGCCGCACGCGAGACCCAGCGTGCTGCGTCTTCCGAGAACTGCAGATGGGCACCGATCCCCCACGCAGCCAGTGCCGCTCCCCCCAGGGCAATCAGTGCCACGGGCCACAAGATGCGTGCTCCCGCGCTCGTCGGATCAAGGAAGAAGCCATGGACCGTGCCTCCGGTCAGTGATGCCACCGAGGTGGCGCTGAATAAGAGGACAAACCATAGGCGAAGCGGCTGCTTCGGGTTGCTCCCCCGACGGATCAGCCAGGCAAGAACGCCCGACTCAATTGCGAGGAAGTAGTCCGTGAGTACGACATCCGGCTCGGTGATCATGGGCGCGCGTCCATCGGTCAGGTCAGGGCAGCGGAGACGTCAAGGGACACCCTGTGGATGGTATATGCGACGAACATGCCCCCGAGGATATCGATGGTGTAGTGTGTTCGCGCGGACAGCACGAGGAGTATCTGGAAGGGAACGAAGCCCCACGCGAGCAGCTTAACCGACAGGCGGCTCTGGTTCGTCGCGAGGGCGATGATGAACGCGTTGGCCACGTGCCCGCTGAACCAGAAGTCACTCGCCTCGGGCTTCCCCAGTGTGAATACCCAGTCCGGGAACTTCCACACAATGTGGTCGGGGGCCGGCAGCGTTGTGGCGTGAAGAAATAGCCAATGAAGGAAGTACATGAAGTACATGCACATGCCGAGTCGGATGCCTTTGCCCGTGAAGAGAATGGCGAGGGCGATACCGGCAAAGAACAGCTCAAGCGGCAATGTGCCAAGCCACAGGACAAACTCGGCCCGCTCCTTGCCGAGGTGAACGAGTAGGGAGGGGACATAGCGGTGCCCCAAGTCGCGCAGCCCTGTGGCGTTCTGGTACCCTGGAAGATGGACCGCTCCGAGTGCGACGGCCAAGAGGTATAGCATGAGAAGAGCAGAGAGAACGCCGATACGCGTCTTCGCAGTGACATGTGCCATCGTGTCAGTTTCCCCGAGCGCTGGTGCGATTCGAACTCTCAGGACGTCGGAGGAGTGCCATGGCTACATAGGCGAGCATTCCAAAGGTAAGCAACGCCCGCGGGGCGACGTGCCTACCCGTAGTTATCGGCCAGGTGCGAAAGGTCCCGGTAGAAGGCATGATCCTGATTACCCAGAAATCGTGTTCGCGTGTTTGTAGTGAACGGCTGTGCTGGGAGCGGATGGTGCCTATTATGTCGTGCCGAGGCCGATTATAGCCCAGAGTGTTAGCCCGATCGAACGGCATTGATTACACCGCGTAAGTTCTACACGCCTCTGTGTCCTTCTTCGTCGCTCCCTTCTTATCGGCAATAAGATCCGCTATGCGGGCGCCGGCCGAGCGCACAACGTCGTCAATCCCCACTAGAGCACCCATGAGCCCGCCGTACTCGAAGACCCAATCTCCCTTGGCCACCATCAATTCTTCACCGCTCCGTCCATCATGGAAAGAAACATCCGCCGCGACTCTTGCGCTGCCTAGGCCGGCGAGCAGAAAGCGCAAAGCACGATTGCCCTCCTGATATTCGGTGATGCTCCCTCGGATGATTAAATCCTCAGCGTACCCGCTTCCAGAGCGGACGATCTTTTCGAAGGCTCCGGGGTAACATTCATTAAGGTGGGCGATCACTGCCTCGGACATATCCTGCTGGACACGGGAGTGGAGGGCGGCCCCGACTGAATTCTCGAAATCTGCTACGACTAAGGTCGAGTACTGTTGAGAAGTGATCCGTGGATCAACCTTGACAACCTTGAGCGACGCACACCCCGTCAACGCAGCCACAATTACGCAGAGCATGACCTGGAGCCGCAATACTCGTATCATTTTCCGAACCTCCCGGCACAGTTATTCAGCGCACAGCCGCTTTGCCAGCCGTATACCGGCAATTCACCGACCCAGTAGTGCTCGGAACAACGCCAGCCTGATATGTGCCCCCTGGAATACTTGTGTCTTCAAAAGGCGCGCGTGGGATTACCTTCCAGGGTACGGTGTCCGATCTGGTCGAGAGCAGAGTGGGCTCAAGAAACACACCGGCCCTTTGGGGCTGAGCGCTCCCCAAAGGGCCGGGTACACGTGCGCACAACTTGAGCGTTGCCTGCGCCATCGCGCGGCAGGCAGGCTCTCGTCCCTGCGCTGGCGGCTCTCCGTCGGTCCCCCATCCCCCTCTCCTTCACTCCCGTGAAGGGCAACCGTCGAAGTGGGTCGTACCTACCACGCGTCCGACGGCAGTGTCAATAGGAAAGGTCCGGAGCGACCCACTCATCCGAATCATATCCAGCCGCCGAAAGGTCCTCTATGCAGAGCAGGAGCCGTCCGCATATCCTGGGCACGCGCCACGCGAGCTCGTGCGCCAAGGCATCACACAGGGTGCCTGACGCGTTGGTCCGAGAAGCGCCATCACCGGACCCGGTACGTAAGAGACATGGGCTTCTCATCCCGCTCGATCAGCATATCCACTGCTCGGATGGAGGAGTCATTCCTGAGAGTGCGATAAACCTGGATCAGCGAGCCAAAGCCGTCAATCGGGCTGCCGTTGACCTGGAGGATTCTATCCCCGACAGAAAGCCCAGCGCGCTGCGCCAGGTTCGGGCTCGTGATCACGAAGCCCCGCCGGTCCAGCCGGGCCTCGACGATGGGCGTCTTCACTTCCAGGCCTATGCCGGTGTCCCGGGAAAAATCCACCCGGCTTCTTGAAAGGGCATCGGTGATGATAGCCTCTCCGGATTCCACCGCGGCCTGAAGGTCCTTGGCGTCGATCTCCCAAACCCGAGGGCCGGCCTGGACGACCTGGATAGACGCGAGGCGCCTTTCCATCAGCTCCGTCGGAGAGGGAGGCGGATCCAGATCCCGCTGGAGGACGGCCCGAGTTTCACGGAGAGCGACCATGTAAAGATCCCCGTCTAAGGTTTTCCGTTCCCAGTGAGGCACGACCCGGTGTCGGTATTCCAGCGTCTTCACGAGAGCCGCCTCACGAAAGACGAGATCCCGAGCACCAGGGAGTGGTGTCCCTGGTGACACCCGGACCACCCGACCGCCTTCGGGGATGGCCACAGTGAGCCCCTCCGGTCCCACCGTGCGGACTACAGCGATGGGACGGGGATCCTTTTCTTGAAAGACGGGGTCCCCACCGCCTACCAGTATTCGGGTTCCCTGCCTGTCGGCAATCACGGCCATCCACACCGGGCGAGGGAATTCGCTTGTCCCAAGCAGCCTCGTCCCGACATCGGCTTCGAGAAGAGGAAAAATGTCTTGAGCCGAAACAGGCGAGGTAATCAGAAGGATGCCGAGGGCCGGCGCCATCCTCATGAACCCTCGGGCCATCCACGAAGCCTTCTTATTGGATGTGCCAATCCACCTCACAGCTCGTGCATCTCCTCAAACGTGCCGACGCCTTCTTCGCAGAATGCAACCCGTCAGAACCAGAGTTGCGAAGATAAACATCCCAGCGGCCAATGGATAGCTGATCCCATAGATCAGTGGAGTGAGAACCGCTCGCGTTGCCACCTTTAGGCTTTCGTGCCTCGCGATGAGCGCCGCCACAGGTGGAGAATATGCCTCATACAGAGCGACAAATGCCCTGCCAGCAGAGTTTGTGGTCAGATACTCATCCCTGAAGTCCCTGAGGGCTTGAACGTGGGGATCAAGGTATGATCCGTAGGCTGCTGTGGCGATGAAGCAACCACCACCACCGCCTCCACCGTCTGAACCCGCTGAGGAATTTGATGGACAAAAAAAACCGAAGAACGAAAATCTTGCGCCGGTAACGCAAGCGAAGGCGGCGGTCACTTGCCTCGGTTGAGTCATGGCCACGCTGCACGCGCCGGTGCCGCTGCACCCCTCCCCGCTCCAGCCGCTGAAGCCGGAGTTACTGGCAGGCGTGGCTGATAGGGTCACGTTGGTTCCGGCAGTGAACGCGGCACTGCAAATGACACCACAATTGATCCCGGCGGGACTGGAGGTGACGGCGCCGTCGCCATCGCCGCCCTTGCCCACGGTGAGCGTGAAGGTCTGGTCCGGTGCGCTCTTGATCGCGGTCCCCACGAAGCGAAAGCCAGCACTGTCACTGCCCACCCCGGTGGCGGCGGTCTTGTCGGTATCCAGCTTGAATTCGGTGAGGGTATAGGTCACACCCGAGGAATCGGTCACCGACCCGGTGATCAGCCCCTCGGGACTTAGTGACAAGTGGCGCACTCCCCCAGTAAAGGTCGTCGTGGAGCCGGCAGCGGTTGTCCGATTCCCCCCGGTGACGGTGCCGGCCGCATCCAGGATCAGCATCCCCCGGCTCCACCCCGGCGCATGCATCGTCGGATGGTCCGTGAAGGTGTAGAAGTACCAGGTGCCCGCGAGGTCGCTGGCGGAGAAGGCACCGCCACGCTCGATCAGGGTCCCCACGAATGGAAACCCATCACTATCACTGCCGACGCCCGTGGCGGCGGTCTTGTCGGTATCCAGCTTGAATTCGGTGAGGGTAAAGGTCACACCCGAGGAATCGGTCATCGATCCGGTGATCAGCCCCTCGGGACTGATCACCAGCGCCCCCCCGGTCCAGGTTGACCCGAGCCCGGTATCCGTGGTGCGACTCCCCCCGGTGACGGTGCCGGCCGCATCCAGGATCAGCATCCCCCGGCTCCACCCCGGCGCATGCATCGTCGGATGGTCCGTGAAGGTGTAGAAGTACCAGGTGCCCGCGAGGTCGCTGGAAACGAATGCACCACCACCTTTAGCTGCGCCCGCGACAAAGCGAAAGCCCGCACTGTCGAACCCCACCCCGGTGGCCGCGGTCTTCTCCGCATCCAGCTTGAACTCGGTGAGGGTAAAGGTCACACCCGAGGAATCGGTCACCGACCCGCTAATCAGGCCCTCGGTGCTGATCGCCAGCGCCCCCCCGGTCCAGGTTGACCCGAGGCCGGTATCCGTGGTCCGGCTCCCCCCGGTGACGATGCCGGCCGCATCCAGGATCAGCGTCCCTCGGCTCCATCCTGGCGCATGCATCGTCGGATGGTCCGTGAAGGTGTAGAAGTACCAGGTGCCCGCGAGGTCGCTGGGCGCCAAGGCACTTTCACTGGGGACGGCCATTGACAGGGCGGCCAACACTGCAAGGACACACAGAGCGATGAAGATCTTTCGAGCTTTGGTGGCCTTTCTGGGAGTCGAGTATTGCATCATGGGAACCTCCCCCTCATGCCCACACGAGTCTGGCACCGAATGCAAAGCAGTTTCTCCTCTGAGAGTCCGTCTTTCTCGCCTCGTCTCTGACCCATGTCCGTCCTTGCCTCAACGGTCGAGCTCATCATGCCGGGAGAGGGAACGCTTCGACTGCCCGAGAGGAGATGGGTGCGGCCGGAGAGGCCCCAGCTAACACGAATCATTGGACACACGCCCCACCCCTGCAAAGTTCCTCATGGACTGGGGGAGTCTCGGCCACCATCCTCTCGCAGAGTTCCCAGAGTCGCTCAATCGCCGACAGATCCCGGAAGATGCAGGGCAGCTCTCGGCGGGAGGCCCAGAGCTTTCCCGATACGGTGGCCATTTCGGGACTTGTCGCCAGCCACGTCGGGGTATCCGCGCCATCACGGGGGCCGGTCTTGATGAGCCGGACCCACCCGCGCACGAGGACCCCCTTGATCCCCCGGAGTTCGCGGTAGATGCCGGTGGCAACGCCGCCCGGGTGCACGGCATTGGCGGTGACGCCGGTCCCGACCAGCCGTTCTGCCAGGGCCCAGGTCAGCATCCGGTTGGCCTGTTTGCTCTGCCGGTAGGCTGCCACCCCATCGTAGGGACGCCGGTGGAACTCCGGATCCGTCAGGTCGAGCCCGTCCGCGAAGGTCGAAGCCACGTTCACGATCCGGGCGGGAGCGCTCGCCTTGAGCCGTTCGAGGAGCAGCCGGCTGAGCAGGTGGTAGCCGAGGACGTTCGTCGCCCACGTTGTCTCGATTCCATCCGGGCTGAGCCGTCGTTCAGGAAGATAGACGGCCGCGTTGTTGACCAGAACATGAATCTCTGGATAGGTCGCCAGGAACTGCCGGACAAAACGCCGGATGGAGGACTGGCTGGAAAGGTCCGCCGGCATCACCTGGACGTGGAGGTTGCCGGTCGCACGCACGATCTCGTCCATGGCGGCGCATCCCCGCTCTTCGCTGCGGCATGCCAGGACCACCGTCGCCCCAAGACCGGCAAGCTTCCGCGCGATTTCCTTTCCGATCCCCGAGGTGGCCCCGGTAACGATGGCCACCCGTCCCGTCAGGGTGTTTTCCATGTGTTTGTTCATGCGGCCCTCGCCCAGCATCTCGCCAAGACCTCATCGAACTCTTGCTGTACCGTCTTTCGATACGCGTTCACCGCAGCTCTGGCCAGAGTCGCGTTGCCACCCGTAAACACTCGCGCCAGTTCGAGTAGGTGGGGGAGGTGTTCGTCCTTGTGGCCCAGTCCGCCCCGGGGAACCCACTGGGAGATGTTGGTGCGGCGGCGCAGGTAGTCCTCCAGGGTGAAGCAGCGCTCGTGTTCGGCAGCAAAGCGGGCAGAGACGACCGGCTCGGTCAGCCCCGGGAATCTGGTCCATTCCGGGTGGGGCGGTTCGGCCTGCTGGTCCCAGGACGAGGCGGCAGGGATTCCATACCCCCGGACGAACCGTTCCACCGAGCGGGCGCCATCCAAACTCCCCGTGATTTTCCCGCCGTACACGCTGACCCAAGGCGGGTCGTCGTGACAGTGAATCCGCAGGCTCTTCGTCAGGTCCAGGGTATGGCGGCCCGGCTGGAAGGAGCGGGGAACAGCCAGCGGGCGAACGCCGCAGCGCAATGAGAGGATATCCGGCAGAGAGACAGGCCGGCCCAGATGCCGATTGAGCTCCCCCAGCAGGAGTTGGACATCCTGGGGCTCGACCTGGAAGCCGGCTTTCAGGTCTGTCACCAGGGTTTCGGTAGGCCCCCATAGCGCAACCGGTCCCCACGGGATCAACACCATGCAGTCTGCCTCTTTGTCCTCTCGGTTCTCGAAGATAAGCGGGACCGAGTGCCGGGGATCGCGTTCGATCCCGATGAATACACCCTTGCTCAGGACGTGCTTGTAGGGAGACTCTATGCCAAACTGATGGTTGAGCTGATCGGTCCACACCCCGGCTGCGTTCACCACAAGCCTGGCTCGGGCTTCGGCCTGCGTCCCATCCATCGTGTCAACCAGCTCGAGCCGCCACGTCCGAGCGGAATGATCGTAGGCACCCCCCTGCAGTGAGCAGTAGTTGAGAGCCACCTGGCCAGGTCCCTGGTGAGAGAGGACCCAGTGCAGGACGAACCGGGCGTCCGACGGGGCGACGCACGCTTCTTCGTACACCAGGGAAGATCCGTGGCCGTTCTTCGCGAGCATCGCGCGCTCCGGAAAGTCGCTCTCGATTCGGGGTGGGGAACGGTGGAAGGCCCCGAGCATCCAGTACAGGTGCAACCCGGCAAGGACCCACCAGGGGCTCCGGTTGTCCGACCGTGAGGGCACGTAACGCATCGGGCACACCCGCACCCAGTCCTTCAGGTCCCGGATCATGCGGTCCCGGGAGAGGCAAAACTTGGCCACCGTCAGCAGCTCCAGGTTTCGGAGGTAGAGCACTCCGCCCCAGATGAACATGGCAGACGCCTGGCTGGTCCCTCCGCCGAAGTCCGCCTTGTCCACCAGCAGCACGCGGTACCCTTGGCTGCAGAGCCGGTGATACGCGGCGGCGCCATTGATGCCGCCGCCGATGATGGCGATATCGAATACGGTCTCTTCCAGGCACTCCCATGAGGCCTTTCGATGTTCGAATCGCATGGCGCCTCCTCGGTGACAGACAGGGCAACACCCTTGGGCGGATATCGCGTCACACGGTCATCGACTCAAGGGGCAGGCCCAGGTGGGCGCGGGCGGTCAGGAGGATCCGCATCGCGCCGCCGGGCTTCCGGACGTAGACGATAGTTCCATCGCTCGGGTTGGTGATCTCGAGGGTTTCGGAGCCCATGAATCCGGAGGTGGCCACCGCCGCCAGGGGGATACACGCCCCGCGGCCATTCGTCTGGATGCGGAGGCCGGAGCGATCGAGCCGCGCGGAGGCGGATACGAAGGGGGTCGGGCGGGCCGTGGCGAGGTCCTGCGGGATCCCCGCGGTCTCCACGGTCTCTTCCAGAGTGAATCCCTCGCGTGCACGGGCCTTCACGGCTGACGCCATGCGGGCGAACGCTTCGTGCAAGGAAAAATCGGTCTGTGCACCACCGTTTGTGGGAATCCGATGTAGCCGTCCATTCGCGGCCGGACGAAAGCCGACGCCGCAGGCGGGGCATGCCAACCCGCCTCCGTTCCATACCAGGGCGGCGCTTGCGCACTCGGGACAGAAGCACAGAACCTGCGTCAACCCCTTGACTCTTCCGGGGATCTCCAGCCGCAAGAGGGCCGCCTCTCCGGCAGCAGCCGCTGTCAGTTGGGACCGGAGCTCTTCGGCTCCGCGGTTGACAGCCTTCTTCCCAGGCGCGTACAGCGTGGACCACCAGGGCCGAGGGATTCCGTTCGTCACCCGAGCGGGTGCGTGAATGGTGTGGGGGAGGGCGAGGGGGCCGGCGATCCGGACCGTCACTTTCCGCGGCCGCGGCACGGAATCGAATCGCGGCCAGGAGTCATACGCGCCGTCGAAGGCGGCCAGGTAGACGGGAACCTTGAGACCCATCAGGAACTTCACAGCCGGGGTCATGGGCGAGCCGGGGACGCCCGTCCAGGTCCTCGCGCCCTCCGGAAAGAAGGCCACGAGCTCACCCTGCGCCAGCAGGCGCAGGGCCCGTCGAAGGGCGGTCGGGTCCTTCCGGTGGTGATGAACCGGGATCACTCCCCCCAGGAAGAAGAGCCAGGAGAGGAGTGCGTTCTTCGTGACGAAGAAGGACGCGGCGATGAATCGCGAGGGCCGGGGAAGGGCTGCGGCAAGGAACAGGGGATCCAGGAAGCTCAGGTGCGGCGCGACAACTACTGCAGGACCCTGCAAGGGGATGGTGTCCATGGAGGGATCTCGCCGCCCGCCCAAGAGCCGGACGACGATCCGCCCGACATGCCAGAACCACCGGTGGTACCAGGCCAGCGGCCTTCCGAAGGAGTGGAGCGGAATTTTCAGACTCATCGTGGCTCAATCTCCCGACCGTCAGGCTATGCGGATGTCCGTGAGCCTGAGACACAGCGAGGCAGGCGACGACCTCGATATGGCGAGGCATCAAGCAACTCGGGTGCCGAACAGGATTGGGCGAGAGGGCGCGCAACTGGAAGGGGTGAATATGCGCGTCCCTAAAGGGCGGATGGCCTGAGCAGGGAGAATGGCTTGGCAGGAAAAATCGGCGGGAGGATGTCTAGCGACTTAGGCGGCTTTCCGCGGAGCCGCCCGCAGGCATTGACAGTCAAGCATGGTGCGCGCGGCGATGGCCGTGGCGTCCTTGTGCGGCCGCAAGAACACTCTCTTCCGGAAGAAGCTGGCCCACGACTCACCGAAGGACCTGATCATCGACGCAGTGCGCCCGTGCCCCCTGTTGCCGGTACCAGGGTAGAGGGGTATGATGACTCGCCCATGGCGGCCATTCCGGCCGCCATGGGGGGAGGGAGCGTCATGGAGGAACTGATTTACCAGTCCGCAACCGCGCTGGCGGGGCTCATCCGTGCAAAGAAGGTCTCTTCGGAAGAGGTGGTGAAGGCCTGCCTGCACCGCATCCAAACGGTGAATCCCAAGGTAAACGCGGTCGCACAATTGACAGCGGACACCGCCC
>Ga0214473_10006324_pt1 | contig 14166 bp, 13 predicted proteins | sample RVTome_7_FD_203509 | JGI IMG/M metagenome (GOLD analysis project Ga0214473, IMG submission 203509) | Soil microbial communities from uranium-contaminated site in the Upper Colorado River Basin, Wyoming, United States - RVT98D197 | ecosystem: Environmental > Terrestrial > Soil > Contaminated >... | reverse complement strand
CCACCAGGGGAGAGGCACCCCGGAGGAGCGGGCACAGGAACGAACGCGGGACGTCTCAACGTCGCAGGGAGGATTTTACCTTGACATCGAAAAAACGGCCTGGTCCCCCAGGACCAGTGCGTCCCTCAGTACAGTGCGCACTCACCGACCTAGGATTCTTGCTCAAGTGGCACGGTGGCACGGCAGCCAGGGAAGCGAGAACAGCCCCAGAATTTCTGGCCGGCGTGTGAGCCCCGCTGCGCTGTCCGCAGGACCATCGGCCCCCCGCACTTGGGGCATATGACATGGGGGATCGGCTTGGCCGAGGATAGTGGGGTTGGGGACGCGGGATGCTGCTCAGCACCGGCAGCAGCTTTCTGGACGCTGCGAATAAGCGTGGCGAGCTGTGGGCCGTCCACCAGCTCGATGGGTTTCCCCTGGGCAAAGGCCTTCGCCTCCTGGGTGAACCCGCCCGAGGTGATGACGATGGCGGCTTTGGCATGCCTGGCGGTCATCACGCCGTAGAGCTCGCGCACTACTCTCACCCCAACCTTCCAGGCCCGCCACTGCTTGCACTGGACCAAGGTGACGCGTGCGTCCTTTTTCAGGGTCAGGTCAACGCCCTCGTCCGCTCCCTGACTAGAGTTCCTCTGAACCGTGTACCCCTGCCGCCGATACGCCTCTCCCACCAGCGTCTCGAACCGCTCCCAGGACAAGGCTCGGATGTCGGCGAGGTCCTTCTGGCGATCGAGGAGGCGTCCTTCCCGCCATTCGCGGTAGGCCGAAACCGGAGCCGGGGCCAGGAGGAGGATCAGGGCGATCCAGGCGAACAGAGGCGCAGCCCCAAGAATGGCTTTGCTGGCGAGGTCAGCGTCACTGGGGATCAACGCGGGGACCAGAAACCTGAGGCAGATGAACGCACCTGCGGCCAGAGCCACGCTCACCCACCACGGCACCTCCACCAGCAGGTCCAAGAGACCTTCGTTTCTTCGCGCCATGACCCATTCTCTACGAGGGTGTCGGATTGGTCGGCTGGAACGTCTGTCGCAGACTGGCGGACGGGGATGGGAGTGTCAATGGCCTAGCAGGGGGGATACAGTTACGTGGCGTCTTATACGCGCATAAGGCGACTTGGGTCCGAACGAGGTGGTCGGCTCCCCGAAGCAGAAGTCACCGTAGTCAAAGCCGTCCGGCATTGCGTCGCGTAGTAGGGCCCTGTCCCGCAAATTAATACTTATAATGCAACGTCCCCTTCTCTGTGGCGGTGGGCGTGGCTGGGGAGGAGGGCCCAGGCGTAGAGGGTCGTCCCGGTTGCCGTGGCGACGTCCCCCAGGCGCCCGAGGAACGCCGCGCGGTCTTCGTCATCCGCGACGATCCTCCCCCGCGCGATCCCCCGGAGGATCCCATGGTGCAGCGTGCCAGGGGCATCGAGGCGCGCCTGTCGGGGCATCGGTGATCGTCTCCTCCTGCCGACTGGCGAGGGGACCCTACCAAGATTATTCCACTGAATCAACAACGTCCCGCATTACGCATTACGAAGGTGGTTTCAGCTTTGGCCATGGTCGATATCCTTTCGATGGCCTCCCCTTTTGGGTTTATCGTATCTCGTGTGCGCGGTCAGGCCGAGCAAGGTTTCGACGTGCCCAGCCGTTCGCATGACCTGATAAAGATCAACGTGCTCCACCTTAGTATTCTTCTCCACGTAGTTCGCGAGGTAGGTCTCGGACTTCGATGCCACTCCGTTGCGTGCACACACCAGGTATGCCACCGACTCGGCTTCGAGTTCCCACTGGGCATTATTCATTTGCGACCGCTCGGGCACATTGAGTGCTTTGTCAGGCCCCAGATGCCCTAGAAAAAGGTGCCCCAACTCATGCGCCAGTGTGGTGAACTGCACAGCAGCAGTGTGGTTGCGGTTGATATGCATTCGGTAGTGCGAGATTTCTTTCTCTTTGGCGGCACGTCTAATAACGCGGATCGAGCCCGCCTTTTGGTCACCGGCGTCGACCCAGCACCACTCGATACCCTTCCTGCTCATGAGAGGGATGAAAGAGGCCAACTGCTTCTCATCAATGGAGCCGACAGCGAAGAAGGAGGCCACATCTTGGGGCAGGTCTTTGCCTCTCGTGTCCAGTACGTCGTAAACGAGTGCCACCGGGCCAAACGGCCAAAGGATCAATAGCGGGCGGGCACCTTCCTTGGGCGTGCGGCCGAAGCGCTCCCGCCAATCCCACGCTGAAGCAGCATAGCTCAGACCGGGCTTCTGCAGTTGAAGAAGCATCGCGTTGAACGGTGCGAAGTTGCGCAGCCGAATGACGAAGTCCAGCAGATCTTTGTAGTCCTTGCTCTGGGTGTATAGCTGCGAGTCCGTAAGCAACTGATCGAGCAAGGATCGGGCGGCTTCGGTCTCTAACAGGTTTTGCTGCTGCCCCCTCGGCTCCGGCGTGCTAGGGCTCATCACCGACCTCCCTCCATCGGTGGATGACAGCAGCGGGGGTCGGCGGGGGGTGGGTCGAGGACGAGCTCATAGCACCGGTCCCTGTATACCGCATGTAGGGAGGGCTCCCATCAATTCTAATCGTGCCTCGCACCTCTCATGGCCTCACGGTCCCCGATGACCGGCCATTCAGGTGCTCGGTGATAGCTTCGAATTGTTCGAGGGCGGAGCGGAGGTCTTCGGCGATTTCTCGTTCCTCACGACGGCGGCAGGCCCCCTACTCTGCTCATGCAACATGTTTTGTGGCCATTGGAAACCGTGTTCGGATGTACTCCTGGGTGCTATCCGGGCTCAACTTAACCGTGCCGGGGCCGCTGCGCACGTAGAAGTCTCCGGCCTCGTGCTCCTCGGTACCCTTCCACTTCAGAAACACCGGCTCGGGGCTGCGCTGGCAGCTTACCAGGCAGACGGTCTTTCCCTGAACGACCTGCGTCTTTGGGTCGATGCAGGTGCTGGCTCGATCCCCCAGACCGTTCCAGACGACCTGGGCCAGGTGGCGCATGAACTCGTCGTCGCTCTCGAGGCGGTCGTGCTCAATGCCCACGATCGCGCCGTTGTCGGCGACGCCTATCAGAAGGTCTCCGCCCTCGGTGTTCAGGAAGGCCGCGATGGTCTTGAGAACAGCGTACGTGATGAGTTTATCGTCCTGTTTGTTCTCGCGGAGGTTCCAGCGCAGCGTGGCCTTGAACTCCAGCGTCTTGGACTCGCCGCGCTTGATGAGCTCGTCAGCCTGGCGATGCGCCCGCAGGTATTGGTCGAAGAGGAAGTTCTTGATCGTCTCCCCGAAAGCCCGATCGTCAGTGATCCGTTTGTAGAGGTCGAAGTTTGACTCCACGATCTGCTGGATCACATCCTCGACCTTGTGCTCGAAGGTAAGGCGCACGTTCTCGCGGGTGTTGGCCCGGGCGCTGGCGTCGAGGGCGGCATCCGCGTCGAGCTTGTCCATCATCTGGCCGAGGGTCAGCCGGTGCTCGGGTCCAAGGTTCAACCCGAAGCGCTCGTTCAGCTCGGCGATGATCTGGGAAAGCGGCTCGATCTCCTCCGGCGGGGTGCCGTAGTGCTGCTTTGTCCGCGTGGGCTCAAGTTGGCCCGTCTTTCGCTCCAGCGTGATCTTGCCCCCGCTGGTCTGCTGGATGCGGTACGACTCCATATCGATGTTCTGCTGGACCTCTCGGGGCAGCTCCTCGTGCCCAGCCGGAATCAGCCGCCGCAGGTGGCGGGCGAAGACGTAGAGCTTCTCCAGGTCCGTGTCGGCGAAGGTCAGCACCTGGGCTAGGAAGGCGTAGAGCCGCACGTAGTCGGTCAGCTGGCCCCGGAAATCCACCTGCTCGTCCTTGAGGAGCCCAGCAAAGCGCTCCTTGATGGGACCGAGCGCGGCGTAAAGCTGGTCCTGCGTGGCCTTCCGGTCGAAGTAGATCCTGGCGAAGCCATCGACCTCGGCCTCGGTATAGACACCAAAGTCACGGAGTCGGCTCTGAATCTCGTAGAGCAGGTTCGGGTCGGTCGCCTCGGAGAGGAGCGTCGTCTCGTAGTAGGGTTCGAAGGCCTCGCGGATGGCGTCGGCCTCGTTGGCGAAGTCGAGCACCGTCGTCTCGTTCTTTTCCGGATGCGTCCGATTCAGCCGCGAGAGGGTCTGCACCGCGTTTACCCCGCCAAGCTTCTTGTCCACGTACATCGTGTGCAGGAGGGGCTGGTCGAAGCCGGTCTGGAACTTGTTGGCCACGATCAGGAAGCGGTATTCGGGACGCTCGAACATCTTGGCCGTCTGGCGCTCCGAGAAGCCGTTCATCCCGGCCTCGGTGTAGGACTGCCCTCCGTCCGGGACCCCGCCCGAGAAGGCCACCAGCGCCTTGAAGGGGTAACCCCGCTCGCTAAGGTAGCGATCCACGGCGAGCTTGTAGCGCACCGCGTGCAGGCGCGAGCGCGTCACGATCATGGCCTTGGCCTTGCCGTCGATCCGGTTTTGCACCTGGGCGGCGAAGTGTTCGACCATGATCCGCACCTTCTCGTTGATGGCGTGGGGGTGCAGCTCGACGAAGGAGCGCAAGAGGTAGGCGGCCTTGTTCTTGTTATAGCGCGGGTCGTCCTCGATCGTCTTGAGGAGCCGCCAGTACGCTTTGTAGGTCGTATAGTTCTGGAGGACGTCGAGGATGAAGCCCTCCTCGATCGCCTGGCGCATGCTGTACAGATGGAAGGACTCGAACTTCCCGTCCGCGCGCTTCGTCCCGAACAGTTCCAGCGTCTTCGGCTTGGGCGTCGCCGTGAAGGCGAACATCGAGAGGTTCGGGAGCCGGCCGCGCTTCTCCATCTCGGTCAGGATCGCGTTCTCCAGCTCCTCCTCGGGGGTCTCCGCCCCGGCCTCCTCCTGCTCTGCCTCCTCCAGGCTTGTAGAAGCGAGCACAGACTTGAGGCCCTTCGTACTCTCGCCCGACTGCGACGAGTGCGCCTCATCCACGATCACGGCGAAGCGCTTGCCCGGCAGCTCGCCGATCTCCTGCGCGATCACCGGGAACTTCTGGAGCGTGGTGACGATGATCGTTTTCCCCGACTCGAGGGCCTGTTTGAGCTGTCGTGAGGTGGTGTCGATGTTCTCCACCACCCCGAGGGTCTGCTCAAACTGGCGCATGGTCTGCTGGAGCTGCCGGTCGAGGACACGCCGGTCCGTGACCACGACAATCGAATCGAAGACCCGTCGGTCGGCCATGTCGTGGAGCGTCGAGAGCCGGTGGGCGAGCCAGGCGATTGTGAAGCTCTTCCCGCTCCCGGCCGAGTGCTGGATCAGGTACCGTTCCCCTGCCCCGTGGTCGCGCACGTGACCGACCAACCGGCGCACTGCATCGAGCTGCTGATAGCGCGGGAAGATGAGAAAGCGCTGGCCTGTCTTGCGGCCCCTCTCGTCCTCCTCCTCAACCTCGTGAATGAACTGCCGGACCAGGTCCAGGACGCTATCCCGGGCCCAGATCCGTTCCCACAGGTAGCCCGTGGCGTAGCCCTTCTGCGTGGGGGGCACCGGCGGGTTTCCGGCCCCGCCGAACTTCCCCTGGTTGAAGGGGAGGAAGCGCGTATTCGCCCCGACGAGGTGCGTCGTGACGTAGACCAGGTCCGGGTCCACGGCGAAGTGCGCCAGGCAGCGTCCGTAGGCGAAAAGCGGCTCCCGCGGGTCGCGGCCGGTCTTGTACTGCTTCATGGCGTCGTCTACCGTCTGGCCGGTGAGCGGGTTCTTGAGTTCGACCGTGAAGATGGGGATGCCGTTTAGGAAGAGCGAAAGGTCGAGACTCTTTTCCCTGTCCTTCTCGCTGTAGTGGATCTGGCGCACCACGGAGAAGAGGTTGGCGGCGTGAAGCCGCTGGAGCTCCTCGTTGAGACCGCTTGCAGGACGGAAGTATGCCAGCCTGAATTTGCATCCCGAATCCTTGATCCCATTCCGCAGCACATCGAGGCCGCCCCGACGCTCAATCTCTTGGGCGAGCCGCTTGAGAAAACGCTCTCGAACCTCCGCCCCGTGATGTTCTCTCAGCCGCTGCCAATCCTTAGGTTGAGTAGCCAGAATGAAGTCAATGACGTCCCTTGGGATGAGGCACAGCGCGCGGTCGTAGTCCTCCGGAGATCGTTTCAGGTAACCTCCCGGCACTCTTTCGCCGTAAGGCGGGAGCGTCTCGCGTACTGCGGTGACATTACCCGGGCGGGTATCCAGCCCGTGCTGGAGGAGCCCCCATTCGATCGCCTCCTCGAAGCTACGTTCAGAGACCTGAGGGCTCATATCGCCTCCCCCCGGACGTCGATCTTGCCAGTCACCGCCGCCGCAATGAGTGCCGTGCGGTACTCTTTGAGGCGGTCGATGGCGTCGCGGATCTCCGCCACAAGCGGATTGGCCTTTGCCGTCTCGCGGTCGAGGAAGGCGGCGCGACTATGCAAACCGCTCCCCAAGTGTTCGCAGCATTTCGAACGTATCAACGAAGGGCACATCAAACGCCTCACACACATTCGGAATCGGAACCCTTCTTCTTGCATCGGGTGCCGGACGTTCATGGGTCACAACGACGCAGCCCTTGACCCGGGCGTAAGCCACCAACCAGCCGTCTGCACCACTGGCGAAATCGGCCTTCGCTGCTTCCAAGAACTGGCCTTGGGCTTGTACCCACGTCATGATTTCCGCGAAAGATCGAAAGACATCCGTGTCATCCGTCGAGGCAAACGCAGCCTTGAATGTTCCCTTGACCCATGTCGCAAGCTCGTCCTTTCCTCGTTCCAGTTCCTGCTTGACGCGATCGATGCTTTGGATCTGTCCGGCCTCTACGTGACGGACCAAGAGCTCCCAGAACTTGGGGGCCAGATCGAATGCGTAGTAACGACGCGCTGCCTCGATAAACACGTTGGCATCGAGAAGATAGGCGGTCACCGCGGTCCGTTGATTCCAAGCGAGGCCGCGTAGCGATCATAGGCCTTTCCGTAGAGTCCGGTGAGCCGATAGGCTTCGGAGAACAGCAGCTTGCCTTCCCCGGCTGCTCGAACCACTGCCTGGGCGAATCGTCGGCCCACACGCACATTCTGATTGGCATAGAAGTCTCCACCTTCTGGCCGACTGGCAGCTGAACGGCGTTCGTCTTGCTGGTATGCCTGGTAAAATTCCAGAAACGCCGCTTTCTGGATCAGTCCCAAATCCAGCACCCTGCGTGCGGCCACGAGCGCGCTGACCTTGAATTGCCGGGCGATTGCCTGAAAAGGTTCACGTCTGCTTCGGACAAGAGGCCAGATTCGGTTCAACTCGTGTTCCGGCACGAGAAACTCAGCGGCCAGCCGATTGCACGCTCGCTCCGTCGGGTCGTCTGCGGGCAGCATGTCACGCAGGTCGAATGCGGCGCTGCTGCCGAAGGCCACGTGGGCCAACTCGTGTGCGAGTGTGAACATCTGCGCGGCCTTTCCGTCAGCGCCGTTGACGAAGACCAGCGGTGCGTACTCGTCCACCAGAACAAAGCCGCGGAACTCACCCGGATCGAGCTTGCGGTGTGTGTTGTTGCCGACGACCCCGTTGACGACAACCAGGATCCCCGCCGACTCCATGGTTTCCCGCAGGACGCGCAAGGCATCCGTCCAGGTCGGTTGGCGAGCCGCCCATTCCTCATCGAACCCCAGAGTGCGCCGCATGCGGTTCGCGGCCGAAGTAGGCGGTTCGCTCGGTTCCGCGGACCGCACGACCGGCAGTTGTTCCTGAGCTTGTTCGATCAGGAATTCGCGCATCCAGGCCTGCCGCCGTTGCATCATCTGAATAGTCTCGAGAAGATCGGGGCTGGGCCTGCTCGGAGGCCCATCGCCTTGTGTCCGGAAGTGCGGGACGGGCAAGCGCTCCTCAGGCGGTTCCGCGAGGAAGAGGAATCCAAGCGGCGTCAGAGTGACTCTTGACAGGGATTCCAATTGCCGCAACGTCGGCTGGCTTTCGCCGGCGGCCCACTGTTGGATCTTCGGGAACCTGCTCTGAAGTGCGTCCAGCGTGAATCCGGAGCGGCTGGCCGCCCAGCGCAAGACACCTTCATTGATGCTCACCCTGCTCATGCCGCCTCCTCCCGGACGTCGATCTTGCCGGTTACCGCAGCGGAGATGAGGCCGGTGCGCAGCTCCTTGAGGCGGTCGATGGCGGTTCGGACCTTGGCCACTAGCCAATCGCTCTCCGCGCTCTTCGCATCGAGGAAGTCAGCGATTGCGCGTTGCTCGAGGAGTGGTGGGACAGCGGTCCTGGTTGGGTGGATGTCGTTCCTGTCCACTCCCGGCACGGCAGATTTGACAGCGTTGAGCAGGAACAGAGGCGACAAGTGAGTCAGCATGTACCGGAGAAAACGCGGGTCGTTCCCACGCAGGTCAATGCTGTAGAGCGTCGTGTTGAGAGGCCAGTAGTCCTGCGTGATCAGGTGGAAATGACCGATCGTTCCGTATCGACCTGTGACAATGCCAGGCGCTTTGGCAACCGCCCGCGAGTGCATCGACGATATGCCAGACGAGGATACGACCGGGACCTGCCCGTCTTCCCGTTTGTCCGTCGGCAAGTCGTGTCCACGCTGGAACATGATCGCCCATCTCAAGTGCTTGGCTGTCCAATGCGCCGGGATCTCGCCCAGCCACTCGACACCGGAGTCCTTCATGGGGACGTGTGGGTCGAGGCCTGCCTGCGCCGCGGCCGCGGCAGGCAGGCCCTTGGTGACGGCCCGGGTGATGAGGGCGGTGCGCTTCTCCTGGAGCAACTCGATCAGCCGCTCCTTCTTCGCCACCAGCGCATCGATCTCCCCCGTCTCGCGGTCGAGGAACGCGGCGATGGCGCGTTGTTCATCTTGCGGAGGAACGGCGAGGCGGTACGTTGCCATCTCACTCTCGTTGATCGCGGGGAAGCTGACTCCTTTCGAGTTCGCGACTACCCGATCAACGAAGTAGGGTGCACGGAGAGCATACGCCGCGTAATGTGTCTCAAGCTCCTCGCCAGGTCGTACGACAGCGAAGCCCGTAGATACGACCAGGTTGGGTTCGGGATCGACGACAGGGGCGATTGCTCGGAGATAGGTGCGGACGGTGGATACGATCACGTCTCCATCTTGCACGACCCGGCGGGCGCGCGACGGTGCCGTACTGAAGGTGAGCGCTTCACTGGCGGTAGTGCGGCCAAGACCATCGACGCTGCTGATGTCCACGTAGCGAATCTCGACGTCGGGATCGGTGTTCTCCGGCAAAGCTTGAGGGTTCAGTGAGCTGAGGTGCTTGAGGCGCCTCGTATTCCAATGCGCGGGGATGTCGCCCAGCCACTCGACGCCGGAGTCCTTGTACTCGGGATACGGCTTGAACCCCCGCATCCCCACTTCGGCAAGTTCCTCTGTTGCTTCGCTCACGGCGCTGTCCCCACGTGACACGGAATGTCGGCACTTACGCGAAAGTGCCGACATTTCCGCACACGCCGGCTTGGCCTAGGCTCCACCTGTTACCTCCGCCAGCATCCGGACGATGTCCTTCTCGATGACCCGGATGTCGGCCTCGATCTCATCTAGTGGGCGCGGCGGCGTGTACCGGTAGAAGTAGCGATTAAAGTTAATCTCGTAGCCGACGATGCCGACCTGTCCGTCCTTCTCGTCACGCTTCGAGGTGTCGATCCAAGCGTCGGGGACGTGAGGCTTGACCTCGCGTTCGAAGAAGGCCTCGATGCTCTCGGCGAGGGGGACGCTCTCGGTGTCGCGCAGCTCGGGGTCAGGCTCGGGCTGGCCCTTGTTGTCGCGGCAGATCTCGGCGGTGTCGTCGTGCTCCGAGAGCGCGGAGAGGATGGCCTTCTGGGTCAGGGCAGGGAGCTTGACTCCGGCCTTGCGCGCCGCCGTAGTCAGCATTTTCTCGAAATCATCCCGGTCCTTGTAGAGGGTGCCGGGAAGCGTGCGGAGGAGTCTACGGATCGCCTCCTGCTGCGCCCGACCCTCGGCCTGCTCCTTCGTTCCCGCTGCCCCTTTCTTCTTCGACTGGGCCAGAGTCTCGAAGCCCTTCTCCTTTTCGACCCGGGCAATGCGCTCTGGACTCGCCTGGAAGTTCAGCCGGAGCGGCCGTTCGACGGTGATCTTGCGGTAGCCGAAGTGGGTCGTGGGGAAGATCTTGACATGCTCACCTTCATTGAACGTCCGCAGCAGGCCCAAGATCTCCTCGGCCTTCTCGCGAGGGATCTCCCGCCGCTTGTCCCCGAGGCTCTTGCGCATGGGGACCCAGAAGGAGGTGGCGTTGATGAGCTGGACCTTACCCCGCCGTTTGGGGGCCTTGCGGTTGGTGAGGACCCAGACGTAGGTGGCGATGCCGGTGTTGTAGAAGAGCTGTTCCGGCAGGGCGATCAGCGCCTCGAGCCAGTCGTTCTCGAGGATCCAGCGGCGGATTTCGCTCTCGCCGCTCCCCGCGTCGCCCGTGAAGAGGGGTGAGCCGTTCATGATGATCGCGACGCGCGCGCCTCCCTGCTCCGGCTCCTTCATGTGGGCCAGCATATGCAGGAGGAAGAGGATCTGGCCGTCGCTGATGCGGGGCAGGCCCGCGCCGAACCGTCCCGCCGTGCCGCGATCGTGCTCGGCCCGCACGGCCTCCTCGTCGCGCTTCCAGTCCTTGCCGTATGGGGGATTCGCGATCTGATAGTCGAACTCGCGCGAGGTATGCCGGTCATTCGAGAGCGTGCTCCCGAAGAAGATGTTCTCGGCGTCGCGTCCGTCGTGTGATTTCATGAAGATGTCGGACTTGACGACCGCAAACGTCTCGGGATTCACCTCTTGGCCGAAGAGGTGGATGTCCGCGTGTGGATTGATGGGTTCACGAACGAGGTCGCCGTTCTTCCGGACCCCAGCCGTGATGTGCTCCTTCGTGATGGTGAGCATCCCGCCCGACCCGCAACAAGGATCGCACACGGTGAGGACCACTCCGCGCTTTCGGATGCGGTCCTCATCTCCGGCCAGGAGAAGATCGACCATCAGGTGGACGACGTCGCGCGGCGTGAAGTGCTCGCCGGGGTTCTCATTCAGCGCCTCGTTGAACCTCCGGATCAACTCCTCGAAGATCGTCCCCATGGTGGGGTTATCGACGTTGTCCGGGTGGAGGTCGACGTTCTTGAATCGCTCCAGCACCTGGAAGAGGAGCCCCGCCTCGTCGAGCCTGCTGATGGTGTTGTCGAAATCGAACTTCTCCAGCACCTCGCGCATATTGGCGCTGAAGCCCGCGATGTAGTTGCGTAGATTCGCAGCCAGGTGCGGGGCGTCCGCCAGAAGCTTTTCGAAGTCATATCGGGAGGTGTTATAGAAGGCGAAGCCTGATGCCTTGCGGAGCTGGGGATCCAGGTTTTCGAGCTTGCCCTTGTACCTGGCCTGGGTGGCGAGGACCCTCGCTTTCGTGGGGGCCAGCACACAGTCCAGCCGCCGCAATACTGTGAGCGGCAGGATGACATCCTGGTACTTACCCCGCTTGAAACTGTCACGGATGAGGTCCGCAACTCCCCAGATGAAGCTGACGATCTCACCGTGGTTCATTTTCCCTCACTATCTTACCAGATCGCCGCGAGCACTGCCCATTGGCGCGGATCGTGGCGCAGCACTACCGACAGGAATGCCGACCCTCTTCCGGCCATTGGCCGCGATTTCCGACAGCGAAAGCCGATAGCGATTCTTCCCGGGAAACAGCTGGCAGCTTGCAGCTGGCAGCCCACCACGGAGCGAGAGCCGACAGCGATTCATTCCCGCAAAAGCAAACGCCGACTCTCGGAGAAGAGAATCGGCGTTGGTTTTGGACATCTCTCCTCCCAGTTCTGGCTTTCCAAGGTCTCCGCCAAACGGGGCGACGCAAGACGGGGGTCGGGGGTCGGGGGCCAGGGGTCGGGGAAGACCCACCGGCATATGCGCTCCGTCTTAATTGGGCCAACGGCCCGAAACGGGGGTCAGGGGCCGGGGATTGGGGAAAGCCCGGAGACCCTCAGCCTAACCGCGCTACCTCAGCTCTGGTGACCATCTGCCGACGGATTCGTCGGCCTCCGCACGCTGGACATCGTCCGATAGTCACGAGAGCCCGTACCTGTCAGCGGCCAACTCGTGTTCCGGTCAGGCTGACCCACGAACTACTGTTTCCACCGCCAGTCCTGCGTCCATCGAGGACGGGCGATAATGGAGCAATTCGAAGCCGATCACCCGGCCCTCCTTGTCCTTCATCAAGACCACCTCGTCCGTTGTCTCTTCACAGATGTGCTCCTTCTGGGGATCATCCAACCACACCGTCAAGGTTCGGCCGGACACATCGTGAATTACCCTGATCTTGTCCATATGCGCTCCGTCTCAATTGGAACAACGGCCCGAAACGGGGGTCGGGGGCCGGCCTCTTTATAACAAAGCCTGCGGCTGTGTGCAAGGTTTGTCGTGGTGTGGGAGCCAATGGCAGACATCTGGCAGCAGACTGGTCCAAGGGTCGAAGGGTCGAAGGGTGGACTCAATAACTCAAGAACTCAAGAGACGCAAGGGACGAGGAACGGGACGGCGGGCAGCATGCTGGTCAATTGGTCAAGTCGTCGATTGGTCAATTGGGGGGAGGCGGAGAGACGGAGAAACGGGGAACCAGGGAGACGGTGACAAGGAGACACGGAGACAAGGGGAGTCGGAGAGTGGAACCCTACGTTCTCGAAATCCTCGAGGTCTCCCGGGAGCAAGACCTCGGCCACCCGGAGATCCTGGCGGGCTTTGGCCAGCCACTGCTGGACAAAGTCCCACTGTACTTGCTCAGGGGTTCTCATGAAGCACTACGCCGTACCTATGCGCCGGGTACGCGAGGCCACCGATCACATCCTTCGTTTCTTGAAACTCCACCTCCCCCATGACCCACACGTGTACGGGGACTGGAAGGCCTTTCACCGCCTCGTGCAACCGACGCGTCTCCTCAATCCTTTGCACCGGGTCCTTTTCGACGACCAGGAGATCAAAATCGCTCTCAGGTCTCGCGGTTGCGCGCGCGCGGGACCCGTACAGGATCACGCGGCGGATTCGTGCGCCGTCGTAGGCGAGTAACCTCTCCTTGAGCTTCTCTGCAATATCCCGGTCGCTGTCGGTCAGCATGGAAGCCTCAGGTCCGTACCTGGTCCTTGTAGCCGAGCGCAGCCCGAATGTCCTCCCGTGTGAGGCGGGGGTAGGCGGGGTTGATTTCTATGCGATCCGTGATTGTCACGACGACCCTCCAGCGGAGAGCTTGAGCTAGCCTCTCGGGATGGAATAATCCGGCCCAGTCAGGCGGACCTCTCTCGCCGCGAATTCGCCTTTATCCCCGCTTCTGGTGCCACGAAAACATCTGGCCACCTTACTACCAGATGGGGCAGTCGGATGCAAGGGGCATAGGGGTCGAGACTCGAAGGGGGGCTCAGCGGGCATTAGTCCGCCCTGAAAAGAATAACCCCACCCGAGGCCTTTCGGCGTGTCGAGTGGGGGGCAAGTGCACCATCAATATAAGCCCTCCCACACACTCTGTCAAGGGTCTGACCCAAGAAAGGTTCGGGGTCAGGGGCCAGGGAACGGAATGGGCCCCACGGCGTGGTGTCCCTCCTCCGTCCGGGGGTCAGCGGCCTGAGAACGGCCTCTATATAACAAAGCCTGCGTCTGTGTGCAAGGTTTGTCGTGAAAAGGGAAGCCGAGGCGGACTGGAGGAAGCTGGCAGCAGGCAGCTGGCAGCTTGCAGGAGACACGGAGGCACGGAACGCAAAGAGCTAAGCGCGAAGCGCAGAGCGCAAAGACCAGCGGGCAGCGGGCGGCTGGCAGGAGGCGAAGGGGAATGCGGAATCGGAGAACCGGCGAATCGGGGAAATGGTGAAACGGGGACCTGGAGAGCCGGGAGCCGGGAGCCGAGGGGTCAATTAGGGGAGACGGGGCGACGGAGGCTCCGTGAGTTGGGGGATTGTTTCGAATGCCGCGCGAATCTGAGCATTCACGCGGCGGCCCTCTGACGCAGGATCTCCTCCAGGCTCGCGTCCCCCCGCTCGACCGACAGGATGGCGCGCAGAATATGCAACTCCGCCATCATCTCGTCGTGCGGGAACTCGGTGCGAATTAGAACGCAGAGCCGGTCCAGCTTGTCCTGAGGAATCCCGGCCCGCCTGGCTGCCGTAACATAGTCAAAGATCATCATCAGCTTCCTTCCACCTCCGGTGGAGCAAGGATTTCGATCGTCGCATGGCC
>Ga0214473_10006323_pt1 | contig 14167 bp, 12 predicted proteins | sample RVTome_7_FD_203509 | JGI IMG/M metagenome (GOLD analysis project Ga0214473, IMG submission 203509) | Soil microbial communities from uranium-contaminated site in the Upper Colorado River Basin, Wyoming, United States - RVT98D197 | ecosystem: Environmental > Terrestrial > Soil > Contaminated >... | reverse complement strand
ACCAGAAGAAATCGAACCGCCACTCGTTGCCGAACCTCCGTCACCAGGCCGTACACGACCTGCAAGATGCGTTTGCCGATGCCCTGGTTCGCGAACCTGTGATCAACTGCCAGTCTGCCGATGAGAACGGCAGGGTAGTGCTCCACTCTCTCCGCACCGGGGATCCTCTCGCGTTGGCCCATGGTCTTTACCCGAATGTCGGCCGAGGCCAGCGTGAAGTATCCGACAACTTGGCCCTCATGTCTCACAACGTGCGTGAAACCGATGCTAAGGCTGTGGTAGGTCTTCGACATCAGTCGGAGGAAGTCCGCAAGATCGTTGTCCGAGCTCGTGAAGTCGTCGAAAACATCGTCTACGGATAGAGGCTGGTAGACCAGACGGTCGACGTCAATTGGCATGGTGGGTATCCGTCCGGATCTCTCTCACGATGTCCTTCCCCTTGGCATAGAACTTCTTGAGTTCAGGCGAGTACTCGACTGTCGTGAGTTGTCGCAAGAAAGCTTGTGCCGCATCTCCTTCGAGCTGCGGGAACTCGGTCGGAAAGAGGCGAGCCTGTGTCTCCCATCTGTCAGCAAGCGACCTGATTTCGTCGAGACGCGACCTAAGGTAGTAGGGGTAGCTCGTTCCCGGGAAAACCGCGATGCTGACATCCGCTCGAAGCACTCCTGCCTGACCCATCTCGACGAGTCGATAGACGGGGATCCCGATTTCGCGAGCCACCTCGTCGACCCCAAAGGAGACTTCAAGGGCTTCGACCTGTTCGGGAGAAAACCTATGCCTCTCAATCTCATCGATTAGGCTGAGCGCCGTCCGGTCGAACGTGATCTCATTCCTTCCAGGACGACTTCGGACCGCCGCGGTTTCAGCGGTGCCTTCGCGCTTGTAGGTCTCGATGCTGTTCTTGAACTTCTCGAGGTAAAGGAGCCGCTCGAGATAGGCAACGAAATCCAGAATGAGCACTTCGTCTTTCGTTTGGGTCTTCCGCAGGCCTCTACCGAGTTGCTGAAGAAAGACGGTCTCCGAGTCGGTCGATCGCAGGAAGACCAGGAGGTTAGCTTCGGGGATATCTATGCCCTCGTTGAAGAGATCTACTGTCGCGAGGGCTTCGATTCGGCCCGACCTGAACGCGGAGATCGCGGTGTTCCTGCGATCGCGCGGGGTTCGGGATGTGACGACCGTCACTTCGGGAAGCTCGCCTTGGAGCTCGTTGGCGGACGCGATGGTGGGACAGAACAGTATCGCCCGCGGTCGGTCCAAGTTCTGGAAGGCCGAGCGAAAGATGCCCGCTATGTCTCCGAAGTCCCTTGGTCGAAAGAGCCGGCGGTCCAAGTCGAAAAGGCTGAATGCGGAACGACTCGTTTCAGTTGGATCCGCGACCAATATGTCGGTGAACACTCGGTAGTTGATGGAAGCTAGGTAATCCAAGACGATTGCCTTCTCAATCGGGAGTGAATAGGCGATGTGGTTGTCGAATGAAGGGAGAATGTCCTGTTGGTCCATCCGTCGCGGCGTCGCCGTCAGGCCAAGCCTGAAGACGGGGGCAAAGTGTGACACGACTTCCCGATACGTCGGAGCCACGACGTGGTGCGATTCATCGATGATGACGTACTCGAAGTGGTCGGCTGACCATTCGCGGTACCGGTGCCACATCGTCTGGATAGTCGAGAACACGAGGGGCGATGTCTGCGCGTGGCCGTTCCCTGTTTCATGCAGCATGAGGGATCCCACTTTGTCACCAAATACACGGCCGAAAGTGCGAGCAGCCTGCTGCAGAATCTCCGCTCGGTGAGCAAGGTAGAGAATCGGGCCACTCGGAGAGACGCGCTTAGCGTCTAGTGCTGCCAAGAGTGTCTTCCCGAGTCCGGCAGCCATCACCACCAGCGCACCGCGACGCCCCTCACCGCGGGAAGCAGCAAGCGCATCAAGCGCCTCGAACTGGGCCGCGTTCGGGACCATGGCAGGGACGGGACTCTCGTGCCGAGGACTCATGTTGTATCCTGCCGTTTCGAGGCTGTCCATCTCAACTTCCCCAGACAAACATAAGGCTTCCGGTCTGCGCGGGAGGTGTTCGGCGGGGCAACAGGGGTCCATGGACGCAAGTGCGAGCTCGAGGATGTTCGCCATCCTCCGGACGCTCATGACCACTTGTCCCCCGCCCCATCGCGCTCGCGCATGGGCCGCGTGATCTGCGTCACGGGCATGCCCGGCTGCGGCAAGGAGGAGTTCGTGAAGGCCGTCCAGGAGCGCGGCCTCGCGATCGTCCGGATGGGCGACGTCGTCCACTGGGAGTCGCGGCGGTGGGGGGTGAAACCAGTGCGACTAGCATCTAACTCTAGTCGATAGCCCCACGTAAGACGCATCGACGTATGTCCCGCCCTGGTTGTTCGCCCCGTAGAGCTTCGCCTGAACCTCGTAGGTGTGCTCAGGGCCGCTGCAGGAGTAGAAGTACACGAGGCTGCAATATGAGTCAGTGCCGATGGGGATGCCGTCTTGGCAGATGGTCGCCCGAGTCTGAGATCCCCCGTACACATCTGAAGTGTCAGTCATGACAATCTCTAGCTGGCCGACGCGATCCAACGGCACGGACGAACGAGTCACGCAGAACGCCACATTCCGGCCTTGCTCGCCGGTTTGCGTAACGGGAGTGCCACAGGACACCTCGAGGCTCGCTGTGATGCCGTACTGCGTCGACGTGGGCGGTGGCTCGGTGGTCGGCTGTTGAGTGCCGGACAAACTCCAGTAAAGGAGGGGCACCAATGCCAGGACCGCCACTGCCACGACCGCCAGAGCTCTCCCCTTCCTTCTCGGGGGCTGGGACATGGGGACCCGGTGCGGCGAGGGGATCCATCCGGACTCGGGAACCGCGCGGAATTCAGGAGCGACTGGGACGGGAGGAACGGACGCGCCATCGGCGACGAGCGGCCTCGTCTCCGTTCCGTCATCCGGGCAGAATGCGAAAACCCCTCTCCTTCCACACTGCGGACAGAATCGCTTATCCTCAACTGTCAAGAACTTCCACCTCCCAATGGTTTCGTTTTCGTCCCGTCACTTGGGCAGAAGCTCGAGTCGAGCTGCGCACCGCAGTTCGGGCAGAAGCTCCGTGTCACGGGAGCAGCAACAAATGGCGGGGGAGGTGGCGCACTAGCGGGCGGCACATACGCGGGCCTTGGTTGCCGATCCACCAAGTCATACAGGCGCTGGCGTTCCTGTGCCTCTTCTCGCTGGCGTCGGATTCTGCTCGACGCAGAGGCCGCCATCGCGACAAAACCAACAGGAAGGAGCACGATGCCAAGAACGACCAGCATCTGTCCTAGAGAGGCATAGGGGTAAGTCGTCTCCGTCACCTGATAGCCTCCAGCCTCCACAATCGTCTGCGGGACACCAATGCCTGGCACGATCAGTCCGACCACGACCAGTGCAATGCCGCCGGCAACTATCCCTCCCCCCGCCATGGCTGCGCCATCGGGCTTCAATCTCTTAAGAGTGTCGGAACTCCCGCCCCCTCGGGAACGGAAGGGGGCTGCCGTCGTCGATGTGGGAGGCGGATTGGCACCGCCCTCGCCTCCTGCCATCGCGGGGGCTTGAGTCTCGATGCACGAGCGGAGGGATTCACGTCAGGTTCTTCCCTAGCCAGTCTGCAACGTCCGCAGAGATGCCGACCCAGGCTCCAGGGCGGCCTGCCCGGAATACCAGAATGCGGTCGTTCGCATCTGCGTACCTGCGAGCTTCGTCTCTCACGGTCTCAGGGGACTTGTCTGTAACGACAAGCCAGACCGACTCCTGCGGGTGGCACCAGTTCGGGAAGGCCTTCAGGTATCCGATCAGACTCGAGTAGTCTCTGCCGGGCTGACGCAAGTCATACACCAAACACAGGGTCCACACGGTCTCCCTCCAGATAGGCAGTCAGGGTAGGGATAGCGATCATATCAATCCTCGCCTTCAGCCCGGAAGGCTATCGATGCGTTCCGCAGCCAGCACGGTGAGAACCATATATCCGCCCCGCCATCGCGCCCGCGCATGGGCCGCGTGATCTGCGTCACGGGCATGCCCGGCTGCGGGAAGGAGGAGTTCGTGAAGGCCGCCCAGGAGCGCGGCCTCGCGATCGTCCGGATGGGCGACGTCGTCCGCGAGGAGGCGAAGCGGCGCGGCCTGAAGTTCAGCGACGAGACCGTCGGCGGCATGGCGCACGAGGAGCGCGTCCGCCTCGGCTTCGGGATCTGGGCGGAGCGGACCGTCCCGCACGTCGGGGACGCCCTCACGGTGATCGACGGCATCCGCGGCCGCGAGGAGCTGGAGGTGTTCCGCCGCGCGTTCGGCGAGGCGCTCGTCGTCGTCGCGATCCACGCGTCCCCCCGCACGCGGTTCGAGCGGATCCGGGGCCGCGCCCGCGGGGACGACGTCGTCTCCTGGGAGGAGTTCCTCCGCCGGGACGACCGCGAGCTCGGGTGGGGCCTGGGCGAGGTGATCGCGACCGCGGACCGGATGGTCGTGAACGAGGGCGGCCTCGCGGAGATGCACGCGGCGTGCCGCCACGTGCTCGACGGGCTCGCGGGATGACAGTCGGCGATTTCGGGGACGGCGTCGGCTGTTCGGAGCGAATGAGAAGCGAATCAGCTGTGGAGCAGGTGCGACGGACGTGCGAAGCGTCCGAGCGGCGGTGAGACCAAATACGCAGACGCAATCCGCGCACGCGTCGATGTTCCACTGGGTCGAGGTCCGCGCGTACTGCCACGCGACGGAGGACGAGGAGAAGGTGTTGGCGGCGATCCGGACCGTGCTGCCGGAGGCGGAGGCGAAGCGCGAGGCGCTCGCGGGCCATTTCGGGAACCCGCTCGTCCGCCTGGCGGCGCGCGCGGAGAACGCCCCGATGATCAAGGAGGCGTGGCGGCGGATCGTGGCGGCGCTCGGGAAGGACGAGGTCGCGCGGGACCTCGAGGACCGGATTGTCGAGGACCTCGTGTACCACCTCCGGCTCGACAAGCAGGCGGCGTCCCTCGGGCGGGTCGAGCGGTCCGCGTCCGGGGACATCCTCGACCTCCGCGCGAAGGTGGCGGCGTACCCGAAGAAGCCGGAGATCGCCGCCAAGGCCGTCCGCGAGTTCCTGGAGGCGCTGTAGTGCACCTCGCCGCCGACGAGCAGCGCATGATGCGCGAGGGCACGCCCGCGGAGCGGCTCTCGATGAAGATCCTCACGACCCTCGGGGACGTGTACGGGGCGGAGCGCCTGATCCCGATCGCGAGCGCGCACGTCTCCGGCGTCTCCCTGAAGACGCTCGGGGAGCCGGGGCTCGCGTTCCTCGAGGAGTTCGCCGCCACCGCCAAGGTCCGCGTCCGGACGACCGTGAACCCGATGGGGATGGACCTCGACCGCGCGGCGGAGATGGGCGTCCCGGAGGCGTTCGTGGCGGCGCAGCGCCGGATCGCCGCCGCGTACGCGAGGATCGGCGCGGAGCCGACGTTCTCGTGCACGCCGTACCTCGTCGGGAACCGCCCCCTCTTCGGGGAGCACCTCGCGTGGGCGGAGTCGTCCGCCGTCGTCTTCGCGAACGCGGTCCTCGGGGCGCGCACGAACCGCGAGGGAGGGCCGTCCGCCCTGGCGGCGGCGGTCGCGGGCCGCACGCCGGAGTACGGGCTCCACGTGGCGGCGAACCGCCGGGCGACGCACGCCTTCGACGTCCGCGTCCCGATGCGCGGGTACCGGTGGTCCCTCCTCGGGCTCCACATCGGCGGCATCGTCGGGGACGGCGTGCCGTACGTGCGGGGCGTCACCGCCACGGAGGCGGACCTGAAGTGGTTCGGCGCCGCCCTCGCCGCCGCGGGGAGCGTCGGGATGTTCCACGTCGAAGGGGGCACGCCGGAGTGGCGGGAAGCGGGCGCGGACCGGCTTTCGGGCACAGCGATCGCCGAAGAGGATCTGCTCGCGACGCGGGACCGGTACACGACGGGGACGGAGCCGGACGCGATCGGGCTCGGGACCCCGCAGCTCTCCGCGGACGAACTGAGGGGGGTAGCGGACCTGATCGAGAAGCACCGCCCGAAGCCGCGCGTGTACGTGTTCACGAGCCGGACCGCGAGGGCGGAGGCGGGCGACGCCGCCAAGCGGATCGAGGCGCTCGGGCACGTCGTCCTCGTCGACACGTGCCTCGAGGTCGCGCCGATGGAATTGTGGGCGAAGACGACCGCCACGCCCTCGGGGAAGGGCGCGATCTACCTGCCGACGCTGTGCGGGCAGAAGGTCGTCCTCGAGGACCTCGAGGAGCTCCTGCGGAGGTTCGCATGAGGTTCGCGGGGCGGCGCGTCGTCGGCGGGCGCGCGGACGGCACGGTCCTGGCGGCGGAGAAGCCGCTCTCCCTCCTTGGCGGCGTCGATGCCGCCACCGGGGCGGTCCTCGACCCGGAGAGCCCGATCCGCGGCGAGCGCGTGGGCGGCCGCATCCTGGCGGTGCCGCACGGGAAGGGGAGCACGGTCGGGTCCTACGTGCTGTACGCGCTCCGGAAGCACGGCGTCGCCCCGGCCGCGATCCTCGCCGCCAAGGCGGAGACGATCCTGGCGGTGGGCGCCGTGATCTCCGACGTCCCGATGGTCGACCGGATCCCCGTGGACGCCCTGCGGACGGGGGACCGCGTGGCGGTGGACGCGGACGCGGGCGTCGCGGAGGCGCCGGACCTCGTCGAGAAGCACGTCGTGACCGCGTTCCTCGAGCGGGAGGGGCGCGTCCTCGTCGTGCGCCGGAGCGAGAAGGTCGGCTCGTTCCGCGGGAAGTGGTCCGGGATATCGGGGTTCCTCGAAGGGCCGGACCCGGAGGCGCACGCGCGGCGTGAGGTCGAGGAGGAGACGGGGATCACGGACGTGGCTCTCCTCGCCGCCGGTCCGCTCGTGCACGGCCGCGGGGACGACACCGTGTATGCGATCCACCCGTTCCGGTTCGCGGCGCCGCGAGGAGACGTCCGGCTGGACTGTGAGAACGTGGAGTACCGGTGGGTCGCGCCCCACGAGATGGCGGCACTCGACGCCGTGCCGAAGCTCGAGGCGGCGTATCGCGCGATCCTGCCCGGGCGGTAGACGGTCCCGCGGGCCTTCGGGCCGCTCGGCGAGGGGCCTGTCCCGTGGGAGTGGGAGCGCAAGTTCACCCGCATCGGAGGCGACCGGCTCCGCGTTCGGAGCCACGTCGGCGGAGCTCGGCGGGGACGCGAGAGACACCGTCCTATCCTTGGAGGCACCGGAATGAACCTCGGGAACGTGCGAACGGACTTCGGGAACATGCAGAAGGACTTCGGGAACGCTGGGGAGGGCCATCCGCACGCGGAGCACACGCCGGGAACACGCGGACGGACGTCGGCAACGTGCAGGCGGAGTCCGGGAACATGCGAACGGAGATCGGGAACATGCGGAAGGGATTCGGGAACATGCGGAGTAGCATCCATTCGCGCGGAGGAGACCCCTCCGCATGCAGAAGGACTTCGGGAACATGCGGACGAGGTTCGGGAACATGCTCCCGCGGTCTATTCCGGAGCGTTCCGGGGCCCCAAGATCCCCGAGGGTCACGCGCCGTTCGCTCTCCGGTGCCATCCAAACGTGACGAAGGTCGCCGCCGGCGTCCCCGCGGTGGACTCCGCAGCCGCCAACGGCGACGCCCACCGGATGCGCTGCGTGGGAAACGGGGAGGGGGATTGATCGATGGCGGCTGCATACGGATCGGCCATGCCGAAGCAGGTCCGGCTCAGCGACGAGGCGCACGCGACCCTCGCCGTCCCGAAGCGACCCGGGGAGTCTTTCCGCGAGACCGTACTGCGTCTGGCGGCGTCGCGCAAGGACCTAGGCGCACTGCGGCGGCTCGGCCCACGCCTTCCCGGTTGGGATGACGAGGCGGTTCTTCGGCAAGGGGCGGAGGCGGATCGGAAGAAGATTGCCGCCGGAAGCCGCTGAAGGTCCGGGCCTCACGGACCCAACGGATGCGAGTCGGATGCGACCGTTGCCGTCCATGCCGTTGAAGTCGCCAAAGATCCGGACCATGCCGTCTCCCTCACGCCACCACGACGCCGTCGACCTCCTTCTCGAGGAGGTTCAGCTGGTGCGCGTCGAGCGTGGCGGCGTTCACGGACAGGACCATCGTCGCCTCGTTGATCGCGACCTGGTCCCGGAGCGCCTGCACGAGCCGGAGCACGGTGAGGAAGTTGTTGTTCGTGACGAGGTACTCGATCCCGTCGAGGAGCACGAACCCCTGCTCCTTCGTGATGAACTGCTCCAGCGCGAGGCTCAGCTTCTCGAGGTCCTTCGGACGCACGCTGTCCTCCTTCCCCACGTTGCTCAGCCACAGGATCGGCACGTTCCCCGGGATCCCGTACTTCTCCCGGACCTTCGCGGGGTACACGCGCGTCACGCAGTAGCCGGGGCGCCCCTCCGACACCGCCTCGAGGAACAGCGCGTACGACTGCCCGGGCTTGTCCTCCTTCACGAGGTACGTCGACGCCCTCGCGGGCCGGATCTGCGGCGCGGGCAGCGGCTCGGGGATCGCGACCTCCGCCCGGCGGGGCTCGGACACCGGCGCCGCCGCGACGGGGACGGCGACGGGCACGGGCGTCGGCTCCACCGGCTTCGGGGCCTCCGGCGCCGCGCCGCCGAAGCCGCAGCTCGGGCAGGTGTACGTGCCCTTCGAGATCGGCGTGCCGCACGCGGGGCACGGGAGCGTCCCCGGCGGCGACTCCCCGCACCGCCAGCACCGGGTCTCCCCCGGCCTCGCGGGGGCGCCGCACGCGGGGCACTCCGGCACCGCCGCCACCTCGCCGCCCTTGTCCAGGAACTCGCGGACGTGGCGGGCGTCGACCTCCTCGATCCCCTCGATCTTCAGGAGCTCGTCGCGGCTCGCGTCCCCGAGCGCCGCCAGGGTCTTGTACCCGGAGTCGAAGAGCGCCATCGCCTTCCGCTCCGTGATCCCCGGGACGCGCGTGAACGCGTCGAGCACCTCGCGGATGTGGAGCGGCGTGATCCCGATCAGGAGCGTGGAGCCGTCGACGTTCGGCCACTCGACGATGTACTCCTCGTCCACGTCCCCCGTCCCGATCACGAGCGTGCGCGTGCGGCTCTCGCCCGCGACGTACTCCCGCCACGGCTCGAGGAGCGCGACGAGCCCCTCCGGCACCTGGATCGACGTGCGCACGTAGTCCTCGACCGCAAGGTCCACGTCCTTCCGCATCTGCTGCACGCGCCGCACGACCTCGCGCGCCATCCCCTCCGCGCGGATCTCGTCCGTCACCCGGAGGTCGATGAACAGCTCCCCGTACGGGGTCTCGACGCGGACGACGCCCTGCGGGAGGCGGTGCTCGATCCGCACCATGTTCGGGAGGATCTTGATGATCTGCCCCTCGATGCCCATCTTGAACTCGCCCTTCTCCTGCAGCTCCTTCTGCACCTCGGCGGCCTTCCGCATCTCGAGCATCGTCGCGATCTTCGACCACCACGCTTTGTACGCCTTCCCGATCGCCTGCGGGTCCGGCATCAGGGCGAGCTCCATCTCCGCGAACGCGCCCTCCGCGGGCAGGACGTGGAGCTCCTTCACGTTCGCCATCTCGAGGAGGACGTGCCGGAGCGGCCGCAGGGCGGCCTCCGCATCCTCCGTCGGGGCGCGGAGCGTGACCGAGCGCACGGGCCACCGGAGCTTCACGTTCTCCTTCTGGCGGACCTTCGCGACGATGTCGACGAGGTCGCGGACCGTCCTCATCTGCTTCTCGAGGTTCGCGTTCAGGAAGTCCTCGCGCGCGGTCGGCCACTCCGTCATGTGCACGCTGAGGAGGCGCCCGTCGAGGTCTTGGTAGATCTCCTCGGACACGTGCGGGCAGATCGGCGCGAGTAGTTTGGCGGTCGTGAGGAGCGCCTCGTACAGGACGCGGTACGCCGCGTACTTCCCGCGGTCCTCGCCCTCCTTCCACGTGCGGTCGCGGACCATCTTCACGTACCAGCGGGACATGTCCTCCGCGATGAACTCCTCCAGGGAGCGCGCGGCCCGGTGGAGCTCGTACGCCTCCAGCTGGCCGGTGACGGACTCCTTGAGCCGCTCGACGCGCGAGAGGAGCCACCGGTCCTCCGGCGTGAAGTAGTGCACGTAGTCGTCGAGCGCGTGGGCCTGCGGGTCGAACCGGTCCATCGACATGTACGTCGTCGCGAACCGGTGCACGTTGTACAGGATGTTCAGCGTCCGCCCCGCGTTCTTCACATCCTCCCACGAGAACGTGATGTCCTCCCACGGCGCGTTCGCGCGGACGAGGTACAGGCGGAGGGCGTCGACGCCGTGCTTCGCGACGACCTCGAACGGCTCGATGAAGTTCCCCAGGGACTTGTGCATCTGCCGCCCGTCCGGGCCGTTCATCCACCCGTGGAGGAGCACGGACTCGTACGGGGCGCGGTCGAACGCGATCACGCCCGCCCACATCTGGGAGTTGAACCACCCGCGCGTCTGGTCGTTCCCCTCGACGATCCAGTCGACGGGCCACCACCGCTTCAGCAGGTCCTTGTTCCGCGGATAGTCGAGCTGCGCCCACGACGCGACGCCGGAGTCGAACCAGACGTCGAGGACGTCCTTCACGCGCCGCTTCGTCGCGCCGCACTTCGCGCACCGGAACGTGACGGCGTCGATCCAGGGGCGGTGGAGGTCCATCCCGTCCTTGTAGCCCTGGCCCGCCTTCAGCTCCTCCGCGGACCCGACGACGCGCAGCTCCCCGCACTTCTCGCAGATCCAGATCGGGAGCGGCGTCCCCCAGTACCGCTGGCGGGAGATCGTCCAGTCCCGGAGGTTCAGCGTCCACTCCATCTGGCGCGCGGAGCCGGCCCAGTCCGGGGTCCAGCGGACGCGCTTGATCTCCTCGACCATCTTCGCCTTCAGCGGCTCCACGCGGAGGAACCACTGCTCCGTGACGCGGAACAGGATCGGCGTGTGGCACCGCCAGCAGTGCCCGTACCGGTGGACGATCTTGTCGCGGTGGAACAGCGCCCCCGCCGCCGCGAGGTCCGCGATGACGTCCTCGTTCGCCTCCCGGACGGGGCTGCCCGAGTACGCGCCCGCCTCCAGGGTGTACACGCCGCGCTCGTCCACGGGGGAGAACGGCGGCAGGCCGTTCGCCTGTCCGAGCTCGAAGTCCTCCGGCCCGTGGCCGGGCGCCGTGTGGACGAGGCCCGTGTACTCGTTCGTCACCGCCGTGGACGGGAGGACCGTGTGCGCCTTGGGGGCGTCGACCATCCCGTGGTAGGGCACCTTGTCCGCGAGCGGGTGCGCGTACGCCCACCCGACGAGGTCCGCGCCGACCGCGCGGTCCACGACGCGCCCCGCCGCCCCCGCCTCGTCCATGATGCGCGCCGCGGCCTCCTCGAGCACCCACACGGACTCCGCCCCGCCGCCGATCTCGACCTTCGCGTACGCGAAGTCCGGGTGGACCGCCACCGCCAGGTTCGCGGGGATCGTCCACGGGGTCGTCGTCCAGATCAGGAGGGACTCGCCCGGCCGGTCCTTCAGCGCGAACTTCACGTAGATCGACGGGTCCGTCTCGTCCGTGTACTCGACCTCCGCCTCCGCGAGCGCCGTCTCGCACCGCGAGCACCACTGGAGGGAGCGGACGCTCTTCGTGAGGAGGCCCTTCTCGTGAGCGCGCTTCATCGTCCACCACGCGGCCTCGACGAACGCGTTCTTGATCGTCATGTACGGGTTGTCCCAGTCCATCCACACCCCGAGCCCCTTGAACTGGTCCGTCATCTTCCCGAGGAGGTCGAGGCTGAACTGGCGGCACGTCGAGACGAACCGCTCGATCCCGAGCTCCTCGATCTCCCGCTTGTTCGTGATCCCGAGCGTCTTCTCGACCTGCACCTCGATCGGGAGGCCGTGCATGTCGTACCCGGGCTGGTCGCGGACGTTGAACCCCTGCATGCGGCGCCAGCGGACGGCGATGTCCTTGATCGTCTTGTTGAGCGCCTGCCCGAGGTGGATCGACCCTGTCGTGTACGGGGGCCCGTCCACGAAGTAGTAGTCCTTGCCGGACTCGCGGAGCTTCCGCGTCTTCTCGTACGCCTTGGTGCGCCGCCAGAACTCCTGGACCCGCTTCTCGAGGTCCGCAGGAGCGTACTCCTTTCGTGCCTGCTTTATCATCGCACTCCCCTCCGTGCGGGGGTCGGGCTTCTTCGTCGCCCGCGGTGCACCCGCTCGATGCCCCCGGGCGTTATAAAACGTGCGGTCCCGGTTCGCGCGGGGGTAAGACTCCTCACGCGTCCTTGGCGTCGTAGCCCGGCTGCATCGCCGCCAGCACCGTCGCCTTCAGGAACTCGAGCTCCACGGGGTCCAACTTCGGCGGCGGCTGGAGGACGATCTGGGTCGCCGGCGGTTCCGCCGGGCCCTTGCGCGCCTCCATCAACGTCCAGACGAGGGTCCCGTTGGGGAGCTCGATCGGCGCCCCCTTCGGCGGTCCGGCGATCCGGAGCCAGCGGCTCGGTTTGCGGTCCGGCGCGCGGTGCGGGGCCCGCCCCGCGTTCGCCAGCGCCGCCATCACCCGGCGCGCGACGTCGTCCGAGTCCCGAAACACGCGGACGGTCCAGAGGCCCTCCCAGCCCGAGCCCCTCCCCATCGAGTACGCCGCGAGGGCGAGGAACATCCCCACCGGCAGGCCGCAGAAGGAGGCGGCGACCACGAACATGTCCCGGCCCCACGCCGCATACGTCACCCCGAGGATGATCAGGGTCGCGACGACGAGGCCGAGGCTCCCGAGTGGGGAGGGCCGCTCGTGGCTCTCCCACCGTGCCCCCGCGCGCTTCGTCGCTGCCATGGATGGAGGGCCGGGACCGAGATTTGAACTCGGGTCAAGGGATCCACAGTCCCCTAGGATGACCAGGCTACCCCATCCCGGCCACTGCGCGCTCGGTAGCCCCCGCCTCTATACAAAGATATCTGGACCGTTTCGCGGGGACTCCATCGGTTCGGAAGGTTTATGGCGGCGGGTCCGTTCGCAACCGCGTGAAGCGCGACTTCCTCGGGGTCCTCGACGCGGAGAAGGACTTCGTCGCCCTCGTGGAGCTGGCGGCGAACCTCAAGAACCGCGCCCGCGCCGGGGAGCTGTACGAGCCGCTGAAGAACAAGAACCTCGCGATGATCTTCGAGAAGTCCTCGACGCGGACGCGCGTCAGCTTCGAGGTCGGGATGGCCCAGCTCGGCGGCCACGCCCTGTACCTGAACCCGCAGGACCTCCAGCTCGGCCGCGGGGAGACGATCGCGGACACCGCCCGCGTCCTGAGCCGGTACGTCGACGCGATCGTGTACCGCGCGTACCGCCACGCGGACGTCGCGGAGCTCGCGAAGTGGGCGACCGTCCCCGTGATCAACGCGCTCGACGACCTCGAGCACCCGTGCCAGGCGCTCGCCGACCTGTTCACGGTCCAGGAGCACAAGGGGGAGCTGAAGGGCCTCCGGCTCGCGTACGTCGGGGACGGGAACAACGTGTGCCACTCCCTCCTCCTCGCGTGCGCCGTCGTCGGCATGGACGTGGCGGTCGCGTGCCCGGAGAAGTTCCGCCCGAGCCCGGCGATCCTGAAGCAGGCGAAGGAGGTCGCCGCCCGGACGGGGGCGAAGGTCTCCGTCGGCCCGGACCCCGTCGACGCCGCCAAGGACGCGGACGCCCTGTACACGGACGTCTGGGTCTCCATGGGCCAGGAGAAGGAGAAGGCGGAGCGCGAGCGGATCTTCCTCCCGTACCAGGTGAACCAGCTGCTCGCGAACAAGGCGAAGGACGACGCGATCGTGATGCACTGCCTGCCCGCGCACCGCGGGCTCGAGATCACGGACGAGGTGATGGACGGGCCGAAGTCCGTCGTGTGGGACCAGGCGGAGAACCGCCTCCACGCGCAGAAGGCGCTCCTCGTGACGCTGCTCGGCGGCGCGTAGGCCAAGCCTTTTGGCGGCGGCGCGGTTCGGCCCGACGTGCCCCTCACCCCCTTCCACGCCGCAATCCCGTGGCTCGCGTACGTGCGCCGCCCGGCGGCGTTCTCGTTCTGGGCGCTCACCCTCGGCGCGATGATGCCGGACCTCGAGGTGATGCCGCTTTTCGTCTTCACGCCGGACATCTACTACGCCCGCGGCCCGATGCACTCCCTCGTGGGCGCGCTGACGTTCGACGCCGCGCTCACGGTCCTGGCGGTGC
>Ga0214473_10006322_pt1 | contig 14167 bp, 11 predicted proteins | sample RVTome_7_FD_203509 | JGI IMG/M metagenome (GOLD analysis project Ga0214473, IMG submission 203509) | Soil microbial communities from uranium-contaminated site in the Upper Colorado River Basin, Wyoming, United States - RVT98D197 | ecosystem: Environmental > Terrestrial > Soil > Contaminated >... | reverse complement strand
ATCCAGATCACGCAATCCGTCGAAGAAGCGGTAAGCGGCGCCGACGTAGTTTATACGGATGTCTGGGCGAGCATGGGTCAAGAGCGAGAGGCGGTGGAGCGCGCGATGGTCTTTCGCGACTATCAGGTCAACGAGCGGCTCGTGGCGATGGCGAAGAAGGACGCAATGGTAATGCATTGCTTGCCGGCGCACCGCGGCCAGGAAATCACCCACGAGGTGTTAGAGAGCGGGCAATCGATCGTCTTCGACCAGGCCGAAAATCGGCTCCACGCGCAAAAGGCGATCATGGTCTGGCTGCTGCAGAGCTGAAACGTTCAAAGTTCAACGTTCAAGGTTCAAGGTTCAATATTGAAGGGGACGCAGGAGTGTAGGCAGCGACGATGAAAGTTAACAAAGTCGTTCTAGCTTATTCCGGAGGGTTGGATACCTCGGTCATCCTGCGCTGGCTAAAGGAGGAGTACGGGTGCGAAGTGATCGCGTTCTGCGCCGACTTGGGACAAGGCGAGGACCTTCAGGCGATCAAGCAAAAAGCGTTCAAGACCGGCGCCAGCGAGGTCGTCATCGGCGATCTCAAAGAAGAGTTCGTCAAGCATTTCGTCTTTCCAATGCTGCGCGCCAACGCGGTTTACGAGGGTTCGTATTTGCTCGGAACTTCCATCGCCCGGCCGCTGATCGCCAAGGGGCAGATCGACATCGCCGTGCGGGAAAAAGCGGACTCAGTGGCACATGGCGCCACCGGCAAGGGCAACGATCAGGTGCGCTTCGAGCTCACCTACTACGCGCTCAGGCCGGGCATAAAGGTTATTGCGCCGTGGCGGCTGTGGGACCTCAACTCGCGATCGAGCTTGATCGATTACGCGCGCAAGCATGGCATCCCGGTGCCGGTGACCAAGGCGAAGCCTTATAGCACGGACCGCAACCTGTTTCATATCAGCTATGAAGGCGGCATTCTCGAAGATCCTTGGAAAGAGCCGCCGGAAGACATGTTTGTCTGGTGCCGACCCGTCGAGAAGGCGCCGAACCGTGCCGAATATATCGAGATCGATTACCGGCGCGGCGATCCCGTGGTGCTGAACGGGCGCAAGTTGTCGCCGGCCAATCTGCTCGCCCGCCTCAACGACCTGGGCGCCAGGCACGGCATCGGCCGGGTCGACATCGTCGAGAACCGCTACGTCGGTATGAAATCGCGCGGGGTTTATGAAACACCGGGCGGCACGCTGTTGCACGCCGCCCACCGGGCGGTCGAATCGATTACCATGGACCGGGAGGTGATGCGCCTGCGCGATTCGCTGATGCCGCGTTACGCGGAGATGATCTATTATGGTTACTGGTTCGCGCCGGAGCGGGAAATGCTGCAGAAGGCCATTGACGCGTCCCAAGCCAACGTTACCGGCCGGGTGCGCCTCAAGCTCTACAAGGGCAACGTCATCGTCGCGGGGCGAAAATCGGATACCTCGCTCTATGATTCCGATGTGGCGACCTTCGAGGCGGACCAGGTGTACCGCCAAAGCGACGCCGACGGTTTTATCCGTCTCAATGCTTTGCGCCTCAGGTTGCGGCGGCTCAGCCGGAACCGGAAGAAGGTTTGAAGGGTTCGAAAATTTGGGCGTTCAATCTAAAATCCAAAACCTGTACTTCGCGAAGCGAAGTATCCAAAATTAGAAATGGGAGACAGTGTGGCTCGGGGGAAGAAGCTCTGGAGCGGGCGGTTCGGCGCGGCGACATCGGCTGCCGTGGAGGCGTTTACCGCGTCGGTGGACATTGACTCGCGCCTCTACCGCCATGACATTGCCGGAAGCATCGCTCATGCCAAGATGCTCGGGCGCCAGGGGATCATCACCGCGCGGGAAGCGCAAAAGATCGTCCACGGATTGAAAGCGGTCGAGCGGGAGATAAACCAAGGGCGCTTCCAGTTTTCGCCGGCGGATGAAGACGTCCATATGAACATCGAGCGGCGGCTGACCGAGAAAATCGGCGCCGCTGGCGGCAAACTCCACACCGCGCGCAGCCGCAATGATCAAGTCGCCCTCGACATGCGCTTGTTTTTGCGTGAAGAGCTGACGGCGATCATGAAAAGCCTGGGGGCGCTCAAGCGCGAACTCGCGTGGGCTGCCAAGCGGCACCTCGACGTCATCATGCCGGGCTACACCCATCTCCAACCGGCGCAGCCGGTGCTGTTCGCGCACCATTGGCTCGCCTACTGGGAAATGTTCGGGCGTGACGAGGAGAGATTTTCCGGCTGCCGCGAGCGCGTCAACGTGCTGCCGCTCGGTTCGGGAGCGTTGGCGGGGACGACGCTGCCCATCGACCGCGCCTATGTCGCCAGATTGCTAGGCTTCCCGCGCATCTCGCACAACAGCATCGACGCCGTGAGCGACCGGGATTTTGTTATCGAGTTTCTCTCCGCTGCGGCGATTCTCTTTGTCCACCTGAGCCGCCTGGCGGAGGAGCTGATCTTGTGGTCGAGCCAGGAATTCGGATTTGTCGAGTTGCCGGACCGCTACTGCACCGGTAGCTCCATGATGCCGCAGAAAAAAAATCCCGACGTGATCGAGTTGATTCGCGGCAAGACCGGGAGGGTTTTCGGCCATTTGCACGCTTTGCTGACGATCATGAAAGGACTGCCGCTGGCTTACAACCGCGATCTCCAGGAGGACAAAATCCCACTCTTTGACACGGTGGACACGGTGAAGTCGAGCCTGGAGATGGCGCGCGAGATCGTCCGCGGCTTGAAAGTGAACCGCCGCCGCATGCTCGGCGCGGCCCAGGATGGCTTCATGAACGCGACGGATTTGGCGGATTACCTGGCGCGCCGGGGCTTACCCTTTCGCGCCGCCCATCAAGTGGCGGGGAAAATCGTCCGACATTGCATCGACCACGGCCGGCGAATCGAAGAATTGCCGCTCTCGGAGCTCAAGCGTTTTTCTGCTAGATTTGAAAAGGATGTTTACCGTTATCTGTCGGTGGATTCGATGGTGCAGCGGCGGCGCTCGGCGGGCGGCACCGCGCGGACCAACGTGCTGCGTCGCTTGAAGGAGTTGGGAGTATGAATAGGACTGGCAAGAGGCAACAGGCAAGAGGCAAGAGGGAAATCCGAGTGATATTGATTTTCTATGGTCTAATGCTTCTGGCCGTCGGCCTTCCCTTATCGGGCTGCGGCAAAAAAGGCAATCCGCTGGCGCCGGAGCTGGTCATCCCCGAAACCATCAGAAATCTTACCGCGCGCCATGATAAGGCGGGAGTGACGCTCACTTGGAGCCGGCCGACGCAATATGTTAACGGTCAGGCGCTAAAGGATCTGACCAGTTTCGTGATCTTTCGTAAGGAAATTCCGCCGAGCTGCGCGGATTGCCCGGTGCCGTACCGCCAGCTCACAACCGTGTATGTCGAAGACCAAGAAAAATTTACCAAGCAAAAACAGTATCGGTTTGTCGACGAACAGGTGCAGTCTAAAGCAACCTATCGCTATCGCGTCTCGTCTCAGTTGATAGACGGTTCGCTCAGCGAACCCTCCAATGAGGTTGAAATCGTCCGAGGTCCATAAATGCATCATTTCGAATACCGCAACGGGGAAATGCACGCCGAGGGTGTGCCGCTCAAGCGTATTGCCAAAGAGGTTGGCACGCCGGCTTACGTTTACAGCCTGGCGACGCTTAGACGCCACTATCAGGTCTTTGACCGCGCCTTCGCGCAGGTCCGCCATATCGTTTGTTTTTCCGTGAAGGCCAACTCGAACCTGGCGCTCTTACGCGCGTTTGCCAAGGAGGGGAGCGGCTTCGACATCGTGTCCGGCGGCGAACTGTTTCGCGCGCTGAAAGTTGGCGCCGACCCGAAAAAGATCGTTTTTTCCGGCGTGGGCAAGAAAAAGGATGAGATCGAGTACGCGCTCAATGCCGGCATCCTGATGTTCAACGTCGAGTCCGAGCCCGAACTGGTCGCGCTTAACGAGATCGCCGCCGGCGTCGGCAAGAAAGCGCCCATCAGCCTGCGTATCAATCCCGATGTTGACCCGCAAACGCACCCGTATATCTCGACGGGGATGAAAAAAGCCAAGTTCGGCATCGATATCACGAAATCCATCGACATGTACAAAAGGGCCGCGGCGCTGAAGAACGTCGTCGTGGTCGGCGTCGATTGCCACATCGGTTCCCAGCTCACTTCTGTTTCTCCGTTCGTCGACGCGCTGGCCAAGGTGCGCGAATATCTGGACCGAGTGCTGGTGGGTGAATTAAAGAAGGAGGGGGCGCAGATTCGCTACCTCGACCTCGGCGGCGGGCTCGGCATCAACTACCACGATGAAACTCCGCCGTTGCCGGAAGAATATGCCAAGGCGATCATCCAGGGGTTGGAGGGTCTCGACATCACGCTGATTCTTGAGCCGGGCCGGGTCATCGTCGGCAACGCCGGCATCCTGCTTACCGAAGTCCAGTACGTCAAAGAAACCGACGCCAAGAAATTCGTTATCATTGACGGCGGCATGAACGACCTCATCCGGCCGGCGCTTTACGGCTCTTACCAGGCGATTCAGCCGGTGGTGGAGAGCCGGGCCGAGCGAATCGTTGCCGATGTGGTCGGCCCAATTTGCGAGAGCGGCGACTTCTTCGCCAAGGACAGAGAGATCCACCGGCCGCAACGCGGCGATCTCCTGGCGGTCATGAGCGTCGGGGCTTACGGGTTCACCATGGCCTCCAATTACAATTCGCATCCCAAGCCGCCCGAAGTGCTGGCCGACGGCGACCGATATTACGTTGTCCGCAAGCGGGAGAGCTTCGACGACCTGATCAACGGCGAAGCGATTCCCGCGGCGCTGCAGTAATGGGGTTCAAAGTTCAATCGCTCAAGGTTCAAGGTTATGGAACTCGAGTTTACCAAAATGCACGGGGCAGGAAACGATTTTGTCTTCCTCGATTGCCTGAAGAAAAACATTGAGAACTTGGACTCGATCGCCAAACAGCTCTGCGACCGGCGTTTCGGCATCGGCGCCGATCAGCTTTTAACCATCCATCCCTCCAAGGTCGCCGACTTCAGGATGGAGATCTACAACGCCGACGGCAGCCAGGTGGAGATGTGCGGCAATGGCATCCGCTGTTTCGCCAAGTACGTCTACGATCACGGCATCAGCAAAAAGCGCGAGCTCGAAGTCGAGACCCTCGCCGGCATCATTCGCCCGCGCATCGTCGGGGAAATGGTCGAGGTCGACATGGGTGAGCCGATCCTCGAGGGGCGCAAGATACCCGTAGGAGCCGAAGGTCGGATTATCAACCGCTCATTGACCGTGGACGGCGCGACTTACGAGGTTACCTGCGTCTCGATGGGCAATCCGCACTGCGTCGTCTATCTCGACGATATCGATTCGCTGGAATTGGCAAAGATCGGGCCGAAGTTCGAGCATCACCCGTTCTTTCCCAAGCGAGTCAACACGGAATTCATTAAAATTCTAAACCCGGCGGAGGTAAGAATGCGCGTGTGGGAGCGCGGCGCCGGCGAGACCTGGGCATGCGGCACAGGCGCAAGCGCAGTGGGCGTCGCCGGAGTGCTCACGGGTCGGACGGAGCGGGAAGTCACGGTTCATCTCAAAGGCGGCGATTTGCTCATTGAATGGCGCGACGATGGCCGCGTCTACATGACGGGTGGGGCGGAGGAGGTCTTTCGTGGAACGGTGAGGGTTTAGTTAGAAAAGCTCATGTTTCAATAGTGAGATGCGATTGATGCGGTCTGTGGCAAAAAGGTATTGGGCCTCGGTCTTCTTGATTTTTGCCTGCGCCACTCTCTTGAGCGCATGCGCTTCCGCTCCACGGGTGATCGCCATCTCGCCGGTTCTCGATTCAGTCAGACCGGCGGTCAATGGCTCCACGGACTACCCGGAGGCCTTAGCCGCGATCGCCTCTGTCATGGTTAGCGACTTGAACCTACCGATCGTCGAAGCCTCAGTGACCTTTTATCCTTCACAGGCGTCGTACGAGGACGGTGCAGTGGCGGAATCCGAGAGAGATTTAGAGCTGCTGCGAATGCAACTGGGAGCCCGAGCGCAGCAGCTTAAGGAAGAGGACGTTGTGATTGCGGCGCGGCGATCCGCCGTTAGCTCGGTGGCGGTTGGACTACACAAGCGGGTACTCGTCAACGAGTGGCAGTTTGTCAAACTGCCCTGGTGGGAGCGTATGCGGATTCTCGCGCATGAGTTGACTCACACGGTCGAGAAAGCATGGGTCGAAGGCCGGCTGACCAACTGGGATCGATGGCTCAGCGAGGGATTTGCCGAGTGGGTCGGTTACCGGGTGTTGGATCGCCTCGGCGCGCAGACTCTCGCTAGAAGTCGCCAGGGCAGCGTGGAAGCGGTTGTCAAGGCAGGGGTTGATCAAACGTTTCCCACACTGACCCAGCTGGTAACGGGGGAAGAATGGATCACGTGGTTGCGTACGCTCGGGCACGCGGCGACCTATGGGCAGGCATTTTTGGCGGTGGATTTGTTGGTCGAGCAAAAGGGCCTTCCCGCGGTCGTCGAATACTTTCGGCTGTTTGGAAAACTCAACAACCGGGAGCGCAACTTCGCGACTGCTTTCGAAGAACCGGTAACGAAATTCGAGGACAAATTTACCGAGCATCTTATGACGCTGTTCGCTCGATGAAATCGCAGCCGCCACTCATGGCGGAGGAGGAATCTTATGTTTAGCGGTTCCATAGTCGCTTTGGTGACGCCGTTCAAGAACGGCGAGGTCGATTGGCAAAGCCTGGAAGGTTTAGTCGAATTCCACCTTCGAAGCGGCACCCACGGCATCGTGCCCTGCGGCACGACCGGCGAGTCGGCGACGCTGAGCCATCAAGAACATGATGATGTTATTAAAGCAGTCATCAAGGCCGTCAATAAAAAAGTGCCGGTGATTGCAGGAACCGGTTCCAATTCCACCGCCGAGGCGGTGCGCTTGACCCGGGAAGCCGAGAAGTCCGGCGCCGACGGCGCGTTGATGATTTCCCCCTATTACAACCGGCCGACGCAAGAGGGGATCTACCAGCACTATAAAAAAGTCGCGTCGGAAGTGGGGATTTCGATTATCATCTACAATATCCCAGGGCGCACCGGATCGAAGATCGAGCCGGAGACCCTAGCCCGTCTTTCGGAAATCAAGAACATCGCCGGCGTGAAAGAGGCCACGGGCTCCGTCGATCAGGCCATCGACGTGATCCGCCTGTGCGGCGACCGCCTGGCGGTCTATTCGGGCGAGGATTCGCTGATTTTTTCCTTGATGGCGCTGGGCGGCAAGGGTGTCATTTCGACGGTGGCCAACGTCGCGCCGAGGGAAACCGCGCAACTGGCGGAAGCCTGTCTCAAGGGCAATTGGGAGAAAGGACGCGACTGGCAGTTCAAGCTCATGCCGCTGATTCGCGCCGTCTTCATCGAGACCAATCCGATTCCGATCAAAACCGCGCTCTCGCTCATGGGCAAATGCACCGGCGAGCTGCGCCTGCCGCTGACGCCGATGGGCGAGGGCAATTTGAAAAAGCTCAGGCAGGCGATGGTCGATTTCAGCCTTCCGGTGAATTAATATGTTGGGCGTCATCGTTTGCGGGGCCGCGGGTCGGATGGGAAGCACGTTGGTTCGTCTCATCCACGGCAGCGGCGCGATGAAGGTCGTGGGCGCCATTGAATTCGCCGGCAGCCCGCAGCTCAAGAAAGACGCAGGAGAAATCGCCGGCGTGGGCGGCATCGGCGTTCCGATCACGGCGCAACTTTCGCCGCTCCTAAAAGGGCAGGTCGTCGTCATCGAGTTCAGCACGCCGGCAGCGACTCTCGATCATGTGAGGCTCGCCGCCGAGAAAAAGATTCCCATCGTCATCGGCACCACCGGATCCGACCAAAAACAGTTGGCGGAAATTAAAAAGCTCTCGCGCCGAACGCCGATACTTCTCTCTGCCAACATGAGCCTGGGAGTGAACCTCCTGGTGAGTCTTTTGGGCAAAGTCGCCAAGACCCTCGGAGATGACTACGACGTCGAAATCATCGAAGCGCACCATCGCTTCAAAAAAGACGCGCCAAGTGGCACGGCTCTGGCGTTGGGCCGTTCGGTGGCTCAGGGGCTTAACCGCGACTTGGACAAAGTCGGCGTCAACGGCCGCAAAGGGATCGTCGGGGAGCGGACCAAGCAGGAAATCGCAATGCTCTCGGTGCGCGCCGGCGATATCGTCGGCGATCATACAGTCATTTTCGGCGGCATCGGCGAGCGTCTCGAATTCATTCACCGCGCCCACAGCCGCGAGACCTTCGCCCACGGCGCCCTGCGCGCCGCCCAGTGGCTCGCCAAACAGAAGCCGGGGCTTTACGGCATGCAGGACGTGCTGGGGTTGGATTGAACTCGATCCGTGGGAACTGTGCCATCGAGCCACCTTGCCAGTTGAATTTGCGCTGCGTCCCGAATTGCCTCGCTTTTTGACTCCGCCCCCCCTATCCATTACATTGTCAGAAATTACCTCCAGTTAGGATTCTCAAATGGTCGATATGGACAAGATCGTGTCGCTGTGCAAGCGGCGCGGGTTTATATTTCAATCGAGTGAGATTTACGGCGGGCTAGGGTCGGCGTGGGACTATGGGCCGCTGGGTGTCGAGTTCAAAAATAACGTCAAGCGGCTTTGGTGGCGCGATAACGTTCATCTCAGGGACGATATGGTGGGCCTTGACGCCGCCATCTCTATGCACCCCCGAGTGTGGGAGGCGAGTGGGCATGTCGCGAGCTTTTCCGATCCTTTTACAGGATGCCTCTCTTGCGGACGCTACTACCGGGAAGATCATTTGAGCGAGGCCATTTGGAACAGCAAGTGGTTTGAGAGCCTTAAGCGACGGCTCGCGAACGAGAAAGACGCGGCGGTTGCGCTCGAGAAGTGGGCCGCGGGTGACGGCAAGAAGCTCGCACCGAGTCTGGCGTTGGTTGAGCGACCAGAGGTTATACTTTCGCTTTGGAAGGAGAAGCGGTTGGCATACCGTTTCGTCCAATCTGAATTCGGCGAGCTGCTTGACGGTATCGCCTGCGCTCCGGATGGCACGCCGCACAGCCCTTGCCCGAACTGTGGTGGCCAGATGTCCGAGCCAAGACCGGCGAGCCTCATGCTCGAAACTTTTCTTGGGCCGGTCAAGGAAACCGCTACCAAGACCTATCTCAGGCCGGAGACGGCGCAGGGAATCTTCGTCAACTTCGATAACGTGCTCCAATCATCGCGCAAAAAGTTGCCCTTCGGTATGGCGCAAATCGGCAAGGCTTTCCGCAACGAGATCACGCCGGGTAACTTTACGTTCCGCACGCGCGAATTCGAGCAGATGGAGATCGAGTTTTTCATAATACCTGGAACCGACGAGGAATGGCATCAACGATGGATCGACGAGCGTTTCGCCTGGTATCAGCGCTATGGCATTCGCAAAGAGAACATCCGTCTGCGCGAGCATGAGAAAGACGAGCTAGCCTTCTACGCCAAGCGATGCGTTGACGTTGAATATCTCTTTCCCATGGGTTGGAGCGAACTCGAAGGCATAGCGAACCGGACGGATTACGACCTGAAGCAGCACTCGCATTTTAGCGGCAAGACGCTCGATTACTTCGACGACGAGAGCAAACAGCGGTTCGTTCCCTACGTTATCGAACCCTCAGCGGGCGCGGACAGGTCGGCGCTCGCCTTTCTGGTCGACGCCTATCACGAGGAAGAGGTAAGGGGCGAGAAGCGAGTCGTGCTCAAGTTCCACCCGGAGCTTGCGCCGATCAAGATCGCCGTATTGCCGCTGCTTAAGAAAAATGAGCGCATCGTCGAAACGGCGAAAAAACTTTGTGTCGATTTGCGCAAGCGCTGGCATGCCGTTTACGACGACACCGCTTCCATCGGGCGGCTTTACCGCCGCCAGGATGAAGTGGGCACGCCCTTTTGCGTCACGGTGGACGTGCAAACCGTGGGCGACGAGAAAGCCGCGGCCGATGACAAGGTTACGATCCGCGACCGCGACACGATGGAGCAGGTGCGCGTGCCCATCGGCAACTTGGAGACCGTGATGGCCGAGCTCCTGACGGGCCAATGGAGCGCGGTGGCGGGCCAACACGGAATTGTCAAAAACTAGCGACGAGGCTTCGGTCCCCGCAGAAAAAGGAACTCAAATATTCTCCGTCATTACTACCGCGTCAAGTTTCTCATCGACCGCTATCGCCGCTTTCTGATCTTAGGCGTCCTCTCGCTCGTCGCCACCGACTTTGCCGGCATGGCCCTTCCCTGGCTGATCAAGGAAGGCATCGATTCGACGCTTCACCGTGGCAGCACCCCGCCGTCGCCGTTCAAATACCCCCTGCTGCTTCTGGCGGCCGCAGCCGTTCAAGGGTTATTCCGCTACTGCTGGCGCATCAATATCCACGGCTTCTCGCGGCGCTGCGAAGCGGAGTTGCGCGATCGCGTCTTCACGCACTTGCAGAAGCTGCCGGTGAGCTACTTCCAACACACCAAGACCGGCGATCTGATGTCGCGCCTGACCAACGACATCCACGCGGTGCGCGAGCTGATGGGCTTTGGCTCCCTGGCCATCGTCGACGCCCTGGTGGTGCTCGTCTTCAGCTTGAGCCTGATGATCGCCATCGATCCGTGGCTCACCCTGTGGTCGATGTTGGCGATGCCCATGATCACGGTGGTGGTGCGTTTCTTCGGGCGCCATATCTTTCGCTGGTCGCGGGAGACGCAGGAGCAACTTAGCGTCATGAGCGCCTATGTGCAGGAAAACCTCTCGGGCATTCGCGTCGTCCAGGCCTATGCGCAGGAGCAAAACCAAATCCGCGGCTTTGACGCCATCAGCACTGACTACCGGCGCAAAACCATGTGGCTGGCGACGCTCTGGGGAATCTTCTGGCCGCTCATGCAGGTGCTGGCGGGCATCGGCGCGACGATCGTCCTGTGGCTCGGCGGGCGGCAGGTAATGCAGGGGACGATGACGCTCGGTGAATTTGTCGCCTTCAACGGTTACCTCGCGATGCTCACCTGGCCGCTGATGGCGATCGGCTACACGGTCAACCAGTATCAGCGCGGCACCGCGGCGCTCTCCCGGCTGTGCGAAGTGCTCGACGTGCCGGTCTCGCCGCGCTATCTTACGGAATCTTCCCCGGCCTCGCTCGCTGGCGACGGCGCCATCGAATTCCGCAATCTCACCTTTGCCCATGGGGCGGCGCACGCGCCGGTGTTGAAGAATATCAGTCTCAAAATTCCCGCGGGAAAAAGCTGCGGCATCGTCGGCGAGACCGGTTCCGGCAAGAGCACGCTGGTGAGCCTCCTGCTGCGGCTGCACGAGCCTCCGGACCAAAGCGTGTTCGTCGACGGCGTCGATATCAAGCGTCTGCCCGTCCACCGACTGGAAGCCGCCATCGGCTACGTCTCCCAGGATATTTTTCTGTTCTCCGGGACGATCCAGGACAATATCCTATTCGGCGCCGAGAACGGCGAGTCGAGCAACGCGGAGACCTCCGGGCAAGCCCGGGGCACCACTTTCGACCCCTCGACTTTCAAGCGGAATCCCGAGCGAGAGGCTCCTGGCTCCGGCCGGGGCCCGAGTCGAGGGGTCGAAGAGGCGTCTAGAGTCGCGCAACTGCTGCCGACGATTCGCTCCTTCAGCGCGCAGTTCGATACCGTCATCGGCGAGCGCGGCGTGCGCCTATCGGGCGGGCAAAAACAACGCACCGCGCTGGCGCGGGCGATCATCAAGAATCCGCCGATCCTGATTCTCGACGATGCTTTTTCGAGTGTGGATGTCGAAACCGAAGAAGATATTCTCCGAGAGCTCAGGCAGTTCATGAAGGGCCGCACGACCTTGCTTATCTCCCACCGGATTTCCACGGTGCGCGAGGCCGATATGATCGTCTATCTGCGCTGCGGGGAAGTGGTCGAGCAGGGCAGCCATGAAGAGCTGCTCGCCCGTCGCGGACCTTACTACCAATTGTTTCAGCGGCAGCGGCTGGTGCGGGAAGTCGAAACCATGAGCCACGAGGAACAACGGCCGTGAGCGAAGCGCTGCACACCGATGACGAGATCCTCGGCAAGGCCTACGACGCGCGCTTGATGGCGCGCATGCTACGCTACCTGCGGCCTTACTGGAAGCTGCTGGCGGTTTCGTTTAGCTTTCTCTTGCTCCACACCGCCACCCAACTGCTGGGTCCTTACCTTACCAAGGTCGCCATCGACCGCTACATCGCCCGCCAGGACGTCGCCGGACTGGATCTCATGGCGCTGGCCTACCTCGGCGTGGTCCTTCTCGGTTTCATTTTTCTTTTCGTGCAGACCTACACCACCGAATACACCGGCCAGCGGGCCATGCACGATCTGCGTCTGGAGATTTTTACCCACCTGCAGAAACAAGACATGGCCTACTTCGACCGCAATCCGGTGGGCCGGCTGATGACCCGGACCATCAACGACGTGGAAACGCTTAACGAGCTGTTCAGCACCGGCGTCGTCGGGTTGCTGGGGGATCTGTTCATCGTCTTTGGCATCGCCGGCGCGATGTTGTGGCTCAATTGGCAACTCGCTCTGGTTTGCCTCGCCGCTTTTCCGCTGATCCTTTATTTAAGCCGCTTCTATCGCCGTCGGGCGCGGGAAGTGTATCGCGAAAGCCGTCTGATCCTGGCGCGGCTCAATGCCGGACTGCAGGAAAATATCGCCGGGGTGGCCACCATCCAGGCCTTCGGCCAGGAAGAAAAAATGTACCGGCGATTTCAGGAAATCAATCTCGGTTATCGAAACGTGCTCCTGCGCAGCGTCCGCTACAATGCGGTGTTTTTTCCGATCATCGAAATTTTCAGCGCGCTGACCATCGGACTCCTGCTCTGGTACGGCGGCGGGTTGGTGGTGCAAAACGTCGTCGAGGCCGGCGTCATCGTGGCGTTCATCCAGTATATCCAACGGATGTATCACCCGATCCGCGACCTCGCCGAGAAATACAACATCATGCAGGCCGCCATGGCCTCGTCCGAACGGGTTTTTACGCTGCTCGACACGGCGGAAACGATCAAAAGTCCCGAGCGGCCCCAGAGCATCGAGCGTGTGCGCGGCGAGATCGAATTCCAAAGCGTCTGGCTCTCCTACCATCCGGGGGAGCCGGTGCTGAAGGATATCTCGTTTCGCATCCGGCCGGGAGAAAAGGTCGCTTTAGTCGGCGCCACCGGCGGCGGCAAGACCTCGATCATTTCCGCCCTTTGCCGTTTTTACGATATCGAGCGCGGCGCGATTTTGATCGACGGCGTGGACATCCGCGAATGGGACAAGCAAGCGCTGCGCCGCCAGCTGGGGTTAGTCTTGCAAGACGTGTTTCTGTTCTCCGGCGATATCGCTGAGAACATTACGCTCGGGGATGCGCGGGTCAGCGAAGCGTCGATGCTCGAGGCGGCGCGGCGGGCGCAGATCGCGCCGTTCATCGAGCAGCTGCCGGGCGGTTATCAAGACGAGGTTCAGGAGCGCGGTTCGACCTTGTCCCAAGGCCAGCGTCAACTGCTGTCTTTTGCCCGGGCGCTCGCCTTCGATCCGCGCATTTTGATTCTCGACGAGGCCACCAGCTCCGTCGATACGGAGACCGAACTGCTGATTCAGGCGGCCCTGGAGGAATTGCTCAAAGAGCGCACTGCGCTTATCATCGCGCATAGATTGTCGACCATCAAAAGCGCTGACCGGATTCTAGTCGTCCACAAGGGCGAGATTTGGGAGCAGGGGAGCCACGAGGAACTGCTCGCGCAGGGCGGGCTCTACGCGCGGCTGTACGACCTGCAGTACCGGTTTCAGGAGCGGGACGCCGCTTTTGCCCATTCGGTTTCAAGTTCGTCGGGCTCGTAGGGGCACGGCAAGCACGTCCCTAGAATATCCCAAAGTTCCAAAGTAGGCGGCGCTAATCGCCGCCGTATCCCTCGATACGCTTCGCGCTACTCGGGACAGCCGGGAATTAGATATTCCGTTTGTCCTGAGTAGGCGGTGCTCAGCGCTACTCAAGGTGGCCCTTCGATACGGCCCTTCGGGCCTACTCAGGGTGATCGGATTTGTTTCCGATTCCGCGAGTAGCGACCGTTGCGTGGAGTATTGACGAGTACGGCTTGTTGCTTGGTCGGGCTTATCGGGAATGAGTGATTCTGTCGTCTTGAGTAGGTGGTGTGAAGCGCCGCCGTATCGAAGGACAACA
>Ga0214473_10006321_pt1 | contig 14168 bp, 11 predicted proteins | sample RVTome_7_FD_203509 | JGI IMG/M metagenome (GOLD analysis project Ga0214473, IMG submission 203509) | Soil microbial communities from uranium-contaminated site in the Upper Colorado River Basin, Wyoming, United States - RVT98D197 | ecosystem: Environmental > Terrestrial > Soil > Contaminated >... | reverse complement strand
ACCAGGTTGTTGCCCTCGAAGGCGTCGATGGCGATGGTCTTGTCGCCCATCTCGTCGCGCAGCCTGGTCACTTCGAGGACCTCGACCGCGTGCCCGGTGAACAGGCCGCGCCCGTCCTTGTCGAACACCTCCGCCGCGATGCCCGCCGCCTCGAACTCGCGCAGGTGCTGCTGGGACAGCCCCTCGTTGGGCGTGAGCAGTAGGATGCGGTTCATCTCGCGCCGCCGGCCGTGCTTCTCCAGGTAGTGCTGGTACTGGAGGATGTTGGCGTGCATCAAGAGCGTCTTGCCGCTGCCGGTGGCGCTCCAGTAGGCCAGCTTGTTGAGCTGCGGCCAGGCATCGGCCACTTCATCGAACAGCGCGATCTGATCGGCCTCGGGTTTGTCCACGTTGTAGGCGGCCACCTGGGCGTTCAGTGCCGCGAGCAGCGCCTTGGGATCGCGGAAGTAGCGGTCGAGGTAGATTTCGGTAAAAAGCAGTGTCAGGTACTGGAAGTACTTCCAGACGATCGGCTCCTCGCCACGCGTGAGGCGCCGATCGTTCAGCCGCTGCGTGTGCTTGACAATGTTCTGGTCGTACTCCAGCAGCAGATCGGTGGGCAGTTGCGTCAGGTTCAAGAGCTGCGCCGTGAGCGCGTGATGGAAGTGGTGGACGTTGTTCTCGTCCAGCCCTTCGAGCGCTTCGTTCCTCAGGTGCTCGGCCAAATCCTCGAAGCGCTTCACGTTGAACAGCGACAGCAGCCACTGGTTCAGCACCAGCTTGTAGGCGAACGGCACCTGCGGCTGATTGTTGGCGCGGCCGCGCGGGGCGGTGGGCGAGGCAGTGGCCGCGGCGGCGGCGTGCTTTTTGGGGCGTCCTCTGGGCATCAGCGGTCTCCCTCATTGGTTGCGGATTCGCCACCCGTAATGTGGCGAATGTTCGATTCGGGAGTCAGTGACTCCCGAATTTGAGGGTAGGTCAGATAGAACTGGCGGTAGCGCCGCAGTTCCCGGGCTTCGGTTCGGCTGACGCCCGCCTGCTTCAGCCGATACGACAATCGCTCGATGAGCTTGTCGCCATACTGGGCACGATCCGAACCATGTTGCTCAAAGTGCAGCTTCATGGCTTGTCCTTCGTTGGCGGCGGCAACTGCTTGACGGCGCGGTCAAAGTCGGATTCGAGGTTCCGATCCTCGATCTTGCGAAACTCAACAAACTCGCGTTCCGCATGGGTTCTGGCCAACTCGGCCGAGATTTTGCCAGCGTTCTGCAATATCTCCCGGTCGTTCAATGTCAAAAAACCCTCCAGTTTCGTGATCCAATCGCTCATAGTCATGGCTATCCGACGCTCGGCCTGGGACTCGGCAAAGATGAGATACTGCTCGACAAGGTTATTGAGCGCACGCAGCTCTTCTTCGTTCAAATAGTTCTTAGCGATGGCGACATCCGATTTGCGGATACGCGCCCCTTCCCAGTTGGTGAGGCCCATGTTCGGCGTTCCGCTGTCGGCGCGGGACAAGATCACCTCGGCGGCGGTCTGGCCGTGAACAGCGTAGTGCACTTTGTTTTGCACCGTGGCGAAGAACTCCTGGGCGAGCGGGTGGTCCTTGTCGTAGTCGATGCTCGTGGCGTAGATGTCGGTGATCTTCTGGTAGAACCGCCGCTCGCTCGTACGGATGTCCTGGATGCGGCGTGTGAGCTCCTCGAAGTAGTCGTTTTCTACCTTCGGGTTTTTCAGGCGCTCGTCGTCCAGCACGAAGCCCTTGACGATGTACTCCTTGAGTTTGTCGGCTGCCCACTGCCGAAAGCGCACGGCCACGGGGCTGCGCACCCTGAAGCCCAGGGCCAGAACCATGTCGAGGTTGTAATGAGCCACCTCGTACTGTTTACCGTCAGCGGCAGTTGTTCGGAAAACCCGAACAACTGAATCTTCATCGAGTTCCTTGTCCTCGAAGATGTGCTTGATGTGCTCGCTGATCGTTCCCTTGGCCTTGCCGAACAGCTCTGTGAGTTGCTTCTGGTTGAGCCAGACGGTCTGATTTTCGAGGCGCACGTCGAGCTTCGTGCGGCCGTCCTCGCTCTGGTAGACGAGAATCTTGCTCATCACAGGCTCCTCACGTTCAGTAGTGCGACCAGCCGAGCCGCGGCGAGAACCCGCGGATTCGGTCAGAGTGCTCGACCGCCAGCGTCAGATCGTCCAATACGCCACATGGGGTGTGGCGAATCTCCCGCGTCCGCTCAGCGTAGACCTGATAGAAGGCCGTCGACTTCTTTCCGCTCTTCCTCTTCGCCATCACGCGCCCTCCATTTCGAACATCAGCCGTTGGAAGTCCTCCTCGATCAGCCGCACCTTCCAGGTGTCGTCGGGGGCCTTGAGGTTCTCCAGGTTATTGCCGCCGTTCACGTAAATGAGGTCGAACTCGCTGTCCTTGGCCGAGTAGCCCTGCTTGGTGAACCACTCGTCGAGCACCAGGTTGTCCTGCTCCGGCTCGCCAGTGAGCTTGCGCCAGATGATGAGCGTCTTGTGGCCGTCGGGCGTGGTGCCGGCGACGGTGCGGAACCACCACTTTCTTTCCCCCTCTACCTTTGGGAGAGGGTGGGGGTGAGGGTCTACCTGCTTGAGGCGGCCCTTCAGGCGCAGGCGTTTCTCGCTGTCGCGCTCGAACGCGGCGCTGAAGGTCTGGGGCGCGGCGATGTGCTGGACCGTGAGGCCGATCAGCCAGTTGAAGGTCTCCAAGAGATCGACCTTGGCCTCACGGCTCTCGTCCGAGCCCGGGCGCTTGACCTTAAGATTGTAGGCCGTGGGGCCGGTGAACGCCTGGATGTTGAGCAGCGACTGGCTGCCGCGCGTCTCCACGTTGAGCATGTAGCGCAGAATGTACTGCTCCTTGAGGCCATCCGCGCCCTGTGCGTCGGTGGCGTCGAGCAGGAGCTGCTGCGTGCCTGTGCGGCGGGTCTCAAGGTTGTTGAGCGCGTCCTCATAGGATTCGAGGCGGATGACTTTGACTATGCGCGGGCTGCGCTCGGCTTCTTCAGGCGTGGCGAGGCGCTTGGGCTTGCCGTCCTTCCACTCCGGCGTGAAGGTGACTTTCTTGATGCGCGGAAGGAGTACCGTATCGAAGTAGTCGCCCATCTCCACAAGGATAAACTTGCGTTGACCGCCGTCCTCACGGTTCAGGTTGATGACGGCATGGCCCGTCGTGCCAGAACCGGCGAAATAGTCGAGGACAAGGGGAACGGAGCGGCCTGAAACCTGTACGATCCCGCGGACAAGTTCTGGTGGCTTCGGATTAGTGAAGAGGTTCTTGAAACCGAACAGAGCTGAGAGCACGTCGCTTGCACTGGCGTTGTGGCCGAACTGCTCATGCTCCCACCAATTGGTAGCGCACTGGCCCTCCTCCTCTCGTTCGCTACGAAAGTACTTCTTGCGGGGAAACCCGTCTCCGCCCTTCGGAAAGATGATCCTTTTGTCTGCGAGTAGCCTCTTATAGGTCTCCTCGTCACCCATCCATTCCTCGTCGAACGCCTTTCCGCTAAGTGAGGTAATCACATATCGCGTGCCGCTCTGTCCGGAGCCGACCTTCCAGGGTTTCGACGCCCAGTCGCCCCGCGGGTCGTTGTCGGGATTCGAGAAGCTACCGGTGAGGTCCAACTTTCCAACACCTTGCTGTCGAAGAACCTGTGAATCCTTCGCGTAGGCAAGTAGATACTCGGCCACCATGCCGATCATTTTTGTCTTGTCATTTGGCTGGTTGTGGCGCCGCCGCCACGAAATGAGGCCCTCGAAGTTACTTCGACCGATTGTCTCCTCAAGGATGATCTTCAGACTCGCGATTTCGTTGTGATCGATACTTGTAAAGATCACCCCGTCTCGGCTCATTAGGGCTGAGGCCCTGGTGAACCCACCGTAGAGCAAGCTGACCCAGCTCGAACGATCATAGTTGTCTTTGTAGACAAATCGTCCAGACTGCCTGTCTTCTTCGGTGTTATACGGCGGGTCGATGTAGACGCACTTCACCTGCTCACGATACCGCGCCTGCATGACCGACAGCGCCTGGAAGTTCTCACTATGGAACAACACACCGTCGGTCTGCTCGTCAACGTCGCCGATCGCTTCGAGTAGCCGCGCAGTGAAGCCTGCATCGAAGTGCCGTGTGTCCAGGATCAGCGTCGGATGCGCCTTCAGGAACTCCGTCTTCAGCTCTTTACTGTACCCCGGCGTCGTCAGGTCGCCCTTGATCTCATCGATCGCCAAAAGCTTCACCCACTCTTCCCGTTGGGCGTCGTTGGCGGCGATCTCCGGGTAGAGCGCCTCGGGGATGCAGCCGAGCGTGATGCACCACTGAGTCTCGACCACGAACTTCTTCTTCAGCCACAGCTTCTTCTGGAAGTCCTCAAGCTGTGCGAGGAAGTCGATAATCTTGCCCGCGATCCGGCGAATCACCTTGATCTTGGAGAGGTACTGCTCGACGCGCGGCACGGACTCGTTCTCCACGTCGTCCAGGTGCATGACTTCGTTCTTGATGTAGAAGTCCAGCTCCCGGCGCAGGAAACCGCCCAGATCCTTGTGGATGAAGTAGTCGAAGGTGTTGCGTGCGGTGTAGCGCTTGAGGTGCGCCTCCAGCCGGGTGTAGTCGGCCTTCTCGCCGCTGGCCGTGACGTGCGGCTTGCCCAACTCCACGATCCACGGAGCGAGTGACGCGTCTGCCACCGCCAGCACGCGCTTGCCAGCCAGCGCGATCAGGTCCTTCTGTGCCGGTGGCTTGCTCTTACCCGCGCGGGCATCATCGGGCCAGTCGGTGAGTGTCGCCGGGCGGTACTCGAAGTGGATGACGAACTCCTTGCCCTGCTCGCCGTCTTGCTCGGTGATGAAAACTCGGCCTGATTCCCCGGGAGCCGCGAGGATGAACACGCGATCCTTGCCCTCGGCGGCTTTCACGTTGCCATGATCGCCCTCGACGGCGTCCGCCAACCGGAAGTGCACGCGCATCGGGTTCTTAGCCTGTCCTGAGCCCGTCGAAGGGTCCGGCCGCAGGCGGAAGGCGTAGTCGCGCAGGTACTCGCTGGTCTTGATGTAGTATTGGTCCTTGTTGGCCCAGTGGAGCGTGACCTCCTCGCCTTCGTAGGGGATCGCGTAGACGCCCGGCTTGTAGACGCGCTTGGCGAGGAAGTCGCCCTCGGAGTAGTAACGGCGAAAGAAGCTGTAGAGGTGATCGTAGACCTCGCTCTCCAGCGCGGCCACATCCACGGCGTCGCTCTTGAGCCGGGCGCGCAGTTCGTTGACCTTGGGCGACTGTGTGGGGTCCATGCCTGCGGCCTTGATGCCCGCGATGACCTTAGCCAGCTCTTTCTCGATTTCGGCCTTGTCGGCGGTCTTATATTGGCCGAACGCCGCCTGCACCTGCGGCAGCAGGTCCTTGTCGAGGAACTGCGTCACCTCGGCGCTCTTAGCGTGCATGACGCGGTAGAAGCCGAAGTCCAGGTCTGGCTGGTCGAGCTGGAACAGCTCTTTAAGCAGGGTTTTAATCTTTTCGTATTTCTGGCTCATTGTGACAACCGTCCTTTATTAGTCATTATTGCTTTTTATCAGTCTATTCAACAGCCCAGCGAATAGTAAAGAGATGTTCGGACCCGGAGCTTTGGGACAGCCTCTTTTCTAAAGATTCAATAAGAGCATCTCGCTTTTCCATGATCTCGTCCTCGGCCTTGAAGATTTCCTGCCGCTGGCGGCGCTGCTGCTTTTCCAGTTTCTGCAACTGCTGCTGAATCACGTGCTGCTCTTGGAGCGTGACAGCCTGGCGCGCCTGCCGCCGTAACGCCTTGATCTGCTCCTTGGTATCCGCGAGCGCTTTCTCGGCCGAGAGCACCATGTCGTCGGCCCACTTCTCCAGCTTCTCGCGCGCCTGGTTGAAATGGACGCTGTTCTGCTCGAGCGAGCGGCTCACGGTGGCCTTGGCGTGCCGCTCCGCCTCGGCGTTCAGGCGTTGCTGTATGGCGGCGGGGATTGCCTCATCGCCGTGCAAGCGGCCGGAACAGCCGAAGAGCCTCTCCATCGTTTCCTGGTCGAGCGAGGCGCCGGCATCGTCGAAACCGGAGAAGAGCAGGTATTCCTCGCGCTCGTAGGACTCGACCACGAGGCACGAAAGCGTGAGGAAGCCGCGCTTGCCGCGGAGTGCTTCGACCGCGTGGATGCGGGCCGGATGATGGTACACATCGAAGACGATCTGCGCCGAGGCGGTCGAGAGTGCCTTCGCGCTCTCCACGACATGCTCGCCCAACGGGTGAGAGATGCGGTAGAGAAACTGGCTGCGCTCCTCGCCACCATCCTCGTCGGCCCCCAGTGCCGACTTGGGGTGTGACTTCGAGATCAGGTGGTAACGGCCGGTCGCAATCTCTGTGCGGGGCGGGCGTTGGAGGTCGAAGGCCAGCGCGGCGGCGTCGAAGCGGGCGCGACCGTCGAGCATGAAGCGGGTCAGCGACCAAAAGCGCTGCCCGAAGCGATCGAGCTGAGCCTTCGCGTCGTCGAGCTGCAGCCGCAGGCGTTGATGCACGTCCTCGTCGAAGTGCTCGAACAGTGTCCGACGCGTGTCGTCCATGCGCGTGCGGATCTGCTCGTCCATCTCCGCTTGCAGAGTGCGGAACGCGGCGTCGATCTCCTCTGGCGTACGGCACTCCTGGTAGATGGCGAGGATGCGCTTCTCGAAGTCCACACCGGACTCGATGGTCCCAAGCACCTCGTCGGAGGCGCCGAAGACGCCGTTGAAGAGGCTAAATTTCTCGCCCAGCAGCTCGAGAACGCGACGGTCGGCCTCGTTACGCTCGTTCAGGAAGTTGATGACCACCACGTCGTGCCGTTGCCCGTAGCGGTGGCAGCGGCCGATGCGCTGCTCGATGCGCTGTGGGTTCCAGGGCAGGTCGTAGTTGATGACCAGGGAACAGAACTGCAGGTTGATACCTTCCGCCGCGGCTTCGGTGGCGAGCAAGATCGATCCTACATCGCGGAAGTGCTCGATGAGAGCAGTGCGCACATCCACAGCTCGCGAACCCGAGGAACGGCCGGTGTCCCGGTTCTTTTCAACCCAGCGCTCGTAGATCGCTGTTGCTTCTGGCCCGCCGTTGGTGCCGTTGAAGAGCACTACCTGTCCGCTGTAGCCGTGGGACTCCAGAAAGATCTTCAGGTATTCCTGGGTGCGGCGCGACTCGGTGAAAATCAGCGCCTTACGTGCCGCGCCCGTCGAGGCCATCTGTTCGAAGCCGATATCCAGCGCGGTGAGCAGGGTCTTTGTCTTTGTGTCGGTACCAATGCTGCGCGCCCAGGTGGCGAGCCGCTGCAGGATGTCGATCTCCTCACGCAGCTTCTGCCGGTCGATGGGGCGCGGCGCGCTTTCGTCCGCGGCTTCGTCAGGCTCCGCAAGGATCTCGTCGAGCAGGTCGTCCTCGATCTCCTCCGCCTCGATGAGTCCCTCTGTGAACTCGGGGTCGTCCTGTACCTTCTCGTCGCGCAGCGTTTCAAGACGCGTACGCAGAGTATCCAGCGTGGCAGCGATGGCCTGCGAAGACGACGCCAGCAGCTTGCGCAGGATGAGCGCGGTCAAGTGGCGCTGACGCTTGGGGAGAGCATAGCTGTCCTCGCGCTGCAGGAATCCGGACACCGCCTCGTAAAGCGCGTGCTCATCATCGCTGGGCGTGAACGGTCGCGTGATAGGCCGTCGCTCGGTGTAGCGGATGTACTCGGTGACCTGATTGCGTAGTGTGCGTTTGCAGAATCCCGAGAGGCGCTGCCGCAGATCGCTGATGTTGCTGCCGGCGCTGGCATATTGGCTGCGGAAGGAGTTGAGATCCCCAAACAGGTGATCGTCGATCAAGGTCGAGAGGCCGTACAGCTCGAGCAGTGAGTTCTGCAGAGGCGTGGCCGTGAGCAGCAGCTTGCGGCAGTCCTCGGTCGCCCAGCGGATGCCTTGGCCGACCTTGTTGCTCGGCCGATATGCGTTGCGGAGCTTATGGGCTTCATCGATGACGACGAGATCCCAAGATAAGCTCTTCAGTTCCTCGCGCAACGCGTTCGCGTAGTTCAAGGACATGATGAGCACGGCCTTCTCGTTCAAAGGTGCGCGCCCAATCCGTTGCGCTTCGCGGTATGCCTTTGCGTCGAGCACTCTCGTAGGCAGGTTGAACTTCTCCTCCATCTCCAGCGCCCACTGCTTGCGGATGGAGGCCGGGCAAATCACCAAAAGCCGACGCTTGCGCTCCGCCCAGAATTGGCAGAGCACGATGCCCGCCTCGATCGTCTTCCCGAGACCGACCTCGTCCGCCAGGATGACGCCCTTAGAGAGGGGGGACTGCAGGGCGAAGAGCGCGGCCTCGATCTGGTGCGGGTTGAGATCGACTGCGGCATCAAACAACGACATCGACAGCCGATCCATGCCGCGCGTGGCCCGGCGGGTCAGGTCGTGGGCGAAGTACTTGGCGTGGTGCGGGGTCAGGCTCATCGGCGCAGCCGAGCTTCCTTCCGGGTAAGTATGTCGATCCTCTTGGTGTGATTGCAGATCCTCACCTCGCGAACATGGAAATAAACATGTAGCACGCCTGAGGTTTTGGGTATTTGGATTTCAACCGGTTTTCCGACCTGACTCTCCTACTTCCCCTTTCAACTGTTCTGGTGTCCGCTCCTCGAGCCAGAGTTTGCAAACATTCTTCCATTCAATTTTCCGCCATTTTATAAAAGCAGCCTTCAATTCTTCAAGAGATGCAATCGCTGGCATGAGTTTCTCCCAGAAAAACGTGACTGTGTCCGTGACTGCAAATAAGAGTAAATCATTCTTGTGATATAAGGAACTTTGGCTTCCCACTGACTTGAGGCGCCGAAATGGAACCTCAAGTTTGCAGACTCCTCTTCGTTAAGTTGGAACACTTCCCCTTGCCTGCCACGGCCGGTTCTCCCTCCCCCATCGAGGGGGATGGGATAGGCTGTGGTAAGACTGGCGGGGACGTAATTTAGTTATTTAAATAATTTCTTAGAGATTTCTCAAGGTCGCCGTTTTCCTTTAAGAGGACCTCCCCTTGGGTCTTTGAGCAGCCTCACACCCTTTTGGAGATCTCTGTGGCGTCTTTCTTTATGACTCCCATCTGCCCCTTACGTCCTGGGTATTTCGTCCCACGTCCGGCCATCCAGAAGGCGGCCTCTCTTCTTTTTGTTCGGTCCACCCCACTGTTTGAAAAAGAATGGAACTCCGGCATTTACGCATTGGTCCCGCATCTCCACCACCCAGCCCTTCTCCATCGGTCGCGCATGAGGGCCGGACTCACCTCCGACGATGACCCAATCAATTCCGGAGAGGTCTATTTCACCAACCGGTTCGATGAGAGGTTCAACTGAGATAAATCGAACACGCGCAGGGACTTTCTTCAGATGGTTCAGTCGATATAAGTACTTCCTTGCTTCTACGGTGACGCCCGTCCACACGTTCGCCGGCCACTGGATATTGTCAGCAAGGCTTTCCATACGTTTGGCTCTTTTCGTTAGAACCTGAAAGGTGTGCCAGGAAGCACGGCACATGACGTCAAATACACGCCTGATAAACCCCTCAGAAACCTCTTCGTGGAAGATGTCGCTCATGGAATTGACGAATACCATTTGCGGTTTCTTCCACATAAGAGGAAACGCTAGCGTCTTTTCGTGAATGGCCACCTGGAAACCCCGATCGTAGTTCGGCTGTCCCATAGCTTTCAATCGCTTAGCCATCCGCTCTGCGTAACAGTATTTGCAGCCTAAGCTGACCTTTGTGCATCCCGTTACGGGATTCCAGGTAGACTCTGTCCACTCGATTGTCGACTTCGCCATAAGCTTCTTCCGTCATGCCGGACTTGATCCGGCGTCCAGAAAGTCTTGAAAGGACTGGATTCCGGCTTTCGCCGGAATGACGTTTTTCATTGAAGATGGGAATTTATAAACAAACTAAAACAAACTCTATTTAAAACACTCGAAAGCATTGCTACACCTTGCTCTGTAAACGCATAGGGTAGGTAACGCCGTCCTCCTTTCCGCTCCTTTGAGGTCGCAAATTGCGACCTCAGAAATGTGGAGGGGACGTTGCTTACTTCTTGCACTTTTGCTTCTGCTATATGTTCCGTATCACTCCCCAGCCTCCCCTTTCAGTTGCTCCGGGGTTCGTTCTTCCAGCCATAACTTGCAGACGTTTTTCCATCCTATTTTGCGTCATCTCAGAAACCGTCGGGCGTCAAGCGTAAGGCGCAAGGGATAAAATGCAGAGTGCAACTCATGTGTTCCCTCCGCTTTTTGGAGACAGGTTCAACAGTCTGAGTTCACGCCGTAGTTCCGCCTGAAGTTCTGCTTCCGTTGGCAGATATAATTTATAGCGGCTGGCGAAAATCTTCTTCTGCTGGTCCGGCCCGAGGGTGTAGCGAACGACGGCGTCGTTCTTGTCCGTGCAAAGGATCAGCCCTAACGCAGGGTTATCCCCCTTGGTCCGGCGCTCACGGTCATAGTAATTGACATACAGTTGGAGCTGGCCCAGGTCCTGATGGGTCAGCTTTCCCACCTTGAGATCAATGAGCACGAAGCACTTGAGGATCGTGTGGTAGAACACTAAATCGATGTAGAAATGGTCGCCGTCAAGCGTGATCCGTTCCTGCCGGGACACAAAGGCGAAACCCTTACCCAGTTCCAGCAGAAACGCCTGAAGGTTGTTGATGAGAGCCTCCTCCAGATTCGATTCCACAAGCCTCGGTGAGGCGGGAAGACCGAAGAATTCCATAACAACCGGATCCTTGAAGACATCAGCGGGCCGTTGAATCGTTTGCCCTTTCAGCGCAAGTCGCATTACCCCCTTTTTGTCCTTACTCAGAGCGAGGCGCTCATACAGGAGACTGTTGATCTGCCTTTCCAGTTCCCGGGTCGACCAGTTGTTTCGGATGGACTCGATCTCGTAGAACGCTCGGGCTCCGGTTTTCTCCACGCGCAGCAGGGTGCGATAGTGAGTCCATGATAGATTCGGATGCAACTGCCCAGGTTGCCAGGTTTCGCTACGCAGCGCGTAGCCTTTTTGCGAGATGATATTTCGCAAATCCCCGATGCTAACGAAGCTCCCTGAAGATAGAATTGGAACTGCAGGATGAATTTCACCATTCGTTGATTCCTCACTGGCTTCAGATTGGCTACGCACTGCGTAGCCTTTTGCAGCGGTGAACAATTGGGAATATTCCAAGTAAAACTTCCTGAAGAACTTCAGATTTGCCAAATTGTAACCAGCGCCGTACTCGGAGCTCAGCCGGACGGACAGATCACGAATGAGCCTCTCACCATAACCCGCTCTTCGTTGTCCTTTCTGCTCCTCCTCTACAATCTCCCGGCCGATCAGCCAGTTAGCAACCACCTGAGTAGTGTTTACCGTTCGCGCCACACTGGAGCGGGCCGATTCGAGAATCTGTCGGATCCGCTCATACACGGGTGACTGTTTCGTTCCCGACAGGAATGTCGGCTTTTTCCTCACGGTCCTATCTCCTCACAAACCAGTCAATAGAAAACAACGTGTCTGTGTCCGTGCCACGTGTCCATCAACCAAAAACCGCAAAGCGCATCCTTACTGCACTACCGTTTGGCTCTCCAGCAAATCGTGGCACGCCTCGGCGAGAGGGTCAAACACTTCCCCTTGCCTGCCACGGCCGGCTCTCCCTTTCCCATCCAGGGGGATGGGAAAGGCTGTTGCTTTACCGTCCATTATTATCACGTTTATCAGTCATTATCACGTTTTTCGCCACATCGCCCCTCGACCCGTCCCAATGACCTCAAGTTTCCCGTCTTTTCGAAGCGATTCGAGAATTATCCGAATCATCGGGCGGCTAACGCCTGGACACGCACGGGCAAGCTCTTTTATGCTGAATTCATCGGGAAGATGGCCAACCGCCTCCCTGACCCAGGTCGTTTTAGCCCCACGGCTCGCACGAATCATTCCGACGCGATCTTCAAATTCTTTGTATGCCGCTATCAATATTCCGAAGCTGGGAATAGCCTTACGGGACCTCCTTTTAAGAATTTGAGCTTGGTCGTGCTTACTCTTATCTCTTAACAGGAGGTTTCTTTTTGTGGTAGACTGGTATTATATTTTTTCTATTTGACTATTGGAAGTCTACCCTTCACCTCAAACAATATATTTTTTAATCCAACACAGATAAATATCCAATAGGGGGAAACATCTCCAAAGCAATCGAAGATTTTGATTATCACAACGTTTATTTCTTATCAGTTACCTCCCAATACCCTCCCCTATCCGGCCCAACCCGATTGAGATAGCCATCTCGTTTGAGTCTCGAAAGCACTTTTTCTACTGCTCGTTGAGAGATGCCAACTTTCTCCCCTATTTCGCGGGCGCTTATCCGAAGATTTACCCGGATCGCTTCCAGTATTTTCACCGAACTTTTCTCCGAACCTTTCTCCGAACCTTTCTCCGAACCAGCTCTTTCCTCTTTCGGAGATCTCCTCAAGATAATCGTAAAGAACGTATCATACTTGATCTCAGGCAAAGCTAATCCCGCTGCCTCCATGGAATCTTTCGTCCTCTGGATCCCTGTTCCGACTTGTTGTAAAAAAGGTTAATCTTACGAGAATCGAAATCTCTTTTTGAGAGTATTTCCATGGTTAAAAGAGATAACCCTATCGTGCTGGAGCCGGCCAACTATAATGCCTGGTGGAATGCCCAACTTCTCCGCAAACCGCCGAATTGATGTTAGGTCAAACTGACGGTCTTGGACAAAAGTCTGATATTCTTGGGGAGGGATCATGAAATCTTGCGAAAAACGGTTAGCTTCTTGCTCTTTTTCTTCTCTCTCTTCTCCCTTATAGCCCTGATCGCTACCCTCGATAAAAAGCTCATCTTTCCCATGGAGAAGAAGATGACCCGCCTCATGGAAAAAGGTGAACCAGAGATGGTCATCCGTCTTTCCCCTGAGACTCATTTGGATGAGAGGTTTAGTAGCTTTCAGCCAGCGGGTAGCACCGTAAACATGGGTTCCGGGAAGTTCGGGAACAAAGACCACAGCAACTCCAGACTCTGCACAGAAGTTTCTCATCCCGGGTTCGAAGATTTCTGGAGGTTTAACCGTAACGGACCGGATTTCTCTTAGCGCCATGCGGAAGGCCCGCAGGTTATAGGGTTTGGTTTCAAGTTTCGCAGCCTCGATCTCTCCTTTCCGGAGCCATGCTGCAATAGCAGGACGATTCGCTTCGTAGACTTTCGAATCTCGGTAGTCTGCACGGGGATTTTCCCAGAAAAATCTCCACTCTTCAATTCCAGCCACCCCAAAGAAGTTAAAGATCGCCCTAAGTGTTTTTGCAGGGGAATCCACCTTTGGGATCCAGCCCATTTTTGTAAGAGCAGACACCGGAAACGTATTTAGCCATTTACCCTGTGTACGAAGTTCTTCTTCTTCCTTCAGCCGCGCCAGGGACTCCCGGTAATTCCGTTCAAGGTTATTCCAGAACGAGGCAGGAATTCCCAGAACCCTTTCAAGCTGGAGAGCAGTCTCTGCCGTTATCGCAGCTTTTCCTGCTACGATCTCATTGATCGTTTTTTTAGGACGCCCTGTGCGCTCTGCCAGTTCCGCCTGTTTCATCCCGATGGTTTCGAGTGTTTCTCGAAGGGTTTCCCCCGGAGGAATGGCGTAGTTCGGCTGGCAACCCGTGGACCTCGCTTTAATCATGGGTATCCTCCACTCCCAAGACTTTTATTTTTGTGATCTTCAGCCAATCCAGTCCGCCGTCTTCCTTCAACGGCGTTTCCTCATGGTCAGAGACAATCAAGAGACGGTAGGGATGTTTGACATCGAGAGAAATCTGGCCCTTTCGATTCCCTTTCAGTTCATGGACACGTAACTGAGGTAGCTTCGCTAAAATCTCAAGGTTTTCTGCCGCTCTGATTTGGTCCAAGCGTTGTGCAATTAAATAACCTTGCTTGTCCCCCCAGCGGCGTTTGAGGAGTTTTAAGTCGCAGAATTCTTTCTCCAGTTTGCTATTCTTATAAATGATTAACACGCCTCTTCCCGTTTGTCAATAAAATAATTAACCCATAAGGTTAATACAAATTAGCACATTCTTATGTCCTTAGAATGACATAGAAAATTCACCGCTTCGAACCTAATCCCTTCTTTATCTCTTCGATACTCCTTCATGGCGGC
>Ga0214473_10006320_pt1 | contig 14168 bp, 14 predicted proteins | sample RVTome_7_FD_203509 | JGI IMG/M metagenome (GOLD analysis project Ga0214473, IMG submission 203509) | Soil microbial communities from uranium-contaminated site in the Upper Colorado River Basin, Wyoming, United States - RVT98D197 | ecosystem: Environmental > Terrestrial > Soil > Contaminated >... | reverse complement strand
TATCCGGCCCCCGTCACTTCTATCTGCCTACCCCCGGCAAATATCTTTCTCACGGTCATCTCCCCCTTGGTGAGGGTCCCTGTTTTATCCGAGCAGATCACCGTGGTACATCCGAGGGTCTCAACAGCAGGCATCTTTCTGACCAGGGCATTCCTCTGGGCCATCTGATGCATCCCGATGGCAAGGGCGCCTGTCACAATGGCTGCCAAAGCCTCGGGCACTGCCGCCACCGCGAGGGAGACGGCAAACATCACCATGGTTACAATGAACGGCAAGTCGACCTTTCCCCCGCCCAGAAGCTCCCTTGCTACACTCACCCCGGCAACAAGGAAACAAATGCCGAAGGAGATGATGCCAAGCCACTTGCCTATCTCAGCGGTCCGCTTCTCAAGAGGGGTCTTTTCTGTTTCAACGGCCGTCACCTCCTCGGCTATCTTGCCGAACTCCGTATCCATCCCGGTGGAGGTGACCACAGCCTTCCCCCTCCCGTACGAAACAGTCGTGCCTGTGAAAACCATGTTCTTCCTATCACTCACACGCGCATCCTCGGACAATGGCCGTATGTCCTTACTAATGGGAAGGGATTCTCCAGTAAGAGACGCCTCGTCGCATTTTAGAGAACGAATCTCAATCAATCGGGCATCGGCAGGGATCTTATCCCCTGCCTCGAGGAGCAAGACATCACCGGGGACGAGTTCTTTCGATGGCACCTCCTCTTCTTTGCCTCCCCTCAAGACGGTGATGGAAGGGGAGAGCATCTTCTTTAACGCCTCTAAGGCTCGCTCTGCGCGATACTCCTGGATAAATCCGAGAATGGCGCAGAAGACAACTATTACCAGAATGAGCACTGCATCAAATATCTCGCCGACCAGCGCTGAAAGGATAGTGGCTATCAAGAGAATGATGATGAGGATGTTCGTGAACTGATTGAAGAAGAGGGCGAAAGGCGAAATCCTCTCCTCCGTTTTCAATTCATTGTAGCCATATTTTTCAAGGCGGCTCCTTGCCGCATTTCCCGTTAAACCCTGATGGGCATCGGTCTTCAGTTCCGTTACTGCCTGTTCCGGTTTCATCGCATGCCAGGCTGTCTGCCCAGGTTTTTTCGTCATCTTCTCATCCCTCCTGATTGCTGAATTTTTTGCCTATAAAATAGGTTTCAAATCCCCTGGCCAAAGGGCCACCTCCGGCCATCCCCCCTGACCAAAGGGTCACCTTCGGTTTTCTAAAGCCGGAGGTGGCTCTTTAGCCAGGGGGTGCGGGGGGATTGCTGATTTTTCCCGCCAAGGCGGAATTCCCACCAAAGGGCTACCTGCGGCCGCGGTTTAGCCAATAGATTGCTCAAAAAATACAAAGGACTTTCCCGAAGGTGACACCCTTTGGTCAGATGTGATCAAGCCTTATCCATGCCGGTACTGCACGCCAAAACCTCCCCGGGGGTAGCTCCATACGAGGGCCCCAAAAGGACAGGCCACCCGGCAGCTGCCGCACTCCAGGCAGCCTTTATACTCTATCACTACCTCTCCTGTCTCTTTATTTACCGAATAAAGCCCTCCCGGACAGATCCGGAGGCACGCCTTGAGCTCGCATCTGTGACAGATTTCTTGTCTAATCACAATATGGGATTCCTGATCGTTCTTAAATATATCAACACTGAGCTTAGAAGCAGGGTCCATCATATCCTCCTGAGCATCAAAAGATCCTTGAGAACCTGAAAATTGAGAAGCCCCTGCCTTGCCCCCTTCCAGAGGGTGGAGGAGATCCGTTCCTTGGGCCCCTCCCCTATCCAAAAAAGCTGCTCCAGGACCTTGCAGGCCCATTGGGGATAAAAGTCGGTCATCCGGGGGTTCTCCAAGGCCTCCAGACTATGCCGGAAGGTCTCCATATCCTTCAGCACAAAGCTCTCCTTGAGCAGGGTTTGATAAAGGGCAAGGGTTGAGGCGGAGAAATCCCCCTTTTCCTTGGCCTTTTTGACGGTCTGGGCAGCCAGGTACCCAGAGGCTATCGCGAACTCCATCCCCCGCACAAGAATCCCCATATTAAGGGCGAGGCCCGCGGCATCCCCCACCACGACGATCCCGTCGCCATAGGGCTTGGGAAGGGGTCTCGTGCCACCCTCGGGGATCAGGTGGGCGGAGTACTCGGCCAATTCTCCGCCCTTGATAAGGTGCGCTATCTCTTGCCGCTCTTTAAACGCCTCAAAGATCCGATGGGTTTCCAGGGGGGGCTTGCTCTCTAAAAAAGATTCTATCCCCAGCACCAGGCCGAGGGAGAGGGTTTCGCGATTGGTGTAGAGGAACCCGCCGCCGAAGAGCCCGGGGGTAATGGCCCCGAACAAAAGATGGGCTGCGCCCTCGCCGGGGTTCAAGCCGAAGCGTTCCTCGATGACCTCAGGTGCAAGCCTGATGACCTCCTTGAGGGCCACCGCGGCATGGCGCGGGGCCAAAGGTCCCCGCAGGCCAGCCTGCTCAGCCATCAGGGAGAGGGCGCCGTCAGCAGCGATGACCACATCGGCTCGGATCTCCTCCCCGTCGGAAATCACCCCGACTATCCGACCATCATCTTTCATGAGGTCAATCACCCGACGCTGCGGTATCACAAAGCCACCCTTCTCGACCACCCGTTCCCCCAGCCATTTATCGAACCGCGACCGCAGGATCGTATAGCTGTGCGCAGGCATTTCGCGGAACTTGTCAGAGGTGAACTGCAGGGTGAGGGAGGAGCCCTGCCCCAACATGGTAATCACCTCTTTGGTGACTGCCCGCTCCAGCGGGGCCGCATCCCAGAGCTCAGGCAGATAGGGTCGCAGAGGCAGAAGATAGATCCGCCCACCGGTCACGTTCTTGCTGCCGGGGTGATCTCCCCGCTCCAAGACCAGAACCTGTATGCCCTCCTGGGCGAGGCAGTAGGCACAGGTCAACCCTGCTAATCCCCCTCCTACCACCACGGCGTCGATACGTTCCATGGGATTACCCTTTTCCCAGCTCCTTCTTTAATGCATCAATCAAGGGGGGGATGACCTCGAAGAGGTCGCCTTGAATCCCGTAGTCGGCGTATTGGAAGATCGGGGCGCGGGGGTCCTTGTTGATGGCCACCACCACCTTGGAAGTATCCATCCCCATCACGTGATGAATGGCCCCGGAGAGACCCACGGCAAAGTAGAGCTTGGGGGAGACGGTCTTGCCGCTCTTGCCCACCTGGTCGTCATGGGGCCTCCAACCGCTGTCAACTACCCCCCTGGTGGCCCCCACGGTGGCGCCGAGGAGATCGGCGAGGTCGTCCAGCAAGGAGAAATTTTCAGCCGCTTTCATGCCGCTGCCGCCGGTGACGATGATCTCGGCCTCGGTAAGATCAAGCCGCTCCTTGGGAACCCTGACCTTCTCCAGGACCTCCAGCTTGACCTCTGCAGGATCCACGGCAAGACCCAGCGGGACAATCTTTCCCTTGCGAGGGACCTGCGCCTGGGGGAGAGGAAAGGCGTTGGGCCTTGTCAGGGCAATCTGCGGCCTGCCCTGACGGCAGACTACATCGACAAGGGCCTTTCCGCCGAAGAGGGGCCGCCTGGCTACCAAGAGGCCATCTTCCCCCAGCTCGAGGCCAAGACAATCCACGGCAATGCCGGTCTTCAGCCGTCCTGCCACACGGGGAAAGAGATCCCTGGCCAAAAAGGTGGCCCCGGCCAGGATGAGCTGTGGTTTCTCCTTTTCCGCCTGATGGGAGATGACCTGGAGATAAACATCGCTCTTGTATTGCCCAACCAGCGGATCGTCCCATTGATATACCTTATCTACGTATGCAGCCAGTGTTTTAGCTAGAGTGTCAACCCCTGAGCCGAGCAGCAGGGCAGCCAATTCCACGCCCAAATGCCCGGCCAACTCCCGACCCTTGCCCAAGAGCCCCAGGGTCGTCTTCCTGATCGTGCCATCCTGGTGCTCCGCAAATATCCATACCTCTCCGGCCATCCGTGTCTCCTTGCATCGCGTCTTACCGATTTCGTATCATAATGTTCTATCTGAGATAAAACACTAGATTACCTTGGCTTCCTCTTTGAGGCACTTAACCAGCTGCTTCGCCACATCAGCTGCCGCGCCCTGCATCATGGCGACGGGAGGCCGAGCCGGGGGCCGATGATAGCGCAAGATCTCCTCCCGGCTTCCTGCCTTTCCCACCTCTGCCTGCGAGAGGCCGATGGCAGCGAGATCGAGTTTTTTGATCTCCGCCCGCATGGCCCGCATTACGCCCATGACAGGCGGCACCCTGGGCTCATTGAGCCCCTTCTGGGCCGAGAGGAGCACGGGGAATGGGGCCTTGATGATCTCCTTGCCGCCCTCGATCTCCCGTTCTACTATAACCGCCTGCTTCTCAGGGGAGAGGTCTATCTTGATTACCGAGGTGATGTGGGGGATGCCTAGGAACTCCGCCACCAAGGGGCCCACGATGCCCGAAGAGTCATCAAAGGCCTCTCTGCCGCAGAGGATCAGATCATACTCCACCCCCTTCAGAGCTGCGGCTAGGGCCTTGGCTGTGGCGTACTCATCCCCTCCTGCGAAGGCCGGATCTTCCAATAAGATGGCCTCATCCGCCCCCATGGCTATCCCTGTGCGCAGGACCTCGATTGACTTTTGGGTCCCAAGGGTCATGACAATCACCGTGCCGCCCCCCACCTGTTCCTTGATGCGCAAGGCCTCTTCTATTGCCAAGGAGTCGAAGAAGTTCAGGGTGTATCGGTCCTCTATCTCGACGCCGGATCCGTCGGCCTGCACCCGGACCATCGCCTCGCTGTCCGGCACCTGTTTTATTAAAACCAGGATATTCACTGCCATAGCTCCCCTCTTGGACCCCTCAGTTTAGCGCATGCCTCCCCTCTGATCAACCCTTTTGGTCGCCCTGGAGAATAACCCTTACCCATAAAAAATGAGGGCCATAAGCCTTATGAATTGCCCATGGCCCTTCTCGAAGCATCTTAGTAGATCTACTCCTCTATCATACAGGGCAGGCGGAGTCAACCCTTGTAACCAAATTTCCCCTTTGATCTCCTCTGCCCCCATTGTATACTGACCACAGATTACGCACCGAGTGACTATGGTAGCAAAAACTACAGATATTTCGAGATAAACTAACATAATACATGAGAATTATTATATATTACATTTTGCTATTTTTTACCCTCAGTTCCAGTGGATGTGTCGGCCTCAAAGAAGATACGGACACCTTATTTCAGGTATCTACGATCAACGCCCTCCTCAATGGTGCATATCACGGCTCATTGGCGATCGGTAGCTTGAAGCGGCACGGCACCTTTGGGATAGGCACCTTTGACGGGCTTGATGGCGAGATGATCGGTTTGGAGGGGCGATTTTATCAGATCAGGGCCGATGGAATCGCCTATCCGGTCCCAGACTCCATGACCACCCCTTTTGCCGTGGTAACTCACTTTGAGACAGATAAAACCGTGTTTGTACAGGGCCGAATGGACTATGAAGGGTTAACAGGCTACTTGGATGAGCAGACTCCTGACAAAAATATCTTCTACGCAATCAAAGTCGTGGGTACTTTTAAGTATATGAGAGTCCGCAGCGTCCCCAGACAAAAACAGCCCTATCCTCCCCTTGTCGAGGCGGTGAAGGACCAGACCATCTTTGAATTCCATGATATCAAAGGTACCATCGTCGGCTTTCGCTGCCCGGATTCCGTAAAAGGAGGGGTCAATGTCCCTGGGTATCACTTTCATTTTATTACTGAGGGTAGGAAGGCTGGAGGGCATCTCCTGGCGTGCCAGCTCCAGGAGGGGACCATTGCCATCGACTACACCTCGCACTTTCACCTAGTATTGCCGCAGCAAGACAACGCCTCATCTCAATCCTTGCCCAATAAGGATAGGACCGAAGAATTGAAAAAGGTAGAAGGGAAGTGATTCTTCCCTCGCCCGCAAGCCGCGCATCATCCTTGGCTTAGAGATCATTTCCCTTGGCTACTTAAGGGGTGGCTTGAAATGTGTGCAGGATGATGGGTCGACGAAGCAGTATAATGCAAGAAACACGATACATAATTATTGTGTCCGACGAATTTTGATGATAACCTTGTAACATCCTGCGGTTACAGAGAGGAGAATAGTATGGCCAAATCAAAAGATTCCAGAAAAGAAAAGAAGAAAAAGCCACAGAAAACAGCGAAAGAGAAAAAACAGGCAAAGCTGGAAAAGAAAATGAATAAATATCAGCAGCTTATCTAACTGTTTCAAGGCATAAAAAACCGTCGCCGGCCTTAAAAATCTTTGTAAATGCCTAAAAAAACAAAGGTGGAAGAGATCATTTGTCAATTCCAAAGTCTGACCCTACTATAGATCCATGCCGGCCGATGTCCTGTTGACGTGAGACCCAGTATCTACGGGGAAGCAAATCTATGAAACTCGGCGTCATTCCTGAAAACCTGATCGAGCGCCTCCTCCTGGCAATCAAGCTCGTACCGACTCCCCTATTTGATACGCAGGTTGCCTTTATGCTGGCGCGAACGGTGATGGCCGGAACTAAACTCGGTGTCTTCGAGGCGCTTGCGATTGGGCCGCTCACCGCCGCCGAGATAGCCGCACAGTGCAAAACCGATCCCCGCGCGACCATCAAGCTCCTCAACGCGCTCGTCGGCGCAGGGTATCTCCGTACGAAGAGAGAGCGCTACTCCCTGGCACCGGTGGCTCAGAAATGGCTCCTCAAGGACAGCCCGCGATCGATCTATGACAAGATGATGTTCCACTTTACTGAGTGGGAGTGGACGGCAAACTACGAGACGTATGTCCGCACCGGCAAGCCGCTCAGCATCCACGAAATGTTGTCCGATGAGGCATGGGGTGTCTATCAACGGGGAATGCGCGCCGTGGTGGGCTTCCAAGCGTATGAGGTCATGTGGCGCACTCCTATGCCGAAGAATGCGCGTGCAATGCTCGACGTTGGAGGTTCGCATGGGTACTTCTCCGTCGCCTTCTGCCGCCGTTATCCCGACCTGCGTGCAGTCGTCCTGGATCTTCCCGAGGCAGTCGGACACGCTGCACCGATCCTGGCCAAAGAGGGGATGGGTGACCGCGTTGCGCATCGGGTCGGCAACGCGCTCACGGACGACCTGGGGATTGAGGCATGGGACCTTGTATTGATCTCGCAGTTTGTGCACCACTTTGACGATGCCACGAATCGAGATCTGGTGCAGCGGGCAGCGCGAGCGCTCCGGCCAAGCGGGATTCTGGCGATTCAGGATGTGCTCCCTACCACCGCGGGCAAAGATCCCGAGCTTTCCTTGCTCGCCGATCTCTACCTCGCCAACACGAGCCAATCGGGCAGTAGGTCATTCGAGGAGATGGCGGATTGGCAACGCGCGGCAGGCCTGGTTCCCCGCAAGCCCGTACGCTTTCGCTCGCTGCCCGGCTTCGGGCAGCAGGCGGCGATGAAACCGGCTCGATGATGGACGGATAATATAGAGCTACTGTCGTTTACAGGGAAAGGCAGGGAAGGAGAAAAATGAGCACAGTCACGCTTATTGAAACAGCTGACCGCAAAGACGGGGTTCTTGAATCACTAAAATCCCTCGACATCAACACGATAAAAAATAAAGAGATCCTCATTAAGCCTAATTTCAACACCGCCGATCCGGCACCCGGATCTACGCATAACGATACCCTCCTCGCCCTTATCGATCAACTCTGGACAATGGACGCTAAATCTATTGCTCTCGGCGAAAGAAGTTTTCCCGTTACACAGGAAGTGCTCACGCAGAAGGGTGTTCTGCCGCTGCTCAAGGAGAAGGAAGTTAAACTTATCGACTTTGATGAACTCGGTGAAAAAGACTGGATAGAATTTAAGCCGAAGAATTCTCACTGGAAAGATGGATTTAGAATTGCCAAACCGATACTTGACGCCGAATGCCTTGTATCGACATGCTGCTTAAAGACACATCAGTTCGGCGGCATATTCACGATGTCCCTAAAATTGCATGTCGGTGTTGTGCCTACGTTCCGAAACGGCTATAAATACATGCAAGAGTTACATCAATCGCCCTCTCAACAGGAAATGATAGCCGAGATTAATGAACCTTTTTCGCCGGATATCATTTTGCTTGATGGCATTGAGGCCTTTGTTGACGGCGGTCCGGCCACGGGAAAGAGGGTAGCGGGAAATGTCTTCCTGGCCTCCGACGATCGGGTTGCTCTCGATGCAGTAGGCGTAGCCATACTAAAACGCCTCGGAAGTAATGATGCCATAATGCAAAGGAAGATATTCGAGCAACGACAGATAGCCAGGGCCGCTGAATTGGGGATAGGCGCGCAGTCTCCCTCGGAAATAGAACTGGTTGCTGCAAATAGACAGAGTGTAAAATACCGGAATGAGGTTAATGAGATCTTATCGAATGGTTGAGTGTTGCCGTTACCCAACCCGCTTATTAACCTGATAGGCGCTTCAGTGCGCTCAACATCTGTAGGTCACGGGCGACATAAGTTTAGGTACCCTGCCCTTCTATCATTAACCCCCGATACGGCGGCAGATCTCGCCTACCAGTGCATAGATGGCATCGAGGGGTAGGTGCCGCTCGATAGATGCATCAAAGAGCACACTGAGCCTGGCGGGAAATTCTTCATCGCCTTGCCACAGGACCATGACCACCGGAATACGGGGAAGGGCCAAAAACCGCAACCCCGCATCGCCGTAGCCCTCCTGGGCCGCCCCCAGGGATAACCCTTTATCGAGAAACCCGGTGGGATCCATTCCATATCGTTCTACCAGGGGCTCTACAGGAAAGCGGTGTGCCCCCTGAAAAAAGGTCTTTCCCCCCTTCAAGCTACTCCCTGCCACGAGCCTCTGGGCCAGCGGTATCTCTTGGGCGTTGAGCAGGTAGGTGATGAGAATCACCTGCAGGTCTATGGAGGGGGCAGCAGACGAAGCCGCGCGAGGGAGCAGTTCAACGTTCTTGGCCCGGGTGCTCACTCGATAGCGCTCCAGCAAAAATGATATGGCATAGGAGCCGGTGGTAACATCGAATTGCGCGCCGCTGCGCCGGCATACTTCTTTTGGGTCTGACTGAGAAAGCCTCTCCCAGATGAATGGATGCACGCTATGAACGGGTTCGCTCATCGCTTATGTCTGTAAGATCGGGCCTTACCTTGCGGCATGGATGCACATATGCCGGCAAGACAGAGCACTGCAACGACCATAACGGCGGATTTCATATCGTATGCCCCCAGCCCGTGCTAGCCCATGCCTATCGCGCTGAAACGGCGGTAAATCGCCTGTGCACCCTCGACAATCTCCTGAACGACCTCCTGAACGCTCTTGAGATCATCGATCAACCCGATTACCTGACCGCAGGCGATGATACCGGCATCGGGGTCACCCTCCTGGAGGGCCTTCAATCCCATTTGGCTGCTGATGACGGTGCGAAGCTCTTCCAGGGTTGCACCGCGCTGCTCCATCTCGAGGGCCTGCATGGCTATCCGGTTTTTGATAACGCGCGACGCGTTCTGGATCGATCGTGCGATGATCATGGTGTCAAGCTCCGTGGTCTGGAGCAATCGCTCTTTGATCCGGCGATGCATCCAGCACTCGTGGGTGAGCATAAACCGCGTGCCCATGAGAACTCCCTCGGCACCAAGCGCCAGGGCTGCCATAAAGCCTTTGGCATCACAGATGCCTCCGCCGGCGACCACGGGGATGCTCAGCACGCCGGTGGCCTTTTGTATGAGAATGAAGGTGGTGACATCATCCATGCCGGGGAGCCCCCCGCACTCAAACCCCACCAGGGTCACCGCATCGACCCCTATGTTCTCGGCTTTCTGCGCGAACCGCACGGCAGGCACCTTGTGGATGACCTTAATACCGGCCTCTTTGAGTCGAAGTAAATACGGTTCGGGGTTGCGACCAGCGGTCTCCACGCCCGCCACGCCTTCTTCAATAATCACGTCAAAGTACTCTGCTGTCCGGTCGCCTGCGGCGAGCCGAGGAAGCATCGAGACATTTACCCCGAAGGGCCTATCGGTCAGCTCTTTGCACTTGCGCATCTCCGCCCGAAGCTTTTCCCCGCTTCCGCAACTGAGGGCCGTAATGATCCCAAATCCCCCGGCATTGGATACCGCTGCTGCAAGCTCGGCCGTGGAGAGCCATAACATGCCGCCCTGGATGATGGGATACTCGATACCGAGCATCTTAGTAATACGTGTCTTGAACATAAGCGCCTCTCTCACGAATGGCCCAACATGAAGTGTTCCGGCTGATCCCCATTGTCACCCTCTCCTTCTCTAAGAGATAATCGACGTGCCGCCTAAGCCGTTTCACCCTTCCCTTCCCGGGAGAGATTTGCTGCCTCAAGGGGCAGATACCCCGGCTGTTGCCACGGGCGACGAGTAGCATTCTCCCAGACATATCTCATGATGAGCCGGTAGGCCATCCTTTTAAAAGGATTTCTGTTGAAGAGCGCTCCCAACAGAATCCGGGGTTGCGTGTAGTATTTACGCAGGTACTTCAGTTGCAGCGCCCATGCCTCATCCCTGCGCAGATACTTGGTGGGGACAATGGGATGCATGAAATCATACTTACCGTAATCCTTCTCCTCGATAAGCCCTTGCCGCTTTACCTCCTGGTAGTAGCGGGTCCCGGGCAGCGGTGTGGTCATGGTGAGGACCAAAAAATCACCCTGGCGCTTCACGAAGTCGAATATCTCCTGCAGCGTCTCCTCGGAGTCGTACCAATCACCGAACATCACGTTGGTCATCACCATGATGTCGTTGCGCTTCAAGATGTCGATGGCCTCTTGGGCCAACTCTCTGCCCTGCCTCTTCTGATAGTGGTCGAGAACCCGGGGGTTGATGCTTTCCACCCCCAACATCACCTCATAGAGGCCGAGCCGTTTGAATTCAGGCATGAGGTCTGCATCGCGGATGATATCCCTCAACCTCGACTGGAACCAGAAATCCACCTTCATACCCGAACGCCCGAGCTCCTGGAGAAATTCTTCTACTCTAGCCCTGCTCCAGTTAAAGGTATTCTCATTAAAGACAAAGAGGGACTTGCCGTAGCTTCGGTTCAGATAGCGCATCTCTTCTACCACCAGTGCCCCGCTCCTGCCGCGCCACCTCCCCCCCCAAAACTGTGATTCGGAGCAATAGGCGCACGCATCACCGCACCCCCTGCTGGTAGAGATGCCGAAGGCCCGCCTGCCCATCCCGTGCCAGTAATAGGCGTCGGCCTCCATGTTCAGGAGGTGATATGCCGGCATCGGGAGGGAATCGAGGTCCTTGATCAAGCCCCTCGGATTCGTAAAGACGACCCGACCATTCCGACGAAAAGCGAGACCCTGGATATCGTCGACGCTCTGCTCCCCTTGTTCAAGACAGGAGGCAAGCTCAACGAAGGTAACCTCCCCTTCCCCGGTGATGATATAGTCCAATTCCGGGACATCGGCCAAGACCTCCTCTGCCGCCAGGCTGAAGTGCCCACCACCGGCCACGACCACGGAGTCGGGGGAGATTTTTTTGGCGAGCCGGATGGTTTGCAGGGCCTCGGGCGAGAGGCAGGTAGCAGAGCAGGTCACCCCGATGAGATCTGGTTTGGCAGCCTCGATCCTCCCGGCAAGCTCCTCCCATGGATCGGGAAAGGTGGTGCAATCGAGGATTTCGACAGAGAATCCCGTCCGCGCTTGCAGATAGGCTGCGACACTCAGCAGTCCGAACGAGGGGGTCCACATTCTGAGCCCGGGGAAGAGTTTATGGGGAGGGTCCACAAGAAAGATATGCATCGTCACATCCCGAGATAGGCAAACATCCGCTCAAGTCTTTTCTTTGTCTCGGGGGGAATCTGATAGAGCATCGTCCCCTTCAGGTCGGTGAGGACATGGGTGGTATTGCCTTCGGCGAGCATATCGTTATCACGCATCACCGTGTAGTGGAATATCAACTTGGCCGTCTCACAGCGCTGCATGGTGATCCGGACAATGACCACATCACCATATTCGGCAGGCAGTTTGAATTTGCAAGAGAGATCAACCACCGGGGCCATCAGGCCCATTTCCTTCAGTTGTTCAGGGTCCAGACCGAAGCGGGACGCGAATTCATTTCTGCCCACCTCGAACCATGATACGTAGTGGCCGTGCCAGACCACCTGGTAGGAATCAACCTCGCAAAAACGCACCGTCAGTTGAGTTTCATAAGGCATCTTGCACCCCATACGATAGAGCCTTTACATCCCTGTCGATCCAACGGATCAACTTGGTAAGGGCATTATCCGGTCCCATCTCTACAAAGCACGTCACATCCTGGGAGAGGAGATGCTGAACGCATCCCTCCCAGTCAACGGGTCTGTGGAGCTCTTCAACTAAAAAATCCCTGATCTCGTCAGGATCAATCAGGTGCTTCCCGCTCCAGTGGCCCACGAGGCGGGTTTGGGGGGGTTGAATATCAAAGCCCGTCATGAATTCGCGTACGTCTTCCGTTATCGACTCCAGCAAGGGCGAATGCAAGGGGGCGGTAAAGGTGAGGCGGTTGACGGAGATGGCCCCCCGCTGGAGAGACAACTCAATGCCCCGTTCCAAGGATGCCACATCACCGGACAGGACAAAGTGTCGAGAACCATTCACATTGGCCACATAGAGAGCGCCGGGTACCTCTGCGCATATCCGCTTAATCTCTTCAGTCTCAAGCCCAATAACCGCGGCCATGCCTCCGGGGCGCTTCTCCCCGGCCTGCTCCAGGATGAGGCCTATCCCCTTGGCTATCTTCAAGCCGTCCTCAAAGGTCACGGCCTCAGCCGCCACCAAGGCGGCATAGATGCCCATGCTGTGCTCAGTAATAAAATCCCATTTGCCTCCCTTTCTGCGATAGCGGTCAAAAGCGATCATGCTCAAGAGATAGCTCGTCACCTGTAATTTAAGATTGAGGTAGCGATCTTCCTCCTCTCGTTGAAAGAAAAAAGAGGAAAGATCGAAGCCGGCCTTCTCCCATGCCTTTTCCAAAAAAGGATGGGGGAGATTATATCCTCCCCCACTCCTTGTACCTATCTCATCGGGTACCCTGCTCAGCTGGCCAGGGAAACAGAGGGTCACTTTCCCCGCATTATGACGCACCATCAGCTGCTGCTACTTCTCTTCCATGATTATCAACGATATATTGAGCAATGGCCCTGACCGACTGGAAGACCTTCTTGCCCACCTCAGCATCAGGGATGCTGACCCCGTACTCCTTTTCCAAGCCGATGACCAACTCCAGGGCATCGATGGAGTCAAGACCCAACCCTTCCCCAAAGAGCGGTGCATCGGTACCAATGTCTTCGACTGCTATCTCCTCTAATTTGAGCCTCTCGATAATCAACTTTTTGACGTCTGCGATCAGCCCCTCTGTAACCCCTGTCATCTTTCTTTGTCTCTACCTCCTTATGGCTAACACAATATGGCAAAATAACAGAAAAAGCAGCATAGTTGCAAGCAGTTTTGTCCGGAATTCCTCCGACGTAGATACTGTAAAGGATGGAAGGTATTTCGGCTGTGATCCCTAAAGGCTTCTTTTTAGTAAATCTGCCTCTCGTCCCTTACCCTGCCACGACAGGGCATACAAAAAAAGGATACACTTCGTCTCTTTTTTACCAGGGGGGATCCCCCCACACTTAACTGAAACTATGCATAAAGGTTATGGTTTAGGTAGTATGTTCCCTTTCTTCCACCGAGAACCCCATACCCTTAAGCTGTGCAATTAATTTATCGACATCCTCGGAATTAAGGTGCAGGACAAAATCATTTTTCCCGGCCCCAGCCGACGTAAGGGAGCAGAAGCTCTTCACCTCGATGTCAGATTTCTTTACCGTATCGAGCACCCTTTGTAGCCCTTCGGCTTCCGCTGCTCCATGGACGATTATCCGCTTGCCGGCCTCGCCGATTCCTAAAAGGGGATTCAGTATTTTGTAAAAGAAGTCATTGGTGGTTACTATCCCCACAACCTTATCTCCCTCCACGACCGGCAAACAACCAACTTTATTTATCTGGGCTAAGGCCGCAGCCTTTTCAACGCTGGTATCCGGCGAAACCGTCACCACCTTCTTCACCATGATTTCCTTGACGGTCAATCGTGAAAGGAGATAGTAGAGCTCCCCCCGGCTAAAAGAGGTGGCGTTCGAGGGGCTGGCCTTTAAGAGGTTATCCTTGGTCACCAA
>Ga0214473_10006319_pt1 | contig 14169 bp, 15 predicted proteins | sample RVTome_7_FD_203509 | JGI IMG/M metagenome (GOLD analysis project Ga0214473, IMG submission 203509) | Soil microbial communities from uranium-contaminated site in the Upper Colorado River Basin, Wyoming, United States - RVT98D197 | ecosystem: Environmental > Terrestrial > Soil > Contaminated >... | reverse complement strand
GCACAGAGACGATCCCGACCTCCTCACACGCCCTGACCTTATTTCGGACATAGGTGGTCGAGGCCGGATCGTTCCCGACCAGGACCGTCGCCAGGCACGGAACCGAACCGGTCCGCTTGGTCAGTTCGGCGACCTCGAGTCGGACTTCCCGGCGAATCTCCTGCGCGATGGACCTGCCATCGAGGATCCGAGCCGACATCCACACGCCTCACGGTTCCCGCTGGACCCGCACGATCGAGACCGCCCGGCCGTTCCGCTCGTCGATCTCTACCACCGCGCCGCAGAGCTGGGGAGCGCCGGTGGCGGGATGATACCTCTTCGGCAGGCCGGTGACGAATCTGGCGATCGGTTCTTCAATGTTCATTCCAATCACCGAGTCGCGACCGCCTGTCATCCCGGCATCGGTCAGGTACGCGGTCCCGCCGGGAAGGATCCGCTCATCAGCGGTCTGGACATGGGTGTGGGACCCGATCACCGCGGACACCCTCCCATCCACATACCAGGCGAAGGCCTGCTTCTCCGCGGTCGCCTCTCCGTGAAAGTCCACAAAGATAAGCGCAGTCTGTCGGCGCAACCGCACGATCTCACGGTCACCGATCCGGAAGGGGCAATCTATGGTAGGCATGAACGCCCGCCCCTGGAGGTTCAACACCCCGACCGGACACCCGCCCTGGTCCACCACCAGGCTTCCCTTTCCCGGCGCCTGCTCCGGATAGTTCGCAGGTCGAAGCAGTCGGTGCTCCTTTGCAATATACTCCTCAACCTCCTTCTTATCCCAGATATGGTTGCCTGAGGTCAGGATATCCACACCGAGGGCGAACATCTCTTCCGCCAACGCGGGGGTCACGCCGAAGCCCCCAGCGAGGTTTTCGCTATTGGCGATGACCAGATCGATCTCATATTCCTCTGTCAGGCGCGGCAAGACAGACGCCACGATGTCACGGCCGGGCCTCCCGATAATGTCCCCAATGAACAGGATTCGCATACGTTAGTGTTTCGGGTTACGGGTTTCGAGTCTTGGGTTCAATACTGACCGAGGTGTCCCGTCAACTCGGAACTCTGAACTCGAAACGTTGTTATTTGGCGTACTCAACTGCGCGCATCTCGCGGATCACTGTGACCTTGATATGGCCCGGGTACTGCAGCTCTTTTTCGATCCGTTTCGCGATGTCCCGCGAAAGTTGGTACGCCTGCATATCCGAGACCTCGGAGCTTTCCACAATGATGCGCACCTCTCGACCCGCCTGAATGGCGTAGGTCTTGCTGACTCCGGCGAAGGAGTTGGCGATTTTCTCCAACCCTTCCAGCCGCTTCACGTAGCTTTCCAGCAGTTCGCGTCTCGCCCCCGGCCTGGCCGCCGAGATGGTGTCGGCGGTCTGGAGCACCACGGCCTCGAGACAGGTGATCTCCACATCTTCATGGTGGGCGGCGATGGCATTCACCACCTTGGGGTCCTCACCGTATTTCGTGGCCAGTTCGGCCGAAATCGTGACATGTGTCCCTTCGATGTTGACATCGGCTGACTTCCCGATGTCATGAAGCAAGCCCGCCCGCCTTGCCACCTTGGCATCGAGCCCCAACTCAGACGCGATGGTCGCGGCCATCTGCGCCACTTCAAGAGTGTGTTGGAGCTGATTCTGTGAATAGCTGGTTCGGTACTTGAGACGCCCAACCAAGCGGACCAGCTCAGGATGCAAATCGGTGATGCCCAGCTCGAAGGCTGCCTGTTCTCCAGCCTTCTTGATGTCATCCTCTATCTCGCCCTTGACCTTCTCCACCATTTCCTCAATTCGAGTGGGATGGATCCGACCGTCGGTGATGAGTCGTTGGAGCGCCTCTTTCGCGATGGCCCGCCTGATCGAATCGAAGCCGGACAGGATCACCGCCTCGGGGGTATCATCCACGATCACATCGATCCCGGTCGCGCGCTCGAAAGCCCGGATGTTTCTTCCCTCCCGCCCGATGATCCGCCCTTTCATGTCCTCGTTTGGTAGGTCGACCACGGAGACCGTTGATTCCATGACGAACTCTGTGGCACATCTATCAATAGCGATGGCGACTATCTCCTTGGCCTTCCGGTCTGCAGCCTCCCGTGTCTCGTCCTCAAGCCGCTTGAACAGAGTGATCGCCTCGAGCTTGGCCTCATTCTCCAGGCTCTGGAGCAAGATCCGTTTGGCCTCCTCGGCCGTAAGGCCGGAGATCCGCTCCAGTTGCTGCTGTGCCTCTTCCATCAATTGGGTTCCCCGGTTCTCCTTCTCAACGGCAGCCAGTTCCTTGTTGGCGATGTCCCTTTCCCGTGAACCAAGATCGCGGTCGCGCCGCTCCACCTGCTCATGCTTCCGACCCAACGCCTCGTCTCTCTGGGCCAAGCGACGTTCAAGATTCTGGAACTCCTGCCGACGACCCTTGCTCTCCCGTTCCAGATCGGCCTTCGCCTGGAAGGCGAATTCCTTGGCCTCAAGTTCGGCCTCCTTGCGTTTCGTTTCTGCTTCCTTCTCGGCCTCGCGCAGGATCCGTTTGGATAAGGTCTCCGCCTCGGCCACCCTGCTTTCGACGACCCGCTTTCTCAGCAGGTACCCGACGACCACTCCGACGACCGCCACGATCAAAACGATCGCCAGCTCGGCCAGCCCGATTATCAACGGACGTCCACCTCCTTCCGAGTTACGCACACCACCGCTGCTGACGCAACGGCCGGCGATACAACAGGCTCACTGAGATGGGAATAACGGGAAGGTCTTTGGGCCGGGGCGGGAAAAGATCGAGAAGGTTATCAGCTCCGACAATGGGCGGCGAGGAAAGACGAGAAGGGGGAAGACCCTCCACCGGTCTGGCGTGCGAGAGGTGATGTGTCAACCTGGCTAACCAGGCGGTCGTCCAGGCAGCGATTCACGCTCTCCCGGAAAAAGTCAGGGCCGCGCGCGCCACGCCGTGATGAAGGCTCCCATTCTTCCGCCATAGAGGTGAAGCACGCGCCCTCATCACGAACACCGCAGGTGGTCTCACGAAGACCGTGAGGACCCATGCAGCCTACAGCGCTGCCCTCTTTCTCCACTTACGTCCCCCCGACATGAGGATCACCACCGCCGCTCCACGGGGACCGTCTGTTCATGATGTCAGTTCGGCCCCCAACAGATCTGATAGCTCACCAAGCCTTGCCGCTACCGACGCCTCGGACCGCTCCCTCTCTGTTTCGCGCTTAAAGAGCTCGTCTGCAATATTCAATGAGGCCAAGACGATGGCCTTGTTGGAGGGAAGAGATGGAGAACCCTTCACCACCGCCTCCAACTTCTCGTCAACATACCGGGCCACCTTTCGGACGTATGCGGGGTCCTCCGTAGCCCGGATCGTGTACTGCTCTCCTAGGATCATCACAGTAATCAGCTGTTCCATGCTGCGTCAGGACTTTGGCTCGACAGCGGCCTCGATCTTCGCGATCTCCTCCAACAAGCGATCTATCTTGAGCCGAACGTCATCGCGTTCTCGCTGCAGGCGACCGAGCCGCTCCTGATCCTTCTTTCGCCCGGCCTCGAGCGCCCTCGTCTGCTCAGTTTTGCCGCTGATGGTGGCGTTCAACTCCTCCACCCTGTGCTCCAACAAGGACTTCTCTCCCCTAACCTTCGCTATAAGAGCAGCAGCCGCTTTTACTCGACCCTCCAGTTCCTTGAGCTTTTCCCCAATCATCTCCAGGCCTTGCTGCAATGGCCGCTCTGGGATTCGCTTCGCCTGGCTCATCGACGTTGTTCGCACGAGAGCCTATCAAAGCACATCAGCCTTGTAAAGTGAAAACTATCCTCGCAGCCGCGCCCCAGCGAGCCTCCCCAGCAACTCGATGATGCGGGCCTCGATCTCGGCCACCTCGGCATCGGTCAAGGTGCGCTCCTGGGACCGGAAGGTAAGCGTCACACCGCACGATTTGGTCCCGGGCGGCAGCCCCTGGCCATGGTACAGGTCGAAGAGGTCAACCGCAGCAAGAAGTGGTCCACCGGCTTGCCGGATCAGGTCGAACAGCTCCGACACATCGACCCGCTCCTCCACCACAAGGGCAAGGTCCCGTCGCACGGCCGGAAAGCGCGGTGGCGGCGCGATCCGCAGGGCATCGCCCTGAAACGCCTCAAGGAGCAGTTCCAGGTCGAACTCGGCCAGAAACACCGGAACCCGGAACTCGAAGTTGCGGGCAACCGTAGGGTGAAGCTCTCCCACGACCCCGAGCCGCAGGCCATTGCACTCGACGGCCAACGCTCGACCGGGATGAAGGAGGTCCTGGCCGGCGGTCCGACAAAAACGCGGCTCTTCCAGATTCAGCCGAACCAGGAGTTCCTCCACGACCCCCTTCAAGTCGTAGAAATCCAGCTCCAGCGTCCTTTCGCTCCATTCCCTCCGGCTTCCCGAGCCGGTCATGGCAACCACCAGCATCTCTCGCTCCTTGGGCAGATCCCCTTTGCGCGGGAGATAGACTCGTCCGATCTCGAACAGCCGGGGACCCGGCTCGTCCAGATGGAGATTAGCGGCGACACACTCCAAGATGCTGGGCAGCAGCGACGTCCGCAGCATCTCGTGGTCGGGCGTCATCGGGTTCGCCAAGCGGAGGGGATCCGGCGCCCCATCCTTCGCCACAGGGGCGATCTTGCTCAGGAGCCGGCGGCCGACCAGTGAGTAGCTGATCACCTCCTGTAGGCCACAGCCGACCAGCAGGTCTCTCACACGCTCCGTGAGGGAACGCATCGGCTGAGGGGGATGATCCGGGAGGGGGCCGGCCAATGTCGTTGTCGGGATCCGGTCATATCCGATCAGGCGTGCCACCTCCTCCACAAGATCGGCGGGGATCTGGATATCGCTCCTGTGCTCCGGCGATCTGACAAGTAGGCCCTGTCCCTCTTCTCGGCAGTCGAACCCAAGCCGCGCCAGCGCACGGCTGATCTGGGCCAGCGTCAGCTCGATGCCCAAGATCCGCCGGAGCTCCACAGGCGTCAACCTGATGGTGACGGCATTCCGAGGCTCCGGATAGGCATCCAGGACCCCACGCGACGCCCGGCCCCCGCACAACTCCACCAGCATCTTGGTGGCGCGTCTCAGCGCCAACATGTTGAGGGACGGCGGCAGGCCCTTGTCGAAGCGGACAGACGCCTCGGTCTTGAGTCTCAAAGTGCGGCAACTCCGACGGATCGAGGTAGGAGAGAAATTGGCCGATTCGAGCAGCACCACTCTCGTCCGCCCGGTCACCTCCGTCTCCGCCCCGCCCATGATGCCCGCCAGGGCCACCGGGCGCTCTGCATCGGCGATCACCAGCATCTCGGTGGTGAGCCGACGCACGACGCCGTCCAGTGTGCGGATCGATTCCTCGGGCCGGGGGCGTCGCACCACGATTCGCCGGCCCAGTAACATCTCGTAATCGAAAGCGTGCAACGGCTGCCCATACTCGAGCATGACATAATTCGTGATATCAACGATGTTATTGATCGGCCGCACTCCAGCGGTGAGAAGACGGTCCCGAAGCCAGGAGGGCGATGGGCCAACCGTGACATCCTGGATCACAGACGCACTATATCGAGGGCAAAGGTCCGGCGCCAGGATCTCAACTTGCGCTGCCTGGTTGACATCGGGACCCTGTTCGGGATAGGTCAGGTCGGGGAGATGGAGCGACCGTTCAGTGAGGGCGGCCACCTCGCGGGCGACCCCCAACACCCCCAGGCAGTCGGGCCGATTCGGTGTGATCTCGAGGTCGAGAATGGTGTCACCCAGCAGATCCGACAGCGATTGGCCGATCTCGGCCTTGGGCGGGAGGATCAAGATTCCCTCGTGGGCATCCGAGAGACCCAGCTCCTTCTCGGAGCAGACCACTCCCCACGACTCCACCCCACGAATCCTGGCCCCCCCCACTGCCGCTCGCCGGCCCGTGTGGGCGTCCAGGAGGCGGGCGCCAACCGGCGCATAGGGAACCTTATCCCCCACCTTCAGGTTCGTGGCACCGGTCACGACAGTCACGGGATCCCCACGGACCTCGATGGTCGCGAGCGTCAATAAGTCAGCCGTCGGATGAGGGCGAAGGGAGGCGACGCGACCGACGACGATCCCGGCCCACCCTTCTCCACGTTGTGTGATGCCGGCGACCTCGGTCCCCGACATGGTCAACAGGTGGGCCAGCTCCTTTGCGGGCACCGGGATGTCAACATATTCAGCCAGCCACTTGATCGAAACCTTCACATCTTCTCCACAGCAAGGACGCTCAGGGGTATCGATACAACGGCGCGGTGGGAATTCGCAGCGCCGTCACACACTGGTCGGTAGCCGAAGAAACGATCCGGGGCCCGCCCCTGGATTCATTGACTCTCGCCATGTGCGAAAGACGGGGTCCGGGATGATCGCGCCAAGACCGGTCCTCAGGGGAACTGGCGGAGGAAGCGGAGGTCGTTACCGTGGAAGAAGCGGATATCCTCGATACCATACTTCAGCATGGCGACCCTGGCCGGCCCAATTCCGAAGGCGAAGCCGCTGTATCGCGCCGGGTCGTACCCGACGCGGGCCAGGACGCCCGGGTGGACCATCCCGGCCCCAAGAATTTCCAGCCACCCGCTCTCCTTGCACAGCCGGCACCCGCCGCCCTTGCAGAGAAAGCAATCGATCGACATGTCTACGCCCGGCTCGACGAAGGGGAAATAATCGCACCGAAATCGGACCTTTCGGTCCTTGCCGAAGAGGTGACGGGCAAAGGTATGCAGCGTCCCCTTCAGGTCGGCAAAGGTGACCTGCTCGTCCACGGCCAGCCCTTCGATCTGGTCAAACTGACTCTCGTGGCTGGCGTCCACTGCTTCGTAGCGATAACACTTCCCCGGGACGATGACGCGGATCGGCGGCCGGGTCTGCTCCATGATGCGAATCTGCATCGGAGAGGTATGCGTTCTTAGCAGCATCGGCTTGGCGACGTCAGAGATCCCCGGATCGATCCAGAACGTGTCCCACATATCCCGGGCGGGATGATCCTCGGGGATATTCAGGGCTTCGAAGTTGTAGTAATCCCACTCGACCTCAGGCCCTTCCATGACGGCAAAGCCCATTTCCGCGAAGACCCCACAGATCCGTCGGATGATCTGCGTAATGGGGTGCAGGCGGCCCAGGTTTGGGCGGCGCCCCGGCAGGGTGACGTCGATCTGGTCTTTGGCCAGGATCTCATCGCTCAGAATCGATTCGAGGTCGGCTCGACGAGCGACAATCCTCTCTTCGATCGTCTCCTTGACCTGGTTGGCTAGCGCCCCGATGATGGGACGGTCCTCGGGGGCCAACGTTGCCAACTGGCGAAGAATGGTGGTGAGTCGGCCCTTGCGACCGAGAAAGTGGACGCGGGTCTGCTCGAGCTGAGTCGTGTCCGCGCTGTTCTGAATCTGAGCGATGGCCTCCGCTTGAAGACTCTCAAGATCCTTTCGCAGCTCGTTCACCCGACCTCCACAACAAGAAGCCCCGACAGGGTCGGGGCGGATATCATAGGGATCGCTCAATGATCAGGCCGCAATGTGCGCGCGGGCAGCCTCCGCCAGTTTGTCGAACGCCGCCTGATCCTGGATGGCCAGCTCGGCCAACATCTTTCGGTCGATCGTTACGCCGGCCTTCTTGAGGCCGCCCATCAACGCGCCATAGGACAGGCCGACCAGGCGCGCTGCCGCGTTAATCCGAATGATCCATAATCTGCGGAAGTCCCGCTTGCGCGCCTTGCGGTCGCGGTAGGCGTACTTCTTGGCCCGATCTACGGCCTCCTGGGCGGTGCGGTATGCTTTGCTTCGTTTTCCCCAGTACCCCTCGGCCTCTTTCAGAACCCGGTTCCTACGCCGCCGTGTCTTGAATCCACCTTTTGCTCGTGGCATTCTCTTCTCCCCGCCTTCTCACGTAGCCTTTACGTCTTGGTCAGCTTCACCATCACTGATACGGGATCAATCGCCTCATCCTGGCCGTATCCGCTTTCGACACCAGACCGGGCTGTCGCAGGTTCCGCTTCCGTTTCTTTGACTTTCCGGTCAGGAGGTGGCTCTTGGACGCCTTATAGCGCCGGATCTTGCCGGTTCCCGTCACCTTGAACCGCTTCGCCGCCCCCTTCAGCGTCTTAATCTTCGGCACAGTCCCTCCTTTCCTAATGCTTGGGGGTCAGGATCATGACCATATTCCTGCCCTCAAGCTTCGGGTGCTGCTCGATCACTGCCACCTCCTTGAGTGCATCGGCAAAGCGGTCCAACTGCAGCTTGCCCCGGTTGATGTGGACCATCTCCCGACCGCGGAACATCATCGTCACCTTCGTCTTGTTCCCCTCCTTCAGGAATCGCTCGGCGTGCTTGGCCTTGAACTGGAAGTCGTGATTCTCGGTCTTAGGCCGAAGCTTGATCTCCTTGACCTGAATGATCGTCTGTTTCTTCCTCGCCTCTCGCGTCTTCTTGCTCTGCTCGTATCGGTACTTCCCGTAATCGATGATCCGGCAGACCGGCGGCTTGGCTTCCGGCGCCACCTCCACCAGATCGAGCGCCAGGCTCTGGGCGATCTGCAGGGCCTCCTGAATCGGGAGGATTCCGAGCTGTTCCCCATCCGGATTAATGACTCGAACCTCTTTAATCCGAATCCGCTCGTTGACCCGGATACCTCTACTGATGGATGCTCCCTCCTTTGGATTGAGGCAGCCCCGCCGGCGGGAGGGCTGGCCTGAGTTCTCTTTGGATTACGGCAACCAGTTCGTCGATCGGCATGACACCCAGGTCCTGCCCGCCGCGCCTTCTTACCGAGACGGTGCCGGTCGTGGCCTCTTTGTCGCCTACCACGAGAATGTAAGGAATCTTCTGCATTTCAGCATCCCGGATCTTGAAGCCGACCTTCTCGTTCCGAGCATCCACCTCCGCACGCGCCTTCGCCGCTCTCAACCAGTCGGACACCTGGCGGGCATAGGGCTGGAAGCGGTCCGCCACCGGGACGACCCGGGCCTGAACCGGGGCAAGCCACATCGGGAAGGCACCAGCGTAGTGTTCGATCAAGACACCGAAGAACCGCTCCAGCGACCCGAGGAGCGCACGGTGAACCATGAAGGGCCGATGCGGCCGGTTATCGTCCCCCACATAGCTGATATCGAAACGCTCCGGCAGGTTGAAGTCGAACTGGACGGTCGTGCACTGCCAGGGCCGACCGAGGGCATCCTTCACCTTCAGGTCGATCTTCGGCCCATAGAAGGCGCCGCCCCTCTCCTCGATCTTGTACCGGAGTCCCGCACGGTCAGCGGCCAGGCGCAACGCCTCGGTTGCCTCGTCCCACAGGGCCGGGTCCCCGATCGCCTTCTCCGGTCGAGTGGCGATACAGGCCTCGTATTCGTCGAAGCCGAATGTGCGCAGGAAGAACAGGCTGAAATCGATGGCCCGGGTGACTTCTTCCACCATCTGCTCGGGCGTGCAAAAGATATGCGCGTCGTCCTGAGTGAACCCCCGAACGCGCAGGAGGCCGTGAAGCACCCCGGCACGCTCGAAGCGATAGACCGTCCCCAGCTCGGCAAAGCGCAACGGGAGGTCCCTGTAACTGCGGACCTTCGACTGGAACACCTTGATATGGAAGGGGCAGTTCATCGGTCTGACGTAGTAGTCGTTCCCCTCCATTTCCATCTTGGCGTACATATACTCGCGGTAGAAGTCCAAGTGGCCGCTGGTCTCCCACAGCTTCGCTCGGCCGACATGGGGTGTATAGATGAGGTCGTAGCCGTTCTTGAGATGCTCTTCGCGCCAGAGGTTCTCGATGACTGTGCGGACCAACGCGCCTTTCGGATGCCACAGGATGAGGCCGCCGCCCACCTCGTCGTCCATGCTGAAAAGATCCAGATCGCGGCCCAGGCGGCGGTGATCCCGCCTCTTCGCCTCCTCAAGGCGGAAGAGATGCTGCTCCAGCGCCTCTTGAGTCTGGAAGGCGGTCCCATAGATCCTGGTGAGCATTGGCCGCCGCTCGTCGCCTCGCCAGTAGGCACCCGCCAGATGGGTCAGCTTGAAGGCGCGGATGACCGACGTATCAAGGACGTGCGGGCCCCGGCAGAGGTCCATGAAGCGGCCGGTCGAGTAGAAACTGACCAGATCGGTGCCACGATCCACCTCTGTTTCAAGCTCTTCGAGCTCCGCCCCTCCGGACCCGGCCGCCGCCCGATCCCGGATCGTTTCGAGGATCTCCACCTTGTAGGACTGGTCCAGCGCCTTCGCCTTGGCGATCGCCTCTTCCAGCGGAAGCTCGAATCGCATGAAGGGTAGTTTTTGTTCGCTCAACTCGCGCATCTTGGCCTCAACGGCCGGCAGGTCTTCCGGCGTCAACGCGCGTGGCGGCTCGATGTCATAGTAGAACCCATCGGCGATAGCCGGCCCGATCGCAAACCTTGAACCCGGGAAGAGGGCTTCGACCGCGGCCGCCATCAGATGGGCTGCGCTATGGCGAAGCATCGACAGCCCTTCCGGCGAGGAGGCCGAGACAAACCCGACATGGGCATCCTGATCAAGACGACTTGTCAGATCGACGGGATGGCCATTCACCGTCGCCCCGATGGTCTCCTTCTTGGCCGCCGGATCTATGGCCTCGAGGACGCCCAGCAACGTCACGCCGGAAGGAAACTCTTGGCGCCGGCCGTCATCCAGCGTAACAATAACAGACATCTTCCCGGTTCCTGTCACTACACATTCCCGCAATTGAGAAGAAAAGGGCATCACGCTGCTGTGATGCCCTTCTCCGCTTAGACAGTATCACACAACAAGACAGCAACACGCCTCAGCAATAATGGTAGGCACGGGCGGTCTTGAACCGCCGACCTCTTGCGTGTCAAGCAAGCGCTCTCCCCCTGAGCTACGTGCCTAAACGTGCCTACCTCCTTCGGAAACATCGGGCCTTATCTTCAATCAATCAGGCCCATGCTGTCAAGGGAAAAGGCGATGAAAGCAGTGTCCTATCCCAGACACTCTACTATTGCAGAAGGTGATACAAAGGTAGGCCTTGTGACATCTGTGCCACGGCAGCGCCAACCTCACAACCTACAGACAGATACGTCGAGACTTGTGGAACTTTGTCATGTCGCACTCTCCCTCTGCTGGCCCAGTACTTGCACTCTCCCCCGCAGTGACTCACGCTGGCTCTCATAGCGCTCGCAGAACGCAGAACAGCAACTTGAGATGCCTGCAGTTTCACCGGTAGCACCGCAGGGATCGCGATCACCCTCGTGTCTCAGCGTGGTGGTGCAGCCACGGAAGGAGGTCCCATGTTGTCGAAGAAGTTCGCGCTCGGGTTTGGCATCGCGGTGGCGCTTCCGATGCTGGTGTACTCCGGGGTCAGTTCGTTCAGTCCGCCTCCGATATGGAGAGACTATTTCCCCACTGAATCTTTAAGTTGGCGCGACAAGGCGCCAGAAGAACAGGTGAAGATCCAGCAGGAGAAATCGCGACGGGAGCAAGCGTACTACGAACATGAACACCGCTTCGTCCGCCATCTCTTCTATGTCGCTGCGCCGATCGGCCTTGCCGGGATCATCGGTGGTTCTCTCATTGCCATCGAGGCGATTGGCACGGGGCTGATGTTTGGCGGGATCTTCACCGCGATCGAAGGGTATTACTGGTACTGGTCGGCCCTCGAGCACTGGATGCGCTTTCTGTCGCTTCTCGCCGCATTTCTCATACTCATCCTCATCGGTTATCGTAAGTTCGCTCGACCCAGCAGCTAGTCATATTACTCGACTCGCGGCATACCTTTGCGAGTCGGTTGGCGATGGCCGGCGTAGATCTCTTGACGATTCAGCAGCTCGGAGGGTGGAAGACGCTTCAGATGGTCCAGCGCTATGCCCACCTGTCACCGGACCACAAGCGGCAGGCGATCGAGCGGCTCTCAGTGCCGGCGATGTCCACAGAACTCGCTTCACCTGACGAAAGACAGCTCTCGGCAACGGTCGCCTGAGCGATCCTGGTTCTCCCTAGAAAATCGACCTTTAAAGCACCAACGCCGCCAGGATTGGCTCTGGCGGCGTTGGTGTTCCCGTCCACACTACTTAGAACGCGACACTATACATCCCTCCTGGACCGTTATAGACCAAAATAAAGAGTTGCAGAATGTCTCGTCCAAGCAACGCTATGATTTGCCCCTGTGGTAAAGGCAACTGTTGACCGGCAAGATTGGCACCGAGAAGTTCATTAAATTCGATGCTCGGGAGCTTCGTGCCAGGGAAAGAGAACTTGGCTGGGTAGGTTGCCTGTTGCTATGGTCCGCCAGCGGTTCCGACATTTTTGATCCCGACAGGCTGTACTCCTAGCTGTCCGACTACCGTCGCGTCTACCGCACTGACACTGGCACCAGTATCGATCAATGCCTGTCCAAGAACCGGGCTTGGAATTTTCTGATTGTCCTTTTGGAGTTGAGTGGCCAGTGCCGTGGGGATTTCGATTTGTACCGCCAGCACTGGTCCAATAATTCGTAGGCCGTCAGGGAAGGCTTGGACAGAACCCCCGGGCGGAGTAGCATGATGAAACGAATTATGGATTGGCACCGATCAAGCCGAGCGTCATAGCGGGAATGCTTTCGTTTGTCTCAGTACGGGAGATGAGCTTGATCAGCATCGGGACATTCCCTTTGATCCGAATTCCCTCCTTGTAAGCCTCTTCGGGATGGTCAAATACCCCAATGAGTTCCTTGCCGATGATCAGAGAGTGCTTCCCTTCGTGGTGACTTAGAAGCTCTGCTTTGATCGATTGGAAATAACTGAGTTCGGTTTCAAGGGCCATGGGCGACCTCCGTCGGTCCGCTTCTACGACAAGCATATGGCGCTGCAGCTTCTCGGTCAACAGAAGAAGTCAATTATCCCTATCGCGCAATATTAGTCAAGTCAATTCTTCTGTTCAGCGACTTGATCCTCTGTGATCTTCTACGATCCCGTCGCGACAGAGTTTAGTTCGCTCCTTCACTGCCTTCCGGGGGAAAAGCCGGAAAAATTCACGCTCCCACCTCTTTCATTGGCCATGCCCGCCATGCTTGATTGTTGTCTGACCACTCGTAGACCACGCCCTCTTTTGTAAGGCCAAAGATCCGGACCGTCTCACTCGAGAAACCCGCCGCTGCCTGCCGTGAGGTCATTGCCACTTCGATTTGTACGAACCGGAGATCGTTGCTCGCCATCGTCCTCCTCCTCTCACCTTTCGCTGGCTTCCCAGCGTCGGCAACTCAACTTCACCAATACTTCACCAGACCGCTATTCCGTTCAAATCTCGCGCCAGCCATAACAAGATCGAAGCACTGAAACCATTGAAACAATTGGTGCCGGGGGCGGGAGTCGAACCCGCATAGGCCAGAGGCCCGCAGGATTTTAAGTCCCGTGCGTCTCCCAGTTCCGCCACCCCGGCCAGATGCTATTAAAGTATAACATTAGTTAATCTTTATAACTACTCATAACTAATACTAATATTCACATAAGTAATCGAAGCACGTGCACCCTTCGACACGCTCAGGGTGAACGGAAAAAGATCAACAGGTGAAACATATGAATGTAATTGCGTCTTCTTATTGCCCAGACGCTCGGCGCCGCAGTTCCTCTTTCAATTCGTCCGGGGCCTTGACGACCACGATGTTTCCCGACCGGACCACATAGATCGGCTGATCGGTCTGTTGATCAAAACGATCGGTCCGGATGATCTCGCTCACCACGAGCTTGACTCGAATCCTGCTGCCGTCCTCCGTCTCGTACTCGTTCCACTCCTCGCGGAGCGTCCGGAAATCGAGGTCAAGGCCGTCAACGGTCTCGTTTCCCCACTGCACCTTCGTCCGCTTCGCCACGTCCTTCCTCTCCTCTCCTTCGCTATGGGCCACCGCGAATCAGCGGTTGGAGCTTCCGCCACTGCTCAGGCGTGAGGGTCGCCTTCCCCTTCTCGACCGTTTTGATCCGACCGAGACGGAGCTCGGTCCGAAGAGACTCTATTCTCCGGATTCTCGTCTCTGCCTGAGTCAGATCGATCTGCTCCCGGCTCAGCACCCTTTGCAGCTCAAGTTCTAGTCGCTGGATCTCTGCGGTCTGAAGATCTGCTGTTCGCTGGAAATCGCTACGAAGGGCCTCAAGACCTCGGACCTGTTCGGGGATGAGGGAGAGGTCTCGGGCATGCCAGAGCACCAGCGTAATCAGCGGGACCTGCTCTCCGAAGATCGGCCGAA
>Ga0214473_10006317_pt1 | contig 14172 bp, 17 predicted proteins | sample RVTome_7_FD_203509 | JGI IMG/M metagenome (GOLD analysis project Ga0214473, IMG submission 203509) | Soil microbial communities from uranium-contaminated site in the Upper Colorado River Basin, Wyoming, United States - RVT98D197 | ecosystem: Environmental > Terrestrial > Soil > Contaminated >... | reverse complement strand
CTTCAACCGTGACAGAGGAAATCCCAAAGAGGTCTTCATTAATGTTCGAGACCTCTCCTTTAGTACCGTACCGGACGAGATTCAACTGGGTGATATATCCAGAACGGATATTCAATCCGGTCTGAAAATTGCCAAAGAGAAAGACGAAGTTACCTATTCTGAAATGGTCAGAATTACCGATCGTAAAAGGGAAATGATGGATTCTTTTCTCTGCCTTCAGAAGGGCAAAATCCTTTTCCTCATCGGAGTAGACGATTTGTGACCTGATTCGGGAACCATCATCGAGGATAACAGAGGTTTCTTCCTCCAGTTTTTGATCATCTGAAATCTGAAATTCAATAGGGCCGAAGGGAGTAATTGTTTGAAAGGATTTGATTCTAACTACATGCCCGGCGGTCAAAAGATGGTACTGGTCGAGAGAGGTACCTAATCCGATAGTGGTGACGGTCGGGGTGAGCTCTCCCAGTTTGAATTTAAGGGAGGTTTGGATTCGAAACACGTTGGATGCGATGAGGTCAAGTTCTCTCTTATTCGGATCCATATGGATGGGAGAGTTCTCGTATCGACCAAGAGATACTTTGCCGATAATGAGAGTACATCCGGGCAATGAGATGATAAGAAACAGAATAACAACGCGAAACAACAGTAGGCTTGACTTTTTCATCTATCTCCCTTTATTTAATTATAATAAGGATAATGAGTCGATGAAAGTTATCCTTCTTTTCATCATTTTGTCCATAATCTGTTTAGTTTCCCCAAGTTTCGTCATGTCTTCCAGCGACATGGAGAGACATGTCATTAAACTGTTCGAACAGTTCGAGTTAATTCCACAAGTCAAGGTTACCCCTACCGAGAGAGATCGATTTGTCATCGAGCTGACCTTTAGCATAGGCGACCGATGGGGAAGGGACGGATTTGCGCGAGATCTGGCGAAGGCGGCAATAACAAGAGTTTTTAAGTCCAGTTTGCCAATCGCTCAAGGAATAGTTAAGGTCTACTGTACCCATGTGGAAGTTATCCATGTCGCCATTGGCATGAATCAGGCTAAAAGAATCAACTGGGGGGATAGTTTGAGTCTCCCCGATTTCTTCGATACACTTCGATCCTGTTCGTACTGGGGGAAAAATCCTGAGGACCGCACTTACTTGATCGAACACAGGCAAATCATTAAACCTTCCCCTATCGTTTCATACACGCCGGATTCCTAATCAGTGTCTTGTACTTTTCGAGAAGCATCGCTTTTAATTACTCTCCTCCCGACACGTTTACCTTACATACCATCCTTCCTTTCCGTTGAAATAAAATTGAGTCAAATTACACAAAAACAGGGAAAATGGGGTAAAACCCTATTGTTGAGAATTGATACACGGAACGATTGTGCTTTTGTTTCAGCGTACTATTCTCAAACTGTCCGGTCTCAAGAATAAAACGTTGGTCTCCTCAGAATACAGGGTTCATCCGATTGCATGTTGAACGTCCATTTCGTAATCTGAACAGTGCGGGAGGGGTCTTGAAGAGTGGGAGATGAGTAATAAGGTCATCGAAAGGAGGGCCAAAAAATGGTAGATCAACCGAGGAACGTATCCATTGAGCCACAGCAAAGAATATTTCTTACCGAGCTTTCCTGGGAAAACATTAACGAGCCGGGGGCCTATGTGGAGATCGGGAGCGGCGATCTCTATCGAATTCCACAAGAGGCTCTCATGAGAGGAAGCTCTCCTATGATTCGAAAGGAAAGCATGGGAGCTTCAAGACTGGTGCGGATCAGCAAGGATCCGTACGTCACTACCCTCGAAGCAAGGATGATCTGTGCCGAAAACAATATTCACCCGAACTTCTAACTTCTTCCGCGCTTCAACCTCTCCCTCTTTGATTGGAGTGGATTATAGGGAAAATGTCAGACCTAAATAAATCCCTTTAAGATCCCATGGTTCTCAGGGCAACGCTAAAATATGAATAATCTCCTTTTTCTTTTGTAGAAAGAGTTTCAGGATGAGAATGGAAAATCGGGAAGATCTAAAGAGGCAGATCGAAAAAAATGGTTTGATTTGTGACTGCGGAGAGGAGATTTACGCGGTCGGCAAAGGGGCCATGGAAGAGCAGCCAAACTACAACAAATACTTCGAGTACCTTGAATGTCCGAGATGCAAAAAGATTTATTATCTGTAACAGGGAGGTCAGAAATGAAGGTCCGGGTGGACGAGGAACTCTGTGTGGGGGATGAAACATGTGTGGAAATCTGTCCTGAAATCTTCGAAATGCAGGGGGATGTGGCGGTAGCAAGAATAGAAGAGGTCCCCGAAGAGTTGGAGCAGGGATGCAGGGAGGCTGCCGAATCGTGCCCTGTGAATGCGATACTCATTGAAGCATAGAGAGCCGGCCCGATAGTTCTTCAAAAAATGTCATCGGACCTTGCCGGAAGACCTTCTGACGGGAAAAGAAATTTGCAAATCGCTTAGTTTGACTGCGGTGGAACAGCGTCCTACAATGGGATTAGAAAAGCTCATTTGGGAAGGGTTTACGCCGGGGGATAATGATGGATGCGACCAAGGCAAAAGAGGTTATCATTCCAGCTGGAAAGGCAACACTTAGAGCGATATTCGGTTTGCCTTCACAACCCAAAGGAGTCGTTGCCTTTGCTCACGGGAGCGGAAGCGGGCGCCTTAGTCCCCGGAACAATTTTGTGGCGCGGGTTCTCCAGGAGGGCGGCATTGCGACATTACTGGCCGATCTCTTAGAAGAGTCTGAAGAATTGGACCGGAGAAATGTCTTCGACATAAACCTTTTGGCAGACCGTCTTTTAGCCAATGCCGAGTGGCTTCATCAGCTTCCGGAAACGCACGGGTTACCAATCGGATATTTTGGAGCGAGTACGGGTGCTGCCGCGGCTCTTCAGGCGGCTGCAAGAGAGACAGATGAGGTTGCGGCCGTTGTCTCCCGTGGTGGAAGACCTGATCTTGCAATGACCTTCCTTCACCTGGTTCAGTCTCCTACTCTCTTCATTGTTGGGGGAGAGGACAGACCCGTTATTCCCCTCAATGAATCAGCCTTTAAGAGACTGAATTGTCCCAAGGAGATGGTCATTGTGCCAGGGGCAACGCACCTCTTCGAAGAGCCTGGTGCTCTGGAAAGAGTAGCGGAACTGGCTCGCGACTGGTTTCTCAAATACTTCCTTCCGCGGTGTTGAAGAGGCAATATGGGGGAAAAGAGTTTTTTACAAGGATTGCTTTATCCAGTTCAATCACGCCTTCTCATCTTCACTGTGCACCCTCTTTCTTATCTCCGCGCGCTTTGAGGAGCATTTCCGTCTGTCTCCACTTGTCCCGATTTTCCGAAATCGTCCGGTCGATGATCTCACCACAAAAGATGCATCTCCACCCCCAAAAACTTTCTTGGGATCCATATAACTTTTCATAAATCATGCCACTTCCTCACCGGTCACACTTCATCTGGCACTCGAAGCGGATGGAAAATTTCCATGGTTTTCCGGAGCTTGTAGTTCACGGAGTACCCGAAAAGACTCCATTGGCACCACTCCTGCCAAGGTCATTTGTCGTATGGCAGCGTGATGAGCTTCGATGCTCACATCACCACAAGCATCAGCAACGACATAGACCTCGTAACCGGCGTCCAGTGCCTGACTGGCTGAAAGGACGATGCAGAAATCCGTCCAGAGACCTGCCATCACGAGTTTTTTTCTCTGACTCCTCTTGATATCTTCAAGGATGGTGTTATCTTCCAGGATTCCCATGGTCGTGCGGTCAACCGGTTCCCTATCCGGGAAGATGGCATGGAGTTCCTGAAAGAGGGGACCGCCGAAGCTCTTCACGCCTATGGTTGTCAAAATGGTCGGAATGTCAAAAGCCTTCCCAATTTTGGCCAAATCGACAGCTCTTGCCAAGAGGGTACGGATATTACCGGAGCCTACCGTCATCGCAAGGTCGGTCTGGAAGTCTATGAGGATAATCAGAGCATTGTCCCTGCTCAGACGACGACCGGAACTCATTCGGTGCACCACCCTTTTCCCTATGTGTGTATCGTATGTCAACCGAGTGAAAATACCATCGGGTGAACTATGTAGTTTTCAACAAAGGAGGCTGTATTTTTAGCACAGAGCTTATTGTATTTCAGTGTCGGGGCGTACAGAGAGACTTTGCGTTTTGTGGAAAATCAGGCTGCCTCTTTTTCTTCTTCGACTACATCGGCATCCAGGCAGAGGCTCCGTAGTTCCTGCATTAAAACGTTGAAAGATTCCGGAATCCCGGGCTCCCAAGAATGCTCTCCCTTCACAATTGCTCTGTAAACACGGTTCCGTCCTGCCACATCGTCTGATTTGACGGTTAAGCATTCTTGGAGAGAATAAGCCGCGCCGTGGGCTTCAAGAGCCCAAACCTCCATCTCTCCGAGGCGCTGACCTCCGAACTGGGCTTTTCCTCCCAGGGGTTGCTGGGTGACGAGAGCATAGGGTCCAATAGAGCGGGCGTGGATTTTCTCATCTACAAGATGGTGTAACTTGAGAAGATACATGTAGCCCATGGTCACTTTCTGCTCAAAAGGCTCTCCTGTCCTTCCATCATAGAGCGTTGTTTTTCCCGTTACTGGAAGCCCCGCTTTCTCAAGATAGGTCTTGATCTCTTCCTCCCTGGCACCGTCGAAGACCGGGGTGCGAACAAAGATCCCGGACCTCAGTTGCCGGGCTAATTCGATCACCTCATCATCCGGCGCCTGATCAAGGTATTCGCCCACTTCTTTTGAAGAATAGATGTCCTTGATCATTTTCCGGAGCGTTCGAGGGCCGAAATGATTATCAAGATACTGTCCGATTTTCCAGCCCAGTCCTTTGGCTGCCCATCCGAGATGGGCCTCCAGAATCTGACCGAGATTCATCCGGGAGGGGACCCCGAGCGGATTGAGAACAACCTCAACCGGAGTCCCGTCCTCCGTGTAAGGCATATCCGCTTCAGGGAGAATCATGGAGATGACGCCCTTGTTGCCGTGGCGGCCGGATATTTTATCGCCTGCTGAAAGCTTTCGTTTCACAGCGATATACACTTTGACAATTTTCAGTATTCCCGGAGGAAGTTTCTCTCCCTTCCTCAGTATGGCCAATTTGTTTGCAAAGACTTTTCTCAGCACATCGATCTGTCGCTCTGCGCGGGCCATAAGCCGATATACCTCGGGAAGAACCTTCTCCCCCGCCGCCACGTCGAGTTCTTTCAGCAGGCGGAAGGGGAGACCCTGAAGGTGTTCGTCCCTGATGATTTGTCCGGCATCGAGATAGACTTTTTTCCTGTCGGCGATCTGTTTTACACTCTTTCTGCCGGTCACATGTTTGGAGATCCTTCTCCGGGTGGTGTTCTGGATGATCCGAATCTCATCTGCAAGGTCTCTTTTCAACCTTGCCTTTTCCTGTCTCCTGATGGTCTTCGTCCTTTGATCCTTTTCTTCACCTTCCCGGAGAAAGACCTTGGCATCGATTACGATTCCTTCGATCCCAGGGGGGACTCTCAGGGAGGCATCCTGAACATCCGAGACTTTTTCGCCGAAGACTGCCTGCAAGAGCCTCTTCTCCGGGTAGAACGGTGTCTCCTCTTTTGGGGTCACCTTACCCACGAGGATATCACCGGGTTTTACCCAGACGCCGGGTCGAACGACCCCGCTCTCATCCAAATCTCTCAGCGCCTTTTCGCCTACATCGGGAATTTCGGCAGTGATCTCCTCTTTGCCCAGCCTGGTCTCCCTGGCCATACACTCCAGCTCGTCAATATGGATCGACGTGTAGGCGTCTTCTTTCAATAGTTTTTCGCTGATGAGGATCGAGTCTTCGAAATTGTATCCGCCCCAGGGCATAAGGGCGACCAGGACATTTCTTCCGAGGGCAAGCTCACCCAGATGTGTCGCCTGGCCGTCAGCAATGACCTCGCCCTTCTTCACATGCTCTCCAACCTCAACGATCGGCCTCTGGGTGATGCAAGTCCCCTGGCTGGACCGTTTATACTTGATCAAAGGGTATATATCCGCCCCTGAATCAGCCTCGTCCTGGTCCTCCTCATCGGCGATGATAACGATCCGGGAGGCGTCCACATCTTCAACGATCCCATCCCTTTTTGTCACAACCATCACTCCGGAACTCCGTGCCACTTTCGTCTCCATGCCGGTTCCCACAAGAGGCGCCTCCGGCTTTAAAAGAGGAACCGCCTGACGCTGCATATTTGACCCCATGAGGGCCCTATTTGCATCGTCATGTTCCAGGAACGGAATGAGAGAGGTCCCTACACTTACCACTTGCTTTGGGGAGACATCCATATAACGGACTTCCTCATGTCTCACCATCACGAATTCGCCTCCCCTTCGGCAAGGGATGAGAGAATGGAGGAACCTTCCGTACGGGTCAACAGGGGCGTTCGCCTGAGCAATGGCAGGTTTTTTCCCGCCGATCTCTTCGTCTTCGTCGAGGGCCATGAGATAGCGAATGTTGTTCGTAACCTTTCCATTGACTACTTCCCGGTAAGGAGTCTCTATAAATCCATAATCATTCACACGCGCATAGGTACTCAGAGAGGTGATGAGACCAATGTTCGGACCCTCGGGCGTCTCGATAGGACAGATCCGGCCATAATGGGTGGGATGGACGTCTCGCACCTCAAATCCCGCTCTCTCCCGGGTGAGCCCTCCCGGCCCCAGGGCGGATAGGCGCCGCTTCTGAGTAACCTCCGAGAGTGGATTGGTCTGGTCCGCCACCTGGGAAAGCGGGCTCGTCGCAAAGAAATGATTAACCACTGCGGAGAGAGCTCTTGAGTTAATGACATCGTTGGGCATCGACGTTTCTACTTCTTGCAGGCTCATTCGCTCTTTGACCATTCTTTCCATCCTCACCAGTCCGAGATAATACTGATTTTCGAGAAGCTCCCCTACGGTTCTTACCCGGCGGTTTCCAAGATGGTCGATATCGTCTACGGTCTCATGACCATCCTTCAATCTGATCAGACGCCTGACGACTTCAAGAATATCTCGCCGCCTCAGAGTCGTCTTCTCATCTTTGAGGATTTCTTGAACCTTCATCCGTATATCTTCAGTAATCGTTCCGTTTTCAGCGGTGGGCATTAATCCAAGGGGATAAAGAACCTTCGCGGCCCGCCGGACTTCATCAGCCATCTCTGGCGTCGCTATTGCTTCGTCAAAATCGAGCCACCCCTCCAGAATCCGATCCACCAACTCCTTGCCTCCGGCATAAGTTGCCCCGGCTGCGAAAGCCTCCTTTTTCCACCTCACGGTGAAGACCAACACCTTTAAAGGCTTCCGGTTCAGACCGAGCCTGCGGTTCAACTTCATCCTTCCCACTTTGGATAGATCGTACCGTTCGGGATTGAAGAGTAGATTGTAAAAAAGGGCCGTCGCCGTTTTGATCGTCGGCGGGGCGCCGGGGCGTAGCTTCCTGTGAATCTCGATCAATGCCCGCTCAGACTCCATCTCGCGCAATGATTTTCCTGGCTCTGCAAAGGCCAACTTCTCAATTTCATCGAGGTTCAGCCCGATCTTGTCAATTACCAGCGTATCCCGAAGGGATGAGCTCACATTGATGTTGTCAATGAAGAGGGTTTCAAACCCATCGATTTTCCTTTTTCTGACCTCCTGGAGTAGTTTTTCCGTGATTTGCTCATTGATCTCCCCGATTACTTCTCCAGTCTTCAATTCGACCAGATCGCTCGCCAGATAACGGCCTATCAATGCCTCTTCTTCCACCGGAATCGTTGTGATTCCGGCCACCTGCAGCTTTTGAAACGTCTCCTCCGTGATCCGGTGGTGTTTCTGCACGATCACTCTCTCGGTGTTGGGGTCTACAATATCCGCGGTCGCTTTCTGCCCCATCCATACATCCCTTGAGATCTCTTCATGGAATTTCTCCGCCTGAAAAAGGATCTTCTCCTTGTGGTAGAAATGGTCGAGTAGTTCATGACCCGTATACTCGAAGGCCCGAAGCAGAACGGTCACCGGAATCTTCCTGCCCCTGTTGAACCGAACATAAACCAGACCCTTATGATCGATTTCGAAGTCGATCCAGGTACCACGGTTGGGGATGATACGAGCAGAGCAGGAAATTTTTCCACCACCAGAGGACTTTGTCCGGTCTTGATCAAAAAAGACCCCTGAAGAGCGATGAAGCTGGCTTACGATCACCCGCTCCGTCCCATGGACGATGAAGGTCCCATTCATTGTCATCAATGGAATCTCACCAAAATGGACTTCCTGTTCTTTGATGGCACTAACGCTTCTTGTCATGGTCTCTTCGCTCGTATCCCAGATGACCAGGCGCAGGGTCACTGTCAGTGGCGCCCCATAGGTCACCTTCTTTAAGACGCATTCCTCCACGGTGTACTTCGGATCGCCCAGGTGGTAGCTGACAAATTCAAGAGAAGCCGTTTCGAAGACATCCTTAATGGGAAAGACAGTTTTGAAAACTCCTTCAAGCCCGATGGGCTCCCGTTTCTCGGGTTGAACATGGGCCTGCAAGAACCGCTCATAGGATTTCTTCTGAATCTCAAGCAGGTCGGGGACTTCCAGGACCTCTTTTATTTTTGAAAAATCTCTGCGATATCTTGAATATGTCGCGGGTATTCCTTTCATGCCAACCTTTCCTTTAAACGAGTGGAAATTAGAGTTGCTTACCGGGAAATGAAGAAAGCAGGCATCTTGAGGAAATTGCCAGGTAGAGTAGAAATCCTGCAACGATCTCCATAATCAAATTATTAGTGCTTGTGTTAACAATTTCAATATGTTAACTGAAATATCAGGCGAAGATAGTCTACCAAACAAGAAACCTGACACGCCGGCACGAAATGAGAAACCTTATAAGTTTCTGTGGGATATCGCTAATATTGAATAAAAGGGATGAAGCAAACGTCTAAGTAATTAAAATGGTTCAACATTTGTGAGGCGATAATGGAAACTTCCAAAGTGAGTCCAACAAGAAACGATGGGTTCAAAACGCTGATCGTAGAAGACAGCCATTCTTTCCGGCAAACGCTCAAGGACAGCTTGCAAGCGCTCTTTCCTTCGATGGTCATCCAGGAGGCAGAAGACGGAAGAATGGTTCTTCAAAAAGTGGATGTTTTCCTTCCCCATCTGATTTTTATGGATATCCAGCTGCCCGGAGAAAATGGCCTGAGCCTCACTCGAAAAATAAGAGCGACTCATCCAGACATCAAAATCATCATCATGACGAGTCATAACGGCTTAGAGTACCAGGAAGCTGCCTCTCAATGTGGCGCAAATCATTTTATTCAGAAGGACTCTCTGGACCAGGGGCAGATCGAATCGTTGATCAAGTCCTTCATGGCGGTTTCCAGAAAGGATGCTCTGCGGAATTGACAGCCTCTTTCGAAAAAAGTCTCAAATTACAGCATCCCATCTCGTGAAATACTGAGTTCACCCCATTTACTCCTCTCACCAATTCTAATAACCTCAGAATGAAATAATAACAGAAAGGAGGGATCAAAATGGCAGAGATCAAAATGCCCCATTCGGCCCATGAGGAGCACCTTTGTCTCTTGGAGAACATTCAAACGAACATCGAGGACATCAAGAAGCTTGTAAGAAATCCGAAGTTCATCTGTAAGAACTGTGGCAGAGCTGCGGCAAACGACAGGAATCTTTGCGACCCTGAAAAATTATGATCACGGTGGGTGATCCGTCAGGAGGAGGAAGAGAAATCCTCCTCCTGATTTCCTGATGAAGAAGGTTGAAATGTGCCATGTCTGTGGCTGTACCCCATGTAAGTGCGGCAGAAAGATCGTCGATGGTGTCTGCGAAGGATGCGGAAATTCGTTTGATGATTGTACCTGCCAAGAAGAAGACCAGCAAATTTGATCTTCAAGCAATAATTGTGGATAAACATGGGTTTTGTCTGGCATAGGATTGGCCATGAATTCAAACCCGAGAATCGGAATCCTTGGCGGAGGGTTCGCCGGGCTCTACACGATATTCTTCCTTAGAAAGATTCTTCCCAATGGCGTGGATATCACACTCTTCGATAGAAAGAACTATTTCCTTTACACTCCCGTCCTCCATGAGATGGCTACCGGAACGGTGAATGCAAGGCATGTGGCCATTCCAATCCGAAAGGCCGTCGATCCCCGTGCGGTTCATATCCGGTGCGAAGAAGTGACAGCGGTGGACCTTTCCAAAATGGTTTTCGAAACACCTTCCGGAGATTTTGAATTCGATCATCTCATCCTCGCGCCAGGAAGCGAACCGAATTTCTATTGCTTTCCGGACATCCAGGAGAACTCCATTACGTTTAAAACGATCGAAGACGCGATCATGTTGAGAAATGTTCTTACCGGCAATTTGGAAAAGGGCGCTCTTGAGAAAGATGCGGTAAAGCGAAGACATTTGCTGACGATCACAGTGGCAGGAGGAGGTTGTACAGGTGTGGAACTGGTGGCTGAAATTGCCCAGTTCATCAACATCATTCTCCGCAAGGATTACCCTGAAATCAAGAGATCCGAGGTCAGAATTGTTCTGATCGAGGCCACGGTCAGGATTTTGCCGTCCTTTCCGGGATATCTTTCTGATATTGCCATGAGAAGATTAAGACGGATAGGGGTCGAGGTCCTGTTAGACACTCCCATTCAATGGGTGGATAAGGATTCCATTGGCCTTAAGGACGGCCAAGAGGTTCCGAATGGGATACTGGTTTGGGCAGCGGGGGTAAGAGCTCGTTATCTGTCGCTCAATCCGGAACAGAAGAGCGACTTGAACAACCGTATTCATGTAAATGAACGTCTTGAGATCCCTGGATATCCGACAGTTCATGTCATAGGAGATGCGGCGCTTGTTTCAAGAAATGGGACCCCATTACCGCCTACGGCATCGGTAGCTGTCCAGGAAGCAAAGTACGTCGCCCAGAATATTTTGTTTCATTTTCAAAAGAAAGAACCTCCACCTTTCCGGTTTCGATATCGAGGGGATATGGCTTCTTTGGGATTTATGTTTGGGGTGGCCGAGGTCTACGGGCGGCAGTTCAAGGGGTTTCCCGCATGGATCATATGGAAGGTTTTTAAATTGGGAATGCTCCCCCGCCATAAAAACAGGTTTCAGATCGTGGCGGATTGGCTGATCACTCTTCTCTTCAAAAGAGACACTTCAAAGCTCATGTGATTTGTTGAATTCCACAGCCTGTGTTTCCACTTACCGCATGTCAAATTGGAACATCGCCAAATAGCATGTGATAATTTTATTGAAACAACGGCAAGAGAGGTGAGTGAAATGGTCAGGGACCTTGTATGCGGCAGAGAAATGGATGAAACCAAAGCACGGGCGTCCTGCGATTACGAGGGACAAACTTACTATTTTTGTGCGGAGACCTGCAGGGACCAATTTATTGATTTGTTTAGCCCGCAGATGAATGTATTGAGAGGAACTCGGGAAGGCGCTTTGACTTTTGGAGACGACTGAGCCAATCCGCATGGATTCCTTCCCACAGTCCCAAACGAAGTCGAGATTTCTGGGCTTTTTCAGAAATCTCTTCCTAAGACCAAGAAACATCCGGCCTCATTTTTGTGTTCCTTCTTCTGTCCAGTAAGGCTGTACGCCGAAGTGCCTATAGATTTCTTCAGCGAGTGTTCGTTCAGTTAGATCGTCTCTCAAAATAAGCGCAGCGTCCAATGCCTCCTTGTTCACTTTAAGAACAATGTTTTGTCCCTCAGAAGTCAGTGCGGCAAAGGGAATAGCAACCCGCTTTTGCATATCATCCGATATCCGATAGATGAGAATAACAAAGGTGACACGCCCTTCAGGCCCTGTCACAACGTCAGTAATTGTCCCAAGGGTTTCGCCTTTGGAATCTTTCACCATCGTTCCGAGCAGCTTGCTGCCCTCGGATGGTTGCGCGCTTTGTGGGACCATTTCTTGCGCCATAGACTTGGCCACTGTATGTCCAAAAATAAGCGCAAAGGATAGCGCCATCACAAGTATCATCCTCATCCTTCTTCCCTCCTTTCAAGACTCAAAAACTTGAGGCATTTTCTGTCTTGTTTCTTATAATTATTATAGGACTTGTTGGTCATCTCATGCCAAGTCCTCTTTTTGGAATTCCTGAAAAAGTCCGGAAATCTCTAAGAGAGCGAAGAGCAGTTTTTCAGAGATCTTTTTAGGGGGCGGAGGAAGAAATGGTTGAGACGATCCTGAAAGAACGGCTTATGGAAATCTTTGAATGGTATCGGGGAATGGTAGATGAGAAAACAGGGAGGCTTGTCTACACTTACGATCCCAAGGCGAACACGTCTGAGGTGGATGGCAGTCCCATCCGGGACATCGGCTCGGTGTGGGACATGGAAATACTGAGCTTATACTTGAACCGACAGGAACTGGACCCTGTCATCGAGCGGTCTCTGGAGCACTACAGCCATTACCTGATCAGGCGTAACGGGTATACAATTCTTGACCCGAATTTGCTGGAGGAACCCTCGAGTATTGCCCACAGCGCCTTCATGCTCTTGTCTCTCGTCTATTCCCGCCTCTCCATGCGTAAGGAAAAGGCTTTGCCTCTGGCTGACGGCATCCTGGTACAGCAAAGACCGGACGGCTCGTACAAAATCTATTTTGGGCCCGATCGAGACGACGGCCTCGAGTTTTACCCGGGTGAAGCGATGCTTGCTCTGTTGGCGGCATACAAGGTGACAAACGAGAAGAAATACCTTGAAAGCGTTGAACAGGGGTTTGTCTACTACAAAACCAAGTATTACGAGAGGAACCGGGTACAGCCAAGCCTGCTTGCCTTTTTCGCAAATTGGCAGTCCCAGTTCTGTCTTCTTCTCCATGAGTATACCCAAAAGGAGGAATTAAGAAGACAAGTCAGAGAGTATGTTTTTCAAATGCACGACAGACTCATTGAACGGAATTTTTACGAAAGGGTGAAGAGATACCCTGAGAAGCAGGTCTCAGTCGAAGTCGCCTGCGCTCTGGAAGGACTGAATGATGCCTATGCCATTGCCTCGCAAGGATACGAGGATCACAGGCGGGCCTTTCAAGAGCCGCTCTGTATTTCACTGGCCTATTTGCTAAGGCTCCAATGCACACGCCATTGTGCCAAGAGGGAGAAGGGCGGGTTCGGGTTTTCATTATCCGACCGGACGCAACGACTCGATGTCACAGGTCATTTCGTGAGCGCCATGATCAAGAGCCTCAATAACCGGATCGTGTGTTGAACAGGGGAAGACAAAAGTCTGGCACTGAAGCAAGATGAAACAGGAGGAATATTTCGGCGCCCCTTTGAGGATATTGGTTGGAACGGTGGGAATTCGTGTGTAATAATGAAAGTAAGAAAATGGAACAAAAGAGGTGACAGCCATGGTGAAAGATTTTGTATGCGGAACAGAAATAGATGAGACGAAGGCAGGAGCAAGCTGCGAATACAAGGGGAGAACTTACTACTTCTGCGCGTCAGACTGCAGGGACCGGTTTCTTAAATTCCCCGAAGAATACATCCTATATTAGGGATGAATGAGAAGCATTTTAGACTTCTTGCAGATGACGCGCTCAACCTTGTTTCCTTCTCAAGTTTCATCGCTCACATGTTTTTTCCTTTCTTTTTTGTCTTTGTAAGAAATCGGACAGCGTTTTAGCAGATCTTGATTGTAAGGCTCAGTCGCGAAAAGCAAACACGAAAGAGGCAAAGACATGAATGGAAATGGCGAAAGAGTAAAATGCCTGCTGTGCGGCGTCCTGATGCCTGCGGAGGATATCCAAACGCAGTGGGGACACATGTGCCTCCGTCATGAAGCCTGCAGCATTGAGGAGGCAAAAAGTATGACCGCGGCTAATTTTGTGAGGATCGAAGAACGCTCCGGAGTGAAGTGATGCATCCTGTGAAAACACGGGGCAAGAGTGCTCTAATTCTGACCGGAGCTCTTTTGCCGGAGGTGCTAAATGGAAAAAAGGATGTCGTGTTGTGCCATGAGTCCTGGCTGTAATTTTGTGATCTGCGCGAAAACAGAAGAGGAGATTTTTGAAGAGGTTAAATATCATGCTCGAACAGTTCATCAGATGAGCGATATTCCCAAAGAGCTTTACGAAAGAGCCCGTTCGGCAATTCGCGATGTCCCATACTGCTTCAGATAGTACCCTGCCTTTCTGTTTGGTTGATTTTGTCTACTCATTCTTGCGCTGCCA
>Ga0214473_10006316_pt1 | contig 14173 bp, 11 predicted proteins | sample RVTome_7_FD_203509 | JGI IMG/M metagenome (GOLD analysis project Ga0214473, IMG submission 203509) | Soil microbial communities from uranium-contaminated site in the Upper Colorado River Basin, Wyoming, United States - RVT98D197 | ecosystem: Environmental > Terrestrial > Soil > Contaminated >... | reverse complement strand
ATGCCAATGTCCTTACAATGGATCCATCGTGTCCGGCGGCCAAATGCATTGCGGTTCGGGGGGGTAGAATCCTGGCCTTGGGAGGAGATGAAAATCTAAAAGAACTTAAAGATAGGCGGACGCGGATCATCGAATGTACCAACCGGACCATTGTGCCTGGATTCAATGATGCCCATTCCCACGTGCATGCCCTGGCGGAAAGCTTTCACACACTCGACCTGGGACCCCGCGCCCGCATAACTTCGATCCATGATATCCAAGACAAAATCCGGCAATCCGCGCAAGACCTGCCCCCGGGAACCTGGATAAGGGGCGGAGGATATAACGAATTCCATTTGAGGGAGAAGCGCCATCCGACCCGCTGGGATCTCGATGAAGCGACATCCCTTCACCCCATAAAACTCACCCACCGCTCGGGGCATGCCCATGTGCTGAACGGCTTAGCCTTACAGTTAGCCGGGATCCTAAAGGAAACACCCGATCCCCCACGGGCATTGATCGACCGCGATCTTGAGACCGGAGAGCCCACCGGAATACTCTATGGAATGGGTGCCCGATTATCCCAGGTCGTGCCGCCCATGGAGGATCAACAATTAGAAGAAGGGATAAAAAAGGCCAATCGGGAGCTGCTTTCACTGGGGATCACCTCCATCCAAGACGCTTCCGCCCGCAACGATCTCGGGCGTTGGCAAATGTTTCAACGTTGGAAAGGAGCCGAGCTTTTAAAACCCCGGGTCACGATGATGCTCGGAGTCGAAAGCTTCCAGAAGAATCCAAGACACGATTTCTCGACGCCCTTGGATAAAAACCATCTTCGCCTCGGGGGAGTGAAGATCTTTTTGGACGAGACCACGGGTTCGCTTGCGCCAAGCCAAGAGGAGTTGAATCAGTTGTTGCTGGATATTCATCCCTTGGGCGTACAAGTCGCTCTGCATGCCTTTGAGGAGACAGCGATTGCCGCCGCTTGTGCGGCCATAGAATCTGCCCTGAGCCGATTTCCTCGAGACGATCACCGCCACCGGATTGAGCATTGCGCGGTGTGTCCTCCGGCTTTATCCAGGCGCCTGGCCTCTCTGGGAATCATCGTCGTGACCCAGCCCTCATTTATTTTTTACCATGGAGATCGATACCTAGAGACTGTCCCCAGGGGGCAGTTAAAACATTTATACCCCTTCGCGACCCTTATAAGAAATGGGGTGAGAGTCGCGGGGAGTTCAGATTCTCCCATCGTGTCATCCAACCCACTCATTGGAATTTACTCCGCGGTATCTCGCGAAGCTGAAACGGGGGCGCTCCTTTTGCCCGAAGAACGAATTACTTCCCCCGAGGCATTGCGAATGTACACAGATTATGCTGCGAGAGCCAACTTTGAAGAGGCCAGCAAAGGATCGATTACCCCCGGCAAACTGGCGGATCTAGTGGTTCTAAATGGTGACCCTACCAGAGTATCAACCGGTGAGATAAAAGATATTAAAGTGGCAATGACCATGATTGACGGAAAAGTGGTATGGGGGGAGTATGCTAACCAATGATCCCTTTTTGAACCAACGCCGAGAATTCATACTCCTTTAAACCCAACAATTCCAGGTAAACATATCGATTATCCTCTCCCAATAGCGGGGCAGCTTTCCAATCACCTCCAAACCGCTCAGCAAATTTAATGGGGGAACCATCGGAAATGGTCCTTCCGAGGAACGGATGTTCCAGGGGCACAAAAAATTCTCTGGCTTTCAGGTTCGGGTCCTTCGCTAAATCATCCGCATTTTGAACAATGCCTGCGGGAATCCCTGCTTCCTGCAGGAGCTGGACGACCTCTTCGGCGGTGCGTTTCCGGGTCCACTGTCCAAGACACTCATCCAATCCATCCTGGTGTTCCTTGCGCCTCAGGTGGGTTGAAAACCTTTCTTCTTTCATCCAGGCAGGGTCCCCCAAAACCTTAACGAGAGCTTGCCATTCCGACTCGTTGAACACAGCCAGGACACACCACGTGTCCCCTCCCAGACATGGGTAACAGCCATAGGGGGCTGCCGATTCTGAAACCGACCCATTGCCCTGGGGGTCAATCTGCTTATGATTCAGGCAGGCATCTAAAAGGGTAGGCCCCAGGCATGTTAACATGGCCTCATATTCCGAAAGGTCGATATATTGACCTTGGCCAGTCCGCTCCCGATATTCCAGGGCTCCCAAAACCGACAGGACGGCATAAAGCCCGGCGACGATGTCGGCGTAAGAAAACCCCAAACCGACGGGTGAATTTTGAGAAAAAGAGGTGAGGTAGGTGAGGCCCGAAAGGGCATGAATCGTAGGGGCATAAGCCACGAAATCCCTCCAAGGACCCGTCTGCCCCATTCCGGAGATACTCGCCATAATCAAATCCGGCTTTACTTCTTTCAATTTTTCGTAATTCAACCCCCAGTTGGCCATCACCCTTGGGGAAAAATTCTCGATGACCATGTCGCTTTTTTTTGCCAATTGGAGAGCCATCTCTTTCGCTTCCGGGTAACTCAGGTCCAGCGTGATGGACCGTTTATTTCGATTCCAAGTATTGAAGTACCCGGTGCGATTCGACTCTGCACCCTTACAGGTCTTCTGGGATTGAACCTTGATTACTTCCGCTCCAAAATCGGCAAGAAGCCGGGTTGCATACGGACCCGCCAACATCCAGGTAAAGTCCAGAATTCGCAGCCCACTCAGGATTCCCTCATTCATCTCCGCAACTCTTAAATGATCTTACGGGAAGAAAGTCTCTTGATCTCCGGATCGGAGAGACCGAATAATTTCTGGTAAACCTGAACATTGTCTTCCCCCACCAGCGGAGCTCGCTTCCAGGAAGGCAAAGCCATATTCTTATATGGAGTACCTGGGTATGGAAAGGAGCTGCCCATTTCAGGATGGTTCACGTCAACAAAAAACTGACGGGCCTTGAGCTGGGGGCTATCCCAAACCTGCATCGGTAAATGAACGGGGGCCCAGGGGAAATGCATGAGCTGGCCCAATTCGAAAACTTCCTGCGTAGTATGAGTCCGGGTCCACCGTTGGATGACCTCCATAATGTGAACAATGTTCTTGCGACGATATTCTTCTTGCCGGTATTTTTCCTCTTTTAGATCTTCCGCCATTCCTTCTCCGTCCATCCATTCAACCAGAGTCTCCCATTGCTGGAGAGGGGTCATGAGAATGGAACCATCTTTACAGGGTAAGATGGCAAAAGAATGATCCCAATGCAGGCTGCCCTGCCTTTGGGGAATGATCCGTTCATAGAAATAACGAACCATCACATGCTCTAAGGTAGAAGCCACCGCCTCTTGCAAAGAGATATCGATATGTGTTCCCTTTTTACTTTGGACCCGTTTCCTCAGGGCTAACATAATGCCGATGGCGGCAAAAAGCGAAGCGCTATGAAACGATTGCTCCCCGAATGGTTTCAGGGGAGTGGAAGCCGGCCCGGAAACATACATTTGACCCCCGGAAGCAGCGGCCACCAGGTCGCAGGATTTATATTGACTCTGGGGACCTTTTTGCCCAAACCCGGTTATCGACACCAAAACCATTTGCGGGTTGATTTCACTCAAAAAATCAAATCCTAAGCCAAGGTTTTTTAGATACCCCGGAGGAAAGGATTCCACCACAATGTCGAAGCTTCTTAGCAGCCGGCCAAAGATTTCCTTTCCTTCCGGATGTTCTAAATTCAGGGTTATGCCCAGCTTATTGGTGTTATGGTAGGAAAAAAACAGACTCCTTTCCGGATGGGGCGCGTCCCCCCAAAACGGACCCTTCATGCGGGAAGAATCCCCGCCCGGTTTTTCCACTTTCAGGACATAGGCCCCTAAATCCGCCAGGAGTTTAGAACAAAAACTACCTTTCTCATCGGCCAGATCTAGGATGCGAATCCCGGTTAATGGGTGATCTTCTTTTTCCATTCGGTTGATTTTTAATCCCAGAAGATTCAGAAAAGATTCTTTATAATGGCTTCACACCCCCCTACCAACCCTCTAACCACAGCAGCCGCTGGAAGGATCTCTTTTATCAAACCCGCTGACGCGCCACAATAGGCTTCTCCATTTGCCAGGTCTCCTTCTAACTGCGCTTTTCGGGCACGGCTGTAGCCCAGGAATTCTCTGATTTCTTCGGCCGAGGCACCCGATGCTTCCAGTTCCAATAAGCGTTCTGAAAATTTTGTCTTGAGACTCCTCGTGGGCAATAGCTTACGACAGGTTATAACTGTATCCGTATCGTTCGCTTCAATGATCGCCCGTTTATAATTTGGGCTGGCAATATTCTCATCCACCGCCACAAAGCGCGTGCCCAATTGTACCCCTTCGGCGCCAAGGGCAAACGCCGCAATAATCCCCCGAGAATCAGCAATGCCGCCCGCCGCGATTACCGGTATGGAGACGGCATCGGCCACTTGAGGCACCAATGAAAATAAGGGCAATTCGCTAAATCCAATATGACCGGCAGCCTCACATCCCTCAACGATTACAGCGTCAACCTTGCCAGAGGCCGCAGCCTGGGCCTGTTTTACAGAGCTTACCACATGGAGGACCTTCATCCCTTCTTGGCGAAATAGTTCAGTGTAATAACTGGGACTCCCCGCCGCAGTAACCACAACGGGGACTTTTCCCTTGAGAATTACATCGATAAGGATTCCGCTTTGTTGTAAATCCAGAGGAAGGTTCACGGCAAATGGTTGGTCCGTCAAATCTTTAACTTTGTCGATATGGCTTTTGAGGTTTTTTGCAGAATCCCCATGTCTTTCCATCCCCGCCATGGGACTAATAACCCCCAGTCCCCCGGCGTTGGAAACTGCGGCGGAAAGTTCAGCAGTAGCCAGCCAGAGCATACCCCCTTGAAGAATGGGATACTCGATTCCAAGTAAGTCACAGACCCGAGTCTTTTTCATGCTTGCTCAAGCGGACTGAAGCGCGATGGCGGCGGTCATCGGGGGGATAAGAAGGGAGAAAAATCCCTTCCCTCCGGCGGCCGACAAAAGCATAAGAAAAGTGGATACCCCGTTAATCGGATGAAGGGATGGGTTTTGGCTCCTGGACTTCCATTTCTTTCTCACAACATACCGGAGTCCCTTCACCCACTTTTGTGCAGAGTATTTCCGTACCGCATACCGGGCAACGATATCTCTTCCCCAGCTGACTCATTCTCCTCACCTCCTGATGTTTCCCATAGACGACCTGGCGCAATCGTCTATTTCTTAATTTCCATCGGCTGACCGCAGCAATGAAGAGTCCCCTGTCCAGCCCGGGTTACGATGAACTCCGCCCCACATTTTTTACAGATATACCTTTTGCCGACCTGATTCGCCATCTTTCTTCTTTCCTCCTCACGTCTTTTTTCATTGCGGTGGGTCTTCCCCGCAATTACGCTTTGCCGTATTCCTCACGAAGGTCTTTCCTTAAAACCTTGCCCAGGGCGTTTCGGGGCAGAGATTCAACGAAAACTACAGATCGGGGTCGCTTAAACCCCGCCAGCTTTTTCTGGCAGTATCCAATAATTTCCTCTTCCGTAGCCCTCTCCCCCTTTTTCAGCACGACGATTGCCCGCGGCTCTTGTCCCCATTCCGGGTCCGGGGCACCGATGACCGTGGCTTCTTCAATCTTGGGATGGGAATGGAGCACATCTTCAACTTCCTCCGGTGAGATATTCTCCCCCCCCCGGATAATCATATCATCCGCACGCCCCGCAAGATAGATATATCCCTCCTCATCCATCCAGCCCATGTCCCCCGTGCGCAACCAGCCCTCTTTCGTAATAACCTGCGAGGTCTTTTTCTCATCTTGCCAATATCCGCTCATGACTCGGGGACCTCGCGCCAGAATCTCTCCCACTTCTAACGGAGGCACGGCTTTTCCTTCTTCATTCACGATTCTCACTTCGATATCCGGCAATGGCCGGCCAATGGAAGAAGCCAGTCTCTTTAATTTCTTCTCCTTTTCTTCTTCCGTTCCTTCGATCCGATGATCTTCCGGGCCCAGGGTCGTTATCGTGGAACCCGTCTCCGTCTGCCCAAAGGCGTTGATAAATCTTACCCCCGGCATCACTTTGATGGCTTTGTGGATCACTTCAAAGGGCATGGGTGCGGCCCCATACGTTATGATCTTCAGGCTCGATAAATTGAATTGCGGAAAATCCGGGTCATCGATGACCCTCTTGAGCATGGTGGGAACCAGCATCGCGCGCGAAATCTGCTCCCGCTGAATGGTTTCCAACCACTCTTTGACTTCAAATTGTTTCATTAAGATTAGCGTTCGGCCACCATAGATGGCCGCCAATACCGCCTGAATGCCGGCCACATGATAGAGGGGGACCGTCAGTAAATTTCTCTCCTCAATGTCCGGGCTGGCCGGCTCCACGTTATCCAGGACATAAGCGACAAAGGCGCTGTGTCTCAGGGGGACCCCTTTGGGACGCCCGGTAGTGCCCGCCGTGTACATCAAGATGGTGATGTCTTCGTCCCCGATTTCACACGCAGATTCATCAGCCGGGGAGCTTTGGAGCAGGTCTTCATAAGAAGCCTGGCCTCCACGTTCTTGATCTATAGAAACGCACTGCTGGACGCTCCGCAATCGGGGCAATACGGCATCTATGATGTCCAGATACCGGCTGCCCACGAACAGAATTTTAGCCCCGGCGTTGGCGATCATGTAGCTCAACTCATCGGCCTTGGCCCTGAAATTCAGAGGGACAAGAATACCCCCTAATTTGGCTACCGCAAAATAGGATTCGACATATTGAGGACAGTTTACGTGGATGATCCCGATTCGATCCCCTTGCTGCACCCCGAGTTTAGCCAGTCCATTCGCCAAGCGATTGACTCGCTCATTCAGTTGGGCGTAGGTCCACCTTTTCCCCTCAAATACCATGCTATCCCGCTCGGGACAGATGGCCCCTGCAATGCTTAGAAAATCAGTGGTATTCATCTCCCCCTGCTCGCTCTTTGGCCGCCCGCAGATTGGCGTCAGGCTTCACCGCGGCCTACTTTCCGGCTCGCCGCCAAGATGAGTTCGGAGGCCAGCCTTTTCCCCAGATCTAAGCCTCGGGAAAGAGGTAGATCTAACCCCCTTACGACGGCCTGTTTTGCATTCTGAACCGCCTTTGGATCATGGGAAGCAATTTTTTGGGCCATTTCCTCCGCGGTCTCAATCAGCTTACCCTTTTGCGCCACCCGGTTGACCAGTCCCACCCGGTAAGCCTCCTCCGCATCCATCCAGCGCCCTGTGAATAGCATTTCCAGCGCCCTGCCTCGCCCGATTGTGCGGGGAAGGGTCTGAGTACCCCCGGCTGCGGGGATGATTCCCAGGCCTGCTTCCGGCAAACCAAACCGGGCATCCTCGGACGCGATCCGCAGGTCACAACACAGGGCCATCTCAATTCCGGATCCCAATACATACCCGTGAAGCACTGCGATGAGAGGCTGGGGGATGCTTAAGAATAGACCCCAGACATCCCGCCTCCAGCGCGCTTCCCGGGCAAGAATGGGAGAAGGGGCGCTGAGAAACTCTCCTAAGTCTGCTCCTGCACAGAAGGCCTTTTCTCCAGCTCCTTTAAAAAGCGCCACCCGCACTTCCGGATCATCTTTTATGGCGCTTAGAATTTGACATAAATCATCCCGCATCTGCATATTGTATAGATTAAGAACGTGAGGGCGATTGAGTGTAACATAGGCCACCGCGTTCTTTTTTTCATAGACTAAAGCATCCAGAGCATTCAAGCAAGTCCCCCAAAAAGGAATCCCCTATCTTCCTTCAAACTTGGGAGTTCTCCTTTCTCGAAAGGCCGTGATGCCCTCTGTACGATCCCGGGTGGTATGCAATAAGAAGTATAGATCAGCCTCGAGTCGCAGTCCTTGGTTTAGAGTTAAATCCATCCCGTTGTTGACCGCCTCTTTCGCATACCTCAAGGCAATGGGCCCCTTGGAAGCCACCTCCCGGGCCATGTCCATTACTGCCTTCATGAGTTCCCCAGGGGGAACGACTCTGTTCACCAGACCCATGCGATACGCCTCCTGGGCATCGATCATTTCCCCGGTCAAAATCATTTCCAAGGCCTTACTCTTACCCACCAGCCGAGGCAACCTTTGAGTGCCGCCATCCCAGGGGATCAGCCCTGCCTCAATATGTGGAAACCCAAAATGAGAGGTCTCTACAGCGACTCGGATATCGCAAGCCAAGGCCAATTCCAAACCTGGACCGGTCGCATTTCCCTCGATCGCGGCAATAATGGGGCGGTCAAGCCGGGCCATCGGCTCGGCGAGAGACTGCAATTTTTGGGGGGATTTGCCGTCGACCGCGGCCATCTCTTTTATCAACTCCGCCCCCATCGAAAAGGATTTTTCTCCAGAACCCGAGAGGAGGATTACCCGGGTTTCCTCGTCGGGATTGATTTCTGCGCAACATTGAGTAAGTTCCCAAGACAGTTGAGCGAACTTTTCCGGGTCTTCCACGGGGCCGTTTATAATAATGGCCGTAACATTGTCTGTCTTGCGATATTCTAGGGTTTGATAGGGCATGGCCACATCCATAAACCGGTAGGTAGGCTCGACCCCCACATTGGCGAAGCCTTACCGGCCTCAGCAATCATGGGGAAAAACTGGATTCCCCTCTCCGCTTCACGCCAGAGTCTGTAAAGAATGGCTGTATTCCACCAGGGCCGAGATGGCCCGCACGCATTCACCGGGAGTTTTGAAAAGGGGGACACCCGCTTTTCTCAGAATTTTATATCCCTCTTCCGCCATCTGGCCGGCGATCCAGCAGACAACCATCGGCTTTTTGGTCTCATGGAAAATCTCGACAATATCCCGAGCGGCCATCTCGGCTCGTTCCCCCACATACATGGTGAGCATGATGATCAGGGAGTGGAGACTCTGCTCTTGCAGCATAACCCGCATGTAATTCTTCAGCAACTCGGGCTCACCCGAAAATCGTCTCTCCTCACTTTGGCCGGTTATGTCCACGGGATTCAGGGCGGAGCCGAAGGGCGGCAGCAGGTGCGCCAGGGTTTCCTTCGTCTCGCCCACCAACTGGGGAATGCTCAGCCCATGTTCGAGGCATTTATCGGCCAGTAAAACCCCGGCTCCTCCCGAGGAGGTGAGGATGCCGACTCCTTTCCCTTCGGGAAAGCGACCCAGCGCCAGCAAAGTGCCCGCATTGAACATCTCATCCAAGTCGTCAACGCGCAGGATGCCGGTTTGCTTGAAAAGGGCACCGTAAAGATTGTCGGGGCCAGTCATCGCTCCGGTATGGGAAGCGGCGGCATTCCTTCCAGCCTCCGATTGGCCGACCTTGAGAATCACGATGGGTTTCCTTCTTTTCAGGGCTTCCCGCGCGACGAGGTGGAGCTTCTGGATATTCCGAAATCCTTCGACGTATCCCAGGATGACCTGGGTTAGAGAATCCTGAACCATGTAGTGCATGTAATCCGTCGATTCCAGCACCTCTTCATTCCCGCTGGAGACCCAATAGCTGAATCCCAGGCCCATCTCCTGGGCAATGGCAAAAAGAGAACCGCCCAGGGCCCCGCTCTGGGAGATAAAGCCGATGTTTCCGGAAATCATCTGCTCGGAATAGAGTGCGTTCGTGAAGGCCAAAGGGATTCGATCCCGCAAGTTGACGACGCCAATGCAATTCGGGCCGCACAGGGGAAAATTTGCTTTTCGGGCCAGATCGCCCAATTCTTTTTGAATTTCAGCTCCCCTTCCCCCCATTTCCCCAAACCCGGAGCTGAAGATGACCGCGGATTTTACGCCCTTTTCAAGGCACTGATGGAAGATATTGGAAACCACTTTCGCGGGCAGGGCGATCAGGGCGACATCGACCTCTTCCGGGATGTCTTTAACGGTGGGGTAACATTTCAGCCCCGCGATTTCCCCATATTTAGGGTTGACGGGGAATATCTTGCCACTGAATTTATAGCGGAGCATGAACTCGATCGGCCTTCCCCCGATCCCCCTGAGGTTGGCCGAAGCTCCGATAACGGCCACGGATTTAGGATGAAATAGTGGTTCCAGGTCGTAAGGAAACCCGTTTTCTCTTTTTTGTCTTGAGTCCAACGCATCCCTTCCTTCAAAAGCCGAGACTTGTTCTATTCCATTTTACCCCAAAACGAGCCGAGGGAGCGTTGCCGCATCCGGGATTCGGTCAGGCCCGGGCATCTCCCTTTTCCTTTATCTTATCGAACATCTTGTTGGCCACCAGATACGCCTCTACAGCCGCGGGAACCCCCGCATAGAGCGCCACCTGCAAAATGATCTCCCGGATCTGCTCCTCGGTCAAACCAACGTTGAGGCCGCCCCGGATATGCAATACCAACTCCTGAGACCGGCCCAACGCCGTTAAAACCGCGATCGTAATGGCGCTGCGCATCTTCCAGTCCAGCGCCGGTCGATCATAGAGCCCGAACCCCTCCATGACAAATTCCTGGAAACCTGGGCTCATTTTGCCCAGAGACTCCTCCACCGTCTTGGCTACCCTTTCCCCAAAGAGCCGCTTGGCAACCTCTCTCCCTTCCTCCCATCTACTCTTCTCGTCCGCCATTTTTTACCCCCGGCTACTGCCTTGGTCAAATAAATAAGGCTATTCAAAGGCCCCCGCGGTCAACAGCTCCACGAACTCTTCATCCGACATGCCCAGGATCTGGGTGCTTACGTATTCATTGTGCTCCCCCATACAGGGCGCCCGCCGATACGGTTGGGCGGGGGTTCGGGAGAGCTGAAAAGCCGGGGCCTCACCCGTATGGAGCCCATAAACCGGATGGTCGAAGACCCAAAAATGATGGCGGTATTTGAGCTGGGGATCGTTGTGCAGATCCTCGGCGGTTTCCACCACCCCCGCTGCGACCCCCACCTCTTGCAGCAGGGTCATCACCTTCTCCGGGGGAAGATTCACCGTCCACTCCCCTACGATCCGTTCCACCTCGTCCTCATTCTCCTTCCGCTTTGGCCGGGTGGCGTATCTCGGGTCGCGAGCCAACCGCGGCTGGCCCATGATCCCGCAGAGTTTCTGCCATTCTTCATCGCGGAACACGGCAATCACACACCACCGGTCATCTCCCGCGCAGCGAAAAGCTCCGTGGGGAGCCGCGTCGGGGTCGCGGTTCCCGGCACGGGTCACGATGGTCCCGTTGATTTGATAGTCAAGGATGGGCGGTATCAGGAACTGTAGGCCGCTCTCCGACTGGGAGTGATCGATGTACTGTCCCCTCCCCGTTTTTTTTCGATGAAAGAGGGCCACGATTAAAGATGTGATAAGATAGCGGTGAGCCATAAAATCCGTATAAGAGAGGAAAGGCGTATCCGGCGCCAGGTCGGGCCAGCCGGTGATCCAGGCAAAACCAGCGATCGCTGCCGCCTGGAGACCGAACCCGCTATAATGAGCATAAGGACCCGTCTGTCCCATTATGGAAGTGCTGGCATAGATCAGACCGGGATTCAGGTCTTTCACCGAATCGTAGTCTAAGTGCATGCGCCCAATGATCCCAGGGGTGAAAGACTCAATAAAGATGTCTGCCCACCGGACCATTTTTTTAGCAATCTCAATCCCACCCGGCGTATTCAAGTTCAGCGTCACACCGAACTTGTTGCAGTTATAGTTCGCCCAGTAGCTGCCCCGATCCACCCCCGGGATGTCGTCCTTAAAAGGCGCGGTCACCCGCATGATATCCGGATGGTTTATGTTTTCCACTTTTACCACCGTAGCCCCATGATCGGCGAAGTACCGGGCCGTAGCGGGCCCTACCCCCGTCCATGAAAAATCGGCAATCTTGATCCCCTTGAGAGCTTCCATTTAGATCACCCCCCGGTTCTTGAGATCGGCCATTTTTTCATCGGAAAAACCCAATTCTTGTTGGAAGATCTCGGAATTGTGCTCGCCGATTCGCGGGGCCCGCTTCCGGATCCGGTAGGGACTATCCGCTGATTTGTACGGCGCCCCGGGGTACCGAATCGTCCCCCCCAGCTCTGGATGCTCTACTTCCTGCCAAAACTCTCTTTCCCTTAGATGCGGATCTTCCACGACCTCGCGAATGGAATTGACGGCCCCGATGAGATAGCCTTGTTTCAAGGCCGCAGCAAAAAGCTCCTTTTTCGTCTTGGTCATAAAGAAAGAGGCAAATCGCTTTTCTAACTTCGCCGCCGCCTCCGTCGTAAAGGTGAGGGGGGACCACTTCTCCCAATCAAATTCGCGGAGAAAGGCATCCGCCATCCCTTCCCTCTCCATCCAGGCCACTAAGGAACGCATTCTCTTCGCGGCAATCGGCCCACCAAACATGGCAAAGATTACATACCCATCTTTGCAAGCGAAAATCAGGCGGTATACGACTTTCCCATACATCCGCTCTCCGCCCATCCGTTTTAGGTTGATCTTGCTCATGTCCCAGAAATTTTGATTGTGAAATTCATCCCAGGCCACGGCCTGCTGAGCCGAGGCGTCTACGTGTTGGCCCGCTCCGCTGACCTCCCGGTGCCACAAAGCGAATAAACAGCCGACCGCCGCTTCCGTGGCGGCATGCAGATAAGCCTGAGGAACCGTGATCCGGACCGGGGCCCTTGCCGGATTGCCAATCAGGTTCATATACCCGCTCATGGCCATACATACAAGGTCAGGAGCATTCCAGTGCGCAAAAGGCCCGCTCTGCCCGAAGCCGCTTATGGAGGCGAATATTATACCCGGGTTGATCTGGGCAAGTTCTTCGTACCCCATCCCCAATGCGGCCATGTGTCCCGGCTGAAAAGACTCGATTACGAAGTCCGCCTTGTTGACCAATGTGAAGAAGATATCCCGGCCCTCCTCCGAGGTTATATCTAAAGTTATACTCCGCTTGCTGCTGTTATGAGCAAACCACAGGAGGCTCTTCTGGGGATCGACCTGATTCTGATAAAACGGCCCCAGCCAGCGGCCGGGGTCACCTCCCGGTTTCTCCACCTTGATCACATCCATCCCCAAATCCGCAAACATCTTACCGCAGATGAATCCTTTATCATCGGTCAAATCCAGCACCCGGTACCCTTCCAAGGGCATACTGGTTCTCTTCAATTCGTTCACGATATCACCATCCCCCAAGGCCCCAACGCCTTTAAAGGAAATTCGTATCCAGTCCAGTGTCCTGCGTCATAGATAGATGTCATAAATATTTCTTTCGCTGATCCATAAAGCCTTTACACAATCGTACCCACCGTGAGGTGGCTCGGGGGGCAGGGTGAAGCGCGCCGGCAGCCTCGGCTGGGGAAAAAGTTATCAAAAAGATACCCGTTTTTTCCGCCGGAGGGGTCCCGCCGTAGGCGGGATTCTTCCCGCCCCACCTGCGGAGAACGCAGCGCCTCGGGCTGCCAAGCGCAGCCCTGCACCGCATGGTGTACAGGGCGCAGCACCCTGTTCCCCGAGCCCGGGAAAGCTCGGCAATACTGCTCCAAATCCTGCACCTTCGCACTCATTAGAACATATCCTCGGTGTCCACCCAGTCCGGAATGTAACGATAATACTCGGGGGGATGCGCTTTGGCCAATCCGGTATAAGTAGCCCGGCAGAGGTCGATAAGCCCCTTTCGATCCCGGTGAAGCCTGGCCAATCCTTGCTTCTCCAGGCTGATTAGATATTCGGTCAGTTTTTCAGATTTTACATCTAATTGCTCCACCATGTCCTGCAGGGTCATGTTCAAGCCCGGGTTAACCCGGTAGTTTTCCGCCAGAGTCTGCAGCACATCGCTTTCGTTAGTCACCTTCTTTAAGGGCACTACCCCTCCTGCGGGCATCGGAACGCCCAGTTCTTCGTCCAGAACTCGGCGGGGCACTTTCAGATCCTCGGCCAGACTCCTCAGGCCCTGACGGAAGATGATGAGCCTCTGGACCTCACTGGTCCCGGCGGCGATCTGAGCGATCTTGACGTCCCTCATCAAACGCTCTACCGGGTAAAACCGGGTCGCCCCATCCCCTCCCATGCACTGGATGGCCTCAATCATAAACTGAATCCCCGTATCGCTGTTGAATACCTTACACGAGGACGCCTCCACGGGCGCATCCTTGCCCAGCTCAAACAGGTGGGCGGTGTAGTACGTGGCCAGCCGCGCCAGGTTCAGTTGTAAAACCATGTTGGCGACCTTGGCCTGATTCGTCGTAATGTTTATGCTGGGCTGACCAAACTGGATCCGCCGCTGCAGGTGGAAAACC
>Ga0214473_10006315_pt1 | contig 14173 bp, 15 predicted proteins | sample RVTome_7_FD_203509 | JGI IMG/M metagenome (GOLD analysis project Ga0214473, IMG submission 203509) | Soil microbial communities from uranium-contaminated site in the Upper Colorado River Basin, Wyoming, United States - RVT98D197 | ecosystem: Environmental > Terrestrial > Soil > Contaminated >... | reverse complement strand
TGCCGAGGAAGAAGCGGATCGCGTTCTGGATGCCCTTCGCCGTCCCCTTCTGCCGGTACATCTCGACGAGCACCGACGCGAGTCGGCGCTTCCCCATGGTGTCGAGCTCGAACGGGAACGGGTTGCCGAGGTCGCGGAGGATGAGGTCGAGGAAGCTCTCAGGCGCGCGCTCGAGATCGAAGACGTCGGGCCAGCGATCGAGGTCGGCCAGCAGCAGGTCGGTCACCTCCTGCAGGCAGGCGATGAAGCGGAAGAGGTCCCCGGTCTGATCGTCGCGGCGGTTGTGCTTGGGGAGCATCCGCCAGAGGTCGAAGCGACGCGTCTGCGGCCGCGCAGGGCGGAACCCGGTGAACGTCGCGCGGTCGTAGGGCGCGAGGACGACGTTGCCGAACAGGTCCGTGACGCCGAGCGCCACGACCTCGTGCACGACGTCCGGGGTCATCTCGGTGTCGAGCGTGAGCAGCACGACGGTGCCGTCGATGGCCGAAGCGACGACGGCCACCGGCACAGCCGGCGCTGCCTTCGGTGTCAGGACGAAGCTCGAGCCGCCGGGGAGCAGGATGGGCTCGTCAAAGGCGACGCGAACGGTCTTCTGCGCGAGCGCCTGCGCTCCGACGACCCGCGGCGCCGTGCGGTCCTCAACGACGAACGAGTACACCTCGTCGACGGAGGCGGCGCCACCCGCCGTCTGCCCAGCCACGCGCACGGAGACCGTGGCGAGGCTCGCCATCGGGACGAGCGGGTGCAGCGCGACGCGAAGCGTGTCCGCGGTCTGCGTGGCGCCGGCGAGGGGCCCGGCGAAGGCGGCGGTTATCTCCGGCAGCGCGCCGCCGTCGAAGGCCAGCACCCCGTCGACCCAGACGTGCACGCTGGCTCGGTTCACGCCGTCCGCGCCGGTGTCGACCACCTCGAGGGCGAGCGTCGCGTCGACGGGCACGCCGTTCTCGCCGGGGCTCGGATCGCGGTTCACGACCACCAGCCGCGGCGTGCTCACGAGGAGCGCGACGCTGTCGACGTAGAGCGCGGGAAGCTCGAGCGTGCTCATGCCGGAGCCCTCATGCGGTCACCAGCTCGAGGCGCACGCCCACCGTGTGCACGCCCGACAGCTTCGAGACATTTGCAGCGAGGTCCGTGACGAGTCGCTCCCGGCCCGGCTTCGCACGCATGCGCGCGAGCGCGGTTCCGTCGACGACGAGGGAGGCCTCCCACGCGAGCCCCGCGGGCGTACTCGCCGGCACCCGAAGGCGAAGCAGCGCTCGCACCAGCTTCACGCCCGTGAGGTCCGTCGACTGCGTCACCTCTGCGTGGTCGCCGAGACCGAGCTCGAAGAAGCGCCCCGGCTCTTCCTCGCCGAGCACGAAGGCATAGTCGCCTCCGGTCGCCTTCGAGGTGAGCAGGCGTCCCTGGCCTCGCCCGAGTCGGCTCGTGAACGCCGTGAGCGCCATCGCCTCACACCTGCCGGAACAGCTCGACGTGGTCGAAGAAGGAGCGCCGCGTCACGTCCTTCACGGAGCAGCCGAAGCCGCCGCGCCCCGAGGTGAGTGGCTGGCTGCCGGAGTTGATGCCGAGGTGGTCGTCGATGAACTCGACCATCCCGGAGACCGGCTGCCAATCGGGCGGCGTGCCGAGGGCGTGCGCGGCGAGGTCATTCTGGAAGACCTTGAGCACCACGTCGCCGTTCGTGTTCACGATGACGTCGAGGCGCAGATGCACCCACGTCGCTTGCGCGAAGCTCGCCGCCGACTTGAGGAGCACGCCAGGGCCGTCGGCGTTCGGCAGCCCCACCGTGACGGCGCCCTTGCGCAGCACGATGCGGTGCGGGTCATCGTCGGAGAGCCCGAGCAGGTACGCGCTGTCGTTGACCGAGTTGCCCTGGCAGCAGAGGAACAGGAACGGCGAGAAGCCCGTGGGTCCGCCGCCAGGGCCGCGCTGAACGACGCCGCGAATGGAGCCACCCTTCGCCATCGGAGCGAAGCTCGCGAGGTTCGCGAACAGGGCTACCGCGCCATCGACGGCGGCGAGCGAGTTGAAGGCGTAGAGGAAGCTCCCGCCGCCCGGGGGTCGAGCGATGCCCGCAGTGACGCCGCGATCCACCGTCGCGATGTCGAGCCCGTCGTTCAGGTACGTCCAGTCTGCTTCGGCCATCGGTCACTCCTCAGAGGGTGGTCATGTTCGTCCAGGCGTTGTTGAAGTCCTCGACGGCCTGCACGCCTCCGTCGAACAGCGCGGTGCTCGCCGTCACCGCGGCCCACGACCACGCGTAGCTCTGGTTCGAGCGCCACTGGTCCTCGAAGTCCTCGCGCGGCTCGCCGTCGAACACGCCCGTCGCGGCCGTCACCAACGCCCAGTCGCGCAGGTACGGCACGTTGCTCCAGCCCGTCTCGCAGTCCTCGACGGCGCCGCCACCGAAGGCGCACGTGACGAGCTGCGCGGGCGGCAGCTCGTAGAGGTAGACCGCGTTGGCCCAGCCGCTGTCGAACTCCTCGTAGCCCTTGAGCGCGCTGTCGAAGAACGCGAGCACCACGGTCACGTCGTCGAGCGACGCGAGCAGCGCGAACCAGCGCTCGAAGTCCTCCCACGCGTCCTCAGGCGCTACCCCGAAGCCGGCGACCACCTCGAGGCTGGTCACAGCGGTGAGCGTCCAGTGCTCGGCCTCGCCGAGCAGCACCCCCTCGTCCTCGAAGCTCGGGTTGAGGAGCGCCATCAGAGCAGCTCCCCCGTGTCGCCGTTGCGAAGGGTCACGGTTCCGAGCACCGGGAACTCGCGCACGTTCAGCTTCACGTCGGCGGGCAGCCCGTTGAGCGTCAGGTCGAGGCGCGCGTCGCCCATCTTGCGCACGCCCGGCGTGTCGCGGATGACGTTGAAGAGATCCGACCAGGCGATCTCGCCAACCGCGTTCCCCTCGGCGTCCTTGATGTTGAAGCCGAAGTCGACGAGCGGGTTGGGCGTGCCGTCCTGCTCGCTGACGCGGAAGTAGCTCGCGAGATTCGCGCGCACCCGGTCACGGACGTCGCTGCCGGCGAAGCCCTGTCGCAGGAAGAGGCGCGCAGCGACATCGACGACTCTGTAGACCGGGTCCTGCACGCTCACCTGGAACGTCAGCGTGCACGGGTAGACCTCGGTGACCTGCCGCAGCACCAGGTTCTTCAGCGCGGGCGTCGGCACTGCCGCTCCTGCCGTCGACTGCGGTATCACGTAGAGGATGCCCGTGTTCTCCGCGATGGTCGGGTCCTCGTTCGAGGTGAGCATCAGCGCCCGCGCGACGCTCGGGAGCCTGCGCGCGTTGATCTCGAAGTCCTCCCTCGCGACCGTGCGCGTGAGCGCGCGCAGGCTCTCCGGGGCAAGCAGCTTCGCGGAGGCCACCGTCTGGCGATCCGCGCCGCCCGAGGCGGGCAGCGGGTTGCGGACCGAGACCTGCACCGGGTTGCCGTACGCATCCTTGAAGGCGCCCTCGATGACCACGATGCGGTCGGCGTCGACGTTCCCGACGCTGCCGCCGCCCGTCTTGTAGGTGACCGAGACCGTGCCGCTCGGGGGCATGCCGCTCACGCCGTTGCCGAAGCGCAGCGTGGCGCGGTCGTTCTGGTCGACGGCCACGACGAAGTGACGGTCGTTGGCGCGCGAGTCGAGGAAGCTGTCGACCTCCGTGAACGCGCCCTGCGGCGTCGTCACAAGCGCGGAGCCGTCGAGGTACGGGGCGTAGTCGAGGTGCAGCTCGAGGTCGGCGAGCCCGCGCGCGTCGAAGAGCTGGGTGTACGTCTTCGAGTTCTCGACCACGGCGACGACGCGCGGCGGGTCGGCGCCCGGGGCGATGACGGCGGGCGCGAGCAGCTGGAAGCGGACCGGCTCGGTGACCTCCTGCGTGCGCAGCACGGTGCCGGCCGGGATGGTGACGCTCGCGGCCGGAGGGCGCGCGAGCTGCACGAGGACGTCGGCGGTCGCGGCCTGCGCGCCCTGCAGCCGGTAGCCGAGCATCTTCGCGAGGGCCATCACGCTCTTGCGCTGCGTGGCGGTCACGAGGCGCGACTCGCGCGCGAGGTTGTCCTGGTAGAACGTGAGGACGTCGCCGACGAAGGCGTAGAGCTCGACCAGCAGGTTCCCGAAGCTCGCGACGTCGAAGTCCGTCCAGTCCGGGAAGACGCTCTTGACGAGCGCGATCAACCGCGCCCGAAGGGCGTCGAAATCCTTGTCGGTGTAGTCGACGGACTCGGGCAGCGTGGCCACGGCGGTAAGCCTCCGTGGAGGCAAAGCCGTCGAGCCTCGGCTCTCGGGGACCCGGCCCCAGACGGTCAGCGCTCGAAGGACACGGCCACGGCCGCCGCCACGTCCCGCTCGCGCACCCGCACGCGAAGCGTGAGGGCCGGCCCGTCCTGCTCGACGCTGAGGCTGACGAGCTGGGCGCCGGGCACCCAGCGCTTGAGGGCGTCGCGCACGTAGACGCGGGCCAGCTCCTTGAGGGCCGCGTCGTTGCGCTGGTGGCGCAGGAGCGCGAGCCCCGCCCCGAAGTTCGTCCGCCAGGGCAGCTCGCCCGAGGAGCGCGCCGTGGCGCCCTCGGTGAGCAGCGCCTGGCGCACCTTGGACGCGAGCAGCGCCTCGCCGCTGCCGACGGCGAAGTCGCGCTTCTTGTCGCGGCGGAACGGGATGAGGAGGTTCTGCGGCTGCTGGCTCATGGTCGTCTCCTCACGGCACCGGCACCGCGCTGCGCACGGTCTGCAGGGCCTCGATGATCGCGTCGATGGGCGGGATGACGTCGTCGAGCGGACGCCCGGCGAGGTTCGAGAGGTCCGGCACCTCGGGCCCACCCACGATGCCGAGGAAGATGTTCAGGATGCCGATGAGCTTGCCGAGGCTCGCGAGCGACTTGCCGACGTTGGCCGCCTCCTGCGCCACGTTCGCCTGGGCGCAGCTCGTGATGGCCATGAGCCCCGCGTCCTCGAGCTCGGTCGCGCGGTCGATGGCGCCGAGGATCTGCTGCATCTGCTGCTGCAGGTGCATGAGCTGGCTGCGCGCCTGCCGGAGCGTGTCGATGACGAGGTCGATGATGCCGATGATGGTGTACGGCAGCGACAGCTGCGGGATGAGCCGCAAGAGCTTCGCCACCTTCTCGGCCAGCTCCGGGATGCACGCCGCGAGCGCGGTCGGGTCGGGAGGCGGGCCGAGCGAGTCCGGGATGGCCTTCACGCAGTTGAAGACGGCCACCACGGTGTCGATGATGTCGAACAGCGGCATCAGCGGTGTGAGCGCCGGCTGGATGGCCTGCATCAGGTTGATCTGCTGCATCGTCACGCCGCCCGGCAGCGTGATGGACAGCGGATCGGGGATCTCCGGAATCTCGAGGCAGATGGGCAGCGCCACGGCGTCCTCCTCAGATGGGCTCGGCGATGGGGCGGACCACCCGCCCAGCGATCGTGACCTGCGTGGCCTCGAGCGAGATGGCGCCGACCGCGCGCAGCGTGAGCGCCGTCGTCGCCTCGAGCGTGACCGTGTTCTCCTCGGCGTCGAAGATGAGGTGGTCGCCGGTCTTCTTGTTGGTGAGCTTGAGCTTCCGGCTGTCCTTCGACTCGTCGAGCTCGATGCGGAAGGTCTGCGTCGCGAAGACGCGGTTGTCCGGGGGCGTCTTCTGCGCCTCCTCGGGCACTTCGCTCTCGCCGTTCGGCTTCCCCCAATGCGCGGCCAGGTAGTACGGCGCCTCGACGTTTCCCTGGTTGAAGAACACCGCGACCTCCGCTCCCTCCTCGGGAACGGCGAAGAGGCCGCGGTCCTTCGAGCCGCCGCCGCCCGTGCCGAGTGGCCAGGCCCACGCGCTCTCCGGCTCGAGCACGCCGGGGATGCAGACGCGCACGCGCCCGAGCTGCTCCTCGTCGTCGCGCTTCGTCACGTAGCCGACGTACAGCCCGACGAGCCGGGTGTCGTGCGTGTGGATGTCGTCGTCGAAGGTGCTCATCGCTGGCTCTCCGTCATCGCGGCACGCTCATGCCGGCCTCTGGGTCCTCGGCGCCGATGGCGCGCCCGTCGCGCCGGTACTCGACGTGCGAGGCACCGCTCGCCGGGTCGATGACCTCGACCTCGGTCATCGCGCCGCCCTCTGCAGGGGTCGCGCGATTGGGCGAGCCCCCCTGGGGCTGGCCTTGCGCAGCGGCCCCGGCCTGTCGCCGAGCCCCGGTGCCGTCGCGCGTGAGCTTCAGCTCCGCGACGTAGCCGGAGGACGAGATGACGTGCTTCGCCTCGGTCACGTAGTACTTGCCGGAGAGCAGTCCGGAGATGCCGCGCACCTCGAGCACCTCCTTCGCGCGCAGCGTCGGATCGCCCACGACCTGCATCGAGAGCTTCACCGTCTCGCGCTCGGCGCGGCGGAAGCGCGCAGCCGACTCTCGCTCCGCGGCTGCTGGCGTCGGCGCCGAGGTCGGGTGGACGCTCGTCGTCGCGTTGCGCTCCTGCAGCGACGACGAGCCCGTCTCGGGGTCCACGACCTCGAGGACGTCGCTGAGCGTGGCGCGCTCGACGGTGCTGCTGCTTGCCCGCGACTCGATCGTCGCCTTCGTCAGCGGATCGCGCCCGCGCACCTCGACGCGCCCTGTCCGGCGCGAGAGATCGGACTCGACGTTGAGCGAGATGATGTCGCCGCGCCCCGGGTCCGAGAACCAGGTGAGCACGTGGCTCGGTGCGCTCGCCTGGTTCCGCGAGCGCCAGTGGAGCCCGCCGTCGTCGACGAAGTACTCGAACTCTTCCCGCGCAGCGAGGCGCCGGAGGAAGCGTGCGTCCGTCTCGGCGGTCTGGTTGATGGTGTCGAGCACCTCGCTCGAGTCCTCGACGTCCGCGAACTCGCCCTCGTAGCCGTGCTCGGCGGCGATCTCCTTGGCCACGTCGCTCCGCGACTTGTTCGTCCACGCGCGCGTCTTGGCCTCGCGGTTCATCAGCACGCTGGTGGCCTGGCCCTCGATGGTCAGCGTCTGGAAGCCCTTGAGTTTCCTGACGACCACCCGACGCGGAGGGGCCATGTTGCCCGGGTAGCCCCAGGACACCTCGAGCGTGGCGCCGCCGATCAGCTCCTCGCGGTCGAAGAGCGCGAGGTCGAAGTTGTCGAGCTGGAGCGAGACCTTGTCGGCCTGGCGCTCGGCGTCCTCGTAGGTGAAGCCGATGATGCGGCCGTCGAGGTTGAGCGGCTCGCCGCTCGGCGCCCGCTCGTTCGAGAGCACAGTGATGCGGACACCGGGCCCGCTTCGGTCGACGAGCTCGGTCATGCTTCGACCCTCCGGCGCTGCTCGCTGAGGACGACGTCGGTGAGCACGCGCAGGCTCGGCACCAAGAGGCGGCGGCCGACCTCCAACTCGAGCGTCGGGTCGACGATCGGATCGGGTTGAAAGTCGGCGAGCACCCACCAGAAGCCGCAGGCCCGCGGGAGCGGCGCGAAGTAGCGCCCCGCAAGGTCGAAGAGCATGTCGCCCTGCGCGACGACGTGGACACGCGTGTCTGTGTGCTCGCGAAAGCGGTAGGGCTCGCGCTCCGTGAGGAACAGCTGCGCGAGCTCGTCACGCACGCCGAGCGCGAAGGAGTGCCGGGAGCCGGTGCGGGGCGCCATCACTCGACCTCCTCGCGCAGCTCTTCGCTGGTCACGCGCGTGTCGAGGATCTCCTCGAAGGAGACGCTCGCCGTGTAGACGAGCACCATCCCGTCGACGGCGAGCTGCTTGTACTGGAACTCCACGCTGGCGACGACGCACTCGACGGTGACGACGCTCGGCCAGATGAAGAGGACGCGGGGCGGCGCCGTCGCGGCCACGCCCTCGGTGCCCTCGGGGGGCACCGTGAGCGCGCGCAGGAACGCTCGGAAGTCGAGGATGTTCACGTCGCCCGGCTGCTCGGCGGCGAAGAAGCGGTCGAGGTAGAACTCGACGCCCGAGAGCTGCCGGTTCGCCGTGCTCTGGAACTGCAGCACCTGATGGGAGAGCCCCGGCACCGCGAGGCGGTTCCAGTTCACCTGGAGCTTCTCGGTCACCTGCGTCGGGTTGAAGAGGCACTCGAGCGACTCCCCGCTCGTGACGTTCACGAGCAGGCAGCGAGGAGCGCGGGCGAGAGCGGCATCGAGCGACACGCGTCCTCCTTCCTCAGTACGCCGGGACCGGCGAGAACGAGCGGGTGGCCGAGTCGCGGTCCGCTCGATGGACCGCGGTGGCGAGGGTCGTGCCGTCGACCTGGAGGTTGACGGTGATGGGCGGCGACGCAGGCGGCGCGGCAGGCGTCATCGGGAAGGACGCGGGCACGGCGGGCGTCATCGCCGCCACCGCGGGCATCGACGACATGGCGTCGCTCGCCGGTGCGCCCGGCGCGGCGGTCCCCGGTCGCGTCGGGCGCGTGAACGTCAGGTCCTGCACGCCCATGCCCTCGGCCATGTCGGCGCGGAGCGAGTCGCGGAAGTCGCGGATGCCCTGCTGCCAGTGGGTGCCCTCGCCGAAGAGTCCGGTGAGCGCATCGACGACGCCCGCGATGGCACCGGCCAGCTCGAGCACCACGCCGATGATGGCGTCGACGACTCCGAAGGCGACGAGCTTCATGCCCAACCAGATGTCGCTCCAGCTGCCGGTGAAGATGCCGCCGATGATGAAGACGACGCCGGTGATGACGTCGGCGAGCCCCGAGAAGACCGACATGACGATCTGGATGGCTGCGCTGATGACGGCGACGGCCGCCGAGACGATCGACACGAGCACGCCGATGGCGCTGATGATCCAGCCGATGACGAAGGCGATGACGTTGCCGAGCGCGGTCCAGGCGCTGCCGTTCTGCTGCGTCGCCGAGGTGCTGCCGAACATGTAGTTGATGACCTCCTGGATCTTCGAGCCGAGCTGCGAGAGCGCGCTCCAGAGCACCGAGCCGCCGGCGCTGATCCACTCCCAGCCCTGAGCGACGCCCTCGGCGACCTCGACCACGGCAGTCATCGCCTGGACGATCAGCTCGAACACGGTCGCGAGCACGCGGCCAACGCGCTCGCCGGTGAGGCCGAACTCGCGGAACCGCGACGAGGCAGTCCCTGCGTCGTCCCGCTCCGAGAGGAAGCCGAGCGCTGTGCCGAGGCGCCGGAGCGCGTTGAGGAACGCGTCGATCGTCGGGCGCGCGGCCTCGACGCCCGCCGAGAACCCCGTCGCGATGCCCGAGAAGAAGTTCCGGATGCGGTTCACCCAGAGGAACACGTTGATGAGGAAGTCCTTGAGCCCCTGGTTCTCGGCGCGGTTCAGCTCGTCGCGCACGGCGCCCGAGAAGCCGCCCTGGTCGAACAGCTGCGTGAGCCCGCGGAAGGCGAGCGAGATGCGCGCTCCCACGCCCTGGAAGAAGTCCGCGATGCCGCCGACGTTGTTCCGGAAAGCGACGACGAAGCCGGCGACCGCGAGCGCGAGCACACCGAAGATGAGCACCGCCGGCAGGATGGTCGCGAGCAGACCGCCGATGGTGATGCCCGCCGCCTTGAGCCCGATGATGAGCAGCGCGATGCCGGCCTTGGCGGCGATGACGGCGCCGACCATCGCGACGACCGCCCCGGCTCCCACGACGAACGCCGCGAAGGCGCGCTTCACCGGCGCAGGCAGCTGGCGGAAGACGCCGAGCACGGCGTTCACCACGTCGACGACGATGGTGACGAGCGGACGGAAGACCTGCGCGAAGGGCTCGCCCGCGACGATCGCGAGCGTCTCGAGGGACCCCGCGAGGAGTCGCTTCTGCCCCTCGAAGGTGTTGAGCATCTGCTCGCGGAAGCGCGCGGCCGTGCCGCCAGCGTTCTCGAACTGGTCGCGCAGGTACGCGATGGCCTGGGCGCCGCGCACGGTCTCGCCGGTGTTCGTGCGGATGCCGCTCGTCACCTGCGTGAGGATCGCGTTCACGCCTCCGAGCGCCTCGCGCCCGAAGGCCTGCAGCAGGAAGGCCGAGCGCTGCGACTCGCTCATGCGATCGAGCGCCGGCGCCATGTCGCCCAGCACGTCGAGGAAAGCCCGGAAGCCGCCCCGGCTGTCGACCACGGCCACGCCGATCCCGCGCAGGCGCTGCTGCACCTGCGGGTCCGCCAGGCGCTCCATCGCCACCGCCGTCGCCGTCGAGGCACGCTCGACGCCGGGGATGACGTTCTTCACGAGACCGAGGGCGATGAGCGTCTCGGAGAGCGACTGGTGCAGCGCCTGGGCTCCGCGCGAGGCGGTGCCGAGCGCCATGGGCAGCTCGCTCGCGTTGAGCGCGAAGACGTTGACCGCCTGCAGCATGCGGTCGACCGAGATCGAGGCCTGGTCCGTCGAGATGCCAAAGGCCTTCATGGCCTGCGAGGCGAGCCCCGCCGCCTGCTGCGGCGACAGCTCCCCGAGCGAGCCTGCGGCGAGGTCGAGCACGGGGATGAGGAGCTGCATCGACTCCTGGGCGTTGAAGCCTGCCTGCGCGAGCTCGCGGAGCCCCATCGTCGCCTCGGTGGGCGAGAACTGCGTGGCGATGCCCGCGTCGATGGCCGCCCCACGGAGCTGCTCCAGCTCCACGGCGGTGGCGCCGGACACGGCGGCGACCGCGGCGATCGACTGCTCGAAGCGGCCTGCGGCGTTGGCGAGCGAGAACGCCGCACCCACCGTGGCGGCGCCAGCCGTGAAGACCGCGAGGCCGACGCCGAGCTGCTGGAACGCGCTCTGGATGTTCTCGGTGCCGAGCCCGACGCGGCGGTCGAGGCTCGTGAAGTTCCGCTCGAGGTTTGAGATGGCCCCGGAGGCCAGGTCACGGGCAGTGAAGACGAAGCCGAGCCCGAGGTTGTTGAGCGCCATCGGTCACCTCCGCTTCGCGGCCTTCTCGAGTTCCTTCGCCTCCCGTGCGCGCTGCTGACCGATGCGCTCGATCATCCAGTCGCGGTCACTCGTCGGCAGCTGGAGGGCATCGTCGAGCGTCACGGCGAGGCCGGAGCCTCCGTGTTGCTGCCAGCAGAGCTGGAAGATGCCCTCGCGCCAGCTCTCCATGGTCACGTCGGGGAAGAGGTGCTCCGGGCTTTCCGCCTCGCAGTCCTGTCCCGGCCCGGCAGGAAGAACCCCTTGTCGAAAGGGAGGTCGACGTCCTGCGTGCCGAAGCACTCGGGGCACTCGATCTCGATGGTCGTGTCCACGCCGCAGTCGACGCGGTCGAACTCGTCGACCAGGAAGTCCGCGTCGCGGAGCGTGAGGTCCTCGAGGAACTGGCGCTTCGCCTTCGCGTCGATGCCGTCGATGTCGAGCACGCGGTACGCGAGCACCGCGGAGAGGAGCTTGTCGGGCGCGGAGCGCTGGAGCGCCGGGAGCTTCCGCTCGTCCTCGCCCGTGAGGAGCCGGAAGCGGACGCGCTTGCCGGCGTCGGGCAGCGTCGTCTCGAAGCGGTTCCCGCCGACGAACGCGGCGCGGCTCTCCTCGGAGAGCGGGCGCACCGGGAGCTTGGTCAGCTCGACCTCCCAGTCGATGCGCGCGCGGCAGGCGTCGTTCCGGCAGCTGACACCGAAGGCGTACTCGGGGCCGTAGGTCAGCGCCCGGACCATGAGCAGGGCGAAGAACCGATCGCCCTGGAGCACCTTGCCCCAGTCGACCTTGCCGCCCTCGCCGAAGACGTAGGGCCCCGGGTCGAGGGTCTCCTCCCAGCACGAGCCGAGCAGCTCGTCGATCTGCCCGCCGTTCTTGGCGAGCTTGCGGTCAGCGAGGACGCGCTCCTCGCGAACCTTCATGCCGCGAACGCGGCCCGAGAGCCCCGAAGGGCACGTGATGACGTCTGCCATGCGCTGCCTCCTCGGGGGCAAAGCCGCCCGGGAAGCGCGTCGGGGACAGGAGGTCTCGCTGGTGCCTGCGGCCCTGGCGTATGGTGGTGAGGATGACCGGCATCGCGCGCAGGGGCCTGAGCCCCGAGTTCCTCGCAGACCTCCAGGGAGGCCTGCTCGCCCCGCTTCGAGAGCGCGTCGTTCGGGACCGCAGCCTCTGTCTCGAGCTGCGGGAGAACTACATCAACGTCTACTATCGGGGCGGCAATCTGATGAAGGTGTCCGCGGCCAACGGGGGCTACGCGGCGTTTTTCGACATCAAGTACTTCGAGGATTCCGCGCCGATCATGCCTAGCCCCTGGCTGCGCGACGCTTCGGACCTCGCGGCCTGGCTCGCTGCGCTGCCCGCGCTGAAGCAGGCCATGGATCTCTGGCAGCCGGGCGAAGAGCGCGAGGTCCAGCAGCTCATCCTGCGCGACAACACCGTCGGCGGGAACGCGCGCTCCACCGACTACTACGTGTGCGACATCGAGTATGCGAACCACCACGGTCGGTTCGATCTCGTCGCGGTCCACTGGCCCTCGACCTCGGCTGCCCGGAAGAAGCAGGACGGCCGCCGCCTCGTGCTCGGCGAGGTGAAGTTCGGCGACGGCGCGTTGGACGGGACTGCCGGCCTACACGCGCACGTGAACGACGTGAACGCGCACCTGGCGGTGCCGGAGAACGTCGAAGGGCTCAAGCTGGAGATGGTGCGCGTGTTCAACCAGAAGCGCGCGCTTGGCCTCATCGACTGCGAGAAAGACCTCGTAGGCTTCAGTGCCGAACCTCCCATCCTGCTTCTCGTGCTGGTCAACCACGACCCTGACAAGTCGAGGCTGCGCGAACTCCTGCGAGCCCTTCCGCCAAGCCCACACGCCGAGCTGCGCATCGCCACCGGCAGCCTCCTCGGCTACGGCCTCTACGACCCCATCTGATGCCGGAAGGGCCCGTCATCACCATCCACCGGGCAGCCGACGAGATCGGCGGCAACTGCATCGAGCTCGAGTACGACGGGCACCGACTGCTCCTCGACGCGGGGAGCCCGCTGGCTGGCGACGAGGCGGCCGATCCACAGGGCGCCATCCCGCGAACGCTCGACACGTCGAAGGCCATCGCGGGCTTGGTCATCTCGCACCCGCACCAGGACCACTGGGGCCTCCTCCGAACGCTGCCGACGTCCTGGCCGGTGTGGAGCGGCGCGGCGTCCGAGGTGCTGATTCGGATGACGGCGTCGCTCTCCGGCGCCGTCGTCGAACAGCGGTTCCAGACTTACCGCCCGCACGAGGCGTTCACCGCCGGCCCGTTTACGATCACGCCTTACCTGACGGACCACTCGGCTTTCGATGCGCACATGTTGCTCGTCGATGTTGGCGGCAAGCGCATCCTGTATTCGGGCGACTTTCGGCGAGTCGGACGAAAGGCAGCCCTCGTCGATCGGCTCATGAAGAACCCGCCGCCTGATGTGGATGTGCTGCTCCTCGAGGGGACCACGCTCGGCCGGACCGAGGCGTTCCCCACGGAGTCGGCGCTTGAGGATGACTTCGTCGCGCTCTTTCAGCGCAGGCCGGGGCGTGTCTTCATCACGTGGTCCGCGCAGAACATCGACCGCACGGTGACCATCTACCGCGCATGCAAAAAGGCCGGGCGCACGCTGGTGCTCGACCTGTACACGATCGATGTGCTCGAGCGGCTGTCGGCGCTGCGCGACACCCTGCCACGGCTCGGCTGGCCGCTCGTGCGGGCCGTCATCACGTCGAGCATGAAGCGCATGTACGAGAGCCCCGACCGGATGAACGCGCCGGCGTTCGTCGAGCGCGTAGCAACCTCCGGCAACGCGATGGGGGCGTCGCGCCTCGGCGAGATGCGTGACGCCGCGGTGATGCTGCGCCCCTCGCTGCTTCGCGACTTCACCCACAAGGGCGTGCAGGTCGGCCCCGATGATGCCTGGGTGTTCTCGATGTGGTCGGGCTACCTGAAGACGCCCGAGTATCAGCAGGTGCGCGCGGCCTTCGACGCAGCGGGAGCGACGTTCGCGCAAATCCACACGAGCGGCCACGCCTCCCGCGACGACCTCGAGGCATTCGCGCGCAGCGTCGGCCCGCGCCGCCTCGTCCCGATCCACAGCTTCACGTGGGACGCGCATCTCGACGCCTTCGAGAACGTCCTGCGTCTACGCGACGGCGAGCCGTTCGCGATCCCGTAGGAACGGGGGAAACCGTGCCGAAGTGCATCTACTGTCAGACCGACAACACCGACCCGTCAATCGAGCACGTCATCGCGGAAGCTCTCGGAGGGTGCCTCAAGCTTCCCGCCGATGCTGTCTGCAAGCCCTGCAACAACAGGGTCCTCGGCGACGAGATCGACGTTCCGGTGAGGAACGACCTGACGCCAATCCTGGTGGCTC
>Ga0214473_10006314_pt1 | contig 14173 bp, 11 predicted proteins | sample RVTome_7_FD_203509 | JGI IMG/M metagenome (GOLD analysis project Ga0214473, IMG submission 203509) | Soil microbial communities from uranium-contaminated site in the Upper Colorado River Basin, Wyoming, United States - RVT98D197 | ecosystem: Environmental > Terrestrial > Soil > Contaminated >... | reverse complement strand
CGAGGTGCGCGCTTTCGACGCCTGCCTGCCCTCCTACGAGCCCGGCTGCGTGGAGCTGCTAGGGAACCTGGCCGGCGACGGCGGGCGCCAGCTCTCTCCGCTCATGAAGTTCGACCTGTGGGTGCGTGCCCGGCTCGAGGCCGAGGCCGGCCCCGGCGGCTCCGCGTACACGGCCTACTCGCACGCGGCCCTCTGGGAGCTCGAGCACCACTTCATCGGCGACGACACGAGCCACCGCTACTGGGACTCGCGGGGCTACGCGGGCAAGTGCATCGGCTGGGCCCTGGCCACGATGGACTGGGACGAGCCCACCGTGGACCGGGAGCTTCTTGGCGTTCTGTTCCGGCCGGCAGACCTCAAGGGGATTCTTGCTTCCATCTACAACGGCGCCCAGTTCTTCGTCCCAGAGGACCAAGTCATGGGCACGGAATTCCACGACGCGAACGACGCTTCGGCCGAGGCCTATGCCGACGTGCACCCGGCGGACTTCGTGCGGGCGCTGCTGCTCACCCTCGGTGAGGGTCGCATCCTCGAGGGGGACCTCGAGCCCGGGGATGGCGTCTGGAACTACCCCATCCACCGCGTCGACCTCGCCTGGGAGCGCGAGACCCAGGACGCCACGGAGCTCCACGTGGCGGCCACCCTCCATTACGCCAACGACGAGGTGGACCTGGACGGCGTGTTCTCGACGGATCCGGAGCGGCCCGACCTGCTCTCCCGGGAGCTCACCTTCGACCTCGAGGTGCCCGAGGGCTGGGACGGCGACCTCGCGGCCGCCACCGCCGGTCGATGGACGGGTCAGGCCGTGGACACCCACCCCGACGTGCTGATCCTCGGCCTCGAGGAAGGTTGGCGCGACAGCATCTACGACTACCGCACGACCAACATGAATCAGGAAGTGAACTTCCAGCTCCTCAAGCGCGTGCGCGGCGAGGGGGGCTGGCAGCCGGTCGTGGACGAGCTGCTCGCCGAGTACTACCGCTGAAGACGTGAACCGCTATCGGGCAGCCTGGACACGTCTTGGGCCAGTGGGCTCAGGGCATGGGGGGCGGCGGGGGCGGCGGCCCGGCGAGGCACATGTCCTCGAGGGCGTTGAGCGCTCCGGCGCAGGGCGAGTAGCCGATGCGGTCGCCGAGGAGCCAGTAGCAGTCGAGGCCCTCGATGCACGCGAGGGCGCGGAAGGCCAGGTCCTCGCAGACCGGATCCCCCAGCGTGCGGCGCAGGTCGACGCACCCGTGGAAACAGTCGAGGGCGGCCATGGACATGCAATCCTCGACGTGGCCACAGGCGTCGGTGCAGGCAGTTACGAGGTCCCGACCTCCGCCGTCGCTCACGACCGTGCCGCCCCCGTCGCGCCGGACGACGCCACCGCCGTCGCGAAAGACGATGCCGCCCCCGTCGCCAGGGGTCCCGCCCCCGTCGCGCCGCACGAGAGCGCCGTCCGCTGGACCGTGACTGCTGCTGCAACCGAATGCCCCCGCCAACGCGAGGAACAGGACGATGCTCGTGCGGGCCATGGCCCATGCTGCCCCGCGGACGCCGCGGGGTCCAGCCCCCCGCTGGACACGCGCTAGCCGGGCGGCGGCACCGAGTGGGGCGAGCCGTCGGCGATGACGAGATTGCCGCCCGTCGCCACCGCGCGCCGCACGCACTCGTCGGCCAGCTCCAGCATCGCCTCCGCGCCCGCGTAGGGACGCGTCGGCCCGTAGCTCACGACGCCGATGCTGACTGGCGACTGCAGCGTCTCTCCCTGCCAGGGCACGATAATGTCCTCGATGCCCTTGCGCAGCCGCTCGGCCAGGATCTGCGCGCCCGGCGCATTGATGCGCCGCAGCAGCAGGATGAACCGGTCGTTGGTAAAGCGGGCCGCCACGTCCTCGTGACGCAGCGTGCCGCGCAGGAACTCGGCCACGATGCGGAGAAGCGCCTCGCGGGCCATGCGCCCTTTTTGGGTGCGGATTTCGGCGATCCGATCGACGTGGACTTGGATCAACGAGAGCGGTTGGCGATGGCGTTGGGAGAAGGCGAACTCGGACCGCAGCCGCTCTTCCATGTATCGGCGGTTGGCGAGGCCGGTCACCGGATCCCGAGCGCTCGCGTCGAACAGGCGCTGGGCGGACTCGACCTCGGCCTGCGTCTGGAACACCACGCGGATCTTGACCGTGCCAAACTGCAGGCGATCCCCGTCGTGGATGCCCACGACACCGCTGATCAGCTTGCCGTTGACGTAGGTGCCGTTCGTGCTGCCGAGGTCCCGCACGGTGAGCTCGTCGCGCGCGCACAGGAGCTCGGCGTGCAGCCGCGAGAGCTGTTCCTCGTCCAGATTCAGGTGAGCGTCGCTGCCGCGACCGATGACGGTGCGTTGGGTCGTGAGCGGCAGGACGAGCCCGGAACGGGGCCCATCGACGACCTGCAGCACCCACATATTCGGAGAGGCTGCGAGCTTGGCGTCACCACGCACGTCCGTGACGTCGGTGGGCGGCTCTTCCTCCTGCTCCCTGAGCATCTCGGGCAGAACGATCGGCTTGGTCTTGTGTTCCGGGAAGTCTGACATGGGCTGGGCGCGGGCTTGGGATCAGGGTTTGCCGAAAGGCCAGTTGACCGTGGCGGCAGGATAGGCGGGCCGGGCGAGGAAGTAGCCCTGGCCGAAGTGGATGCCTAAGTCGCGCAGGCAGGAGAGCTCGTCGATGGTCTCGATGCCCTCGGCGACGACCTTGGCGCCGAGCTCCTCGCACATGCGGAGGAGATACGTCACCAAGATGCGCTTGCGCGGGGCCCGATCGATGCCCGAGACGAGCTCGCGGTCGAGCTTGACGACCTTGGGCTCGAGATCGACGACGCGGGTCAGGTTCGAGTAGCCCGCGCCGAGGTCATCGACGACCAGGAACGCGCCCGTCCGCGAGCACACTTCCTTGAGCACGCTCACGCACAGGTCGTAGTACTCGAGGGTCGCCGACTCGGTGACCTCGAGGTAGACCGGGTGGTCGTGGAAGCAGATGGGATCGTCCGGGCGAACCAGCCACCGCTCCGTTAGCTCCTGAGGGTGGAGATTGACGAAGATGGGCAGGGCGGGGCACCGGGCAAACGCACTCTCGCGGATGAGCCGGCCAATGCGCCCGCAGTCGCCCTCGAATAGCGCTTGCTGAAAGAGCCCGAGGGGGCTGGCGAAGGCGTCCACCGTGCAGCGGACCAGTGCCTCGTGCGCAAAGACGTGTCCGTTGCGCAGATCGACAATGGGCTGGAAGACGGTGGGCAACTCGTCCACCGTGAGCGTCCGGACCGAAGCGCGCCGCTGCCCGAAAGCGGGTGTCGAACTCCGCTCGTCCGGGTTGTAGGGCCCGTCCCTCACCGGTTCCAGATGCCTCCTGCCGCCCATGATATCCGACTGGCGTCCCGGCGCTACTGCAAATGTCCAGCCCGTTGAACGCAGAAGCGGCTGGGCGAAAGCCGTCGTATGATGGGGTCGGCTTTGTGCCCACTGCACGGGAGCGACGATGGCGCTGGACCATTGCGTGACACGAGAGCAGGCGCTCGCCTGGGTGGCGGCCCACGACGAAACCACCAGCCTACGGATCCTGCTCGGGGGATCCAACGTGTGGGCGGCGATCCTCTACGACCCACCTGCGGCGGGGGACGCCGACGCCCTGTTCCTCCCCTTCGACCCCATCAAGATGCGGCCCAGGGACCAGGTGATGCGCGGCCGGAGAACGGGGTGGCGACTCGCCGCCATGCGCAACGACGAGCCTCGCCTCGCGGAAGCCCGGGAGACGAGCCGCGCTGCGCGGCGGAGCTTCCTCCCGGCCGACGCCGTCGAGTACCTCGAGGAGGGGGCCACCCACCTCGCCTCCGCCGGCCGCGCCGAGTTCATGGAGGGGCTCGCCGACGTGGAGTGGCCGGGTGACGAGTGCCCGTCCTGGGCTCCGTAGGGACCACGAATTGACACGGCCGCGCTCGAGGCACGGCCGCGTCGGATCGACGATCTGCTTTCTCAGCCGTGGACGGTGAACTCCATGCGGCCGAGCAGAGAACCGTCGACCGTGCGGACGACGGCGGTCCAGCTGCCAGGCTCGGTGATCATGTGGGAGCGTGCCCACGTCCGCCAACGCGGGGAGCTGGCTGGCACACCGAGCGTCACGTGGCCGACCGAGCGCCCCGAGGGTGACTCGAAGGTGACGACCACCTCCGCAGGATTGTCGGTCTCGTTCGCGACGTCCACGAAGGCGAACAGGGGAGCGGCCTCGGACTGGAACTCGACGCTGGGATCGACGGGTTCGCGGCTCTCGACCGATCGGGACAGGGCCAAGCGACGCAGGCGCAGGCCGTCGACGGCGAGCAGCTCCGGTGGGGGCGCGGCGAGGCCGGCGCCCCGCTCCGGGGACACGGACGCGACCGGCGCCGGCGTGGGGGTCCGTTCGGATGCGGAGACGCTGTCATCCACGGTCACCTGCTCGCCGGACGATGAGGGCATTGGGGTGGCTTGCGTGGGCGAAGACGCCCCCTGCTCGCCACATCCCAGGACGAACGACGACAGGACCGCGAGGACGACGAGAAGTGTTCGTGTGTGCTCCATCATTGCCTCCGAGTTGTTGGCCGGAGGGGGAGCAATCGCCGCGCCAAGCCAGGACACGACGCGATTTCGGGGCCTTGGCGCGATGGGGAGCGCGCGGTCGTGTCACCGGCGGCGCGTGCGTGCGTACCTAGACACACACGCGCGTCATGGTCGCTCAACAGCCGAAGTAGACGAGCCCGCAGTGCCCTTCCGCGCACACCGGGGCCGCCTCGCCATCCTCGCAGGGCCGGAACCGGCGGCCGCGCTCTGAGGCCGGACGAGCGATGGGCTCGGCCGGATCGTCGGGGCCGCTCGCCCAGCAATCGTCCACGTTCTCACACGGAATGTCGGACGTCACGTCAGGTCCGGCCTCGTCCTCCGAGAGGGGGCCCATTCCGGGATCCTGCGGCTCGGTGGGCTCCTCCCGCGGCGGCGCGTCTGGACCAGTGGGTCGGCTGAGCGTTTCTTCCTCGGCTGGCGGCTGCGACCCACCACAGGAGGCCGCGAAGAGGGCTGCGCACAGGAGCAGGGCGCGCGTGAGAAGAGGGCGATGAGCTACGTGCATGATGTTCCTTCGGTGGGGCGGCGCGAGCGGCCCGGACGGCCCGAGGATACACGGGCAGGAGCCGACCGCGGCGTGGAAGATCTCCTCGACAGGTCCCCGTTTGACCTCGCCCACAGCGCAACTATCCTTCCCTCCTTTCGCGCTCCCGCCCCGCCCCGCGGCGGGCGGTCCCCCCCGGAGGCCACGATGACCGGACGACGCATCCCGCCCTTCCCCGCCACGAGCTACGAGCTCCGCGAGCACGCACCGGCCCTGAACTGGATCGGCGGACGGTTCGTGGATCCCGGCAATCTCCAGACGCTCGAGGTCATCAACCCGCGCCACGGCCGCCCCATGAGCACGGTCGTGATGTCGGGCGCAGCCGAAGTGGACGCGGCGGTGGACGCCGCCCGGCGCGCCCAACCGGGGTGGCGAGAGTGGCCGATGCGCGAGCGCGCCCAGGTGATGTACCGGCTCAAAGCCAAGATGGAGCAGCACCTCGAAGAGCTGAGCTGGCTCGTGTCCCACGAGAACGGCAAGACCCGCGAGGAAGCCGAGCAGAGCGTGCTCAAGTCCATCGAGTGCGCCGAGTATGGCTGCTCGCTCCCGAATCTCGGGGCAGGCGAGCAACTCGACGTGAGCCGTGGGGTCAACTGTCGCGTCGTCTACGAACCGGTCGGGGTGTGCGCCGGCGTGACCCCCTTCAACTTCCCCCTGATGGTCCCCCTCTGGATGATCCCCCAGGCTCTCGTCGGCGGGAACGCGTTCGTCCTGAAGCCGTCGGAGCAGGTTCCCCTGGGCGCCATGCGCCTGGCCGAAATGCTCGCCGACTCAGGGCTGCCCGACGGCGTCTTCAACGTGGTCCATGGCGGACGCGAGGTCGTGGAAGCCCTCTGCGACCACGAGGGGATCTCGGCCGTCGCCTTCGTCGGTTCCACCAAGGTTGCCAAGCTCGTCTACGCGCGCGGCGCCCAAACGGGCAAGCGCATGTTGTGCCTGGGTGGCGCCAAGAATCATCTCATCGTGGTGCCGGACGCCGACGTGGCACTCACCGCACAGAACGTCGTCGCGAGCTTCACCGGCTGCGCCGGTCAGCGCTGCATGGCAGCCGCCAACGTCGTCGCCGTCGGCGAAGTCGACCACATCATCGAGGCCGTCGTGGCCGAGGCGCGCAAGCTCGTGGTGGGCAAGGACATGGGCGCCATCACGAGCCAGCAGGCGGTCGACCGCATCCGGAGCTACATCGACGGGGCCGAGAAGTCCGGCGCGGACGTCGTGGTAGACGGCCGCGGCGCCCAGGCCGACGCGGGGGGCTACTGGCTCGGTCCGACCATCCTCGATCGGGTGCCGCCCGAGTCCCCTGCGGCGCGTGACGAAATATTCGGCCCCGTGCTCAGCATCCTCCGCGTGCGGAGCGTGGAGGAGGCCCTCGCCCTCGAGAACGGCAACCCCTACGGGAACGCCGCCTCCGTGTACACGACGAGCGGTGAGGTGGCCCGGTACGTCACCGAGCGCCTCGACGCAGGCATGATCGGCGTGAACATCGGGGTGCCGGTGCCGCGCGAGCCCTTCGGGTTCGGCGGATGGAACCAGAGCAAGTTCGGACACGGCAACATCACGGGGTGGGACGGCTTCCGCTTCTGGACGCGGCCGCGCAAGGTCACCACCAAGTGGGCGGAGCAGAAGGACTGGACCTGGATGTCCTGAGCCGGGAGCGACACGATGAATTCGCAGGAGCTAGTCGACCTCTGCAAGAAGCACACGATGTTCACCTGGGCGGCCACCGGCAAGGTGGATCCGCTGGCTATCGAGCGCGCCGAGGGCGTCTACATGTATACGCCCGAGGGCAAACGTGTGCTCGACTTCAACAGCCAGCTGATGTCGGTGAACATCGGGCACTCGCACCCCAAGGTCATCGAAGCGATCAAGGCCCAGCTGGACCGTCACCTGCTCTACACGTACCCGCACTCGGCGACCGAGCCGCGAGCCCGACTCGCCCAAATGCTGGCCGAGATGGTGCCCGGGGACATCAACACCTTCTTCTTCACGCTGGGCGGTGCAGAGGCGAACGAGAACGCCATCCGCGCGGCCCGCTTGTTCACCGGCCGGCACAAGATCATGTCGCGCTACCGGAGCTATCACGGTGGCACGAACGCGACGATGCAGCTCACGGGCGATCCGCGGCGCTGGCCCAACGAGCCGGGCATGCCCGGCGTCATCCGTGTGATGGACCCCGAGCCCTACAGCTTCTCGTTCGGGACGACCGACGAGGAGAAGACCGCGAACAACCTCCGATACCTCGAGGAGGTGATCCAGTACGAGGGACCGCACACCATCGCGGCCATGATCATCGAGACGGTCACGGGCACGAACGGGATCCTCGCGCCCCCAGAGGGCTACCTACGCGGCCTCCGTGAGTTGCTCGACCGCCACGGCATCCTGCTGATCTGCGACGAGGTCATGTGCGGCTTCGGCCGGACCGGCAAGATGTTCGCCTTCGAGTACGGGGGCATCGTCCCCGACATTCTCACGATGGCCAAGGGGCTCACCTCGAGCTACATGCCGCTCGGCGCCATGGGCGTCAGCGATCGCATCGCGACCCACTTCCGCGACAACGTGTTCTGGGGCGGGCTCACCTACGCGGCCCACGCCCTCTCGTGCGCCACCGCGATCGCGGTGCTCGACGTCCTCCGCGACGAAGGACTGGTCGAGAATGCGGTCCGGATGGGTGCCGTCATGCGCCGGGAAATGGACCGCCTGCAGGCTGCCCATCCGTCGGTCAAGGAGGGGCGCTGCATCGGCCTCTTCGGCATGATGGAGCTGCGGCGCAACGCCCGCGGCGACTACCTGGCGCCGTACAACGGGACCCATCCAGCGATGGGTGAGCTGGCGAAGCACTTCCGCGACCAGGGCCTGTTCACCTTCGTCCGATGGAGCGGCTTCATGTGCAATCCGCCGCTCTGCATCACGGAGGAGCAGTTGCTCGACGGATTCGCCATCGTCGATAGCGGCCTGGACATCACGGACCGCGCGTTCGAGGGGTAGCTCTGCGGGCCGCGATGCGGGCGGGCGCCCTGAAGCGCGCCCACCGATGGTCATCCTCACGGCGCAGCCGCACGCGCGCCCCGTAGGCTCCGGGCTCCCCGCGGAGCGCCTGGCCAATCTCGGCCGCGAACAGATAGAGGGCGTCCTCGGGGCCATCCACGATGCTTCGCGCCGCGAGTCTTCGGCCCGCCTCGAGCGCCTCAGCCCGCAGGCGGAGCAACGTCGACGCGAGCGCATCGGCCGCGCGGCCGCGCGACCTCGCCACCCGCACCATGACCACGAGGAGCGACCGGCTCACGGCCTCGCGAACGGGCCCAGCGCGCCTGCTCCGGGCCGTGGCCAAGACCCGGTGCTCGGCGGCACGCCGGGCCCGGTTGATCGTCCTGGGATCTTCACCGAGCGCCCGCCGAATCGCTTCGAGGAAGGTCAGGTCGTCGTTTCCGATGGCCGCAGGACGGACATCGATGCCCACGGATCGCAGCGCCGCGTACTCGGCGCGCGTCGCGTTCCACCGTCGAGCGAGATCCCTCGATAGACGAGCCGGCCCGTCGAGGGCCCCGAGCTCCTCCTCCACGGCGAGGCCGAGGCTCGTCAGCTCCGCGTGCGCCCTCTCTCGGTCCCGGGTTGCGACCGGGACGCCGAGCGCCGAGAGGCTCTCGCCTCGCACGCTTCCGACCGTCGCCTCGATGCCTCCGAGCACGGCCGCTCTCGCGAGGCGGAGGCGATCGAGCAGCGCGAACGCGTCAGCCGCGAGGCGCTGACGATCGCGCAGCCCGTCGATGAGCTCATCGTCCGATTGGGACCTCAAATCGACGGAATCGAGCTCGGGCAGCCGCGCAGCGAGCGTCGTCTCGAACGCAGCGGCCTCCGAAGCGCAGGCCAGGGCGTGCAGCGTGCCCCGCGCCGCGCGGCGCGTCGCCGACAGAACGGACACGGGGCTGACCCCGCCCCGCGCGCCGGGATCCCCACCCTGCGCGCGACGGTAGGCGCTGCCGTAGACCCTCACCACGGTCGCCTCGTCGCGCGGATCGTCGGGCGCTCGCAAGGCCATGTCGAGGGTGTCCACGGCCAGGGGCGACACCCGCGAGTCCCCGAGACCCAGGGGCTCCACGCGCCGCAGCGGGGTCGTGGAAAACGAGAAGCGGATGGATAGCGCATGGACCCCCGCGACGGCGGGCCGCCCGTCGTGAAGGCACCACTCGAGCTCGACGGGTTGGCCGAGGGCGAGGTGCGCGCGGTCGGCGAGGCCCGCGACCTCCGTAGCCATGCGTCGGTCGAGGAGTCCTTCGCCTTCCGTCAGGACGCGCGCGGCCCTGCGGTCCACGATCCATGCGGTCGCTGCCGATTCCCATATCCTCATCCGGTCCGGATCGCCGTCGCGCGGATCGGTGGTGGCAGCCCGGCCCACTGCTCCGCGGCCCACACAAACCACGAGGGCCGGGAGCGTGGAGAGGCCCGCACCGAGAACGGCGGCCACATCCGCGGAGCCAATGGCCGAGAGAAATGCGCCGACCACGGCCGGCACGTCCCCGACGTCATCGATGGTCTGGAGGATTCCCGGTCGACCTCCAAAACGGTCGGCCGTGCTCGCCGAGGGGAACAGGGGACGCAGGCGCACGCGACGCGTGCCGGGCGACGCATCGAGCGCGCCACGGAGCGCATCGGCCAACCTACCCGCACGCTCCTCCCCGGAGAGATTGACGATCCAAGCCTCGGCCATCGGCAGCCCCGCGGCGACGAGGATGGCCAGGGCCTCCGCTTCCTCGCCGCCCGCGTCGCCAGGCCTGAGGGACGCCAGGGTTCGAACGCCCCACGGGAGGGAGACGCTCGGCGTTAGGTCCGAGACGCCCCCTGAAAGCTCCGGCGTCAACTGCGCTCCACGATCACGGCGACGGCCTCTCCGCCACCGATGCACAGCGTGGCGAGGCCGAGCCGCGCCTCGCTCTCCGCCATCGCGTGGAGGAGCGTGCACAGGATTCGCGCGCCGGAAGCGCCGATGGGGTGACCCAGGGCGACCGCACCACCGCGAACGTTGACCTTGGCAGGGTCGAGCTGGGCCTTCTTGGTGCAAGCCATCGTGACGCAGGAGAAGGCCTCGTTGATCTCGAACAAATCGATGTCACCGGTCTTCAGGCCGGTGCGCGTCAGGGCGTTCTCGATGGCGCCGACGGGGGCCGTGGTGAACCAGTCCGGCGACTGGGCATGACCACCGTACCCGACCACGCGCGCCAGCGGGGTGAGGCCATGCTTCTTGACCTGCTCGCCAGTCGCGAGCACCACGGCCGCGGCGCCGTCGTCGATCTTCGAAGCGTTGGCGGCCGTGATCGTCCCGTCCTTGGCGAACGCCGGCTTGAGCTCGGCCATCTTGTCGAGACGCGCGCGCTTGGGCTCCTCGTCCTCGGACACGGTCACGTCGCCCTTGCGCGTCTTGATCACGACGGGGACGATCTCCTGGGCGAACGCGCCGGACTCCTGGGCGGCCAGGGCACGCTTGTAGGACTCTGCAGCAAATGCGTCCTGTGCCTCGCGCCCGAACCCGAGCTCCTTGGCGCAGAGCTCGCCCGCGTTGCCCATGTGATGGTCGCTGTAGGGATCCCACAGCCCGTCGAAGATCATCGAGTCCACGAGTTGGCCGTGACCCATGCGGTAGCCGGACCGCGCCTTCGGCAGCAGGTAGGGCGCGTTGGTCATGCTCTCCATGCCACCGGCGAGGACCACGTCGGCGTCACCGAGTAGCAGGCTCTTGGTGCCGAGGATGACCGACATCAGGCCGGAGCCGCACACCTTGCTCACCGTGGTGGCCGGGACGCTGTCCGGCACTTCGGCAGCCTTGGCGGCCTGACGCGCCGGCGCCTGCCCGATCCCCGCGCTGAGCACGTTGCCCATGTACGTCTCGCTCACGTCCGACGGATCCAGCCCCGCACGGGAGAGGGCGCCGCGAATGGCGGTGGCGCCGAGCGTGACGGCGGACACGTCCGCCAGGCTGCCCTGGAATGCTCCGATGGGGGTGCGCGCAGCACCGACGATGTGAATCTCGCGCGTTGCCATGATCTGCCTCCCGTCCGCACATTGCTTGGGGTCCGGCTGAGCGCATCGCGGGCGCCGACTGACCCAGACCTACTGACGACGCTTAGCTATCTCCCATCGGGCCTCTGGGCAACCCCCACTCGCCCGGGAGCCGTTGGGCCGCTCAGCCGCCGTCCGGACCCGCGTCTGCGGTAGGCCCAGCGTCCACGGGCAACCCCGTGTCCGGCGGCGGGCCAGCATCGGCCGGGCCCGAGTCGGGCGTGCCACCGTCGAGCAGAGACAGCGCCGGTGGCTCGTTGCCGTAGGAGATGACCTCGCCCGACGCGATGGCCACGACCTCCATGCCCGCCGGATCGGCGAATTCGAAGCCCCCCGTCACCAAGATCCTGCGCCCCGGAAGCGGCGTGAGAGCGTGACCCCACCTGGCGCGAATGAGCCGCGCAGGGCCGTCCCCCGGACGCAGCCCCTCGATCACGTAGACGCCGGTGACGAGCCGCACCATCACGATCTGGTCGCTCGGCGCGAAGCGCTGGGGAGCGGCGAGCGCGCCACCCACGATCATCGCCGAGTCGCCCGGCCCCTCGACGGCGTCGCGGCCGCTCGCGGTGCCGCCATCGCCGGGATGATCGAGCGAGACGACGGCGTGGAAGATGCTCGGCAGGTAGCCCGCAGGAGCGACGGATGCTGTGGTGAAGGTCCAGGTGCCCCCCGATTCCGCAGGCCGCAGGACGGTGAGGGACGGATCGGCGTAGGTCGTGGTGACTCCCTGATTGCCGGAGTCGCACGTGAGATCTCCACGGCAGTCCACGCGCAAGCCCCCGGCCAGGAGGATCTCGCGCATGGTGCCGCGGTCGAGAGGCGTCGCGGTGTGGAACGCGCTCGGACGGGGCAAGATGCCGTCGCCGCCGCGGACGGCAGTCGTGAGCGGCGTTCCCGGCTCGAGGACCTCGCCCGCCAAACCGAAGACCTCATCGCGCGTCATGAGGTCGATGTTGCCGCCCCAGACCAGCGCCGCGTCCGAACCGGGCACGAGCTGGCTCACGGTCGCGCCGTAGCGTCCCGCCTGAAGCGCGCCGAGCCCCGCCGAGTCGGCGGTTCCGCCTGCCCCGACGAACCAGAATCCCAGCGTGAAGCGCGGGCGCACGGGCGTGCGGTCCCCGCCGCTGCCTTCGAGACCGAGCACGAGCGGCACCGAGATGGCACCGGAGGAGAAGTCGCCGGCGAGGTTACCGCCGGCCGTGGGATAGCCCGGCACGACCGCGGCCTGCTCGGTGAGCGAACGGGCTTCGGGATCGTAGACGAGCTCGACGCTCGGCCGGGTCTCGGCCCGCTCGCCCGGCATGAGCGGCGCCCCGTGATAGGCCCGGTCGATGCGTTGGGGCCTGTTGAACCGGAGGCCGGCGGAAGCCTCGTCCGCGCCGAACCCCCCCTCGATGCGAATGCGGTAGGGCGGTCCGCCTGGGAGCAGAACGGCCCCGAACAACACGCGGGCGAAAGGACGCTGCGTGCTCACCTGATAGAACCGCTCTTCGTCGGCGTCGTAGACCTCCACCACGGGCTGGAGCGCAGCTCCCCGCCACTCGTCCTCGCCGGTCATGCTCGTGCCTGGCTCGGTCGGCGCCCGCCCCGTCACTCCGCCGAGCAGCAGCACGTCGTTGTTGGGCAAGAGCACGGTCGTGTGGAAGGCCCGCGGTTGGGGGCGGCTCCCGCCTTCGGCTGGTCCCGCGCAGCTGACGGCCTTGAATCGGTACAGGCGCAGGCGAACCGGCGTGGTCCCCGCAAAGCGTACGTGGCGGCGCGTAGCGCCTGCGAGGAACTCGCCTGCGGCGCCGTGGAGATTCGCGGTCACCTGGTAGAGGCGGTCGCCGCGGAGGTTGCGGGCGTCGATCTCGGCCTGGCTGCTCGTGTCGAGCGGCACGACGATGTGCCCGGGGGCGTCGCCGGCGTGCTCGCCCTGCGCCGGGACGAGCGGCACGGGCTCGAGGCCCGTGTCGGTCTCTTCCCATATCGCCACATCGACGCTGCCGGTGCTGCCGAGACCCGCGGTGGGCGTGTCATCGCAGGCGCTCTGTGACGCCAGCTCGAGCACGAGACCCGCGCGGCTCTCGTCGCCACCGCATCCGACGAGAAGCGCTGCAAACGCGAAGGCGACGACTCGGATGCTCATGGTCGCTCCCCTTCCCCCAGCAGAAGCTGCACGAGGCGCGTGGACACGGAGTAGGGGTCGTCGGTCCGGTCGGCGATGGCGTCGAGGGCATCCGTGAGCTGGTGCCGCACGCGCTCCTCCGCTTCCCGGTAGAGCGTGTCGCGGAAGATCCCCCGGAGCTCGTGGTCCCGGCGTTCGGCCTCACGCCGGGAGCCTGCGTCGGTCTCGCGCACGTGCGCTCGGTGGAGATCGCAGGCCTCGACGAGGAGCTCGGTGCCGACTCCCTGGGCCGCGACGGTCTTGACGACGGGGGGCACCCAGGCGTCGATGCCGGCCGCGGCGGTCGCCGTTGCCCCGCCAGAGTCATGGGCCACGGCCACGCGGTGGTGCCCGCTCACATCCGAGCCCACCACCGAGTCGAGGGCGATCATCTGCTCGAGGTCCCTCATCGTGGCGTCGGCCCCGGGGCGATCTGCCTTGTTGACGGCGAAGACATCGGCGATTTCGAGGATACCAGCCTTGATGGCCTGAATGTCATCCCCCATTCCCGGGGCCATGACGACGATGGTCGTGTGCGCGAGGCGTGCCACCTCGAGCTCGTCCTGGCCCACGCCGACCGTTTCCACGATCACGACGTCATAGCCCGCCGCGTCGAGCACGCGCGTGAGGTCGCCCGCGGATCGGGACAGGCCGCCCAGGGCACCGCGCGTCGCGAGCGAGCGGATGAACACGCCTTCGTCGAGGAAGTGGCGCTGCATCCGGATGCGATCGCCGAGGATGGCGCCGCCGCTGAAGGGGCTGGTCGGGTCGACGGCGACGACGGCCACGCGCTGGTCGCGAGCGCGGTAGGCCTCGATGAGGC
>Ga0214473_10006313_pt1 | contig 14174 bp, 19 predicted proteins | sample RVTome_7_FD_203509 | JGI IMG/M metagenome (GOLD analysis project Ga0214473, IMG submission 203509) | Soil microbial communities from uranium-contaminated site in the Upper Colorado River Basin, Wyoming, United States - RVT98D197 | ecosystem: Environmental > Terrestrial > Soil > Contaminated >... | reverse complement strand
TTTTCGGATTCGGAGCCTCTGCCCATATCGTCATTCAGGTAGCAAAATATTGGGGTTGTGAGGTCTTTGTCTTTACAAGAAGTGAAACACATCGAGACCTGGCAAAAAAATTAGGGGCCTCCTGGACGGGGGGGCCAGAGGATAAGCCTTCCGAGAAACTCCATTGTGCCATTGATTTTACTCCAGTCGGGGAAACAGTGGTTCACGCTTTGAGGGTTTTAGAAAAAGGCGGAAGATTGGTATTAGCGGTTATTCGAAAGAGAAATCTCATCCCACCTCTCGATTATGCTCAACTTCTCTGGGACGAAAAAGAAATCAAAAGTGTTGCAAATATTACCCGAAAGGATGCCCAGGAATTCCTTTCTCTGGCTGCTGAAATCCCAATCATTCCTGAAGTCGAGGAATTCAAATTAGAAGAGGCGAATCAAGCTCTCATCCTGTTAAAACAAGGGAAAATCCAAGGGGCGGGTGTCCTCAGGATGCCGGATTAAGAGGATTTAATAAGAAGGAGAATCACTCAACTCAATTTCCATCCTGACTTTACATCTTCTTGTTGTGCCTTCTCTATTCGCCATTTCCTAAAGGTATCAATCTCATCATAAAATTGATCACCCCTATCAGAGTTAGTCAATTCACAATTGAGATCACAACAACCCCCTTTAAGCATACATTTAGAATCTTGATAAAATTTGCATGATTTCTCGAAACTCATAAGCACCCCTCCTTTGCAAAAAATTCATCATCAATAAATTTACTGCAATGCTTATGCCAATATATTAAGTGTGGAACTCATTGAATATCAAAACATTTTTTAACGTACCATTTTGGGAAAGCTCTGGGCTGGAATCTTTATTACCAGACAGCACAATTTTGAACTATGGAATTTTATTAAGGCAGAATTTTTAAAAGTAAACCCCGCTAGAAATTCCAGCGGGGCATTAAACCCCGCCGGAATTATTCTAAAATCTAACCCCGCTGCAGCCGCCGGCACAGAGGGCCTCTGGCCCGGAGGGAGCAGCGTCGCTTTCTAACGGGGTAAATATTATTGAAGATAATGGATTCCTTACAGGCAAGTTAGATAAGCAGGACTTCTTTCTGTACTCGTGATTTTCTAAAATCCTCCTTCCATACAACCTTTTAATAGTCAGTCCATAATTGTATGGACACGGAAGACTAAATCCCTCCTTCCCTCCCTTTACAAAAGGGAGGAATTCCCCCTCTTTGGAAAAGAGGGGTTAGGGGAGATTTTCGAAGAGCATGTCTTCTCAATTATGGACTCCTTAGTAAGTGGTAATCGATAATTCTTGTTGACTTTTTCAATTAGAATTAGTATTTTCCCATCAAATAACATCGTTTTTTAAAACCAACCTCCCAACTGACCTTTGGGGGATCCCATGACCACGCAAGAAGTTAAACGCAAATTGACTGCCATTCTCAGTGCCGACGTGAAGGGTTACAGTCGCCTCATGAGCGAAGATGAAGAGGCGACTGTCCGCACCCTTAACGCTTATAAAGAAGTGATGACAAACCTCATCCAACAATACCGTGGAAGAGTAGTGGATGCTCCAGGAGATAATATGCTGGCTGAGTTTGCCAGCGTGGTCGATGCGGTTCGATGTGCTGTGGAGATTCAAAAAGAACTCAAAACCCGAAACGCTGATTTACCCGAGAATCGAAGGATGGAATTTCGGATCGGTGTCAACCTTGGAGATGTCATTGAGGATGAAGAGCAGATTTTGGGAGACGGGGTCAATATCGCAGCAAGATTAGAGAGCCTCTCAGAGGCAGGAGGCATCTGTATCTCTGGAACGGCTTTTGATCAAGTTAGGAACAAGGTAGACCTTGGATATGAATATCTTGGCGAGCAAACCGTTAAGAATATAGCGTTACCAGTCCGTGTGTATAAAGTCTTAATCGAGCCCGAAGCAGCGGGCAAGGTGATTGGCGAGAGAAAGGTTAAACCGAGACAATGGAAGAATGCTGCAATAGGTTTGGTGGTCTTTGTGATTGTGGTAGTTGCTACTGTTGTAATATGGAAACTATATACTCCTTCTGCTCCACAACCAGAGATAACCCTCAAAGAGAAAGTTGTGGCTCCTCAACCTGAAAAGGTCCCGACAGTCGTTCCTTCTTCAGCAGAAGTCGCTCCCAAAGAAAAAGTAACACCTCCATCACCTGAAAAAGTCTCAAAACCTACGGTTCCATCTGCCCCAAAAGTTGAGGTTGCTTCTAAAGAAAAGATGGTTTTCCCTCTACCTGATAAGCCCTCTATTGCCGTGCTACCTTTTACAAACATGAGCGGTGAAAAAGAATTGGAGTATTTCAGCGACGGACTCGCTGAGGGGATCATTAACGGCCTCTCCAAATCCGAGCACATTTTTGTGATCGCCCGGAACTCCACCTTTACCTACAAGGGTAAACCCGTAAAGGTTAAGCAGGTCGCTGAGGAGATGGGAGTGAGGTATGTGATTGAAGGAAGCGTCCAGCAGGAGAGAAACCGGGTGCGGATCACGGTCCAACTCATCGATGCCCTGACCGGACGCCACCTCTTCTCGGAGCGGTATGACAGGGACTTGAAGGACATCCTAAACTTACAGGATGAAATTACCCTGAAAGTTTTGACAGCAGTTCAGGTAAAATTAACCAAGGGAGAGAGTGCGCGTATCTTTGAAAAAGGGACCAAGAACCTCGATGCCTATTTGAAAGTGTTGCAGGCGGGAGAGTATAAAGGTGGCACAATGAACAAAGAACGGGTGGAAAGGGCCATGCAGTTGCTTGAGGAGGCCATCGCCCTGGACCCCGAATATGCAGTTGCTTATTATGTCCTCTGCACTGCCCACTTCGATCTGGTCGCTATTGGCGCAAGCGAGTCGCCCAGAGAGTCCCTGCAGCGAGCCGTCGAGCTGGGGAAAAAGGCCATCGCACTTGATGACTCCAATTCCTCCGTCCACGCTGGTCTGACTTTTCCTTATATATATCTCAGGGAGTACGATAAGGCCATCTCGGAGGCGGAAAAGGCTGTGTCCCTCAGTCCCAATTCAGCAATGGCCTACTTTGCATTAGGAACCGCGCTCTACATTGCCGGTCGGCATCAAGAGGCCATTCCCATGCTCCAGAAATCCCTTCGTCTCAGCCCCATTCCCGTACACAGCCAAGTCTTGGGTGTTCTGGCCAATTCATATAGGGATCTCGGCCAATATGAGGAAGCAATAGCCACATACAAGAAGGTGCTCCAACTCTATGGCCCCGATCACTTCTTAGCCCACCTGTCCCTGGCTGTTACTTATGCGTGGATGGATCGTGAAAAGGAGGCGCGCGCTGAGGGGGCGGAAGTCCTGAGGATCGATCCCAAGTTCTCAATTGAGCGGTATATGAAGGTATATCCTGCGGATCAGTCTTATAAAGATCACATGGCCGACGCCCTGCGCAAGGCGGGCCTGAAGTGAAAGTAAGTGACTTGTCTATTTTGGATTGAATTTCTGATATATCTTCTCGGTCGGGAAAATCGGGACAAACAGTGTGGGATAAGTGAGGGGAAGTGATTCATCCTTTCCGATGATTAAATATCCCTCTCCATTCAGACTTCCAGCAATCTTTTCCAGTACACTCATCTGGCTCTCTTTTGAAAAATAGGTAAAAGCTAAGTTTCGACAAAAGACAATATCTTCTCCAGAAAATGGCTCTTCATGAATGATGTCATGCTTCTTAAATTCCACACTTCCCAGACTGGATCGTTCAAGAATATAAAATCCATTTTCCATCTTAAAAAATCTTCGGAGAATTTCCTCCGGGACCTCTTTTAAACTGCTTCTTTTATATCTCCCCTCCCTTGCCCTTTCGAGAAGGTTTCCATTAATATCCGTGGCCAAAATAGAGAAATTGATTTGGGACCATATTCTTTCGAATTTTTCCTTCCACAACATTGAGAGGCTATAAGGTTCTTCACCACTGGCGCAGCCAATCGACCAGATTTTAAACTCATCCTTCTCTTTTTTATTTTTAATAATCGTTGGGATGATGGAATTCTCAAGGAGGTCAAAGACTTCTCGATCTCTGAAAAACCTTGAAATGGTAACCGTGAGGATTTTAGAGAGGTGGCTTTGTTCTTCTGGGTCTTTTTGAACCCTTAACAGGTATTCCTCAAAATGGGAAAACCCAACTTCAACTATTCTCCTCTCAATCTTTCTCTTGACCCCTCTCCTTTGAAAAGGCCGCCATTGAAGGCCGAATAGAGGAGCAGTATCTTTTAAAAATTCATCGAACCCCATGGGCTTTTTCAAACTCCAATAACCGCCTCTTCACCTTAATCCCATGACCGAATCCGCCCAGCCCACCATTGCTTTCAATCACTCTATGACAGGGGATGATCAACGGAATCGAATTCTGGCCATTGGCATTCCCAACAGCCCGGAAGGCTTTGGGATGGCCAATCGCCCTTGCGATTCCCTTGTAGGCTCGCGTTTGGCCATAGGGAATTTTTGCTAATGCTGACCAAACTTTTTTTTGGAACGGAGTCCCTTTGAAATCCAACTTGCAATCAAAACGTTGAAGTTCACCTTTCAAGTATTTTTTAAGTTGATTCAGGACCTCCCTGTTCTTTTGGTCATCCCTAATCATCTTCCCCGAGAATCTTTCCTTTAATCTCTTTAAAAAGGTTCCCTCCGATTTATGAAAATCCACCATACAGACCCCTCTTTCCGTAGAGGCCACAAACACCTTCTTCAAAAGAGGGGAATCAAAATAAGAATAATAAATCATTTCCATATGACCTCCTTAACTTACCTAAATGTCAAATGCCAAAGTTTCCTGAACTACACAGAGTTCAGGACTAATCATGAACCTTACATGGTTCATGGCAAATGCCGAATGTCAAGATCACCGAATTGATTCTTTAAATTTTAGACTTTGACATTTATTTGACATTTGGATTTTAAAATTTGAAATTAAGATTCGCTATGGGCGAATCGGTATTGTGCAGCCCTCACCAATCCCATCGGCCCTGTCATCATGGTATTTCCACCCGGAGAAGCGTAGATGAATTTCAGTGAGGTTTCCTTGAAAAGATCTCGGTTGGGACCGGTGACGATCGCTGATACTTCTCCATAAAAAGGTTTCAGGGTAATGGCACCATGCCCATTCTCCTCAAACACCTTTTTCCCACTCAACTCACCTCGAACAAGAAGTCTCAAATCGCTTTCCAATTTTTTAGGAGTCAACTCATGGGTGTGATGCTCATAGAGGCCTTCAATCTTTCTCTCCAACAGTAAAGCAGCAATGGTATGTCCATTCCCTACATTGACGATCAAAGAGGGACCAATGACTTCATCAAGGCAACCCAAAATAGCGGAGAAGCAAGTATCCATCACAAGCACTGGAACGGAGGAGGTTCTTTTCACCGCGGCCACTGCTGACTTCATCCTAAGGTAATATTCTGGAATCGAGTTCTCCAAAAAATGAAAAGTCTCCGGCCGGTTATCTTTTCGCAGCATCCTCTCCATATTCTCAAAACGAAAGGCCCGGTCTGAAACTCCTTTGGGAGAAACGCCATGATCCTGAACCGCAATCGCAATGACATCCACCCGGAGATCCTCCCCGCAATTTGAAAGGAATTGTTCAAGCAATGACAGATTGACTTCTCGAATCTCCAATTCCTCAAAATGGTCAGTTCCCGGCTTCTTCCCCACTTCAATCCCCATGGATTTGACCTCATCCAGATCATTGCGAATGGAATAGGCCGCGGACTCTTCCATCACCACACGATATCCCTTTTGAATGTGACGAAGGATGGCCCGGCCAAGGGAACCCCCTCCGATTGTATCGCCATGGATAAAGATGTGGCTTTCGATCGTCTTTAGTTTTTCTGCAAAAAATTTGGAGGGCGTGGGAAGGACAAGACTGATGCAATTTTCAGTCTTTTTTTGCGAATCGAAAAGGAGGATATCCTGAGTACCAGCACCGATATCAATGGCAAGAATTTTCATCGCAAGTTCGGAGTTCGGAGTTTAGAGTTCGGAGCTTTCAAAATAACGCACTCCTAACTACGAACTCATTACTCCGAACTATTGTTATCCTTTGATCACTCCCATCGGGACGAGCTTTACCACTTTTCGGCTAATTCCCGCATGATGGACCACATTCACGACATCATTGACGTCTTTATACGCTTCGGGGATTTCTTCCACAATGGTCCCTTGGCTTGCTCCCTTTACGATGATGCCTTTATCTTCCAATTCCCTTACAATCGCCCTCCCCTTTGCTGCTTTGATGGCTTGATGCCGGCTCATCACCCGGCCTGCTCCATGGCAAGTACTCCCAAAGGTCTCTTCCATGGCTCTTTCTGTTCCCACCAATACATAGGAGCATCTACCCATATCCCCTGGGATGAGGACGGGTTGGCCGATGGATTGGTAATCCGATGGAATATCCGGATGGTTTGGAGGGAAAGCCCTGGTCGCCCCTTTCCTGTGGACACAGAGCCTCTTTTTCTTTCCATTCACCGTATGGGTTTCAATCTTCGCAATATTGTGACAGACATCATAGATCAAATCCAACTTTAAATCTTTTGGCCCCTTGCGAAAAACCCGTTCAAAGGTCTCCCTTACCCAATGGCTAATCATCTGCCGATTGGTGAAGGCAAAATTGGCTGCACAGGCCATCGCCTCGAGATATCGCTTTCCTTCCGGCGAAGAAACAGGCGCACAACAGAGTTGGGTGTCTGGAAGTTCGATTTGATATTTCTTTGCAGCATCCAGCATGACACGGATGTAATCATCGCACACCTGATGACCCAAGCCTCTTGAACCAGTGTGAACGATAACCGTAGCCTGATCCTTCCAAAGCCCCAATGCTCGAGCGATGGTTTCATCAAAGACCTCAGCGACGTATCCTACCTCGACAAAATGATTTCCGGAGCCAAGGGTCCCCAACTGTGCCTTCCCCCTTTCCATTGCCTTTTCAGAGACACGGTCCGGATCGGCTCCCTCAATGCATCCCTGTTCCTCAATGTGGTCAAGATCTTCTGCAGAACCAAAGCCCTTTTCTATGGCCCATTTGGCCCCTTTTTTTAAAACCCGCCGTTCCTCCTCCCGGCTCAGCTTGAGGTCCTTTCGATGGGACCCCACACCCGAAGGGATGTTGATGAAGAGGGCCTCCACTAACTCCCTGATTCTTCCCTGGATGTCCGTGCGGCTCAGACCTGAGCGCATCAATCGGACACCTCAGTTGATATCGTAACCCACTCCCCCAGGGGAGACGATTCCTTCATCCATGTCAAAGCCTGCCACTCCCCCGATGGGAAAACCATATCCCCAATGGATATCCGGCATCGCCAGGGAATGGCCTACAATGCCTGGAAGCCAGGCGACATTGGCCACTTGAACCAGACTCTGGTCCTTTCGAATATCGTTGAACAGCCGCTCATCGGAATAGACGATTCCATCGGTCCTCATCTTTCCTTCTCGAGGAATTCTCCACCGATAATCATCTATCTTCTGAATTTTGATTTTTTCTTCGCCCGTCATTGAGTTTGCTCCTCTGGTTCATTGTTCATTGTTCATCGTCCATCGTCCGTCGTCCATCGTCTATCAGGGTTCATCACAGATCAAAAATGACCTGTGCCCTCCAACCTCCATTCTCCTGCCGGACCTCTATCCGATGGTAGGTCACGGCTTTCACCTCTGTCTTGATCACATGGACTCCCTCCTGAAATGGCTCTCCTTTCACAATTGCTCTCAAACCATCCTCTCCGACAGACTCCACTTTAAATCCTTTAAAGAGAAGATACTCAACATCGTGAAGATAGAGAAGTTCGCTCAACCAGTCCACCATCAGGCGATCCAAACTCTCCCCGCCAATAGAGATTCGTCTCTCGACCCGACGCCTCACCTTTTTCAAATCGGTGATGAGGTGGAAGAAGGCCTCCCCCGCATTTTCAAAAAGCGTTCTGAGATCGTCCCCATAAACGATGAGACCGATATCTGCTGTATGGTCCAACACCTCAAAGCGCTTCATATCTATCTCGATTTTTAATATTTCCTGATATGACCTGGAAATTTAATAACATGGTTTTACTAATGATCGTGTCATTCACCCTTTTTCTTTCCTTTAACGATATTGACCGCCTTCTCCACCATGTCAGGAATCTTTCCCAAGAAGGCCTCCACCATCGCTGGCATTCTTCTGAGATTAAGAATCGAGACCTCCCCATCTTTGATCACCAGAAAGGCAATGGGCTCCACACAGATCCCTCCTCCTCCTGCGCCACCACTTCCGCCGGAGGTCTTGATCTGTTCTGTTCCAGCGCCTGCAGCAATGCCCAAAGAGATTTTAGAGACAGGCAGGACAGTGAATTCCCCCGCTTTAATTCCTTCTCCGACGATGGTCTCTGTCTTTGCCACGGCTTTAAACCCATCTAAAAGCGTCTTGATCAAATCAGTGGCTTCCATCATGATTCACCTCCTTTTCGCGGTTTCCTTCCCCTCATCTCACGGATGAGAGGAAAGATCCAACTCCTTAAATGATGGAACAATATTTTGAAAGAAACAATGACTTCACCTCTACACCAATTCTCCCCCAAGAAATTGACAGTCACATGGATTTTTGGGTCTACTCTTGCCGTCTCCATAGCGCTCATCCACCCGTAAAGCATCCCATTGATCATCGGGTCTGGAAAGGAAAGAGTTCCCTCTACCTTTTTAAGTTTCCATTTTGCAAGAAATGAAAAAATTCCTTTCAAATAAATCCAACGTAAAGGAAGTTTTCCGGGGAGTGGGATCCTTTTCTTCTTTAAAGGGATGGAGATGGGCACTCCGAGAATCTTTACCAACATCTTCCCCTTCTCCCATCCGGAGGAGACAAACCCATTCCATTTAAGCAAAATCGATCTTCTTCGACTATCCCAGCTTAATGAAATCGGAATCATCCGGCCCTCTTCTTCTCCACCTTCTGGAGAAACCGTTCTTTGGATACAAGGACCCTTTCGTGCTCTCCTTCTGCCACCTTCTCCTTCTCATCATAGGCGTCCACCAAGAAGACAAGCCGGTTCTTATCGACTCCTTTAAGAAGGGCATTGGCAGTGACCTTCATCCCAAGAGGGGTAGCGGATAGGTGCTTGATGTTCACCCCTATCCCAAGACTTACTTGGTCCGTGGGAATAAAATCCCGAATCGCCCCGATGGCGGCCGCCTCCAAAAGTTGAATCAGTTTTGGCGTGGAGAGGACATCTACAGAAAGCTCCCCTAATTGCCTGACCAGATCTTCTTCTTTGACGATCATCTCAGATTTTCCAGCTAACCCGGGTACCATGTCACCTTCCCTTTCTCTCCTGCACCCCATGGGGGGGCAGGACAATGCCCTGAACCTGATATGGTTCAAGGGTCAGAACTCAGTTAAAATTTCATCGTCGTAAATCTTTTCCAGTCTCTCTTTATGAGTCGACTCTTCTTGGGCAAGGATCAAAAGCAATTTTTTCAACTTTGGTTCGGTCACCATCTTTTCCGTGGAGAGATAAAGGCGCTGGGACTTCTCTTCATTCTTAATCGCCATGAGGAGAAGTTCGGCATAACTCATATCTGAACTAAAAGACACATCCTCCATGATCTCACTCATTCCCAGCCCTTTCGTCGGTTTCAATTTTATCTTCTCAATCTTCTTCAGATCAAATCCCTCAAGTTTTTTCTTATGTCCTTCCTCTTCCTTGGCCAATTCTTTAAAGGTCTTCTTGACACCGGGGTTGGAACGATCCGCTGCCATTTTGTAAAATGCGGCTGCATCCGCCTCTTTCCGTATGGCAAATCTCAAAATCTCATCTAGGCTGCCCAGTTTCATCTTCTTCCTCCTTGATAAAAGTTTTTTTGACTTCAGTGATGAGCCTTTTCGCCTCTTCCCTATTCTTTTTAGAAACCATGACTACCCCCCATCCTTTCTGGGGAATATAGAGTCCATCATAAGCGGTATCGAGAAAGGATTTGATGAGAAATGGAACCCCAGCTTCTTGAAGGGCTTGAGAAATCCTATCCCCTTCAAATTGGTTCTCAACCGTTCCCGCCTTCACCCATGGGTCCTTTGATTCCATCATTTTCATTATATAATGAATTAGTCATAACCTAAAGAATAAATTTTTAGTTTAAAAATAAATTTTATAATCCCTCCCCACCCCCCTTTACCCTCCGGGTCAGCCTCCGGCTCAGAGAGCCTCATGGCTCGGCGAGAGACCGCTCTGGGTCGTAGACTAAAGGGAGGAGATAATTAACTCCCCCTTTTCTAAAGGGGGAGAAAAGGGGGATGATGGGCAGGAGCCAATAACCCGTTAGCATAATCCATAAGAAAAATTAAGTTGAAAAATATAAAATTGGGAATATAATGGTATGCCTAAATTAAAGGTTAGGATCAGGGAGGAAACATGACAACCAAAAAGATCGATGAAAAATCCTTCGGGGCGAAGATGAAACAACTTCGCCAATTGAGAAAGATATCCTTCGAACAACTTGCCAACAAAACGGGATTCTCACAGCGTTATTTAAAAGAGATTGAAGAAGGGGTGGCCATCCCCCCTGTCTCTGCGGTGATCCAGATCGCAAAGGCTCTTGCCATTGACTCGGGTTCTTTCCTCTCTGCTGAAGAACAGGAGGCTTGGGAAAAAAAGAGAAAGGAAAGTTTCTATAAACGAACTCAGGCCTATTCCTATAAGACCCTCACGCCGGAGGCAGAGGCAAAACATATGAAGGCCTTCCTCGTGACCATCGATGCCAAACAGGATCACAAGATGGTGGAGTACAAACATGAGGGGGAGGAATTTCTTTATGTCTTAAAAGGGCATATCGAGGTAATGGTAGGAGAGAGTCAAAATCTTCTCAAAAAGGGGCAAACCCTTCACTTCGATTCAGGCATCGCACACAAACTCCGTAATCTCAGCGACGAAGAGGCCAAACTCTTAGTGGTGATCTATACCCCCTAAATCCATTTCAGATTTCAAATTTGAGATTTCAGATTTTTTCAATCTGAGATCTACAATCTGCAATTTGCAATTAATTTATTGTCTCCAGTTCCGGGGGACCCCGGCGAAAGAAGCCCTTCGTTCGAATTCACTCAGTTGATTTTCAAAATACCGGATCGCATTGTTGACCCGGGTCAGGTCAGAACTCGATCCTTTCCCTTCATACCTCCGTTTTATCTTTCTCAACTCCTCCAGTACTCGGTTATAGAAACTAAACTGGCTTACCCAAAAATCCCTCCCATAACCGCCTGGCCGATCCGGTGATGGCGTCCCCTGCATGGGATAGAGGGTCATCTTTCCATTGGCCGAATCGATCATCACCTTGAACTTGTTAAGAAAGGAGTTCCCTAAAAGCCCTGCCGTTTCGGAAGGCATGTCATGGATCAAGACATCCACATTTTCCACCTCTGCCTCTCCAACTCGTACGGACCTCAAGGTCACCAGAGGAGTGAAGATGAGGGAGCTTGCAGTGAAGATTGGCATAAAGGGGGTATTTTCATCGATGGTGATGCCCAACTCCTTCGCTGTCGGCCGATTGATGAGCGTAAAACTTGCTCCTGTATCCAAAATGAAATACTGTCTCACTCTGCCATTCAGGACAACCTCTGCAAATAGCAATTCGTGTTTTCGAAAAAGGTCAACAATAATCCCCTCGGGTTCAGAAACCTTTGAAGGGAGAGAGGGTTTGGGCATTTCCTGGGGCTTTGGAGTTGAAATCTCTTTCGGAGGTTTTCGAGTCTCCGCATCTTGACGATATTTCTCTGGGATGCTAGAAAGATCGTCGGTAAAATGAACTGTCCCTTTCTCATCCACCCATTTATACATCTCCCCATAGCCTGAGGACACTAAGACCACCAGAAGAATGATGAGAAGAGTGATCGCCTTCATTTTCTCGTTTCCTGTCCCTAAAACCGTACACATTCTACTCATTCTGACTGAAGATGTCAACCTTTCGGCTCCCCGATATAAGAGCTGGGGTTTGCCTTGCGACAAGCTCAAAGCCCCGAGTACAGCCGAGGGGCTCAAGGTTGACCCTGAGTGTCGTTTTACATGACTCCATAGGGTTTGGCAATTAATACTGTCGAACGGGTCAATTGCTGTTTCCAATTCGCTCTGTTATAATTTTTCTACTTGGAAAATAGAAAGGAGAGCTTTATGGGGACAAAATCAGAAGAGAATTTGAAGGAGGCATTTGCCGGGGAATCTCAGGCCAATCGAAAATATCTCGCTTTTGCTAAGAAGGCGGTTGAGGAAGGATATTCGCAGGTCGCCAAACTCTTCCGGGCGGCTGCTGAAGCCGAAACCGTCCATGCCCATAACCATCTTCGGGTTTTGAAAGGAATCAAATCAACCAAGGAAAATCTCCAGGAGGCCATTAGCGGCGAAACCTATGAGTTCAAGAGCATGTACCCCGGAATGATGGAAGCTGCAAAGTCGGAGAAGAATGATGCAGCCTTCCGGACATTCAACTTCGCCAACGAGGTAGAGAAGATTCACGCTTCGCTTTACTCAACAGCCCTGGAGAGCCTGGGGAAAAATGAAACTGTTGATTATTATGTTTGCCCGGTTTGCGGCAATACGGTTGAAAAGGCAGCGCCGGACAAGTGCCCCATCTGCGGCGCTACAGGAAAGAACTTTATCCAGATCGGTTAATCTATTATAGATGGATTCGCAAAAAGTCCGATTCAGCCCATGATCGTCATTCCCGTGAAAACGGGAATCCAGTGAATTCAAATACTTCTGGACTCCTGCTGGAGTTTATCCCGATGCAAATCGGGGCAGGAGTGACAGATTGATAGACTTTTTACAAGACCATCAATATATAAAAACTTTTTATAAGTAATTGATGAGGTGATAGGGGGCTGGGGAGATGGGGTGATGAAGAAGTATCTCCGCGTCTTCCTATCTCGTAATTACCCTCATCATCTACTTAACCCTTGTCAAAGATGAAGAACTACCATCTCCATCCAGATTCGATCCGAAGACTCTTTGACAACATCGCCCCTACCTACGATCTTCTCAATCACCTCCTCAGCTTGGGAAGGGATTTTTATTGGAGGAAAAAGGCGGCCCGGGAGCTCAAAGGGCTCGAAGGCTGGATATTGGATATTGCTACGGGAACAGGGGATGTCGCCATCGAGATAATTCACCAGAACAATCATCATCGGAAAGTCTTCGGATTGGACTTCTCTCAATCCATGATCGAGAGAGCCCAGCGAAAGGTCTTGAAAAAAGGCCTTTCGCAGTCGATCACATTAAGCCTTGGAGATGCCCTTTCCCTTCCTTTCCGAGACAATACCTTCAGCGCCTCGATGATCGCCTTTGGTCTCAGGAATATCGTGATGAAAGAACAGACCCTTTCCGAAATGGTCCGAGTGATCAAAAAGGGTGGAAAGGTGATCATTTTAGAATTCATCTTTCCCCAAAAGGGATTGCTGAGAAGATTGTATCCGATCTATTTTCAAAGGGTCCTCCCTTGGGTGGGAGGCCTCGTCTCCGGCGATCGAGGAGCCTATGCTTATCTTCCAGAATCGGTTTACCATTTTGCCTCCGTTGAAAATTATGAAGAGATCATGTGGAGGGCTGGATTGGAAAATGTGACCTCCCGATCATTGACCGGTGGGGTGGCTTCCGTTATCTCGGGAATAAAGAAGTGTTAATGATCCGGCCTTTCTCTTTCCCTGATTTAGATTCCGTTCTCCAGATCGAAGGCCAATCCTTTCCCAAATCGCCCTACGATTGGACCACCTTCCTCAACCTCCACACCTTCTATCCAGAAACCTTTCTGGTTTGTATCAACCCTCCGACTCCCCGGCCTGAAGCTTCGGGTTCGCCTTCGACCCGAGCTCAGGCCCAGGGCTCAGCCTGCCTACCGCAGGCAGAGGTTGACCCTGAGCGGCATCTTCCTCCCGGTCCTGATGAGCGGAGATTGGGCGCTGTCGAACGGATCCATATCCAACCTGGCCCAAAAGAAGAAATTTTAGGATATATCATCTTCACTCAGGATGGCCATATTATTTCGATCGCCGTCCACCCCCACCATCGAAGAAAAGGCATCGGGAGGAAACTTCTCCAGAAGGCAATGCAGGCTCCCCATCTTAAAAAGGTATGGGCAGAGGTGAGAAGAAGCAATCAAGGAGCCAAGGCCTTTTATTTTAACATGGGATTTGAAATCACAGGA